>Ga0335073_10002953_pt1 | contig 23497 bp, 21 predicted proteins | sample Lox_Sample_22_FD_207093 | JGI IMG/M metagenome (GOLD analysis project Ga0335073, IMG submission 207093) | Soil microbial communities from Loxahatchee National Wildlife Refuge, Florida, United States - Lox_Sample_2.2 | ecosystem: Environmental > Terrestrial > Soil > Wetlands | place: USA... | reverse complement strand
CTCGATCTCGCTCAGCGCCTTGGCGATGTCCGCGTCGGCGAGTGCCTTCTTGGCCGGGACCTTGCAGAAGTACATCGCGCCGAACGCGATGCAGCCGAGCACGTACCAGTAGCTCCCGGCCGCGGTGAGGCCGCGCGGCTGTGCGGTCACGGGCTGCGCCTGGTACTGCTGAACCGCGGGTTCTGGCGATACTGGTCGGAACTTCCTGGTAACTGCCAGCCGAGGAACCGGCTTGTCGTGCCGCCCTGGCCATGAGCTGGCTGGTCAGCGTCGGTTCCGCTTTGACCGCCGTTGACCGCCATGCATCGCTGATCACCGCCCGATCGGTCACGCGGGCTGTCCGGGCAGCGCTGACCGGCCGCGACTCGGACGCGTGACCTGCCGCTTGGGAGGTCTCCTGGAGTGCGCTGGTCTGCTGCGGTTCCCAGGAGGAACTCGATCTGCTCGCCGGGCCGCTAGAGGCTGTTCTACGGCTTGCGGGCTAGTACGCCGTGAACCGGGATGATCTGGTCGTACCGGGGGTCGTCCTGTCCGGGGCGCCATTGCGTGATGGGGACCAGGCCGGGCGCGACGAGGTCAAGACCCGCCACCAGGCGGGCGACCTCCGCCCGGGAGCGGAGGGTGATCGGCTGCGCCGACAACTGGTTCCACCGGCGGATGCCGACGGGCAGCGCCGGGTCCAGATCGCTGGCCTGGTGATAGAGGCTGATGTAGCTTCCGGACGGGACAGCGGCGGCCAGCCCCGATACCGCGGCCGCGGCCGCGTCGGTGTCGGCGATGAAGGCCAGCGTGGACGTCGACAGCAGCAAGACCGCGACCGGCTCGCCGAAGTCGAGTGTCGCCCGGGCACCCGCCACGACCGCGCCGGGGTCACCGATGTGCGCGTCGAGGTAGCCGACCGCCCCCTCGGGTGAGGATCTGGCCAGCGCCCGGGTGTGGGTGAGCACCATCGGGTCATCGACCACGTACACGACCCGGCAACCGGGGTCTAGGGACTGCGCGACCTCGTGCGTCCTGCCTGATGTGGCCAGGCCCGCCCCGACGTCCAGGAACTGCCTCACGCCCGCCTCGGTCACCAGGTACGACACAACCCGGCGATGAAAGGCCCGGGCGGCAGGCACAATGATGCGGACGACGGGCGCGACGGCCATCATCATCCGCGCCGCCACACGGTCGGCCTCGAAGTTGTCCCGTCCGCCGCCAAGATAATCAGCTGCCCGCGCCGGGTTGGCCACCGTTGTGTCGATCAGCCCGGTTCTTATCCGGCGTGCCGAATCTGCCTGCCGGTCATCGGATGGACGCATGTCCCGCGGATCTCCTTTGATCTGCCGGACCCGAAAGTCCTTCGCCTCTGGAAATCGACGTTAACAGAGCGTCTTTACTGTGTCCAAAGACTCCGTTCCGGGACGACAACCGTCTCCATTTCCGCACAAAAGCCCGCTATTGGCGGGCCGCAAGGACGGATCAGGGCGGAGGCGCACCAGGCGCCATCCTCGTCTTGCTCGACTACGTAGGGGGATGTCATCGACTTAGCACGCGGCTGCCGCAGTCGGCGCTGTAGTTGCTTGGCGCGGGTGATGTCGGGGTCGCGGGGGTCCAGTGGAAGCTGCTCCTCCTGATCGCGCCTGCGTGCGATGGTCATACGGCGCTGCTTGCTGATCTGTAGCTGCGACATCCCGCACGCTCCTATGGTTTGGGTGGCCTGGTTCTTACCCATTAAGCGTCAGGTGTCTGGGGTCCGGTGTCGTCCTGGCCAGCACCCGAGAAGCCCCCCGGCTGGCTGCTATCCTCGGGTACCGGCCCGCGTGAAGACTCACTCAGCCATTGGGGCGCGGAAGAACTTCGTGGCCAACGTCGCCCTGACCTGGGCCGGCCGTCTTGAGATTGAGCCCGAAGGCCGGTCCTGGCTGGCCGGGCTGTCCGACACCCATCATGTCGCGAGAAAGTCAGGGAGCTTCGGTTCCACCTGCTGCGCCAGGAAATCAGGGTCACCTACTGGCTGGCACCGGACCGGCGGGTGATCTTGCTAACGGTCTCCGCCTGGCCCTTGGGCTGTCGCAGGCCGCAATGGCCAGACGCGCTGGCGTGACCCAGCCCGCGCTCTCGCGCCTGGAGGCAGACGGCGTCCTGCCCACCATCCCGCTAAATTTACACACCTGAAGTTACAGGCTCCCGTAGCCGGCTGGGCAGTGCGTTGGCCTAGGCACAGCGGTTCTGCAGGTGCCCGGGGTTCCCCGGTCGGGCCAGCCTGTCAGTGTTCGTCGTAGTGGCCTTCGTGGGTGGCGTGTCGGTGTCCGTCGTGGACGTAGTCCAAATGGTCGCCGTGGAGGACGGGGGCGTGGCCGCATCCGTCACCATGCACGTGGATGTGCTCTTCGGCAGGCTGGTGCCCCGATGAGGCACATTCGTCGTAGTGGTCCCCGTGGGGGCGGTGGACGTGCTCATCGTGGAGGTAGTCGACGTGGTCGTCGTGGCGTATCTGGACGTGTCCGCAGTGCTCGCCGTGGACATGGTCGTGGGGTTCGGAGCGCACGTGGCCAGCGATGGCGCACTCGTCGTAGTGCCCGTCGTGGGCATGGTGCAAGTGCCCGCCGTCGAGGAAGTCGACGTGGCCGGCATGTTCCACCGCGCTATGCCCGCAGTCCGGCCCGTGGATATGGGTGTGCTGTTCGTGGATCGAGTGTGTGGTTTCCGTCGTCATTTCTAATCCTCGCTTCTGAGATCCTCGTTTCGTACCCCGGTCAGCGCGGTCTACCCGCTACCCGCCAGCGGGTCATCCGCGTGGTTGGCCCGGACTGCTCGGCTTACAAGGCCCGCACACGCATGCGAACAGGGGCTGGCATCTGTACGACCAGAATTCACAGCTGGGTGCGAAGGAACCGAGACTTGCTGTCGGACGCGGCGTCTCGTCTGCGATGGTTGGCCAGATGTCCCGGGTCATCGCGGGACAGGACGGGGGTGGCCGACGTTCCGGACCTATTCGCTGTCGCGATCGGGCCATCGAGCCTAATCGTCGACGGCGATGTCATCTTCGCGGACGACCTAGACGTGCCGACGCTGGAAGAGGCAATCGCGAGGTGACGCACTATCCGGCAGTGGCCGCGGTCTGTGTCAATGTGGTCCCGCTTGGTGCCGCAGCCCGCTGACCTTGTCATAGATGGCGCGCTGCAGGGCCCGGCTGGTTGTCCTTGACGGTCAGCAGGTAGTCCGCCTGCCAAACCCCGGCGGTGTATCCCGCGGTTTCGAGCCGGGCGTGCGCGGCGTCGGCCGTGACGACCGCGCCTGCCAGGTCCACAGGGTTCAGCAGGTTCCACGCTATAGCGCCCGTCAATGCCGCCAGAGCCGGTGTCGTCTTTCCCGCCGGGTCGCGCGTGAGGTCGACTATCGGCAGTGGCGAACCGTCGCCGATCACGTCCGTATTACGCGAACGATGCCCGGGCGCAAGAGAAACGTCGACATTGAAAGGACTGGCTATGGGAATCTTCGGCAGGAACCGCAACATCCAGGCCGGGCCAATGCCGCTCGTGACGAGAGACGGCAAGACCTGCTCAAACACGGCTGTTTGGACTATGTGCGACAGGTGCCATCTAGCACGGGCAAAGGTAGAAGTGGTCACAAAGGCGGGATCGATATTCCTGTGCCAGCACCATCATCGGGAGCACTGTGGCTCGATCATCGCCGCTGGTCATCGGATTCTGCTAACGCTCGGCGATTAGGTAGCTAGAGGCCAGCAGCGGGGCCGGTCTTCCAGGGATCCCATCGTCTCTCGGAGCCCGGCTCCTTTGTGTCGCCGCAGTGGCGCAATGCCAGACGCTTCCTGCCTCGGTTTCGTGACCATATAGCCGCCGGCGATGGTCCGGTAGGCCGTGGCTTTTTGTCCCTGGCGACGATCGGCGGTGCACTGGCCTAAAGCGTAAACGGCCTTTGGCCACGTATTGCGTCGGGTTTCGCACCCGAGTGCGGTCGAGGTCAAGAGCCAATCGAACCAGGTACCTGCGCTGTATCACGCAGCTAAGGAGGGGGCAATGTCCAGCTCGCAAGAGACCAAGTCGCCGGACGCGACGGCGGTCCCGCTGGAGAGGGGACCATCGAAGGGTGCCGCGCTTCCCCCGATGGGGGGAGCCGGGAAGAGGAAGTACATCAGCTGGGTCGCGCTGGCGATGATGACGACGGGCTCCGTTGCGAGCCTCCGCTCGGCGCCGACGATGGCGGTGTTCGGCCTGGCCTCCGTGTTCCTGTACGTCGTGCCGGCGGTCCTGTTCTTCGTGCCGACATCGCTGGTTTCCGCGGAGCTGGCCTCCGGCTGGAAGGGCGGCGTATACAACTGGGTGTCCAAAGGGCTGTCGGCGCCGATGGGGCTACTGGCGATCTGGTGCCAGTTCGCCATGACGATCTTCTACTACCCGGCGCTGCTGGCTTACATCAGCGCCACGATCGCCTACGTCTTCGACCCCAATCTGGCTAGCAGCGGCATTTTCACCGCTGCCATCATCGTAGTGCTGTACTGGGGAAGCGTTCTGGTGTCCTCGCGCGGGATTGGCGTGATCGCCAAGCTGGCGTCGAGCGGCACGGTGATCGGAACGCTGATCCCGGGCGCGATCCTCGTCATCATGGGGATCGCCTACCTCGCCCAGGGCAATCCCTCGGCGGCGCCGATGACCTCCTCCCACCTGCTGCCCGCCTTCACCGGGCTGGCCGGCCTTGTGCTGGTCGTCAACAACTTCCTCGCGTACTCCGGCATGGAGATGAACGCGGTCCACGTGGACGAGATGAAAAACCCAGGGCGCGACTTCCCGAAGTCGATTTTCCTCGCGATGGCCCTGGTGCTGCTGATCTTCATCGTGCCCGCGCTGGTGATCTCCTGGGTGGTCCCCGCCTCGCAGATCAGCCTGACCGCCGGGGTGATGCAGGCGTTCAGCGCCTTCTTCGCCCACTTCGGCGTGGGCTGGCTCGTGCCGCTGACCGCGATCGCGATGGTTGTGGCCATGCTCAGCGGCATGATGTCCTGGCTGGCGGGCCCGTCGAAGGGGCTGCTGCAGCTCGGTCGGCAGTACGGCTACCTGCCGCCCTACTTCCAGAAGCTGAACGCCGAGGGCATCCAGGTGAACATCCTGGTAGCCCAGGGCGTCGTGGTCACGATCATCGGCCTGCTGTACGCGTTCATTCCGAATGTCTCAAGCGTCTACTGGATCTTCTCGGTGATGACCACGCAGGTCTACCTCATCATGTACGTCCTGATGTTCATCGCTGCGGTGCGGCTGCGCCGCACGCAGCCCGACCACCCGCGCGGGTACCGGGCACCGATACTGACGACGCAGTGCGTCATCGGCGGGCTCGCCTCGGTACTCGCGTTCGTGATCGGCTTCGTCCCTCCGTCGCAGTTTGGGCACTCAAATCCGGTTCTTTACGGGTTGCTGATCCTTGTCGGCATCCTGGTGCTGGGCGTGCTGCCGCCGTTCCTGCTCTACCGGCTGCGCAAGCCGTCGTGGAAGAAACCGGCCGCCGCTCCCGCTGCAGACGGCGCGGGCGGCCCGGCCGCCGCGGCGGCCTCGGCCCCGGCAGGCTCCGGTACTCCCGCCTCGCCCACCGCGGGGATCCCCGCCCCGCGCACCGCAGGGACTCTCGCCCCGGCCGACGGCGGTAGCGCTGCGGCGGCTGCGTCCGGCGGCACGGCCCCGCGGCGGCAAAACCGGCTGGTCGGGTGGATCATCGGGCTGGTCATCGTCGCGCTGGCAGTGGGCGGCGAGTTCGCCTACAAGCAAGGCGTAGACAACCAGGCAGCGCAAAGCAAGGCGAATCAGGTCACCGCCCTGTTCGCAAGGCATGGCCTGACGGTGCCGGTGGATCACAAGACACTTATCGCCGTACTCGGGACCGACGGCGGCCCGGTGTGCGACCAGCCGACCGCCGCGCTCACCAAGGCACTGCAGGACGCGCAGCTCAGTAACGGGGCCGCGAGCGTCGGGTCCCGGCCGACCCGTGCCAGCAGCCGCGTCGTCACCGGCGAGGCGCTGGTTCTCCAGGTGTACTGCCCCGGGAAACTGCCCGCCTACGAGCAGTACGTCAACGCCAGGCACTACTTCAACGTCATCCGCGGTTAGCCGCGGGAAGGAGCGTTCCTTATGCCTTTGCACACATCGGGCTCGGCCGAACGAGCCGACGACGAACTCAGCATCCGTCCGGAGTTCGCACGGCCGGGTGAGCTGACAAGCGTGCCCCGCTTCCGCCTAGGCAAACAGATGCTGGCCTCGCAGACCGCCTATCAGCTGGTCCACGACGAACTGCTGCTCGACCCCAGCAACCGGCTCAACCTCGCCACGTTCATCACCTCCTGGATGGAGCCCGAGGCCCGGGTCCTGATCGATGAGTGCCTGGACAAGAACATCGTCGACCGGGACACCTCGCCGCAGACCACCGAGATCGAGCAGCGCTGCATCAGCATCCTGGCCGATCTGTGGCACTGTCCGGAAGCCGGGCGGGCTATCGGCTGCTCGACCACGGGGTCGAGCGAGGCCGGCATGCTCGGCGGGCTAGCACTGAAATGGCGCTGGCGGGAGGCCCGGCAACGCGCAAGCAAGCCCACGGACCGCCCGAACCTGGTCATGGGCGCCGACGTGCACGTCTGCTGGGACAAGTTCTGCCGCTACTGGGACGTGGAACCGCGCAAAATGCCGCTTGAACCCGGCCGTACCTGCCTGGGCCCGGAGCAGGCGGCGACCCTGTGCGACGAGAACACGATCGCCGTCGTGACGGTCCTTGGCTCGACCATCCACGGGGTCTACGAGCCGGTCGCGCAGATCGCCGCAGCGCTGGACCGGCTGCAGGTCCAGACCGGGCTGGACGTGCCGATCCATGTCGACGCGGCATCCGGCGGGTTCGTCGCCCCATTCTTGGATCCCGCCCTGGAATGGGACTTCCGGCTGGCGCGCGTGCAGTCGATCAACGCCTCGGGTCACAAGTACGGCCTGGTTTATCCGAACCTTGGCTGGGTGCTGTGGCGTGACAGGGGCGCGCTGCCAGATGATCTCATCTTCGAGGTGAACTACCTCGGCGGCACCATGCCGACGTTTTCGCTGAACTTCAGCCGCTCCAGCGCCCCGGTGGTGTCGCAGTACTTCACGATGGTCCGGCTCGGCCGTGACGGGTTCACCCGGGTCCAGCAGGCCTGCCGGGACACCGCCCAATGGCTGGCCGCCACGATCGCGGACATGAAACCGTTCCGACTGCTCTCCGACGGCAGCACCGTCCCCGTGTTCGCGTTCCGGCTCACGGACCAGGCAGCCGGCTACACGGCGTTCGATGTCTCGGCGGCGCTCCGCGCCCGCGGATGGCAGGTGCCGGCGTACACCCTGCCCGCAAACCTGCAGGACACCGAAGTGCTGCGGATAGTCGTGCGCAACGGATTCGGCCGCGACCTGGCTGAGCTGCTCGCCCGCGATCTCCGCAACGTCACCAGGCGTCTCGCCGGCATCGGCGGGCCGCCGTCAGCCGGACAAGACTCAGTCTTCCACCACTGAGTGACGGCAAGAACTCAAGAAAGTAGGAGTGGCCATGACAATAACAGCAGCCGATCTTCACAGCCGGGTGAGCGCGCTGATGCCGCAGGCCCGCACCGACCTGGCGGCACTCGTCGCGTGCCAGTCGGTCGCCGACCCGCGGCAGTTCCCCGCATCGGAATGCCAGAAGGCAGCCCAGCTGGTGATGGACAAGTTCACCACGGCGGGGCTGCGCAACGTACGCCTGGAGCCGACGCCAGATGGCCATCCGGCGGTCTTCGGGCGCATCCCGGCCCCCGACAATGCTCCCACCGTCCTGCTGTATTGCCACTACGACGTGCAGCCGCCGCTTGACCCCACCGGCACCGCATGGGAATCCCCGCCGTTCCGGCTTACCGAGCGGGACGGGCGCTGGTACGGGCGCGGCGCCGCCGACTGCAAGGGGAACATCGTCGCGCACCTGCTCGCCCTGCGCGCGCTGCAAGGGGAGCTTCCCGTCGGGATCAAGCTCATCGCCGAGGGCTCCGAAGAGCAGGGCACCGGCGGCCTGGAGGCCTTCGTTCCCGCCCATCCGGACCTGCTTCGCGCCGACGCGATCATCGTCGCCGACGTCGGCAACTTCGCCGTGGGCGTCCCCACCCTCACCACCGCGCTGCGCGGACTGGCCAGCGTCTCGGTGACCGTGAGCACGCTGGAGAACCCAATGCACTCCGGCATGTTCGGAGGCCCCGCGCCAGACGCGCTGCTAGCACTGGTCCAGATGCTGGCCACCCTGCGCGACGAGCAAGGCAACACCACGATACAGGGCCTTAACTCCGAGGCGACGTGGCCGGGCGTCGACTACCCCACCGAGCAGTTCCGCGCCGACGCCCACGTGCTTGCCGCGGTCGAGCTGCTCGGCTCAGGGCAGGTAGCGGACATGCTCTGGTCCCGGCCGGCCGTCACCGTGCTGGGTATCGACTGCCCGCCAGTGGTCGGATCGACGCCGGCGATACCGGCACAAGCAAGCGCCCGGGTGAGCCTGCGGGTCCCGCCCGGCACCGACGCCCACCATGCGCAGGACGCCCTCGTCGCCCACCTGCACGCGGTCACCCCCTGGCACGCCGAAGTACGGATCGAGCGAGAGACGCCAGGACAGCCGTTCGCCGCCAGCACCGGCGGGCCGGCCTACGCCGCGATGAGCGAAGCCCTCCAGCAGGCCTACGACCGGCCCGTCACCACCGAGGGACAAGGCGGATCGATCCCGTTGTGCAACGTGCTGCACGAGACGTTCCCCGACGCGGAGATCATGCTCACCGGCGTCGAGGAGCCGCACTGCCTGATCCACGCTCCCAACGAAAGCGTCGACCCGGCCGAGATCGAGCACATGGCACTCGCCGAGGCGTTGTTCCTGGCCAACTACCACACGTGATCGGTACTACCGGCGCCGTGGCCGGGCGCGGCTATTTCAGGGTGGGGTGGCGAGGAACGGCCACTCCGCGGCGCGTGAACGTGCCTGCGTCGGCGAACGCCGCCAGGTGCGCAGATACCCGCAGCTCAAGACCCAGGTGCCCGCCCGTAATTTCCAGGATCGCCGGACCCGTTCGCGCTCAGTCTTCCCTTGGTACGGCTTGTAGCGGCAGCTCCGCCAGGAGTTCTGTGCCCTCGCCGACTGGGCTGTAGATGGTCATGGTCCCGCCGGCCGCCTCGACGCGGTCGCGCAGCCCAAGCAGGCCCGAGCCGCGTGCCGGATCGGCGCCGCCGACGCCGTCGTCGCGCACCGCGAGCCTGACGCACCTGTGCTGCACGTCAACGTTGACGTGCAGCACAGTTGCGTCAGCGTATTTCGTCGCGTTCGTCATCGCCTCAGAGACGATGTAGTACGCGGTGACCTCGACCTGTTGGGGCAGCCGGTCCTCGATCCGTACATCGAGTTCGACCGGTGCAAGCGAGCGGCGTGCGAGCGCCCGGAGCGCAGCCCCAAGCCCGGCCTCCGCGAGGATCGCCGGGTGGATGCCTCGTGCCAGCTCGCGCAGCTCGTCGACCGCGTCCGAGACTGCGGCGGCGATCTGGTCGAGCTCCTCGACCAGCTCGGCCTGATCGGGCGGCACCGATGCCTGGACTGCCCGGAGCCGCAGTGCGAGCGAGACGAACTGCTGCTGCGCTCCGTCGTGAAGGTCGCGCTCGATCCTGCGCCTCGTCTCGTCGGCGCTGGCGATTACTCGCGCCCGTGATGCACGCAACTCATCTTGTGCCTCGGCGTTCGCGATCGCCATGGCGACGAGCTCGGTGAAGGCGGCGAGACGCGCCTCGGTGTCGGGCGGCAGCGGACTCTCGCTTGACGATGCGACCGCCATGGCCCCCCACAGGGTGCCTTCCACGACGACGGGGACGCCAACGCCGGACGTGATCGGGAGCGGCTGGCCCGTCCAGTCGCAGAGCTGCCAATCGGAGTCCTCCACCCGCGCCGGTCGCCCCGTCTTGTGGACCAGGGTCGCGATATTGTGACCGCCGAGCGGCCTGGGCCTTTGGGGCGGGAGCCGCTCGCCAGTAGCGAACGCCGCAATGGTCGCCGCCGCCGGGCCCGGCAGGTAGCGCCTTAGCCACGTGGCATCGGTGCCCAGGACGTGGCCGACTTCGTCGGTGGCGGCGGCGAACACCTCCGACGGGCGTGCTCCCCGGGCGACGAAGGTCGCCACCCGCCGCAGCGCAGCCTGCTCATCAGCCATCCGACGGTATCCTGCTTCACTCGCCCGCAGGCTCTCCTCAGTTCTCTCGCGCGCCGAGATCTCGCGGCGCAGCTCGCTGTACCCCGTCAGCGCGACGAGGACAAGCGCGCCCATGGCGAGTGCGGTCGCCGCATGCTGTACCCGCGTGAACGTAGCCGCGAACAGCACCGCGATCGCTGCGGCGCACGCCAGCGCGGGAATCCAGACGACTATCCCCTTGCGCGCCGCCATCGGGTCGGGCACGCCCGGATCGGCCCACATCGACGCGGCGATCAGCACCGTCGCAACGGGCCATTGAATCGTTGTCAAGATCTGGATCGCGATTGTCATGCCCGCCGCGGCACCCAACGCGGACCCCACGGCGAGCAGCGCGAATGCCGCCGTCAGGGCCACCCAGGCGAGTGGGGACCGCTTGCTGGCGACGGTGGCGGCACCGACCACCATCAGCACGAGGACGACAAAGCCAATCGGAAAAACGAGCTGAAATGCCGAACCCAGCCTTGACTCTCCCGGCTGGCGGGGGATATGCGCAAGGACGAAGGCCGCGCATACCGCGCCCGCACCGAGCGCGGCGATGCCGCCATCGAGCATCTGGCGCGGACTCAGGCGCTCGCGATCCTCGTGCGCCATCAACCCGATCCCCGCGAAACAGAGCACGATGAAGCCGATGCCGAAGAAGTCGGCGGCTGTCGGCGGTGGCGGCGGCGGGCCATGGAGCGAATAGAAGGTCAGGATCGTGTTGCCGATCGCCGTGAAGATCAGGGCCAAGCCAAACACGAGCGGGACATATGACCCCGGACGCCGGCGCAGCCCGCCGATCAGGCAAACGACGCCGGCCGCCAGACGAAACGCGGTGCCCACCCAGCCGTTCATCACCCCCAACTGCAGAGCCTGCGGCCCGCGTATGACTAGCCACAGCAGATAGACGGCCAGCAAGACGCCCATGACCCCGAAGACCATCACGCCGGTCCGAGCCCACAGTCGTTCGGGCAGCAAGGGAGTCCCACCGGGCTCCGTTAGCGGGCTTGGGCCGTCGGCTGCCGCTGTGGCGTGGTAGGCCCGCGGGCGGAAAAATCTCATCACCCTGGTCTCCCTCAGTCCGCTTGGCGAAGATTGTCAGGGGGGAGAAGTCCGGGCGCCATGCCCCACGATGGCAAAGCCAAGGAGCCTGCGCGTGACGCTTACGGCTTGGCCGACCGAAGCTCCCCAGAAATCCACACTAAGCCGCCCTCCACAGCATTCATGAAGCAGGGTGGTGCGGGGTGTGCAGAAGATAGTTGATGGGTTCGCGTCAGCGCCGCATCGATCGCGATCCGGTATCGCGGTCAAAGTTCCCGCATCTGTCTATGCAGCGTCCTGGCCCGCGCCGTCGCTCGCACGGCGATCTTCCGCTCGGCCCGGGCTGCTCGCGCCAGCGCTCGGCATAGCGCGCCGGGGAACCGGCCGTCCGTAGCGGTGCCGGTGCTGCGGCAGATGACCTGATTCGGGAACGTCACGGTGGTGCTGAAGTTCCTGCGGCTGCTGATCGAGCACAAAACGAACTCGCCCAGCGGGCCCCAGCGAGCTCTAGCGGGCAGTCCGGAACGGTCATGCGGCTGCGGACGATCTGCACGACGGCATGCCGTCGGCGGTATCAAAGAGCACCTGCTGGAGATGACGCGGCAGATCGCAGCTCCAGACCAGGACGGCCGTCGCGGTCAGCGGGCGCCGCTCGAGGTCGATCCGGAGCATCTCGTAGCAGTCCGCCACCTGGCTGTTCTCGGCGTGCGTCCCTTGTCCCGCGATGGCCTGCGACGGGCCCGTGAGCACGGCGGTAGGACGCCTGGCAGTGGCGGCGAAGGCCAGGGTCATCGGCAGCGAGTGGCGGAACGGAGGGTCGGTGAATTCGAAGCGAGGCTGCCCAGTCCGCAAGATCGCCAGCCATGCGTCGTAGGTGCCGACGCTCATGCGGCGCGGACCGTGAATGACCTCCATTTGCGCCAGCTCCTCAAGGGTGATGGTTCCGCGCTTGCCAGCTTCCGATGCGGAGGGGACCCATAGCTCAGGCTCGAACTCCGCGAGGCTCATGATGTCCAGGGGATGCGGCGGGGCCGCGCCTGCTGAGGCGAGCCAGCCCAGTCCGGCGTCGGCGCGCCGCTGGCGAATTAGTGTGAACTCGGCATCGAGCGGCGCTTCCAGCCACGCGACATCGGCGTCCGCTGCCGCGGCCGTGGACCGAAGGCGGGAGGCCGTCTCGACAGCGAGCCACTCCGGCAGGTGCGGAGGCAGTGCAAACCGCAGCCGGGGGCGTCCCAGGCCGGCTAGCTGCCGGCTTCTCCTTACCCCGTGCTCGAGCAGCGAGAGGATGGTCCGGGACTCCTCCACCAGCGCGCGGCCGGCCTGTGTAAGCCTTATCCCCTCGCGTCGGCGCTGCAGCAGCGGTGTGCCAACCATTTCCTCCAGCCGGCGGATCTGCTGGCTCAGTGTGGGCTGAGCGATGAACATCCGCTCCGCGGCCTGCGTGAACGTGCCCGCGTCGGCGATCGCCACCAGGTAGCGCAGATGCCGAAGCTCAAGCCCCAGGTGCGTGCCGCATTCCGAATTCGGGGGCCGATCCAGTCCGGTCACATTGTTCATCTGTGTCACCTTTAATCCCTCTCCCCGTTTGCCGCTGTTGAGCGTCTAGGCCAGCGACAGCCTGCGCCCATATCGTCACGATCGCGCGTGGGCGCGGCTGCGTCTCTACGGCAGGCGGCCAACTCCATTACCGGCTAGCAGGAATATTCGCAGTCGCTGGGGAAGAGTGAGCAGAGGAGAAGCCGCGCGGGAGATCAGATCCCTGTTAGCTTCAATGTGTCCGGTGGCTGGCGTGTGTGACGCTACTTAGATGTCGCTCCGGTGTCTGATAGTGGATGACAACGCGTCCTTTCTCCAAGCGGCCGCCAGCCTCCTCGAGCGGGAGGGGATGACGGTGGTGGGCGTCGCGTCGGCGATCGCCGATGCGCTTCGGCAGGCCAATGAGCTGACTCCCGACGTCGTCCTCGTCGACATCATGCTCGGTCACCAGAGCGGCATTGATCTCGCGCGCCGGCTGGCCGAAGCCAAGCCGGGCGGCTTTGCCGTCATCCTGATCTCCACGCACGCGGAGGCGGATTTTGCGGACCTCATCCACGAGGCACCCGTAGCCGGGTTCGTGCCCAAGCTGGAGCTGTCGGCGAGCACGATAAAGCGGCTCGTCGAGGCTTGATCGCCGGCGGTTCGCCGGTCGGAATGGGCCTGCGGGGGGCTGTAGGCAACTGGGTCCCGGGCGAGCGTGCGGCTGGGCAATCGGTTCTGCTTCGTATTATCCCGAACGAGCCAAGGCTTGCCGGTTCGGGTCGACTCGCGGCCACGGCGTGGCGACGTCGGGGGCGGTGGGCTCGGTGGACTGCGTGAAGGGATAATCCTTAGATGACGGAGCTGCCGATCCGGGTCGCGCTTGCCGACGATGACGTTCTGCTGCGCGAGGGGCTCGCGAGCCTACTGGAGCGTTCGGGGTTCGAGGTTGTCGGCAAGTGCGCGGACGCACCAGGCCTTATAGCGCTAGTCAACCAGCAGCGGCCGGAGCTGGTCATCGTGGACATCCGGATGCCGCCTGGCCATGCGACCGAGGGTCTCGACGCGGCCCGCCAGATTCGCTCGGAATTCCCGCACATCGCGATCCTCGTGCTGTCCGCGCACATCGAGGTCGAGCACGCGATGGATCTGCTGGCCGGCGGTCAACGTAGTGGTTACCTGCTGAAGAGCCGGGTCATCGAGGTGGAGGACTTCATCGAGACGCTCAGGCGTGTGGTGCGGGGGGGCTCGGTCGTGGATCCGGCACTTGTCGCCGAGCTCGTCTCGGCCCGCCGCGCCGACGACCCGCTCGCCGTGCTGTCCCCCCGGGAGCGAGAAGTGCTCGCGCTGATGGCTGAGGGCCGCTCCAACAGCGGCATCTCCAGGGAACTGTGGGTGGCCGAGGGAACGGTCGAGAAGCACGTGCGCAGCATCATGATGAAGCTGAACCTTCCGGAAGCTGACGACGTGCACCGGCGTGTGCTGGCCGTTCTCGCCTTCCTCGGCGCGGGTTAGCGCCCAGCAAGGCCCGTCGGATTCGGCCTCGGCGGGTCGTCTGGTTAGGCAGCCGGGGTTAGCGCCGCGTCGCCGGACAGGACGATGACCCGGCCGCGTGGCAGCAATTCGCCGCCGTCATCGAACAGCACGACTCCGTTGCAGAGCAGGCTCCATCCCTGTTCCGGGTGGCCGGCCACCACACGTGCGGCCAGGCGATCCGACGCCAGAGCGTTTGGGCATCGAGGCAGGTGCTCGCACATATCTTCCTCCTTTGACTAAGCTCCACTCATCCTCCTTTGACTAACTTCCACGATCGCGCGTCGATTGGGCGCGGGCCACCCGGCAGGCACCACGGCTCAATGCTGGCTAGCAGGAATTTTAGGATTCGAGGTGTCCTGGGGCTTTGCCAGAGTCGGTGATAGGGAGCGTCATCCGGAGGGTGGTGCCCACCCCGCGGGCTATCGAGGAAGATCTGGCCGCCGAGCGACGCTACGCGATCTTTGATGCCGGTTAGGCCGGTGCCGCGAGAAAAACCGGCACCATCGTCGCGAACCGCGACGCGTACTACGCGTCGGTAGCCTCGACCGTGGCAGTGGCGACCAAGGCGCGCGCATGCTTGGCCGCGTTGACCAGTGCCTCAGAGACGATGTAGTAGGCGCTGGCTTCGACCCGCTCGGGCGGTCGGCCTTCCAATGCCGCGAGCGTACTCGTGTGAGCCCGAACTCGGCCCGCAGGTTGATGACCTGCGCCTGCGTGGAGACATCGAGTGCCCGCCGCTGGTCGCAGATAATCCGTTCAGGCTGGTAGGCGAGTGCCCGGGCCACTCCCGCTCCGCTGCCGCTGTCCGCCGGAAAACTCGGCGGGACACCGCTTCTACTGCTGTGGGTTGAGCCCGACCCGCTCTGCCGTCCGCAGCAGTCATCACGCACGGCGGTACCAGGTGCGCAGATGGTAGCTCAACGGGTTATAGCCCGCGCCCCGCGCCGTCGGTCCTGTGGCGATCGCCCCTGGGGCCAGGACTGGCCGCGCTCGTCGTGGCGCGCCGCCGAACTGGCCGTCCGTAGCGGTGCCGGTACAGGAGGTAGGTCGGCGGCCCGACGCACAGGGGGAGCCAGTAAGAGGCGACCCGGTAGGCGAGAGTGGCCAGGAAGGCGTAGCTGGCGTGCACGCCGGCCAGGATCAGCAGGCCAGACAGGCTTGCCTCCACCACGCCCAGTCCGCCGGGGGTGATCGGCAGGAGCGCGACGATGCCCGTGGCGGCGTATGCCAGCAGGACTAGGGAAGGCCGCGGGTCGGCTCCGCTGGCGCGCAGCGCGGCCAGCAGGCAGCCGTAGTCGAAGCCGAGGCGGCCGGCGGTCAGCAGCACGGCCTGCCGCCAGTGCCTGCCTAGCACTGACCTGATCATGTCGCGTTCGGCAAGCAGTCGCGCATCAAGGCCGGTCAGCGGCGGGCGGCGGCCTTGGGTGAACCAGTTCCGCAGCCGCTGTGCCATGCGCCCGGCCGCGGCCATCGGCCAGTCGGCGCGCAGCAGGACGGCACCGAAGGCCGCGAACAGGGTAAACCCGACGAGACCGAGCAGCGCGGTGTGGATGAGCCCGCGGCTGACCGGCACGCCTGCCAGAATGGTGGGCAGCGTGAACACGGGCAGCGCGAGCAGGCCCCCGACCCCAAGCAGCGAGAACGCGGTGAGGCCGCCGACGGCGGTGTCGGTGTCAAACCCGGCGCCGGTGAGCATGCTGAACTGCACGGCGGCCCCGGCCGCGTCGCCGCCAGGCAGGCTGTCGGTGACGGCGTTGCCGGCCAGCCCCGCGGTGACGACCGCGAACCAGTCGGTGGTGCGCAGTGCCAGCCGCTGCAGCGCGAAGTTGCAGGTGAACGAGGCCAGCTCGGCGGCGATCGCCACCGTGAACCAGGCCGGGTTCAGCGTCGACAACCTCGGCCAGGCGCCGAGCACCGCGATGAGCCTCGGCAACACTAGGTAGATGGCCGCACCGGCTACCGCCACGACGATGGCCCGCTTGACGGCCTCCTTCCAGGTGAGCGGCCGCGCCTGCGCGGCATTGATCGCGGCGGCCTTCGCGGTAACCGAAGCGGACCCGCTGCCGTCAGCGGGCTCCCCGCCGGAATGGCGCGGATGCCCGTGACCCGTCACGTCGTTCCTCACGCCCGACAGCACTCCCGGCAGCCAGGGCCGCACCCGGCGTCTTTGTCAGGTTTCGGAACGGTTCGGGCTGTCAGCTCGATCGGTGAAAGACTCCTCCCTCCGTTCGGACGGGAAATAGTGCGGAACCACGCGGCCGGCGTCGGCGATCGCGGACCAGCGGGGCCACATAGGACGGCACCGATCCGTGGCATGCCCCTGCCCTCGGCGGTCATTCGCGGTTCCTCGCGAAGATCCGCAGGAAGAACGTGAACACGTTCAGCGCGTCCAGGAAGATTGACGCCGCGATCAGCGGCGCGGAATCGAGGCCGGCCGAACGCCGTATCCGCTGGAAATCCCACATGGTAAGGCCCGCGAAGATCACCAGCCCGAGGACGCCGTAGGCAAGATCGCCACCGGGAAGGCTAACGAAGATCATCACGATCCCGAAGATGATGAGCGCGATGAGCGCCCAGCAACACACCCGTGCGACCGCGGACAGGTCCTGCCGGGTCGTGTAACCGACCGCTCCGCAGCCGGCGATGAACAGCGCCGTCGCGCCGCCGGCCTGCCAGAGCACCGCCGGGTCGGCGCTCGCGTAGTACACGATCATCGGCGATGACGACAGCCCGAGCAGCAGGCCGACCGCGAACAGCAAGCCGGCGCTGGCCCCCTCGGACTCCCGCGCGAAGTTCATGCCGAACAGGCAGCCGAAGGCGGCGAGGTACCCCACGAAGGACCAGCCGTAGGGGAGATCGCGGCCCAGGTAGGCGCCGAGCGCGAAGAGCCCGGCCGTGGCCGCGACGTAGCCCATCGTCTGCCCGAACAGGGTACGGGTGTCGTCGCTCGCCGCCCCGGTCTGGTCGTAGCTAGGGGAATCAATCATGATGCCTTCTCCCTGTCGCTGGCCTAGTGCGCTCAGTGCACCACCGGCCGCTGTCCCCAGGCCAAGAACCACCGCCTAGAAACCCATCGGCGCGGGCTATGGGTAATGGCCGGGGCCAGCGCCCACGCGATGATCCCGCTGCGGCGGCGACTCCGTGCGCGGCCGCCCACGTTTTAGGAGATGAGCTTGCCAACCAGGACACCCGCGACCGCGGCGGCCGTGGCGATGCCGACGGTCTGGACGACGGTCGGCAGGATGCGGCGACGGCCCACCGTGGCGCGCCCAATGCCCAGGACGACCAGCAGCAGGAACGTGACGGCCAGCGACACGATGCGCGCGGTCGCCAGGCCGAAGATGGCGAACGGGATGACAGGCACCGCCCCGGCGAACAGGTCGGTGACGAACATCCACGCCGACTGCAGGTACGGGTTCTGTCGGGTCGCCTCACCATCCCCCAGGCCGATCGCGGCGGCAATCTTAAGCCGGCTATCCGGGTGCCTGCCCATCATGTCGGCCACAGTTGCCGCCTCCGCGTCGCTGAAGCCACCCGAGACCAGACGGCGCCGTATCTCCTGATCCGCCTGCTGCGGGTCAGTGACAACACGCTCCCGCTCCTCGGCGAGCCGCGTCGCCGCCTGGTCGTTGGCAGTTTCGACGTCCAGGAACGTGCCCGCCCGGCCGCTCAGCGTCCGGGGCCTTTCGCGCTATCATCGCGCGCCGCCACAAGGGCGACCGCGTGGCGGATATTACCGGACTTGTTCATCGCTCGATATCCTTCCGAGCTTTCACCGAACTGGGCGCCCAGACACCGTGGTTATAACGCGCGCCTATGGCACAAGAGCCACGGTCGTTTTTGTCTTCTCGTACCGGCCGGCTGGACTCTCGGGTATGAGAGGCAGCCCGCTGCCTAGCCGACCATGAAGGGACGCTGATAATGGGCAAGACGAAGGACATCCGCGCGTCGGTCGAAGATGAGCTGGTCTTCGATCCGCTGGTGGACTCATCCGACATCCGGGTAGAGAACGTGGGCGGGGACGTGGCTCTGCACGGCTCGGTGCGGAGCTATCCGCAGCACCTGGAAGCGGCGGCCGCGACTCGCCGGGTCGCCGGCGTGTCCAGCGTGCACAACCACCTTGAGGTGGCGCTGCCGCCGGGTGATATCCGTGACGACCCGATGCTGACGACCGCGGCTAACAACGCACTGGGGCTGAACCTCACCGTGCCGGACACCGTGGAGGCCGAGGCGCGCAACGGCAACGTAACCCTCACCGGGACGGTGCGCTACGGCTACCAGCGAGCCGCGGCGGAGGCGACGGTAGCCACGCTGACCGGGGTGCGCAACGTCGGGGACCACATCGAGATCTGCTGGGACGCGTACGCGAACCCGGCGGACGTCACCGTCGCGGTGCAGGACGCGCTGGACCGCAACGCGCTGATCCCAGACGGCAGCGACGTGGTCGTCGACACCGACGGGAACTCCGTCACGCTGACGGGGCATGTGCGCACCTGGGCCGAGCACGACGCGGTCCTCGACGCCGCCTGGATGACTCCTGCCGTCTACCACGTCTACGATGAACTCGTCATCACCCGCTGACGGCGGCACAGAACTGAGCCCGCCTCCCGTAACGCACCTCCCGGGAGGCGGGTCGGCTGTCAGCGACTTTCGCCTGCCTGCGCCGCGCCAGGTACCCGGCCGTCGCCACGGTGAACGGGCAGCCGCTGATTGCGCCAACGAGTAGTTGAGCAGCGACGTGACCGGGGTGCGGTGCGGGGATACGACCACTTCCGGGGCGCGGCGGCCTCGACTTTCGGCCCGAGCAGGACCGCAGCGGATTGTTGTCTAGCCCGAGGGCCCTATTGAGCCGCGCTGTCAGGCACGGCCGGACCGGTACCGTTCGCATTGCGTCACCAGCTCGCTGTCAGCCAGACCAGACTCGGGTAATTCGATCGTCTTCTGCTTGTCCCACCCCGGAATCTGGCGGCGACTGTAGCGTTACCGGCCGGTTCTATGGCGCGGCCGGGCTAGCTTTGAGTGCTTCCTGTAGCTCTTTGGTGATTTCGTCGGCGCTAGCGTCCACGGTGCGCTTCACCACCTTGTCAGCGGTTTCCAGGGCCTTGCCGACTGCCTTGTCGATCGTCGGCTCGCCGACGGCGATCAGTCCTGCCCGATTGGCGGTGAGTTCCCCAGCGGCTTCCTTGAGCTCTTTGCGGGGCAGCGCGCCGCCGCCCAGCTGCTCGGGGATGACGCGGACGCGCGGGCGGTCCATCCGCCTTACGATGTGAGGGTTGCCATTCTCCTGGTCGATGACCGCCGCGTCGAACGAGCCGATCATCTCGTCCCTATGCAGCTGCTCGATGGCGTCCAGTGCTTGCAGCGCGGCGGGGACCGTGTCGTAGGACGCGGCGTACATCACCATGGGCTTCTTCTCGTCGGACATGGCATCTCCCTGGTAGTTGGGTAACCCTACGCGTACAGTCAATGCCACGCAGTGACAGCGGCGCAAGCAACACGCGCCTCTCGTGCTATTGGCTGGCACTATGGTGCGGCCAGCGCCTCCGAGGCGCGCCGCCAAGGAACTGCCTGTAAATGCGGGCCAGCGTGGCTGCTCCCGGGCTGGGAATCCGCTACTACGGCTGCCCCGGCGGCCTGCCATCGTTGCCGCTGCGGGCTGATCTTGGCGTTCGATCAGACCTCAGCTTTAGCGAACCAAGCGCTGACGGATTCCGCAGCGGTTTCGGGACATGGATTCCGAAGCGCATCCCGACAGACCGCAGCGAGAACGTTATCGCCACGGCGCACAGCGTCGAACCGAGATTGCCGAGCCCAGCGCTCACGTAGCAGGCGTAGTAGGTAGTCGCGCCAAGAGCGGCGGCCAGCGCGTTGGGAGGCCCAGCCACCATGATGGACGGGGTTTCCCCCATCAGGATGTCGGCTAGAATCGCGCCTCCGACGCTCGCCACGAGGCCGATGAGCACTGCTGGAAGAAATCCCAAGCTGTATAGGATCGCCTTGTTCGTGCCCACCACGGCGAACAGGCCGAGGGTAAGCGCGTCGGCCGCGAACAGGAGGCCGCCAAGGCGTTGCAGCGTCCACAGGAACAGCGAACCCGTCGCCGCCGCGAGGCCGACGACGGCGATGTACCAAGGACTTTGGAAAGAGGTCGGTGGAAGGCTGCCGAGAAGCAGATCTCGGATGACGCTTCCGCCGAAACCCACCGCGAAAGCGACACAGAAGACGCCGACGAGGTCCAGCTCTTCTTTCTGCCCCGCTCGCAGCGTGCCAAGCAGCCCGCCTGAACCTGCGGCCGCGAGGTTGATCCATAGCGGCACGGCGATGCTCGTGACGTGCCCCGGAGCAGCCAGATGCGTGGTCAGCATATCGTGATCCTTAGCCGCCCGAGTCGCTGCGGCGTCTGCTCCGGAGTGGTGCTGGTCACCGCACTCCTTTCCTGCCTTTCATGGGCGCGTCGGAAAGGTCGCGACCATGACCGCCTTGATCGTATGACCACGAGGGTCTGGTAGATGGCCTGGTAGCCGGAGGCGAAGGTGACCCACATCGAAAACAGCACGCTGGCCCTGGCGATCGCCGGGTCCCGGGCCAGCAGCCAGCAACCGCACCCGGCGGCACCGCGACACCAGGTTGGTGAGCTGGGCGCAGGCGGAGAAGAAGTATGGGACGGCGGCGGTGACCACGGTCAGGTCGACCAGGTCGGTGGATACGGTGAGCCCGGAGCTTGTGAAGCCTTCGCGGTAGGGGCGGGAGCGGCGGGACCGTGCGTGTTGTTTGCACCAGCCGGCGTGGCCTTCAGGCGCTGATGCAGCTCGTTGAGTTTGCCGTGGATCGCTGCCTCGCGCTCTAGGTGCTCGCGGTGCAGCCTCTGGATCAGCTCATGATCTGGCTTTCTGCCCTGATAGTCAGGATGGTGGCGATAACAGAGCAGGAACTGACCACCCGCCGCGGGATGCTGCCCGATCCGCCAGCAGCCTGGCTCGTGGCAGTTGTACTTCTTGACCAACTGGTAGATACCCGCGCCGACCGCGCCGAAGATGCCGAACTCTTCGATGTCAGAGCCGAATCCGGACCAGAACCCATAGTACGGACCGGGCTCATTGACGGTGCCGGTGTGCACCTGGAGCCAGTGGCCGACCTGGCCCGCGTGCTCGAGCCAGACGACCATAACCGCGGCAGCGGCGCATATCAGACCAGCCACGATGACCCGACGCCACTTCACCACTGTTCGCCTCCCCCAGGGTGTCGGCCGCCCGTTGCCACGAACCCAGTCCCTAATAGGGCGATCAGGGTGGTGGTGGTCGCCTTCCTGGTCAGTCACGTCATCCATTCGGGTCGGCGACATCGGCCAACCGTCACTGCTCACCGCGTCTGCCAGACTGCCTTATCGAGGACCGAGTGCAGCGTTTTCCCGGTGTGGCGCATCTCGATGCCGGCCGCGATCCCCCAGACGCCGTAGATCAGGGCGAACAGGCCGAACAGCAGCGCGAGGGTGACCGCTCCGACGCCGGGGCGGGCGAAGAGCACGACGCCGAACAAGATGGACACCAGCCCGCCTAGGACGAACAGCACCCGGGTGCCCGCGGTCTCGCCGGACTGGAAGGCGCCGAAGATCTCGAAGAACCCGCCGACGAATGCCCAGATCGCCACTACCAGAACCAGCACCAGTGCAGTGGGGGCGGGCCAGGCCAGGGCGACGATCCCGGCCGCTACGTCGATTAGCGCCAGCAGCAGGTGGCCGATGATCGGCCCGGCGCCGGTGCTGCCGGCCATCCGCATGAACTGCAGCACCGAGTCGGCGAACGCCCAGATCGCGAACAGGATGACCAGCGCGAGAACCGTCACCCCCGGCCAGGCGAGTGCGAGGATGCCGATGATAACGGCCAGAACGCCGAAGAGGATCAGGTGGGTTGAGCTCGATTTGATGTGGTTTGATATTGATTTGAACATGACGGGCATTCCTTTCGGCTCAGGTTGAGAGCAGGCGCTTGCGGCGGTCAGCCGGTGATGGAGGGCTCGTCGTCAGCGGTCGGCCCATCGAGGTGGGCACCCGGCGGGCAGGGCCGCCTCCAGGTGATTGCGTACGTTCGTCACGGTGCCGACACGCTGTACCGAAGCAGCCGCCTCCAGGTACTGCGGGTAGCTCGGCACCGTACCGTCGGCGGCCACTTTCCCGTGTATGGTCTTCTCGGGATGTCTGCCGGGTCAACGTGCGGGTGGAATGCGGATTCGGCCTCGACTGTCCCGCGGATATCTTGATCACGCCCATGTGCGCGCCTCCTAATGAGTGCGGTGCGGCGGCCGGATTGCCGCTCATCAGCCAGTACCCCGCACAGTTCCTCGGCGAGCAAGGCGACGCTGGCTGTGGTGATATTGGCCTGCCCTATAGAAGGAGGCTGCTCCGGGTAGTCGACGCTGATCATGCCGTAGCTGCCCGCCGGCAGTCCCGGACCTGGCCGCCCTAGTCACCCTGTCCGAGGCGCGCCACGCCAAGATGATTGAGTCCGGCCACTGCGCCTTGCTCGTCGGGGCGCCGACCGCCTGCGCGCCTGACGTCTCCGGTTCGCCGGTTCCTTCGCTGTTCCATGCGCGAGATGCGCGTCTCGTCGCGGCCGCCCTCGATCATCGACGTGATCATCGCGGAGCCAGACCATGCCGAGCGTGTCCTGCGAGGCGCGACGACCAGGCCCGCAGTCATCACCGCTTCCCACAGCAGCGCGGTGGTCGTCGAAATGCCGTGCCCGGCAGGGGCAGCCCGGCGCCGCCATGCTTGCCGATCAGCGCCCAGAGCAGCGTGGCGGTGACGCTGCCAGAGCGCTGGGCTCCGAGGCCGCGGCTCTTTCCAGCACATCCAGCCTAGATCAGATGTCCGCCGGCGATCTGCACGCCGACCGGCTTGGCAAGGACGGCCGGGTGCGCATGCTCGCCTACACATCCAGGAATTGCGGCATGCCGCTTTATAGCGCCTGCCTATACGGGAAGAGCCCGGCCCGCTTTCCGTTCTCGCAGGTCGCGCGGTGAAATGCAATGGGGGCAGCCCGCAGATGAACTCTGGAAAGGGGGTTCCGCCATGGGCGTGACCAAAGACGTGCTAGCGCCCGACGGGTGGAGGCAACCGCACGCGACGGCAACATCACCTTCACCGGCGCGGTGTCTCTCGGCCACCAGCGTACCGAGGCCATGGCG
>Ga0335073_10002952_pt1 | contig 23498 bp, 24 predicted proteins | sample Lox_Sample_22_FD_207093 | JGI IMG/M metagenome (GOLD analysis project Ga0335073, IMG submission 207093) | Soil microbial communities from Loxahatchee National Wildlife Refuge, Florida, United States - Lox_Sample_2.2 | ecosystem: Environmental > Terrestrial > Soil > Wetlands | place: USA... | reverse complement strand
AGCTTTCAGCCAGCCCGCTCCTGTCGGGCGCCTCGGGACGACTGTGGATCGCCAAGGACGGACGCGCTCGTTTGGAGTTGCAGGCCGAAAAGGGCGATACCCAGGTGCTCTACGACGGCCACACGCTCAGCGTCTACGACGCCTCCTCGAACACCCTCTACGAGCTCAAGCCGTCCGCCGACGAAAACGAAGGCCCGACTGCGGAAGGTCCGACTGCGAAGACCAAAGAGGGCTCCGAGCACCAGGTCCCCAGCGTCGCCAAGATCGAAGAAGGGATCGCGAAGCTCGAACACGTCGACGTCTCACCCGCGACCCCCGCGAACGTCGCTGGCCAACCCGCCTACACCGAGCGGATCACGCCCAAGGAAGGCGGCAGCCTGATCGGCGGCGCCGAGCTCTCCTGGGACGCCGCGCACGGCGTGCCGTTGCGCGCCGCCCTCTATTCCTCAACAAGCTCGAACCCCGTGCTCGAACTCGCCGCGAGCGCGATCTCCTACGGACCCGTTCCCGACTCGGTATTCGACGTCAACGTGCCCCCCAGCGCCAAGGTCGAAGAAATCACGCTGCCCAACCCGAATGACGCCAAGGGCCACGCGCACGAAGACAGCACGGGTAGCGAACACCCGAACGTGACCGTGCACGGCAAAGGCATCACCGGTATCGCGGTGCTCGAAAGCAAGGCAAAGCCAGGTGAGAAAGCCGCGCAGCTGCCCGAAGGACTGCCCAAGGTCAAGATCGGCAGCACCACCGCCGGCGAGCTTCAGACCCCACTCGGCACGCTGCTCGGCTTCGAGCGCGACGGCGTGCGTTACCTGCTCGCCGGGGCGCTCGACCCCAGCGCCATTGAGGCCGTCGCCCGAGGCCTCTAGCGTGAGCGACGAAGCTGCGCCCGTCAGGGCGCGCGGGCTAGTTAAGCGCTACAAGGAGGTCCTCGCGGTCGATCACATCGACCTCAATGTCCGTGCCGGCGATGTCTACGGCTTCCTCGGCCCCAACGGCGCAGGAAAGACGACCACGCTACGTATGGCGCTCGGGCTGATCATGCCGAGCGAGGGTCGCGTCGAGCTGTTCGGGCGCGATCCCATGCGCGAAGGCGCCAGAGCGCTGGAGGGCGTCGCTGGTTTCGTCGAGGCGCCCCGCTTCTACCCCTACCTCAGCGCCCGCAAGAATCTCGAACTGCTCGCCGCGCTCGACGGAGAGAACGCGCGCGGGCGGATCGACGAGGTGCTGGAGACCGTCGAGCTCACGCCCCGCGCCGCACATCGAGTGCGGGGATATTCGCACGGCATGCGCCAACGGCTTGGCATCGCCGCCGCGCTGTTGCGACGTCCGCGCCTGCTGGTCCTCGACGAGCCTGCCACCGGCCTCGATCCCGCGGGCATGCGCGACATGCGCCTGTTGATCCGCCGCCTCGCCGAGCAGGGGATCACCGTGCTGCTCTCAAGCCACCAGCTACCCGAGGTGCAGGAACTGTGCGACCGCGTCGCGATCGTCGACTCCGGCCGCGTCGTCTACGAGGGAGCGCTCAGCGACCTGCGTCGCCAAGGCGGCGCCGGTTATCGCCTGTGCACCACCGACGACGCGCGAGCGCTTTCGGTGCTTGAGCGTCAGGTCGGCGTCGAGCACGCCGTCTCCGGCGAGGCGGGACTTAGCTTCCAGGCCGAGGAACGAGTCGTCGGCGAGCTCTCGCTTGCGCTCGCCCAAGCGGGGATCGGCATCCTCGCTTTGACGCCCGAGCTCGCGACACTCGAGGACCTGTTCTTCCGTCTCACCGAGGGCGCCGAGGCGACCGGATTGCCCGCAAGCAACGGCCGGACGGAGATCGGGACCTCGCGCGTGGAGGTCGCATGAGCGCTACGAGCGCTGCTCCTCCCGCCGGCGCGGCCGCCGCTCCTCGCGCACGCTCTCGTCGTCCCGGCACGCGGACCGTCTGGCGCTGGGAGCTACGCAAGCTCGTCTCCCAGAAGCGCACCTACCTCGGGCTCGGGCTCGCCGTCGCGCTGCCGCTGATCTTCGTGATCGTGCAGAACCTGCGCAACCCACAGAACCACGGGCACAACGACAGCATCTTCGCCGCCCAGATCACGCAGTCCGGGCTCGCTACCCCCGTGCTGATGCTGCTGTTCCTCTCGGTCTTCATGCTGCCCTTGATCTCGGCGCTTGTCGCCGGCGACATCGTCGCAAACGAGGACGGCAACGGCACCCTGAAGACGATCCTGACGCGATCTGTCGATCGCGGGCAGGTGTTCGCCGCCAAGGCGCTCGCCGCGATGCTCTACGCCGCGATTGCCACATTCCTCGCTGCCGCCGTCGCCACCGTCGCCGGCATCGCGTCGTGGGGATTTCACAGCATCACCACATTCTCCGGGACTGTCGTTTCAGCCCCCGAAGGACTGCTGCTCGTGTTCGCCTCAAACGCCTGTTACCTGATCCCACTGCTCGCCGTCACCAGTATCGGCGTGCTGCTCTCGACGACCACGCGCAACAGCGCCGCCTCAGTCGTCGGCACCGTCGGCGTCGTGATCTTGCTCTTCATAGTCGCCCAGATCCCCGGCCTCGAAGGGATTCGCCCCTATCTGCTCACCGAACAGTTCGAGAACTGGCACGGGCTGCTGCGCACGCCAACCGACTGGGCACCGATCGGGCACTCTGCCTGGGTCTGCGCGCTTTATGCCGTGCCCGCCCTCGCCGCGGCGTATCTCGTCTTCCTGCGACGCGACGTCGCCGGGGGATGAGCGCTAGCTGACCTGCGCGGGCTGTCCGACCGAGGTCAGCTCGACGTCGCCCATCAGTCGCCGCGCCTCGCGCGGGTCGATTAGGCCCGCTTCAAGGCGGGCCGTGGACTCCGCGCCGCAGGCCACGCCCAAGCGCAGACAATGATCGGGTGGGCGGCCCTCGTAGCGAGCTGCTATGTAGCCCGCTAGAAATGCATCGCCTGAGCCGCGCCTCGCGATTGGCTCGCGCTGCTCGATCCGCGCCCGTTTTGTCTGCGGGTGGCCGTCCACGAGCACCTGTGCGATGCAGCCGTCCGGCAGCGTCATGATCGCCTCGCGCGGACCAACCGCCGCGATCTCGCGCACCACCTGCAACCGCTCCTCCTCGCCCGCGAACTCGTGGCCCACCAGTTCCTCCGCCTCGAGCACGTTCGGCGAGACCACGTCCGGCTCCGCGCGCGCCGCCTGGCGCAGGGGCTCCCCGTCAGTGTCGATTACCGTCGTTACCTCCAAGCGCTCCAGGTCTGCGATCAGTCCTGCGTAAAGGTCTGGCTCCACGCCCCGCGGCAATGAGCCCGCGAATACCACGATCGCCGCTCCGCGCGCCAGGTAGAGCAGCTTGTCGCGGAACAGTTCTACCTCGCGCTCGGAGACCGCCGGCCCGCGTTCGTTGATCTCCGTCTGCTCGCCCGTCGTCGGATCAAGCACTGAGGTATTCGTGCGCGACTCCTCGCGGATCCGCACGAAGTCATTGAGGATCGACTCCTCGGTCAGCTGCTCCACGATGTGCGTGCCCGTCGCGCCACCCGCGAAGCCAGTCGCGATCACTGGCTGGCCAAGCGCCTTTAGCGTGCGCGCGATATTCACGCCCTTACCGCCCGCCATTGTGCGCTGCTCGACCGTGCGGTGACGCCGACCTAGCTGGAAGTTCGGTACCGAGAGCGACTTGTCAATCGCGGCGTTCAGCGTGACCGTGATGATCATCGTGGCTCCCTTCCTGCTTCCCAACGGCCCCATGGCGCCCGCCACGGGGCGCACCACAGGCTAGCGGACCGCCGCCTCATCCACGCCTTTAGGCCGGGATTGCAGACAGCTCCCAGGCCGTCTCGCGCAATCGCTCCGCCTCGGCTCGTGCAGCCTGCGCCGGGCTCGCCGCCAAAGCGCCCTCGCCCTGCAGATACGCGCCCACGATGCTGCGCGAGGCCGACACCAGCCCGCCCGCGCGGCCCGGAGCGAAAGCCGGTGCCAAGTCCTCCACCCGCCCGCCCTGTGCGCCCACGCCTGGGAGCAGAAAGACCGCATTTCCCATTAGCTCGCGCGCCCTACGCAGGTGGTCAGGTTCGGTCGCGCCCATCACTGCCCCCACGTCACTGATCCCCCGCTCGCCCACGCCCGAATCGCCCAACTCGTGCACCAGCTGCGCCACCCGCTCCCAGACAGCCTCCCCGTCGCGCAGGCGCAGATCCTCCACGTCGGCCGCGCCCGGGTTAGAGGTGCGCACCAGTACGAGCACGCCTGCGCCCGCCGCGCGCGCTCTCGACACGAACGGCTCGATCGCATCGACCCCCATCAGCGGGTTGACCGTCGCCAGGTCCGCCCCCAGGCCCCCCAGTTCGCCAAACGGGGTCTGCACGCCGCCGAACAGCGCCCCCGCGTAGGCGCTAGCCGTCACGTCGATATCGCCCCGCTTGCCATCTGCGATCACCAGCAGCCCCCGCTCTTGCGCGTATCGAACCACGTTTTCAAGCACTGCCCAGCCCGCCGAGCCCAGCTGCTCGAAGCGCGCGAGCTGGGGCTTGACCGCCACGCACGCCTCACCCGCCGCGTCGATCACCGCGCGGCAGTGACGCTCCACCGCCGCCGCCGCGCGCTCTGCCGGGGTCACGCCGAGATCGGCCGCGGGACCCGGGCCATCCTCGGGCCACAGCCTCCCTGGGTCGGGGTCGAGGCCGAGCACGATCTGCGACTCGCGCTCGGCGACCCGAGCGACCAGCACGTCCGCGAACCGCTGCTCCAGGCTCAGCGGCCCTTCACCGCACTCTTCAGACCACTGCCCGCCGTGAAGCGCGGTACCCGGCTCGCCGCAATTTCGATCCGCTCCCCTGTGCGCGGGTTCACACCCATGCGCGCGCCACGGTCGCTTACGTGGAACTTCCCGAATCCCGCCACCGTGACCTCGCTGCCACGGCGCAGCGCGTCCTCCACCGTCGCCAGCACCGCGTCCACCGCGCGCCCGGCCTCCTGCTTGGTCAGATCGGCGCGATCCGCCACCTGGTCGACCAGCTCGGCCTTCGTCACTTGGACCTCCTCATTCGGATACCGAAGCTTTCTGACGCTAACACGCTGCACGGATGCGTGGCAGGCTCTCGCGCGAGAGCAGCGAAGCGAGTAGCCGCCAGGCGATCCGCCACAATGCCCGCATGAGCGTGACCCGCGTCGCCTGGCTCGTCACCGTGCTCATCGCGCTGCTCACCGGCCTATTGCTGCTGCTCGCCGGCTATAACGGCTACGCCGGGCTCGGACTCGCCGTGGCGATCGCCGCCGCGATCAACTTGCGCTAGCGCCACCGCACGGCGAAATAGGCGCGCTCAGGCGTTATCGCGGCCACTAAGCCACTCGAACAGCGCCCGCGCCGCGCGCCCTCGGTGGCTGATCGCATCCTTCTGCTCATCGCTTAGCTCGGCCATCGTCAGACCCTCCGGGCCTTCCCGCGCCAGGAACGCCGGGTCATAGCCAAAGCCACGCTCCCCGCGCGGGCGCTCTGCCAACGTGCCCGCGCAGCGACCCTCGAACAGGCGCTCCTCGCCATTCGCCGGATCGACGACTGCGATCGCGCACACGTATTCCAAATCGCTGCCCACCGGCGCCTCGCGCAGCAGCTTCGCCAGGTTTTCCTCGTCGCTTGCGTGCTCGCCCGCGTAGCGCGCCGAGCGCACGCCCGGCGCACCACCAAGCGCCGCCGCCGCAATCCCCGAGTCATCCGCGATGCTCACGCGTCCCGTCGCCCGCGCCGCCGCACGCGCCTTGCCTAGCGCGTTCTCCGCGAATGTCTCGCCGTCCTCCGGGGGCAGCTCCACCTCGTCCGGTAGCACGTCCAGCTGCCATGAAGCATCCGGCAACAGGCGCGCGAACTCGCGGCGCTTATGCTCGTTATGCGTCGAGAGCAGCAGCCTCACGACGAGGAGGCCATGCCTGCGATCGCACGCTGCTGGGCCTCCTGAAGCTGCTCAATCCCCACCGCCGCCAGCGCCAGCAGCTCGTCCAGGTGCGCGCGAGAGAGCGGCGTCCGCTCCGCCGTCGCCTGCACCTCCACCAAGCCGCCCTCGCCTGTCATCACCACGTTCGCGTCCACCTCAGCCGTCGAGTCCTCCGAGTAATCGAGGTCAAGCAGCGCGCGCCCGTCCACCATCCCACATGAGACCGCCGCCACCGAGCCAGTTAGCGGCGAGCGCTCCACGAGCTCCCGCTCACGCAGCCGCGCGCACGCGAGCGCCAGCGCCACGTAGGCGCCCGTGATCGAAGCGCAGCGCGTCCCCCCGTCTGCTTGCAGCACATCGCAGTCCAGATAAATCGTTCGTTCGCCCAGCGCCTTGAAGTCCACCACCCCACGCAGCGAGCGGCCGATCAGGCGCTGGATCTCCACCGTGCGTCCGTCTTGGCGCCCCCGCGTCGCGTCGCGCTGCTTGCGCTGACCCGTCGAGGCCGGCAGCATCCCGTACTCCGAGGTCACCCAGCCCGTGCCCCGCCCCGCCATCCAGCGCGGCACGCTCTCCTCTGCCGAGGCCGTGCAGATCACGCGCGTCTCCCCCGCCGAGATCAGCGCCGAGCCGGTCGCCGTGCGCATGAAGTTCGGCTCGATCTCCACCGGGCGCAGCTCGCCTGGACCGCGCCCGTAACTGCGCTCGCGTGGCGCCTCGCCGCTCATGCCGCAGCCTCCACGTCAGCCAAATGCACCTGCTCTACCTCGCCCAGCGGCATCTGTAGAAAGCGCGTTCCCAAGTCCTCAAACGCCCGCGTGTCGCCCGTGCACAGGAAGCGATAGTTCCCCTCGCCTTCACGCGGGTTCTCCAGCGAGCGCGTGCTCAGCGCATGCTCCACCTGTCGCGCCAGCGCCGCGCCCGAGCTGACCAGCGTTACCCCCGGTCCAAGCATCCGTTGCAGCATCGGGCTGATCAGCGGGTAGTGCGTACAACCCAGGATCACCGTGTCCACGATCGCCGCCCGCAGCGGCGCGCACGCCTCGCGCACGATCTCAACCGCGCGCTCGTCGAACTGCTCGCCCGCCTGGATAATCCCCGCCAGCTCCGGGCAGGGCACCGAAGTCAACGTCACGTGCGGGTCGATCGCCGTCACCGCCTGCTCGTATGCCCCGCTCGCCACCGTCGTCGGCGTCGCCAGCAGCCCGATCCGGCCCGTCCGCGTCGTTGCCACCGCTTGCGAGGCCTCTGGGCGGACCACGCCCAGCACGTCCACGCCAAGCGTCGTCTCGAGCATCCGGCGGCGCAGGCTCGGCAGCGCCGCCGCCGTCGCCGAGTTGCACGCCACGACCAGCAGCTTCGTGCGTCGGCGCAACAGCTCCTCCGCGATCTGCGCCGAGAAGCGCGCCAGTTCCTCCGGCGTGCGCTCTCCATACGGAAAGCGCGCCGTGTCGCCCAGGTAGAGGAAATCCTCATGCGGCAACTGCACCAACAGCTCGTGCAACACCGTCAGCCCGCCTACGCCCGAGTCGAACACGCCGATCGGCCGCTCGCGCGGGTCGCTGTAGCTCGGCGAGGGACTTGCCACGGAGGCCATCATTCCAGAGCGCTACCTTCGCAGAGTTCGTGCGCGCGCTCGTGCTCTCCAACATGCTGCCCGACCCCGCGCACCCCGAGCGTGGCAGCTTCGTGCGCGATCAGGTCGCCGCCCTGCGCCGCCTCCAGGGCGTCGAGATCGAGTTGTACGAGTTCGCCCCCGGCCCGCGCGCGTTGCTCGCTGCCGCCCGCGAGCTTCGACGCCGCTACCGTCGCCGGCCCTTTGACGTCGTGCACGCCCACTTCGGGCTCACTGCCTGGCCTGCGCTCGCCCTACGCGCCCCGATCCGCGCCCTCACCCTGCACGGGACCGATCTGAGCCACCCGCGGACGCGGGCGCTCACGCTCGCCGCGCTGCCACAGATCCAGCTGCTCGCCGTTGTCTCAGAGGAACTTCGCTCCGCGCTCCCCGCCAGCGCCGCGCGCCGCGCCGAGGTACTGCCGTGCGGCGTAGATCTCGAGCGATTTCGCCCGATCGCCCGCGTCGATGCCCGCGCCCGCCTGGGTCTCGCCGCCGACGGTCGCTACGCGCTGTTCGCCGCCGATCCCACGCGACCCGAGAAGCGCTATGACCGTGCCCGCGAGCTCGCTGACAGCGCCCAAGTCGAGTTGCTCACGCTCGGCGGAGTCGAGCCCGCCCGCGTGCCACTGCTCGTCAACGCCGCCAACGCAGTGCTCGTCCCTTCCGAGCGCGAGGGCTTCGGCCTAGCCGTGCTCGAGGCGCTCGCCTGCGACGTGCCCGTGCTCGCCACGCCCGTCGGCGTTCACGCCCAAGCGCTTGCCGATTTGAGCGGGACGCTCTGCGCCCCCTTCGACCTCGACCTCTGGCGCCGCGCGCTGCTGCCGCTACTCGAAGCCTCTGATCGCCGCGTCGCCGGAAGGGACAGCGCCACGCGCTGGTCCGCGTCCCGCATGGCCGAACGCGTCCTGCAAGCATGGAGCTTTGCCCGCGGACGCGCCGAGTAGCATGAGATAGCCGTGGACAGTCAGACCTCCGCCACGACACCCACAACCGACGCGCCGGCAGAGGGCACGCCGAAGACGGCGGCTCCCACCGCCGCGGACACTGCGCCTGCGGGGACGCAGGCTCCCTCTGCCGTAGGCGATCCCGCGAGCTCTTACGCCGCCGCCGGAGCGGAGTCACCGCCGGACAGCGAGCAGACCCCTCCCGCCGGTGCCGAGACGCCCCAGGCCGGCTTCGGCTCACGCGGTCGACTGCGCCGCCGCGCGCGCTTTTTGCGCAAGGCGCGCGAGCTTGCCTACCGCGACCTCGGCGGGCTCGTCTTCAGCCTGCACCGCTTCGGCCAGCGAAACGACTCACTCGTGCTTGCCAAGCTCGCCACGCTCGCCCGCATCGACAGCGAGTTGCGCGCAATTGAGGACAGCCTCTCCGAGCGCCGCCCTCTTACAGTTTTGCGCGAGGCTGGCATCACCGCCTGCCCGCGCTGTGCCGCTATCCACTCAAGCGAAGACCGCTTTTGCCCCAGCTGTGGTCTGCCACTCAGCCGTCGCAGCGACCTGCCGATCGCCGGCGCCGGCTCGCAGCAAGCATCCGCCCCGGCGCCCGCGCTCAGCGCACCCGCTGCGCCGCCCGGGGTGAGCGCACCCGCCTCACCCGCTCCCACACCTCCGTTCCCAGCCACCGCTCAACAGGCTCCCGTCGCGACTCCCGCACCCTCTACGCTCACGCCCGCGACGCAGGCCTTCGACGCCGTTTCCGCGCCCGGTGGCGGCGCACCCGGACGCTCACCTATGCCTCCGCGTAGCACCCAGGCTCCGTCGAGCGCTCCCGGCGACGACGACCAGCCCACCGAAATAATCCGCCCGCCAGCGGCCGGCTCGTGACCGCTGCGCCCGGCGCAACCAGCCCAGCCGGCAGCGCCTCCGATCCCCCTACAGCCAGCGGCCTCGCACCCGGACGTCCCGCCGTCGGCGAAGCCTGCCCCTTGTGCGGCGCCCCACTCGACCCGCGCCAGGACTGGTGCGTGCGCTGCGGTGCTGCCGCCCGCACCCGGCTTGCCGCCACGCCCAACTGGAGGGCGCCGCTCGCCGCTATCGCCGTCGTCGCCGTGCTCGCGCTCGGCGTGCTCGCCGCCGCCCTCGTGAAGCTCGCCGGTGACTCAGGCCCCAGCCCTACGGCTAGCACTACCACCGTTACGACCGCGCCCAGCGCGAGCACCGGCACCACGCCTACCAGCGCCGCGACCACCGGCGCCGTGAGCGTGCCCACCACGTCTGCCGCCACTGCCCCCACCACACCCGCCGGCTCACCCACCGTCACCGCTCAGCCCGGCAACGCCGGGGGTCTTGCAAGCCCCAGCACCGCACCCACCGTCACTGCCAAGTCTGGCGCCGCCCCGAACGCCCAGCCCGGGCTCAAACCCGGAGCCGGGCGCTAGCAGCCCGCGCGGCGCGGCCCTCGCGTAGCCACGCCAGATACGGTTCCCGCGATGTCCGTCTCTCCCTCGGCGGGCTCGCCCGAGATTGCCCGCGAGATCGATCTTGCCGTGATCGGGGCGGGAGCTGCCGGACTGTACGCCGCACTCTGCGCCGCCCGTCAGGGCGCATCTGTCGCGCTCGTCTCCGCCACCCCCCTCGCGCAGACCGCCAGCTATTGGGCGCAGGGCGGCCTTGCCGCCGCGCTCGCCGCCGACGACAGCCCCGAGCTACACCAAAAGGACACGATGCACGCCGGGCGCGATCTCGTGCGCCGCTCTGCCGCCGCGATCCTCGCCCGCGAGGCCCCCGAGTGCGTCCGCGACCTGCAAGGGCTTGGCGTGCGCTTCGACGCCGACCGCCAAGGGCGCCTCGCGCTCGGCCTCGAGGGCGGCCACTCCGTGCGCCGCGTCGTCCACGCCGGCGGCAGCGCCACCGGGCGTCGCGTCGTGCGCCAGCTCTCCGCGCTCGCCGCCGAGCACCAGCGTATTGCCGTGCTCGAGCGCACCCGCGCCCGCGCCCTGTGGCGCTCTGAGGGCCGCTGCCTCGGTCTGATCTGCGAGGACGGTCAGATCCTCGCCGCCCGCGCCGTCGTCATCGCCACCGGTGGCTGCGCTGCCATGTGGGCACGCACTACCAACCCCCCCGGCTCTCAGGGCATCGGCCTGTTGCTCGCCCACGCCGCCGGCGCCGCGCTCGCCGACCTCGAGCTTCTCCAGTTCCACCCCACCGCCGTGATCGGCGTCCCCGGCCGCGAGGGTTTCCTCGTCACCGAGGCCATCCGCGGCGAGGGTGCCACGCTCCACGACCACACCGGCGAGCGCTTCGTCGAGGAGTTGCTTCCCCGTGACGAGGTCTCCCGCGCCATCCAGGCGCGTCTCGCCGAGACCGGACAGAGCTCCGTCGGGCTCGACATGCGGGGCGTCGATCCTGCGCGCTTTCCCAACGTCGTCGGCGCGCTACGCCAGGCCGGGCTCGACCCCACGCGCGAGCTCATCCCCGTCGCGCCTGCCGCGCACTACACCATGGGCGGGATCGTCGCCGACCTGCACGCCCACTCCACCCTCTCTGGTCTCTATGCCGTTGGCGAGTCCTCCTGTACCGGGCTGCACGGCGCCAACCGCCTTGCCTCCAACTCGCTCAGCGAGTGCTTCGTCTTCGCCCGCCGCGCTATCGACCACGCTCTAGGCCAACTCGCCGGCGATCGCGTCCCACGTCGCGCCGGGAACGCTAGCCGTGCCGAGCTCGCCGAGCTTGCCACGCTGCCCGCGCCGCCCCTCATCGAGCGTGAGACCCGCGAGGAGCTCTGGCGCCATGCCGGCATCGTTCGCGACGCCCAGGGCTTGGAGCAGCTGCTCGACAGCTCCCATCCCCTCGTACGTGGCATCGCCCGCTGTGCGCTTACCCGACAGGAGAGCCGCGGCGCGCACCTTCGTCTCGACTTCCCCCAGCGTGACCCCGCCCTCGACTTCCATCACGCCGTCCTCCCAAGCGATCCAGACCACCTCGACGAGCAGGACCTGCGTGCCGAGTGGCAGACCTGGGATTGAGCCGGCTTACCGCCGCATACGCCGCTGCGCGGCCCGATCAGACCCCGTAAGGGGTCCCCTCAAAACTTAAAAAAATCCCGTTTACGCCTTTATGTCGGTCTTTTTGCGATCGGAGACGTGTTCGTGCTCGTAGAAGGAAATAGAGGCCATCGGAGTCTTCCGAAATAGGCGGGTTTGCTCCAACCGAGAAGGAGGGCCAGGAGTAGCCATGTATCAATTCAGTCGCGCCATCTATCGCGAGCTTGCTCCGCAGATTCTGCCTGCGTCCCCCGGCCAGCCCGCCGCCGCTAACCATGCCGCCGTGCTGCGCGCTTGTGAGGCCGTCGTCACGCGGCTCGCCGTTGATCGTCACCACTTCGCTCGTCCCGAGCGCGCGCTGTTCACTGACATCCGGGGCTACTTCCCCATGTCTGCCCAATCCCACGTTCACCAAGTCGTATCGCGCTACGTCCAGTACGCCCAGACCTACGTCACCCTGCACCCGCACGAGGGTTATGCCGCCGTCTCCGGCGCTGCCCCACGCTGCCGTGCCACCACCCGAAAGGGCTCTGCCTGCCAGCGTGTGCCCCTGCCCCTCAACGGCTACTGCCCCTCCCATCAGCACCTCGCCGAAACCGAGGACCGCGAGCTCGCGGGCGGTGCACAGCTTGCCGAAGCCCAGCTAGCCGCCGCGTAGCCTCCCTGCCCGACGGCGGCCGCCGGGCGCGGCCGATCGGGGGCCCGAGCCGGGCGGGCCCCACGGTCGCCTCCCAAGCGTCGCGTAGGCTCCTCGCATGCTCCTCGGGGTCGACGTCGGCGGCACCTTTACCGACGCCGTGCTCGTCCTCGATCGCGGCGAGATCCGCACCGCCAAGGTCCCCACCACGCCCGAGGATCAGGCCCGCGGCGTGCTCGAAGCCGTCGCCCTCGTGCTCGAACGCGCCCGCGCCCGCGCCGAGGATGTGCGGCGCTTTGCCCACGGCATGACCGTCACCACCAATGCCTTGCTCGAGGGGCGCATCGCACGCGTCGCGCTTATCGCCACTGAAGGCTTCCTCGACGTCATCGAGCTCGGACGCCAAGCCCGTCCACACCTCTATCGGCTCTGCGACGCCGCCCCCGACCCGCTCGTTCCCGCCGAGCTGCGTTTTCCGGCCCCCGAGCGAGCCACGCCCGATCGCGTGCTCGACCCGCTCGACCCCCGCGCCGCGCGCGCTCTCATTGCCGATGTCGCAGCCGCCGATCCAGACGCCGTCGCCGTAGCCCTCCTGCACTCCTATGCCCATCCCGAGCACGAGCAGTTGCTCGGGGAGCTGCTCGCCGAGCAGATGCCCCACACGCCCGTCTCGCTTTCCAGCGAGCTCGTCGGCACGTTCCGCGAGTTCGAGCGCACCGCCACCACCGCGCTCGACGCCGCCCTCTCTCCGCTCCTGGAGCGCTACCTGCACTCGCTCGCCGACCAGGCTCGTGCCCGTGGGCTCGTCGAGCCCCAGATCATGCAGTCCTCTGGCGGGCTCACCAACATCCAGACCGCCTCCCGCCACGCCGCTCTTACCGTGCTCTCCGGGCCCGCCGGAGGGGTCGGCGGAGCGCTCCTGCTCGCCTCGCTTGCCGAGCAGCCCGACGTGCTCTGCTTCGACATGGGAGGTACCTCCTGCGACGTCTGCCTCATTTCTGAAGGGGACGTCGCCGAGACCGCCGAGCGCGCCGTAAGCGGTCGCCCACTCGCCCTGCCCGCCCTAGATATCCACACCGTCGGCGCCGGCGGTGGCTCTATCGCTTGGCGCGACTCCGGCGGCGCGCTCCGCGTCGGCCCCCAGTCCGCCGGGGCCGACCCTGGGCCCGCCTGTTACGGGCTCCGCGGCGAGCTGCCCACCGTCACCGACGCCAACCTCCTGCTCGGGCGGCTTCCCGAAGACGCCCCGCTCGCCGGGGGCCTACGGCTCGATCGCGACGCCGCCGCGCGCGCCGTCGGCGCGCTCGCCGACGAGCTCGCTATCGATGCGCGCGCCTGCGCCGAAGGCATCCTCCGCGTCGCCGAGCACGAGATGCTCGGCGCCCTGCGGCTCATCACCGTCGAGCGCGGGATCGACCCGCGCGGCTTTGCCCTCATGCCCTTCGGCGGCGCGGGTCCCCTGCACGCCTGCGCCATCGCGCACGAGCTCGGCATTCGCCGCGTGCTCTGCCCCCGCGCCTCCGGAGTCCTTTGCGCGCTCGGGCTCGCCGCCGCCGCCCCGCGGCACGACGTATCCCGCACCGTCATGCTCAGCGGCGATCGGCTCAGCGGGGTGGGTCTGCGCGAGGTGCGCGACGCCCTCATCACCCAAGCCGACGCCGCACTCGCCGGGGAGCGCTCCGCCGTCCGCGTCTCCTACGAGCTTCGCTATCTCGGTCAGTCCTTCGAGCTCTCAGTCGAGCCCGCCGCGCCCGAAGATGACACCTCACCCGACCCCGACCCCCATGCGCTCGGCGAGGCATTCGCCGCCGCGCACGAGCGACGCTATGGCTATCGCGACGCCGAGGGCCACGTCGAGCTCGTCACCGTCCGCGTCTCCGCCTGGGGACCCGTACCGGACGTCGAGCTTCATGCCCGCGAGGACGACCCGCTTGCGCCTGGGACCGCCATCTCAGGTCCCGCCGTCTACCCGCTCGGAGAGTCCACTTTGTTCGTGCCTCAGGGCTGGTCAGGGACCGTCGATTCGCGCGGGACCGTCGTGCTCGAGGCCGACGCATGAGCCCCGTCCGACAAATCGTCAGAGGCGTCGCATGAGCGCGCTTGACCCCATCGAGCTCCAGGTCGTCACCGGCGCGCTGCGCGCCGCCTGCAGCGAGATGGGCGTCGCGCTCATCCACTCCGCCCACTCCTCCAACATCAAGGAGCGCCACGACGCCTCCACCGGCCTGTTCGACGCTGACGGGCAAATGATCATGCAAGCCGAGCACATCCCCGTCCACCTCGGTTCGATGCCCGCCTCCGTCGCCGCCGTGCTCGACCAGCCGCACGCCCCCGGCGTCTCCTGGATCGTCAACGACCCCTTCAAGGGGGGCACCCATCTGCCCGACATCACCGTCATCACGCCCGTCTTCCTAGAGGAGTGCGAGCTGATCGGCTTTGCCGCGAGCCGCGCGCACCACGCCGATGTCGGCGGGCGCGTGCCCGGCTCGATGCCCGCCGACAGCAAGACGCTCTCCCAGGAGGGCGTCGTCATATCGCCGCGCAGGCTCGACGAGCAGGCGATCCACGAGCTCACTCTGCAGATGCGCCGCCCCCAGGAGCGCCGCGCCGACCTGCGCGCGCAGCTCGCCGCCAATCGTGTCGGCGCGCTTCGCCTGAGCGCGCTCGCCCAGCGCCTCGGCGCCGGGCCGCTGCGCCAGGCCACCGACGCCGTACTCGATTACGCCGAGCGACGCACCCGTGCCTGCCTCGCCGCCCTCCCCGACCGCGAGTTGTTCGCCGAAGACCTGCTCGAGGCGCGCGAGGGCGATCTCACTCTCAAGCTGCGCGCCACCGTCGAGGGCGATCGGCTGATCCTCGACTTCGCCGGGAGCGCCGAGCAACACGAAGGCAACCTCAATTGCCCGCTCGCCGTCACCCATTCCGCCTGCTTCTTTGCCGTGCGCGTGCTGACCGATCCCGACATCCCGCCCTCCGCCGGGGCATACCGGCCCATCGAGGTCCACGCCCCGCTGGGCTCGCTGCTCAACGCACGGCCCGGCGTCGCGGTTGCCGCCGGCAACGTCGAGACCTCCTCGCGCGTCGCCGACCTCGTGCTCCGCGCGTTCGGGCGCGCGCTCGGTCAGGGCACGATGAACAACCTCACGCTCGGGGCCGGAGCCGCCGGGGAAGGCGCTGGGGGAAACGTGGGAAGAACAAGCCGCGAAAGCTCGCCGAGCGACGACGAGGGCTCATTCACCTACTACGAGACGCTTGGCGGCGGGCAGGGCGCGTGCGCCGACGCCGACGGACCCAGCGGGGTGCACGTCGCGATGAGCAACACGCTCAACACCCCGATCGAGGCGCTCGAGCGCGAATTCCCGGTGCGCGTCGTGCGCTACGAGCTGCGGCGTGGCTCGGGCGGCGCGGGGCGCACGCGCGGCGGCGAGGGCGTCGTGCGCGAGCTCGAAGCGCTGCGCCCGATGTCCTACTCGCTGATTGCCGAGCGCCGCCGCCACGCCCCGCCCGGAGCCGCGGGTGGTGAGCCCGGCGCTCCGGGTCGCGACGAGCTTGACGGCCAAACGCTGCCCGGCAAGGTCACGGGGACTCTGCGCGCCGGGCAAAGGCTGCGAATTGAAACGCCCGGCGGCGGCGGATACGGGCCCGCCAACGATGCGTCGGAAACATCGCAAAACGCCAGTTGAGCGCGCAATTGGCTGCGCGGACAGTCTCCAACCTCTCGAATAACTTGTCGATTTGCAGGGGATTTGGGATTTCCGCCCTGTTTTCGTATCTTTAACGGGCCCGCTGTCGTGATCTGCAACGCGGCAGGCGATTTAGATAGAGACGTATCGAGTCGTATTCCTGGTCCCACCGTTTATGCCAATTGCTTTCAAAGAATGGGCTGTCACAGTCCGCGCGCTGGCCGAAGGCGAGCAACTGGTCACGCTCCGCAAGGGCGTGATCCGCGAGCCCGGCAGGGCGCTGCGACTCGCCCACGAGCGCTTTTTCCTGTACCCGACGTTTGAGCACCAGCCGGGAGACCTGGTCCGCGAGTCCCACCAGCCCGAGCTGCGCCGCGCCCTCGAGGAGGGCGTCTGGAGCGACGGCGAGCCGCTGCTCCAGGCCTTTACTTCCGGCGCCCCCGTCCAGCAGCCGGACCGCGTGCGCATTCGTGCCTGGGCCGAGGTCGCGGGCCACTTCACGATCAACGACCCGCGCTGCGTCGACGCGCTCTCCCCCTTCTACGTCTGGACCCCCGACTACGCCGAAAAGCGTCTCGGTTGGCGCCGCCACCAGCCGCTGCACGTGCTGCTGCTGCGCACCTACCGCATCCCGCGACCCGTCACCGTCAAGGTCAAGGACGAGTACACCGCCGCGCAAGCTTGGATCGAGCTGCAGCGTGAGCTGCCCTTCGAGGGCACGCCCGTGCTCTCCGACGCCGAGTTCGAGCGAGCCGCGGAAGAGATCCGCGCGATCACCAGCGAGACCTCCTTCAGCGGCGCCGGCAGCGGCGCCGGCCACGGTCAGCCAGTACTAGCCTGAGCGCCCGGGGGCGTGTCCCCCGGCGGCGGTGTCAGCACTTCGCGTGCCGCTTCTGCCCCTGCCTCCGGCACGAGCACGTCGCGCGGGCCCGCCGCCAAGAAGTCCGGCACGTCAAAGCCGCCTGAGCGGCGCGACATGCTCGGGATCCCCTGCTCCAAGAGCAGCGCCTCGATCAGCTCAGCCTCCGGCTGGCTATTCGCCCGAGCGACCTTCACTAGGCGCCCTTCCGTGTACTGCGGCTTGATCTTGCGCGCCTTGCGGCGGCGCTCGGAGGCCGGTCCACGCTCTGAGCCCGGCAGGTAGACCAGCGGCATCTCGCAGCTCGCGCAGAAGCGCTCCGTGCGGGGATAGTCCGCGCCGCAGTTCGGGCAGATCAGCGGTGTCTCGCGCATCGCCTCGCGCTCAGCTCAGCTCGGTTCGTTTGGCGTACTCGCCGGCCGCGCATCGACCGGCACCTCGCGCACCTCGGCGCCCTCGATCAGGTACGAGCGCACCTCGGGCTCCGCCCCACTTGTCAGCCCCACGATCAGCCACTCGAGGCCCGGCCAGCCCGCCGCGAAGCCGATGTCCGTCTGCGAGGGGTAGGGCGCGCTACGAACGTGGGAGTGGTAGATCGCGCCGATCTCCCAGCCCCGCTCCTCGATCTCCTCGTTCAGGCGGTACAGCTCCATCGGCTCGATCTCGAACTTCAGCGCGCTCGCGTGGATGTTCTCCGTGCGGTAGACGCGTGTCGCGGTCTTCGAGCCGTCGGGTTCGACGTTCACCGCGACCAGCCCGCAGCACTCGATCTTCGCGTTCTCCTGCGCGTGCTCCACGATCTCCGCGAGCAACGGCTCCGCGATCTTCATGCCGGCCTCCCGGGTCCTCGTGGGCCGTGCGCTCGCGGCGCTCGGACTACCACCAGACGGTGGCGTCCAGGTTCTCGATCTGATCCACCGGCAGCGTGTACACGCCGCTGGAGAGGTACTTCCAGCCGTCGTCCGCAACCACGAACACGACGTTGCCCTCGTCCAGCTCGCCCGCGATCCGTACCGCGATGCTCGCGATCGCGCCGGTCGAGACGCCCGCGAACACGCCCTCGTCGTCGAGCAGCTTGCGCGTCCAGACAATCGCGTCGGTGTTCGTCACGAAGATCTTGCGGTCGAGCAGCGAGATGTCGATGATCGGCGGGATAAACCCGTCATCCAGCGAGCGAAGGCCCTGCACCGGCTCGCCTTGCATCGGCTCCGCCGCCACGATCTTGCACGCGTCGCCGAATGTCTCCTTCAGGCGCCGCCCGTTGCCCATCAGCGTCCCGCCCGTGCCGAGCCCCGCGACGAAAGCCGTGATCTCATCAAGCTCTTCCATGATCTCCAACGCCGTGCCGTTGTAGTGGGCGTTCGGATTCGCCTGGTTGCCGTACTGGTAGGGCATGTATAGCGAGGGGTCCGCCTCCGCGAGCTCCAGCGCCATTGCGACCGCGCCGTTTGAGCCCTGGTCACCGGGCGAGTAGACGATCTCCGCGCCGTACATCTCAAGCAGCTGCGTACGCTCGGGCGTGACGTTCTCCGGCATCACCGCCCGCAACTTGTAGCCCTTGCGGCTAGCGATCATCGCCAGCGAGATGCCCGTGTTGCCCGAGGTCGGTTCGAGGATCGTCTGGCCCGGAGAAATTGCGCCTTTCTCCTCGGCGTCCTCGATCAGCGCTCGCGCCACGCGGTCCTTCACCGAGCCCGTCGGGTTGTGCGACTCGAGCTTCGCCCAAATGTGCACGCCCGGCTTCGGCGAGAGGCTCGGCAGCTCGATCAGCGGCGTGTTGCCGATCGACTGGACGATGTCGCCGTAGCGACCGCCGCAAGGCCGGTTTCGGAGCTTGCCCACCGCCATTACTTCACGGAATATAGCGAGGTCGAGCCACTGCGACGAGCGGGTCTCCGGGCACCCGCCGCCAGTTCGTCCGGGACCGATGAGTTCAGGCCCGCGGCCCCGTCGATACGTTCGAAGCTCAACGTTCCAAACCCAACGCACCGACGTGCGGAAAGGAGCGCCGGCATGGAGTCCAGGATCATGCCCTGCCTCTGGTTCGACACCCAGGCCGAGGAGGCCGCCAACTTCTACATCTCCGTCTTCCCCAACTCGCGGATCCTCGACGTCTCGCACTACGGCGAGGGCGGCCCCCGCGAGGCGGGAATGGTGATGACGGTCCGCTACGAGCTCAACGAGAACCCGTTCCTTGCCTTGAACGGCGGCCCGCAGTTCAAGTTCGATGAGGCCGTCTCCTTCACCGTCACCTGCGACGACCAGGCCGAGATCGACCACTACTGGGAGCGACTGTCCGAGGGCGGCCGGGAAAGCCAGTGCGGCTGGCTGGACGATCGCTTCGGCGTCGCCTGGCAGATCGTGCCGAAGGGCATGGGCGAGATCTTCGCCGGCGCCGATCCCGGCGGCGCGCAGCGCGCCATGAAGGCGATGCTCGGGATGCGCAAGCTCGATCTGCAGGCGCTGCGCGACGCGGCCGCGGGCGAATAGCCTCCCGCGGTCGTTTGGCCAGACGGCCAGTCAAGGACTAAGATCCCACGCAGGGACATGCGCAGGGACAACTTCGACTTCGACTGGCTCGTGATCGGCTCGGGCTTCGGCGGCAGCGTCTCGGCGCTGCGCCTCGCCGAGAAGGGCTACTCGGTCGGGGTACTCGAGTGCGGGCGGCGCTTCGCGGATCATGAGTTCCCGAAGAACACCGCGGACCTCAAGCGCTATTTCTGGAACCCGCGCCTGGGGATGAAGGGAATCTTCCGGCTCACGAACTTCAAGGACGTCGCGGTCGTCTCGGGCTGCGGCGTCGGCGGCGGCAGCCTGGGCTACGCCTGCACGCTCTACGTCCCGCCGAAGCAGTTCTTCGCGGACCGCCAGTGGGCGGAGATGGCGGACTGGGAGACAGAGCTCGCCCCCCACTACGCGGAGGCGCAGCGAATGCTGGGCGTGACCGAAAACCCGCACGAGGACCCCGCGGACCAGCTCTTGCGCGAGCTGGGCAAGGAGCTCGGCGTGGAGGACACCTACAAACGCACCCCGGTCGGTATCTACTTCGGCGAGCCGGGCAAGAAGGTCGCGGACCCGTTCTTCGACGGCGAGGGTCCCGATCGCACAGGCTGCAAGCTCTGCGCGCGCTGCATGGTGGGCTGCGTGCACGGAGCGAAGAACACGCTCGTCAAGAATTACCTCTACCTCGCGGAGAAGCTGGGCGCGCGCGTGATGCCAGAACGTACCGTGATCGACGTGCGCCCCATCGGGGCAGCCGACGGCAGCGACGGCTATGAGATCGAATCGGTTCGCTCGGGCGCATGGCTGCGCAAGGAACGACGTGTGCAACGTGCGCGTGGCGTCGTCGTCGCGGCGGGGCCGCTCGGCACGAACCGATTGCTGCAGAAATGCCGAATCGAGGGCTCGCTGCCGCGGATCTCCGCGCGCCTCGGCGAGCTCGTGCGCACGAACTCAGAGTCGATCCTCACGGTCACGGTTCCCGAGGACTACCCCGAGAACCTGATCCGCCGTGTCGCGATCACCTCCTCGATCTACCCAGACCCGAACACGCACATCGAGACCGTGACCTACGGCGACGACGGCGACTCGATGCGCTTGCTCTACACGCTGTTGACCGGCGATGGTACGCGTGTGACGCGGCCGCTGAAGCTGCTTTCTCAGCTGATGCGCCACCCAGGGCGCTTGGCGAAGGTGCTATTCGCGAAGCACTGGTCGCGACGCACGATCATCCTGCTCGTGATGCAGACGCTCGACAACGCGATCGCGCTGCGCCCGCGCAAAGGCCCGTTCGGCTCGTTCTGGCTGCAAACCGAACAGGACGCCGAGCGGCCTAACCCGACGTTCATCCCGATCGCAAACCAGGCCGCGGAATGGTTCGCTAAGCGCACGGGCGGGATCGCCCAGAGCTCGCTGACCGAGGCGCTGTTCAACATCCCCTCGACCGCGCACATCCTCGGCGGCGCGGTGATCGCGCCCGACGCTAAGCAGGGCGTCGTCGACGCCGAGCAGCGCGTGTTCGGCTACGAGAACCTGCTCGTCTGTGACGGCTCCGCGATCCCCGCGAACGTCGGGGTCAACCCCTCGTTGACGATCACCGCGCTTGCGGAGCACGCGATGAGCCGGGTCCCGGCGGCGGGGATGGCGAGCGCCGAGCCCGTCGAGCGCGCGGCGGCTTAGAGCGAGCGCCGGGCGGGCGACTCAGAAGTCGTTCGACTCGGGCTTGGTCAGCGCGGCCAGGTCTTCCAGGTCGACTCGACGCGCGCTTGCCCGCTTCATGCTGATGAGGTCGTCGCGACCAGCGACGGTCACCTCGACGTCTCCGAGCTGAATTCGGAGCGCGCGCTTACGCAACTCGTCGTAGGGCGGCGCCCCGGGGGCGTCGTGGAGCACATCGACTGCGCCGTGGGGAGTCGCGAGCTGCCAGAGCGTCGCGCGTGGCAGCATCGAGGCGTCGATTGGCGTGTCCTTCGCACTCGCGTTGAGCACCCTCGCCTCGAGTGTGTTGAGCGCATCGGCGAGCCGTTCCAGGTTTTGTCGATCCGGGCGCGGGTAGACATCGACGTCCACAGTCGTGCGGACGTGCCCATGCGTCTGCACGGCCAGGCCGCCGACAAGCACATAGTCGACTCCATGCCGTGCAAGCGCAGCGAAGATCTGCTCGGCATCGAGCGGTGCCTCAGCCTCCATTGCGAGCCTCCACACCGGCTCGGCGCAAGCGACCGGCAAGGCGGTTCGCTGAGACTGCGAGCTCTAGCCGTTCGGCGGGTGTTCGGTCGCGCAGCGCGGCGAGGTGAACGGGATCGAAGCGGCCGGTTAGGCGTCGGGCGTTCAGCTCCGGCTCGTAGCCCATCGCGAGAAGCAGCGAGCAGACCGTCTCCCAGGTCGGCGTTGTCAAACCCCGCTCGATTCTGCTCACCGCGGCCTGCGTAGTCCGGGCCCGAATCGCAAGCGCAGTCTGGCTCAGACGACTCTCAACTCGTCTTTCACGAATCAGTGCCCCGACATCCATATATATAATTATATATAGATATTTACGCACACTCCCCTGCTCGTCGACTGTGGAGAATCGGAGGCCGCGAGCTCTAAGACTCGATCGGGGTAGCGGAACGCTTTAGGCCCGGTACCGATCCAGCTTCACGTGCGCGCAACCGACGAGCTTGAACCGTCGGTTTGAAGGCAGGTAGCGAACGACGAGCGTCTTCAGCCCGGGCCCATCGCAGTAGACAGTGCCGTAGCCGTAGACGAGCGCGACGTGGTCGTTGCCGGCTCCGGTCCAGATCTGGTTGTAGCCATGGCTCGCGTAGAGCCAGTCCACCCCGGGACCGCCGTGCAGGTAGTCGCGCTGGGATTCGGGCTGCCCGTCAGGGTGTGAGTCACCCCAGATCACGTCGCCCTGATCGCCGGCCCAGATCGTGTCGTTGCCGTCGCCGCCGAGCAGCATGTTGTGCCTCCCGTCCAAGCCGCGCATCGTCCCGCTTTCGTTGTTGGGATGGCCCTCGTGGTGGGTCGTGATGGGCCAGCCCTCGTGGCTGGCCATGCCGAGCGAGACACCGGCGCCGGCCAGCACGGCGATACAGCACGCGAGCGTGGCGAGCGCCAGAAGTCGAGATCGCGTTAAACGGGACACGAGGCGCAGCAGGCTAGCGGCGCGGAGGCCTAGGTCGAGTGGCGTAGACAGAGGTACGAGTCACACGGCCCTGCGAGTAGCTCCAAAGCTCATTCATAGCGATATCCATCAGACGATCGATTCTTCTTGCTCTTGGCTTTACCAACGGATGCGACAACATCCACTTCGCCGACCTTCGATGAAGCCGGCACTGTGGCGGCGCACATCGTCGTTGTCGCGCAATCGACGTCCATGGCGAGCGCTTTGCCGAAGGCGATCGTCGTGCCGGCCCCGACGCTGAACCCGCTGCCGAGAACCGTTACCTGGGTGCCACCCGTGCGGGCGCCGCGGTCGGGTGTAAGCGAGGTAACCGTGGGCGCTTCGTAGGTCCACGTGGCGGCTTTCGAGGTGCCGCTGGTCCCGCCGGGGGTGCTAACGGCGATTTCGGTCTTGCCGCTTGTCCCGGACGGAGATCGAACCGTGATGCTGGTCGGCGAGGTCACGTGGAGCGTGGAGGCGTTGAAGCCACCGAACCTGACGGCGGTCGCTCCCGCAAAACCGGTGCCGGTGATCGTGAGTTCGGTACCGCCGGCGGCAGGCCCCTTCCTGACGGAGAGCCTGCTGATTGCCGGGGCACGTCCGGGTGGGAGAGTCTCGAAGGTTTGGTCCACTCCTTCACCCACACCACCGGCGCTCTTGGCCATCACCCGGTAGTGGTACTCGGTGCTGGAGGCGAGCGCAGTGAGCAAAGCGGAAACCGGGACAGGGATCGTTCCGGAACCGGGGAGCAGTTCGCACGGTGCAATCGAGCCGTAGGCGATCGTCGTACCGTAGACGATTGCGCATTCGTCGACTTCCGCGCCATTCGGGTCGACTTGACCATGTAGGACCGCAGAGTTAGAGGTGACTTCGGTCCCCCCGCCAGTGAAGGCAACAGGCGGGTTGGGCAATGTCTTGAAGGTCCGATCGCCGCCGTAACCGACCCGGGAAGCGTTGCGTGCAACCACCCGGAAGTGGTAGGTGCTGTTAGAGGAAAGCCCCCCGACCAGAGCGAGTACGGGAACCGGGCTAGCGCCCGAGCCGGGCAACGTGCTGCAGGGTGTGGCTGCGCCGTAAGCCGGAGTAGGGCCATATTCGAGCTCGCATTCGATGACTTCGCTCGAGTTCGGATTCACGGTTCCCTGCAGTGTGGCGACGGCC
>Ga0335073_10002951_pt1 | contig 23511 bp, 21 predicted proteins | sample Lox_Sample_22_FD_207093 | JGI IMG/M metagenome (GOLD analysis project Ga0335073, IMG submission 207093) | Soil microbial communities from Loxahatchee National Wildlife Refuge, Florida, United States - Lox_Sample_2.2 | ecosystem: Environmental > Terrestrial > Soil > Wetlands | place: USA... | reverse complement strand
CGGCGGCCGGCACCTGGCGGCTCGCCTGCTTGGCCGGGCCGGGCCCGTTGGCCAGGTAGTTGGCCGGGACCTGGCTATCGGAGTGCAGCACGTCGACCTCGACGTGCTCGGGGAAGATGCGGAACGCGACCTGGATCGAGCCGGTCGGCCCGGCCGCGTCCAGCAGCGCACGGAACACGGTCTCGCCCACCTCGCGGTTGCCCTCGTCGGTCAGCGGCGACTCGGCCAGGCAGCGCCGGACGAAGACACGTATGTCTGGGATTGACGACGGCCGGGCGGGGAACACCTGGGACAGCACAACGACAGGCACGACTTCGATCGGGTCGATGCCGGTCACCTGGGCTGGCTCAGCCACGGTCTCTCCCTCAGCGGCAGGCTTAGGTCAGCGTACGTGAACTCGGCGGCAAACGGGAATCCCCCGCGTGCACGCCACGTCACTAGATGAGTAGGAACGTCACAGAGAGTACGTATTTGTTACCGAGGACCCAGACAATAGTGTCCGGCTGGGTGACTCTTTCGTCTTGTGGGGCGGTCGTTGCAGGTTTAGCATGGCGGGCGTCCGCGCATCACGAAGGCGAGGTGCGGGCATGGTCACCAGCCGACCCGGAAGCGAGGAGGTGGCCCTGCCATGGCCACTGACGCAGTAGCCAGCGATGCGGCTCAGGACACCGACGCGGCCGAGCCCTTGGTGCACATCCTGTGGATGAACGGCGGACTGGGCTGCGACGGTGACTCGGTCGCGCTGACGGCCGCCACCCAGCCCAGCATCGAGGAGATCGCGCTCGGCGCGCTGCCCGGCCTGCCGAAGATCGCGGTGCACTGGCCGCTGATCGACTTCGAGTGCGGCCCGGAGCAGGGCGCCGACAACTTCATCGAGTGGTGGCACAAGGCGGATCGCGGGGAACTCGACCCGTTCGTCCTGGTGGTCGAGGGCTCGATACCGAACGAGGCGATCAAGCCGGAGGGCTACTGGTGCGGCTTCGGCAACAACCCGGCCACCGGCCAGCCGATGACCACCAACGAGTGGCTGGACCGGCTCGCGCCCAAGGCGACGGCCATTCTCGCGGTGGGCACCTGCGCCACCTATGGCGGGATCCACGCGATGGCGGGCAACCCGACCGGGGCCATGGGGGTGCCCGACTACCTCGGCTGGGACTGGCGGTCGAAGGCCGGCCTGCCGATCGTCTGCGTGCCCGGCTGCCCGATCCACCCGGACAACCTGTCCGAGACCATCCTCTACCTGCTGTACCAGGTGGCCGGCCAGGCGCCCATGATCCCCCTGGACGAGGCGCTCCGCCCGACCTGGCTGTTCGGCGCCACCGTGCACGAGGGATGCGACCGGGCCGGGTACTACGAGCAGGGCGAGTTCGCCACCGAGTACGGCTCGCCGCAGTGCCTGGTCAAGCTGGGCTGCTGGGGGCCGGTCGTGAAGTGCAACGTGCCCAAGCGCGGCTGGATCAACGGCGTCGGCGGCTGCCCGAACGTCGGCGGGATCTGCATTGCGTGCACGATGCCCGGGTTCCCTGACAAGTTCATGCCGTTCATGGACGAGCCGCCGGGGGCCAAGGTCTCGTCCACCGCGAGCACGCTCTACGGCACGGTCATCCGCACGCTGCGCGGCTTCACGGCCAAGACCGCCGACGAGGAGCCGAAGTGGCGCAAGAAGGGCGATGAGCTGCTCACCGGCTACCAGAAGAGCTGGTAAGCGGTCCCGGGTACCACCGAAAGGGGAAGGCAGTGGCGACGGTCGAAGACACCGGCCTAGTGGAGATGTCCTGGGACCCGATCACGCGGATCGTGGGCAGCCTCGGCATCTATACCAAGATTGACTTCAGCCAGAAGAAGGTCGTCGAGTGCCACAGCACCTCGTCGATCTTCCGCGGCTACAGCATCTTCATGAAGGGCAAGGACCCCAGGGACGCGCACTTCATCACCAGCCGGATCTGCGGGATCTGCGGCGACAACCACGCGACCTGCTCGGTCTACAACCAGAACATGGCCTACGGGGTCCGCCCGCCGCACCTCGGCGAGTGGATCATCAACCTGGGCGAGTCCGCCGAGTACATGTTCGACCACAACATCTTCCAGGAGAACCTGGTCGGGGTGGACTTCTGCGAGAAGATGGTCGCGGAGACCAACCCGGGCGTGCTGGAACGGGCCAACCAGACCGAGGCGCCGCACGCGGCCGATCACGGCTACCGCACGATCGGCGACATCATGCGCTCGCTGAACCCGCTCGAGGGCGAGTTCTACCGCGAGGCGCTGCAGGTGAGCCGCTCCACCCGGGAGATGTTCTGCCTGATGGAGGGGCGCCACGTGCACCCCAGCACGCTGTACCCGGGCGGGGTGGGCACCACGGCGACCGTGCAGCTGTTCACCGACTACCTCACCCGGCTGATGCGCTACGTGGAGTTCATGAAGCGCGTCGTGCCCATGCACAACGACCTGTTCGACTTCTTCTACGAGGCCCTGCCGGGCTATGAGGAGGTCGGCCGGCGCCGCGCCGACATGGTCTGCTGGGGCAGCCTCAACGACCCGGAGTACTGCGACTTCCGGTACGAGAACATGACCAACTGGGGCCGCAAGATGTTCGTCACCCCCGGCGTGATCAGGGACGGCGAGCTGCTCACCAACGACCTGGTCGAGATCAACCTGGGCATCCGCATCCTGCTCGGCAGTTCCTACTACGAGGACTGGGAAGACCAGGAGATGTTCGTGACCCGCGACCCGCTGGGCAACCCGGTGGACCGCAGGCACCCGTGGAACCAGCACACGATCCCGCGCCCGGCCAAGCGTGACTTCGACACCAAGTACAGCTGGGTCATGTCGCCGCGCTGGTTCGACGGCACCAACCATCTCGCGGCCGACACCGGCGGCGGCCCGATCGCCCGGCTGTGGGCCACGGCGCTCGGCGGCCTGGTCGACTTCGGCTACGTGAAGTCGACGGGCAGCAGCGTGCTGATCAACCTGCCGCGCACGGTCACCAAGCCCGAGGTGACGTTCGAGTGGAAGATCCCGCGGGACTCCGCCGGGCGGCCGCTGTCCAACGCGATCGAGCGCGACCGGGCCCGGACCTACTTCCAGGCCTACTCGGCCGCGTGCGCGCTGCACTTCGTCGAGAAGGCCCTGGCCGAGATCAGGGCCGGGCGGACCAAGACCTGGGAGCCGTTCACCGTCCCCGACGAGGCGAACAGCTGCGGGTTCACCGAGGCCGTCCGCGGCGTGCTCTCGCACCACATGGTCATCAGGGGCGGGAAGATCGCGAACTACCACCCGTACCCGCCGACCCCGTGGAACGCCAGCGTCAGGGACAGCTACGGCACCCCGGGGCCCTACGAGGACGCGGTGCAGAACACGCCGATCTTCGAGGAGAACCCGCCGGAGTCGTTCAAGGGCATCGACATCATGCGCGCGGTGCGCAGCTTCGACCCGTGCCTGCCGTGCGGCGTGCACATGTACCTCGGCAACGGGAAGATGCTGGAGAAGGTGCACTCGCCGATGACCGTGACGCTGTCGACCTGAGGCAGCCGGCGGCGCCGTGCCCGGCAGACGGAGGGATGTCATGAGCGGCGTGCAAGACACGGGCACGCGGGTCGAAGAACTGCTCGCCGCGCTGCGGTCCGGCGCGGTCGCGGACCCCGGCGCCGCCGCCGAGGAGCTGGTCCGGCTGCTGGTGGGCCTGTACGGCGACGGGCTGAGCCACATCGTGGCCGTGCTGGCCGGGCAGGGAGCGGCCGGCGCGCAGATGCTCGGCCGGCTGGCCGAGGACCCGCTGGTGGAGAGCCTGCTGCTGCTGCATGACCTGCACCCGCTCGACGTCGACGCCAGGGTCCAGCGCGCGCTCGACCGGGTGCGGCCGTACCTGGGCTCGCACGCCGGCGGCGTGCAGTACCTGGGCATCGCCGGCGGGGTGGCCCGGCTGCGGCTTGAGGGCAGCTGCCACGGGTGCCCCTCGTCCACGGTCACCGTCCAGCTCGCGATCACCGGAGCGGTCAAGGACGCGGCGCCCGAGGTCACCGACGTGGTGGTCGAGGGCATGACCGAGGCTCCCGAGCCGCGGCTGCTGCAGATCGGCCGGCGCCCGCAGGCCGGGCCCGGCCCGGCCGACGGCGACGCCGGCTGGGTCACGCTGCCCGACATCGGGCCGCCGAGCTCGCGGCCGGTCATGGCCAGCGCCGCAGGCCTGACCGTCCTGGTCTGCTCGGTGCGCGGCACCCTCTACGCCTACCGCGACGGCTGCGCCGCCTGCGGCAGCTCGCTGGCCGAGGGCACGCTGGACCGCGAGGAGCTGGCCTGCCCGGGCTGCCGGACCCGCTACAACGTGCGGCTGGCCGGGCGCGGCATCGACGACCCCGCCCTGCACCTCGAGCCGCTCCCGCTGCTGGCCGACAGCCGCGGCGTTCGCGTTGCGGTTCCGGAAACGGCTGGGTCGTGAGCGGCGGCACCGGCCTGCGCCGGTTCGTGGGCGCGCCACCGCCTGCCACGCCGGCGGCGGCGCCGGAGCCGTCACCGCAGGCCGGCGCCGGGCCGAAGCCAGGCGAGGAGACCTGCGAGTTCTGCGCCGCCCAGATCCCGGCCGATCACGGTCACGTGGCCGACCTCGAGCAGTCCACGCTGATGTGCTCCTGCCGCGCCTGCTACCTGCTGTTCACCCACGAGCAGGCGGGCCGGCGGCGGTACCGGTCCATCCCCGACCGCTACCGCAGCGACCCTGGCCGGCCGTTGTCGGTGGCCGACTGGGACTCGCTGGAGATCCCAGTCGGGCTCGCGTTCTTCCTGCGCAGCTCGGCGGCGGGCGGCCTGACCGCGTTCTACCCGAGCCCGGCGGGCGCGACCGAATGCCGGCTCGACCTGCAGGCCTGGGACAAGATCGCGGCCGGCCGCCCGATGCTTGACGCCGCGGCGCCGGACGTCGAGGCGATCCTGATCTCGCGCGGCCCGGCCGGTCAGGACGGCGTCGAGTACTTCCTGGTGCCGATCGACGCGTGCTACGAGCTGGCCGGGCGGATGCGGCTGCAGTGGCGCGGCTTTGACGGCGGCGCGGAGGCGCGGCAGAGCATCGACGGCTTCCTGGACCGGGTCCGGCAACGGTCCCGCGACTTCAGCCGGGAGCCGTGAGGTGGCCGAGCTCGTGTTCGACTGCCTGGGCGCCGCGGCGGAGCGCTACGCGGTCGCCCCGTCGATGTCGCTGCGGCTGCGGATCGCCGAGACGACCGGGGTGAAGGTGGACGCGATCGCGCTGCGCTGCCAGATCAGGATCGAGCCGACCAGGCGGCGGTACTCCGATGCCGAGGCCGAGCGGCTGAACGACCTTTTCGGCGACACCCAGCGCTGGGCCGAGACGCTCAAGCCGCTGCAGTTCACGACCGTGTCCCACATGGTGCCCGGCTTCACCGGCAGCACCGAGCTGGACCTGCCGGTCATGCTCAGCTACGACCTCGAGATCGGCTCGACCCGGTACTTCGTCGGCCTCGAGGGCGGCGAGGTCCCGCTGCTGCTGCTGTTCAGCGGCACGCTGTTCGCCGCCGCCGGCGGCCGTCTCCAGGTGCAGCAGGTGCCGTGGAGCAAGGAGGCGTCCTACCGCCTCCCGGTGAGCATCTGGCGCGAGGCGATCGACGCGCACTTCCCGAACAGCGCCTGGATCAGGATGAGCCTGCAGACGTTCGACGCGCTGCAGCACTTCAAGAGCCGCCAGGCGCTGCCCACCTGGGACGCCACGATCACGGCGCTGCTGGAACGGGCCGGCGACGACGCGGAGCGGGCGTCATGAGGCTGGACTCGGCGCACCTCGAGCACGCCCGCCGGGTCGCCGACGCGATCCTCTACGAGGGCTACCTGCTGTATCCGTACCGCGGCAGCGCGCAGAAGAACCGGGCGCGGTTCCAGTTCGGTGTGCTGGTGCCGCCCGCCTACCGCGACGTCGACGACTGCGAGGCGACCGCCAGCCAGACCGAGTGCCTGGTGGAGTGCGCCGACGACGCGGAGGTGCTGGTCCTGATCCGCTTCCTGCAGGTGCAGCAGCGGATCGTGCAGGCCGCCTCGCCGGAGGGCGGGTACCACGACGTCGAGGTGCTGCGGCTGGGCGCCGCCGAGTACACGCCCTGGGACGAGGCCGCGGAACGCCAGCAGCAGGCCTCGGCCCGGGTCTTCGAGCTGCTGGCCCGGGAGCGCAACCTGGAGTTCCACGTCGGCGGCGGGGAGGCCGCCGAGGCCCTCACCGACGCCGCGGGCCGGCCGGCCGGGCGGTTGCTGCGGCGCTGGGGCGCGCTCGACGGACTGATCCAGCTGAGCGCCGAGCGGGTGGCCGGCCCGTACGGGGCGCTGCGGCTGCGGGTCCGCGTGGAAAACCGCACGACGCCGCCCCAGCAGCCGCGTACCAGGGACGAGGCCCTGCGCCACTCGCTGATCGCCGCGCACGCCCTGATCGGCGTGCCCGGCGGGGCGTTCCTGTCGCTGACCGACCCGCCGGCGTGGGCCGCCGCCGAGGCGGCCGCGTGCGTCAACAACGGCACCTGGCCGGTGCTGGCCGGGCCCGCCGAATGCCGCGACCTGGTGCTGTCGTCCCCGGTGATCCTCTACGACCACCCCGAGGTGGCCGCCGAGAGCGCCGGTGACCTGTTCGATGCCACCGAGATCGACGAGATCCTCACGCTGCGCACGCTGGCCCTGACCGACGCGGAGAAGCGCGAGGCCCGCGCGACCGACCCGCGCGCGGCCGAGCTCATGGACCGGCTGGACAACCTGCCGCCGGAGATGCTCGAGCGGATGCACGGCGCGATCCGCTACCTGAGGTCCGTGCCCGGCGAGGCGACGGCCGGGATGGGGACGCCGGACCAGGGCGCGTCCGGGCTGCCCGGCGGCGCGGCGGCCGGCGGGCTCACCGGCGACCCGTTCCCGGACCGCCCGCAGGTGCCCTGGTGGGACCCGGGCGCGGACGCCTCGGTGTCGCCCGAGACCGACCACGTCGTCATCGACGGGGTCCGGGTCGCCCGTGGCAGCCGGGTGCGGATGCGCCCCGGCTCGCGGCGCGCCGACGCGCAGGACCTGTTCCTGGCCGGCCGCACCGCGCTGGTCGAGGCCGTGCTGCACGACGTCGACGGCCAGGTACACGTGGCCGTGAGCCCGGACCACGACCCCGTCGCCGAGCTGCAGCGCAGCCACGGCCGGTTTCTGTACTTCGCCCCCGACGAGATCGAGCCCATCGATCCCGTCGATCCCCTTGACCCGCCCGATTCCCTCGATTCCCCGTCCCGCACCGAGCCTGCCGGGCCCGCCGGGCCCGGGCCGCGGCCGTCCTGAGCCTGGCGCCGTCGGCGGTCCCCCACCACGCCCCGAGGAGGCACAATGCTCATCAGGTTGATCAAGGCGGCGCTGCTGGCCGCGGTCCTGGCCGCGATCGTCCAGTCGCTACCCGATCTCAGGCGTTATCTCGAGCTCCGTGAGATGTGACCGGATAGATCAGTCAGCTGGCCAACCGGCGAGGTTAAGGCGGTAGCTATGGAAACAATTGTGGGATTCGTCGCCGGCTACCTGGTCGGGACGCGCGAGGGACGCGACGGCGTGGAGCGGCTGCGTTCCTCGTGGAAGGCGATCAGGAGCTCGCCCGAGGTGCGCAAGCTGGCGGGCGAGGCGATGACGGTGGCCGAGATGGCGCTGCGGCGCACCTCGGGCCGCGGCAACCTGGGCAACCTCAGCGGAGCGGTGGGCGAGGTCACGGACATGCTCGTGCGCCGGGCGGTCGGCTCCAGGTCAGGGTCGCGCGCGGCCTGATCCGCCGCCCGCCGCGCCGCCGTCCCCGTCCGCGGCGGCGTCCGGCGCCGCGCCGCCGGCCGGGGCCGGGTCCGGGGTCACGACGCCGTCGGGCGCCGTATCCACCGTGTCCACCGCGGTCGCGGTTCCGGCGTGTCGCTCGGTGCCGGCCGGGACCGGCGCGGTGACGGCCCGGCCCGGCGCGATGGCGCCCTCCTGGGTCACCGTGCCCTCCTGGGTCACCGTGCCGGCCCGGGGCGCGGAGCCGTTGGCGGCGGTATCCGCCGTGCCCCGGTCCGCGGGCGCGCCCGGCGAGCCCGCGGGTGCCGCCGTCGCCGTCGCCGGCCGGCGCCGGCGGCCGCGCAACCCGGCCAGGATGACGGCGAGCCCGAGCGCCCCCGCGGGCGGCAGCGTCTGGATCGCGGGCAGCTGGTAGCGCCAGGAGAACTCGGGAATGTCGGAGAAGAGCAGGATCGCCGCCGCGGTGAGGAAGAACAGGCAGCAGGCGAAGGCCAGGCCGCGGTCGGGGTCGCTGGCCCGGATCCTGCGCCGCAGCAGCGCCAGCGTGCCGGCCAGGCCGAGCACGGTCGCGGCCAGGTACAGCGGGCCCGGCGTGTAGCCGCCGTCCAGCTGGTAGGCGCGCAGGAACACGGCCAGCGGCCGGATGACGTCGGCCTTGCCGCCCATGGACGCGTCCAGCGGCTGGTACACGTAGTTCGGCGGCGGGTTCTGCACCTTGAGCCCGACGATGATCACGTTGTCGCGGTTGGTGCGGATGTAATTCTGGTAGCTGGGATAGTAGGTCTGGAATTGCCAGCGCGAGATCGGGGTGTCCCCCGGGCTGGTCACCCGGGTCACGGCGAACAGCCGCGCCGCGTCGGCCGCGGCCGCGCTCAGCACGCGCAGCGGCTGCTGGGTCAGCACCGCCTCGGTGAACGACTGCACGATCCCGGTCTGGCTCATCCCGGGCGGGGCGACGTAGAGCGTCAGCGGCGAGGACGCCGCGTGGTCGAGGCCATCCGGCCCGAGCGCCTTCTGCGCGGCCGTCGGGCACAGGGCGCGTTCGTAGGAGGGCAGGTTCAGCGTGGCGCAGTCGGCGGCCTCGGCCACCCGGCCGTAGATCGTCGTCTCGCCCGAGCGGGACAGCCAGAAGTGCCCGCTGACCGCGTCCGAGATGCTCATGTAGCCGAGTATCGGCACGGCGAACGAGACGCACATCAGGGCCGTGGCGCCGATCGCGCGGCGCCAGCCGCCGGCCGAGATCACCGCGTAGATCGCCGCCGGCAGGATCAGGATCTCCCCGGCCTGCGCGACCGTCACCGACAGCCCGAACGCGATCCCGGCCAGGGCGATGTGCCACGGCCGCGGCCTCGGCCGCCACAGCAGCAGCACCAGGCCGGCCACGATCAGGGCCTCGAACCACACGTCCGGCATGATGGTCTGCTCGGTCTGCAGCTCGTAGGCGTCGAGCAGGACGGGCGCGGCCCCCAGCGCGGCCAGCCATCGCGGCGCGCCCCGGCGCAGCACCACGGCGTAGATGCCCACGCCCATGGCCAGCCCGACGAGGTGCTGCACGGCGGTGACCGCCTGCAGGTTCCCCGCCAGCAGGATGGCCTTGAGCACTCCCTTGTACCCGAGCGGGTCGCTGCCCGGCCAGGCGTTGTACAGGTACTTGAGCGTGTCGATGTACAGCAGCGCGGGCCGGTAGGCGATCTGCGCGAGCACCCGCAGTACCAGCCCGGCCAGCAGCAGCAGCGTCATCAGCCAGTGCCGCCGGGCCGCCCGCAGGATCGGCCCGCCCCCCCGGGAGAGGCCACGAGGCCGGGCGCCCGGCGGCGCCGACCGCGCGTCCCCGGTACCGGCCGGGACCGGACCGGAAGGACCGGTGACTGACTTTGCCATTCGCATCAAGGGCATCCGCTGGGTGGGGGCCTGTCGTCGTCCGGCCGGCCGCGTTCACCTCTCGCCCGGACGGATCTCATCCTGCTAGCTCGTCCTGAAGATTGCCTGAGTGTCCTGCCCGGGCACACAACTGCCCTGGTGAGCCTACCGGAGCGGGCATGCGGGCCGCACGAAAGCCTTGCTGCCGGCGACCAGGCTTTTTCAAGTCGCGACAGAGCGTGAGATCGCTCGCTGCACCGGGCCGGGCCGGCCGGCCGCGCGGACGCCTCGCGCGGGCGCCAGGCAGCGTCGGTGGCCGCGCGTAGCGTCGCCGTCATGGGAGCACGGGAAGCGGCCGCGTGGCGGCGCCTGCGCGCCCAGGTAGGCGACCAGGCGCCGCTGCTTACCGCCCCCGATCCCCTCGCCCGCGGCCTGTGCGAGCTGTGCTGGAGACCCGCCCGCCCCGGCCGGGCGCACTGTTACCAGTGCGATCTGTACGGCGAGTACCTGCCCGGTCTGCTGCCGGACGTCGTGGTCCCCGTCGCCTATGCCGCTAAGGGAGGCCCCCACGCCACGAACCTCTGGCGCTACAAGTCCTCACGCCCCGGGGCCGGGCCCGCGGCCCCCGGCGCCGCGGCCCCCGGCGCTGCGGCGGCGGCGGCCGCGGCCGCGCTGCGCGCGCTGCTGCTGGTCTTCCTGCGCGACCACGGCGGATGCGTCTGGCGCCGGGCCCGGGCGCCGTCGCCGAGCCACGTCGCGGTGGTGCCGAGCGGCCGCGGCCGGTCCGGGGAGCACCCGCTGCGGCAGCTGGCCGCTCCCTACCTGGCGCTGACCTGGGTGGAACTGAGCACGGCCCGGGTGGACGACCCGCCGGCCGGCCCGGACCCCAGCCGCTTCCAGGCTCCGCGCCTGGACGGCGCCTCGGTACTGCTGCTCGACGACACCTGGACGTCCGGCGCCAGCGCGACCAGCGCCTCCGCCGCGCTGCGGCTGGCGGGCGCGCGGTCGGTCGCGGTGGTCGTGCTCGGGCGTCACCTGGACGCCGCCCCGGTCCCGGGGGCCGGCGATGGCGGGCCGTCGCCGCTGGCCATGCCGTTCCGTCCCTGGCTCTGCGCTGTGCACGCACCGCGGCCTACTCAATAGGGTGGGCACTGTGCCGCAGGAACCTCCGTCACGCACCGCGCTGGTGCGCCGGGCGCGCCGCATCTACCGCGTGCTCGCCGCGCTCTACCCGGACGCGACCACCGAGCTGAACTTCAGCACCCCGCTCGAGCTTCTGGTCGCGACGATCCTGTCCGCGCAGTCCACCGACAAGGGGATCAACCAGATCACCCCGGTGCTGTTCGAGCGCTACCGCACCGCGGCCGACTACGCCTCGGCCGACCGGGACGAGCTGGAGAAGATCATCAAGCCGTCCGGCTTCTTCCGGGCCAAGGCCGCCAGCCTGATCGCCCTCGGCCAGGCGCTGTGCACCCGGTACGGCGGCGAGGTGCCGCCGCGCCTGAAGGACCTGGTCACCCTGCCCGGCGTGGGCCGCAAGACGGCGAACGTCGTGCTCGGCAACGCGTTCGGCATCCCGGGAATCACCGTCGACACCCACTTCGCCCGGCTGTCGCGCCGCTTCGGCTGGACCACGGACACCGACCCGGTCAAGATCGAGCAGGACGTGGCCTCGCTGTTCCCGCGCAAGGACTGGACGCATCTGTCGCACGTCGTGATCTGGCACGGCCGGCGGGTGTGCCAGGCCCGCAGGCCCGCCTGCGGGGCGTGCGCGGTCGCCGCGCTCTGCCCGTCCTACGGCGAGGGCCCCACCGATCCCGAGGTCGCGCGCAAGCTGGTCAAGCCCGGGCCGTTCTCGTGACCGGTGGCGGGCGGCCCGCGGGCGACGGGGAGGTTCCGGGCTGGCTGGCCAGCCTGGCCGGGGCGGCGGCCGGGATGGTGATCCCGGGGCCGATGCGCCCGCCGCCGGGCGGCGGCCGGCCGTCCGCCGTGCTGATCCTCTTCGGGGACGGCCCGGGCGGGCCCGACCTGCTGCTGGTGCAGCGCAGCCCGTTCCTTCGGCGCCACGCCGGCCAGCCCGCCTTTCCCGGTGGCGCGATCGACGACTCCGACGGGGGCCCGGTGGCCGCAGCGCTGCGCGAGGCGGCCGAGGAGGCGGGCGTCGATCCGTCGGGCGTGCAGGTGCTCGAGGTGCTGCCGGAACTGTTCATCTCGCGCAGCGGGTTCTCGGTGACCCCGGTCCTGGCCTGGTGGCGTCACCCGGCGCCGGTCGAGCCGGGCGACCCCGCGGAGATCACCGCCGTGGCCCGGGTCCCGCTCGCGGACCTGGCCGACCCGGCCAACCGGCTGATGGCTCGTTACCCGTCCGGGATGGCCGGCCCGGCCTTCCGCGTCGGCGGCATGTTCGTGTGGGGGTTCACCGCGATGGTCGTGGACCGGCTGCTCGCGATCGGCGGCTGGGAGCGTCCCTGGGACCGCGGGGCCGCCGAGGACCTGCCGCCCGATGTGCTGCGGGCCGCCGCGGGGGGGGCCTGACAGGAACCCCTGAGTTCGCTGGGAACTCGCCGGGCTCTCGCGCGCGAACCCCACGCACTCGCAATCGCACTATACGGTTGGGCTCGTGCCGGGTGATTTGCTTGACCTGATCCTCATCGTGCTCGTGATCGCCTTCGGCGTGGCCGGATACCGCCAGGGGTTCATCATCGGCGTGCTGAGCTTCGCGGGGTTCCTGGGCGGCGGCGCGATCGGCGCGCTGTTCGGCCCGAAGATCGCCCGGACGATAACCGTCAACCCGGCCTGGCAGGCCATCGTGGCCATTCTCGTGGTCTTCCTCGCCGCGATGATCGGCCAGTTGCTGGCCTCGGCGGTCGGCGTGGCGATGCGCTCCCGGCTGACCTGGCGGCCGGCGACGTTCGTGGACGCCGTGGGCGGCGCCGTGGTCAGCGTCATCTCCGTGCTGCTGATCGCGTGGCTGATCGGATCGGCCGTGGCGTACGCGCCGTTCCCCGCCATTTCCCGCCAGGTGAACAACTCCGCCGTGCTCCGGGCCGTGGACCGGCTGATGCCGGCGGAGGCGAGCGTCATGTTCTCCGACTTCCGCAGCCTGCTGGAAAGCGGCCCCTACGCCCAGGTCTTCGGCGCGCTCGGCGCCGAGGGTGCGCTCGCCGTCGGCCCGCCGAGCACCACGGTGCTGGACTCGGCCGGGCTGGCGAGCGCGAGGCCGAGCATCGTCAAGATCGAGGGCGTGGCGAGCAGCTGCCAGGAGCGGATCGAGGGCTCGGGCTTCGTCTACTGGCCCGATCACGTCCTCACCAACGCTCACGTGGTGGCGGGCGTCAACCAGGGCCCCGAGGTCATCCCCGACGGCGGCAGCCCGCTCGCCGCGCGGGTGGTGCTCTACGACCCGCAGCGCGACCTCGCCGTCCTCTACGTGCCCGGCCTCACCGCGAACACGCTCTCGTTCGCCTCCCAGGCCAAGATCGGCGCCAACGCCATCGTGGCCGGGTACCCGGACGACGGCCCGTTCACCCCGGTGGCCGCCCGAATCGGCGGCATCGAGGAGGCCACCAGCCCGGACATCTACCAGACGGCCCAGGTGACCCGGCAGATCTACTCCATCAGGGCACTGGTCAGGCCGGGTAACTCCGGCGGCCCGCTGCTCACCCCGGGCGGCCAGGTCTACGGCGTGGTGTTCGCCGCGGCCACCTCGGTGCCGGACACCGGCTACGCGCTGACCGCGGCCGAGGTGCAGTCCGACGCCGCGGCCGGGGCGCACCGTACCGGAAGCGTGTCCACCCAGGGCTGCGACTGACCGGCCGGCGTCAGCCAGTGCCCGCGCGGAGCGCGACCCGCAACTCGGCGGGCGTGGCGGCGTCCAGCCCGTCCCGGTCGATCTGATCTGCCAGGCCGGCGGCGAAGAGGGCGACCTGCTGCGCGGCGATGCCGTGCGGCGGGTCCGCAGCGTAGCCCGCCACCCGCTCCGCACCCCGGCGCAGCAGCGCCGCCGCCCCGCGGGCGTTGCCGCGCTGGGCGTGCGTCAGGCCCACCGCGACCTGGGCCAGCCCCTGCCACAGGTTGCGCTCGCCGGCCGGCGCGGCCTTCCACGAGGCCTCGAGCACCTCGTGGGCGCGGAACGCCCGGCCCGAGTCGATCAGCTGCTGCGCCAGGTCGAGTGCCGCGTCGGGGGTCAGCGCCGTGTCGTCGCCGGACGGCTCACCTGGCTCGCTGCGGCCCAGCGGCCTGCCGAGCGCGTCGCGGGGCCTGGCGTTCCTCGCCCGGCCGGCCGCGTCCCGGTCCCGCCCGGGCGCCTGCGTCACCGCTCCGGCTCCGGGTCGGCCAGCCAGGAGCGCAGCTCAGCGTCGAAGCGCTCGGGCATCTCCTCGTGCGGGAAATGCCCGGCCCCGTCGATCAGGCGCCACCGGTACGGCGCCTCGACGTGCCGCCCCGAGCCCCGCGCCGCGCTCGGCAGCACGCAGCTGTCCAGGGCGCCGTGCAGGTGCAGGGTCGGTGCCTGGATCGGCGCGCGCATGGTGCGGGCGTAGCGCAGCCCGTCGGGCCGCAGCCGCGACCGGATGAACCAGCGGTGGTACTCCAGCGCCGAGTGCGCCACCGAGGGCAGGCACATCGCGGCGCGGTAGGTCCGCTCGGTCGCCGCGTCCGGCCAGCCCGGCCCCGACCACATGCTGAGCATCCGCCCCACCCGCTGCGCGCCGTCGCGGAGCAGCTGCCGCTCGGGGAGCAGCGGAAGCTGGAACCGCAGCGCGTACCCGCTGCGCCGGCCCTGGCCGAACGGGTCGGACCAGACCGCGCCGCGCAGCCGGAGCGGATGCGGGACCGACACCACGGCAAGCCGGCGGACGACCTTCGGGTAGTAGGCCGCGACGCTCCAGGCGATCAGGCCGCCCCAGTCGTGTCCGACCAGGACGGCGTTCGCCTCGCCGAGCGACCGGACCAGGCCGGCCGCGTCGGAGGCCGCGGTGACCAGGTCATAGCCGCGCGGCGGCTTGTCACTGCCGCCGTAGCCGCGCAGGTCGACGGCGACCGCGCGGAACCCGGCGGCCCGCAGCGAGGACAGCTGCTGCCGCCAGGTCCACCAGAACTCGGGAAAGCCGTGCAGGAGGAGCACCAGCGGCCCGTCCCCGCTCTCGGCGACGTGGAAGCGGGTGCCGTTCGCGCTGACCGAGCGGTGTGACCACGGGCCGTCCAGGAAGATCGGCGCCTCGCCGCGCGCCGTCACCTGATCATCCCGTTCTCGGGGCCGGCGCGGCCGCCGCCCCGTCGTCTCGCTTGAGCAGCGAAAGGTCCTCCTGCACGGTCTGCCGGGTCTGGCGCAGGCCGGTGAGCTTGCGGAACCTCGTGTAACCGATCAGGCCGGCGATCAGCGCGAGGAGCAGGCATGTCCCGGCGACGCAGCCGAATGCGGCATAAAGCGGTATAGCGGCGGCCGCGCTCAGGCCGTACGCGTAGGCGAAGCCACCGAAGATCAGGATCAGGCAGGCCACGAACGCCGCCATCGCGACCAGTACCCCGCCCATGCCCAGCCTGGTCGCGTCCCTCTTCAGTTCCATCTTGGCAAGGTCGAGCTCGCACTTGAGCAGGGTCGAGACATCGCTGACGGCCACGGATACCAGGCTGCCGATGGACTGCTCACGTGTGTTATCAGCCGGGCGCTTGACTGCGGGATCGGCCATAGGTGCTCTCCACTTCTTGTGCTGTCGCAACAAGTCTTGCTCATGCCTCATCGCGCCGTTCGCACCGCGTCCACTTTGGCGTGCCGCGGCCGTGCGCGTCCGGCAGTTTCATGATCGTGGTGATTAGTTGGTAACCATATTCGCGCCGGATCAACCACGATCATGCTTACCCAGGCCCGGGCACCGGCGCACCGACATGCGGTTCCGTCCCAGAACGCCGCCCTCGCGCTTGGCGAAGCCGGTAGCGCCGGGACGCCAGTGTGCCCACGGGGGAGGAGCGACGGTTGTGGTGCCTGGGCTGGGCGGCCGACCGGCCAGGAGTTGCGGTTTGCCGCGCGGCCCTGGGCGGCCCAGCGAATGCGAGCCGGCCAACGCGGTCCAGCCAACGCCAGCCAGAGAACGCGGGTCGTCAGAGAATGGCCCTCTGCGCCCACTTGTCATTCGAAACGGTCGTTCTGGCGCCCGGTATGCCCTAGTTCGTGGAACGGTTTCGAATAATAAGTCGAAATGATCTTGCTCGTGCTCCGGGCCGGTGAACGCGGGCCGGCGCGCGGGGGAGAGCGCTGGGAGGGCGGAGCCAGGCAGGACGGCGCGGGCACACGCGAACGGCGCCCCGAGTCGGGGCGCCGCCGCCCGTCACGTTAAGTCCGGGTTATCAAGCGTGCACCTTCTTTGCCGGGATGGCCTCAAGGGCCCTCCCCGGCACGCCTCCCGCGGCTGGTCGCGCGTGGGTACACCGGGTTCAACGTGTCCGTCCGGACCTTGCGTCCGGTTACTTAACTTCTTTCTACGACGGATCCGCTGGCTTGTGAAGCCCCCGGCGTAACCGATTCGTGATCTCGATTGATCTGCCCGTTCACATGTTCTGAGCAGGCGCGGAACGCGAGCACGGGCCAGTCCCGCTCGCGGGCGACCCGGCGCAGGGCACGGTCGGGGTTCACCACCCTGGGGTGCCCGACGGCCTCCAGCATCGGCAGGTCGGTGACCGAGTCGCTGTAGGCGTAGCAGTCGGCGAGCCGGTACCCCCGGGCGCAGGCCAGTTCCCGCACCCGCGCGGCCTTCGCCTCGCCGTAGGCCCAGAACTCCATCGCGCCGGTGTAGCAGCCGTCGGCGACCTCCATCCGGGTCGCGATCACCTCGCGCGCGCCGAGCAGGTCCCCGATCGGCGCCACCATCTCCATCCCGGAGGTGCTCACGATGATGACATCCTGCCCGGCGCGGCCGTGCGCGGCGATCAGCCGCCGGGCTTCGGAGTACACAAGCGGCAGGATCGTCTCGTTCAGGTGACGCCGGACGATCTCGCTGACCCGGTCGGCGGGCCATCCGCGGCACAACTCGCCGACCTGGCCGCGGATCCGCTCCATCTGCCGGTGGTCGGCGCCGGCGAGCCGGAACGCCAGTTGCGCGAACGCGGTGCGGACCGCATCGCCGCGGGAAATCAGGCCGTGCCGGTAGAACGACGGGCCGAACGCCAGGGTGCTGGACCGCGAGATGATCGTCTTGTCCAGGTCGAAGAAAGCAGCCGCAATTGTGCCATGGCTCTCGACGTAACTACCCACGGTCCGGCAGCATAGGGGAATGCAACGAGTTCTAGGTTGCGTACGCATGACCGGCTGGTAACTTTGGCTCACGCCGCGTAGGCTTTTATGGGTGACGGAACCGGCTCTGCCCCCCCGGGGCCGGACCGCACGGCGACCCCCGCTCTCCCCCCCGGCGGGGGTCGCCCCATTTCCAGGGTTGCCTGGTCGGCGCGCGCACAATGACACTTGCGTCCCGCCCCGGGTGCGGCGGGTATTCCCCGCATTCGGCTAGGAAGAGCCCGGCCGGCCGCCGGGGGAAGCCTTTCCGGCATCTGACTAGGAAATACCGCCGCCGAGCAGGCACCCCAGCAGCGCGACCGCGCCGTGCTTGGACAGCGGCTCGTTTCCGTTGCCGCACTTGGGTGACTGAATGCAGGAGGGACATCCCGCGCCGCACTCGCATGACGCAATTGCCTGGACCGTCGCCCCCAGCCACTCGCGCGCCGCGCGGAAGCCGCGCTCGGCGAAGCCGGCCCCGCCGTCGTGCCCGTCGTAGACGAAGACGGTCAGCCGCCCCGTCGCCGGGTGCAGTTCGGTCGAGACCCCGCCGACGTCCCAGCGGTCGCACGAGGCCACCAGGGGCAGCATCCCGATCGACGCGTGCTCGGCGGCGTGGGCCGCGCCTGGCAGGTCCAGGCCGGCCGCGGCCAGCGTCTCCCGCTGACCGGGCGAGATCGTCCACCACACCGCCCTGGTGTGCAGCGTGCGCGGCGGAAGGTCGAGCGGGAACACGCCGGCCGGCTGGCCGGTATCGGCGCGCCGCCGGGCAAAGGAGACCACCTGCCGCGTGACCACCACGTCGCCGAAGCACACCTCGGCCGCGCCCCAGGCGGCCTGGCGCAGCGTGGCGGCGACCTCTATGCCGGTCAGCTGCCGGGCCGAGGTGGCGTAGCCGGGATCGCAGGCCTCGACCAGGGCCACGCACTCGTCCAGGTCAAGCCGGGTAACCAGGTACATCTCCCCCTGGTGCGGGTAAACCGCGCCGGCGTGCACGAGCACGTGCGCCGACGGCTCGTCCACCGTGCCGACCAGCCGCCCGGTCGAGCCCTCCACGATCCGCACCGGCCACCCGCCCGTGCCGCGCAGGCCGGTGGCCGCGGCCCGGCCGCCCCTGGTCCAGTACCACCGGTCGCCGTCCGGCCCGCGGCGCCGCCGCAGCATGCCGCGCTCGGTAAGGCCGGCCGCGACCCCGTCCGCCGCCGGGCCGAACAGGGCGATGTCCGCCTCGGTGAGCGGCAGTTCGGCGGCGGCGGCGCACAGGTGCGGCGCCAGCACGTACGGGTTGCCGGGGTCGAGGACGGTCGCCTCGACCGGCCGGTTCAGCAGCGCCTCCGGGTGGTGCACCAGGTAGGTGTCCAGCGGGTCGTCCCTGGCAATCAGCACGGCGAGCGCGCCGCGGCCCTGGCGCCCGGCCCGGCCGGCCTGCTGCCACAGGGCGGCTCTGGTCCCGGGCCATCCGGCGATCAGCACCGCGTCCAGCCCGCCGATGTTCACGCCCAGCTCCAGCGCGGTGGTGGCGGCCAGGCCGGTGATCTTGCCGGTCAGCAGCGCCTCCTCCAGGACGCGCCGCTCCTCCGGCAGGTAGCCGGCCCGGTACGCCGCCACCTGGCCCGCAAGGTCGGCCGCCCCCGCCTCGGCCAGGCTCCGCCGGGCGCCGAGGGCCACCGCCTCGGCGCCGCGCCGGGACCGGACGAAGGCCAGCGCGGGGATGCCGTCCGCCACCAGGTCGGCCAGCAGGCCGGCCGCCTCGGCCGTGGCGGTGCGCCGGACCGGGGCACCCGCCTCGCCCCGCAGCGCGGTGAGCGGGGGCTCCCACAGCCCGAAGGTCAACGGCCCGCGCGGAGCGAAATCCGAGGTCACAGCCACCGCGTCCAGCCCGGTCAGCAGCCGGGCGCAGGTTTCTGGCTCGCTGATCGTGGCCGAGCACAGCACAAAGACCGGGTCGAGACGGGGCGTTAGGGTCCCCACGTGGTGAGCGCTGACGCGCCGCAGCCTGCGCAGGACCTGGGCCACGTGGGAGCCGAACACCCCACGGTAGGTATGGCACTCATCGACGATCACGCAGGCCAGGCGCCGGAAGAAGCCCTCCCAGCGGGCGTGCTGGGGCAGCAGGGAATGGTGCAGCATGTCCGGGGTGGTGAGCAGGTAACCCGCGTGCGCCCGGGCCCAGGACCGCTCCGCCGCCCGCGTGTCGCCGTCGACGACCGCGGCCCGGATCCCGGGGATGCCGAGCGAGGACACCATCCGGAACTGGTCGGCGGCCAGCGCCCGGGTCGGGGACAGGTACAGCGCGGTGCCCCCGTCCAGCACCCGGGTCAGCGCCGGGAGCAGGTATCCCAGGGACTTTCCCGAGGCCGGCCCGGTGGCGATGATCACGTTCCGGCCGGCCGCCGCGTGGTCGGCGGCGGCGGCCTGATGTGCCCAGGGCCCGGGCACGCCCGCCGCCTCCAACGCCTTGGTGACCTCCGGGGCGGCCCATCCCGGCCAACCGACGCGCCGGCCGGGAGATGCGGGAACGTGCTCCAGATGGGTAAGCTTGCCGGACCGCGCGCCTTCTCCCAGGATCCGCGCGGCACCTGGGGGGATCGGCAGCTTATCGTCGGCGAGCGGCGGCACCGTAGGCATAGGGTTTCAGTGTGTCATCACTAGGCAAGGTGCCTCGAACACCGATCTGGTATAGACATGACCTCAGAGCGTGATTGAATGCGCGCGGGTAGCATGGCCCGCTGCGGGGCGCGCGTTCCGGCTCCCGGGCTGCACGCTCAGACCCTGACGCTGGAGGATTTGTGGATCTGAAGTTGGATCACCACACCAAGGACGGGATCGAGATCGTCGATGTTGAGGGCGAGATCGACGTCTACACTGCGCCGCGCTTGCGTGAGCTTCTGATCGAACTGGTGAACACCGGGTTCTATCAGCTTGTGGTGAATATGGAGAAGGTCGAGTTCCTCGACTCCACAGGGCTGGGCGTGCTGGTCGGGGGGCTCAAGCGGGTGCGGGCTCACGACGGCTCCCTGGACCTGGTCTGCACGCAGGAGCGGATTCTCAAGATCTTCCGGATCACGGGCCTGACCAAGGTCTTCGGGATCCACGACACCGTTGACGAGGCCATCGCGGCCAGAAAAGCCGAGAAGTAAAAGCGGCTGACGCGCGCAGATGCCCACCGTCGAGGTCAGCTTCACGGCGCTGCCCGCTCACGTGCGGACGGCGCGGCTGGTCGCCACCGCGGTCGCCAGGCGCAGCGGGGTCGACGAGGCATTGCTCGATGAGGTGCGGCTGGCGGTCGGCGAGGCGTGCTCGCGGGCCGTCGAGGCACACCGGCTGCACTGCCCGGGCGAGCCCGTGCGGCTGGCGCTGACCGACCGGTCCGGGCGCTTCGAGGTGGAGGTTACCGACACGGGGCGGCCGCAGGGCTTCGGCCTTGCCGTCATCGCCGAACTGGCCGACGACGTTCAGATCCAGGAGACGCCCGCGGGGACCAGCATCCGCATGAGCTGGCCGTCGGTCGGGCTGGCCGGGTAACCGATCGTTATCGGGGCGTACACGGGTGATGGCGGCATGACAACCGGGGGCGTATTACCATTCAGCGACGCAGATGCGTAGACTCCCCGGCACGGCCGTGGTTGCACTCCTCGACGAGGTTCGACGCCGCGCCCAAGTGCCGTGACACTGCCCGTAACGCAACTCTGGGCAGCAGCATTGCGCGAAGCTCGCTGTCAAGGAGGACAGATGTCTAGGCTCAACCTCGCCCTGGCGAGCGGACCGGTGGTAACCGGCTCCAACCTTACCTGGGTGATCGTCGTGGCGGTGGTCGCCCTGTGCGCCCTCGGCGTGGCCGGCCTGCTGGTCCGCGAGGTGCTCGCGGCCAGCCAGGGCTCGCCGAAGATGCGGGAGATCTCGCAGGCGGTCCAGGAGGGCGCGGCAGCCTACCTGCGACGCCAGTTCCGCACGATCGGCGTCTTCGTCGTGGTGATCTTCTTCGTGCTGCTGCTGCTGCCGGCGGATACGCCCGGGGTCCGCTGGGGCCGGTCGGCGTTCTTCCTGGTGGGCGCGCTGTTCTCGGGCCTCACCGGGTTCACCGGCATGTCGCTGACCGTGCGTGGCAACGTGCGCGTGGCCGCGGCGGCGAAGGAGTCCGGCGAACGCTCGGCGATGCGGATCGCGTTCCGCACCGGCGGCGTCGCGGGCATGTTCACCGTCGGCCTGGGCCTGTTCGGCGCGGCGGTCGTGGTGCTCATCTTCAAGGGCAACGCGCCGGACGTGCTGGAGGGCTTCGGCTTCGGTGCTGCGCTGCTGGCCATGTTCATGCGCGTCGGCGGCGGCATCTACACCAAGGCGGCCGACGTCGGCGCGGACCTGGTCGGCAAGGTGGAGAAGGGCATACCCGAGGACGACCCCCGGAACGCGGCCACGATCGCCGACAACGTGGGCGACAACGTCGGCGACTGCGCCGGGATGGCGGCCGACCTGTTCGAGTCCTACTCGGTGATGCTGGTGGCCGCGCTGATTCTGGGCAAGGTAGCCTTCGGCAACGCCGGCCTGGTCTTCCCGCTGATCGTCCCGATGATCGGCGTGATCACCGCGGTCATCGGCATCTTCGCGGTCGCGCCGCGCAAGGGTGACCGCAGCGGCATGACCGCGATCAACCGTGGCTTCTTCGTCTCGGCGGTGATCTCGCTGATCCTGGTCATCGGGGCCGCGTTCTGGTACCTGCCGGCCCACTTCAGCCAGCTCAGCGGGGTCACCGCGGACATTCACAGCCACGGCGGCAGCCCGCGCTGGCTGGCCATCGGCGCGGTGGTGATCGGGCTGGTGCTGGCCAGCGCCATCCAGCTGCTCACCGGGTACTTCACCGAGACCAACCGCAAGCCGGTCCGCGAGATCGGGGAGAGCTCCGAGACCGGGGCGGCCACGGTGATCCTGTCCGGTGTCGCTACCGGCATGGAGTCCGCGGTCTATTCGGCGTTGCTGATCGGCGCGGCCGTGTACGGCGCGTTCCTGCTCGGCACCGGCAACGCGACGATCGCGCTGTTCGCGGTCGCCCTGGCCGGAACCGGCCTGCTGACCACGGTCGGCGTGATCGTGTCGATGGACTCGTTCGGTCCGGTTACCGACAACGCGCAGGGGATCGCCGAGATGTCCGGTGAGTTCGAGGGCGAGCCCGCGGCGACCCTGACCCACCTGGACGCGATCGGCAACACGACCAAGGCCATCACCAAGGGCATCGCGATCGCGACCGCGGTGCTGGCCGCGACCGCGCTGTTCGGCGCGTTCCGTACCCAGGTCGAGAACGCGCTCTCCAACCCCGCCTCGTTCAGCCTGTCCATCGACCGGCCCAACGACCTGGTCGGCCTCATCGTCGGCGCGGCGGTCGTGTTCATGTTCGCCAGCCTGCTGATCAGGGCGGTGGGCCGCGCGGCCGGCCAGGTGGTGCTGGAGGTGCGCAAGCAGTTCCGCCTGCACCCGGGGATCATGGACTTCACCGAGAAGCCTGAGTACGGCCCGGTGGTGGACATCTGCACCAAGGACTCGCTGCGCGAGCTGGCCACGCCGGGCCTGCTGGCGGTGCTGACGCCGATCGCGGTCGGCTTCGCGTTCGGTTACGGGCCGCTCGGCGCCTACCTGGCCGGCGCGATCGCGGTCGGCGTGCTGATGGCGGTGTTCCTGGCCAACTCCGGCGGTGCCTGGGACAACGCCAAGAAGCTGGTCGAGGACGGTTTCCACGGCGGCAAGGGCTCCGAGGCGCACGCCGCGACCGTGATCGGCGACACCGTGGGCGACCCGTTCAAGGACACGGCCGGGCCCGCGATCAACCCGCTAATCAAGGTCATGAACCTGGTCTCACTGCTGATCGCTGCCAGCGTCGTCAAGTACACCAACAACGACGGGATGCGCACGGGCGTGGCGCTAGGCGCGGTGATCATCGTGGTGGCAGCGGTGGTCATCTCCAAGCGCCGCTCCACCAGCATCGCGGCCGGCAGCCCCGAGGCCGCGGCGGACGCCGCCGCCGGCCCGGGCCCGAGCGTCGAGGCGGGAACCGGCGGCGACGGCGCCAACGGCGGGTCCGCGGCGGACGGGAACGGCAAGACGGCGGCCGGGAAGACCACGACGCAGTAGCGGCCCGCGACGTACCGGAGCACGGCGCCAGTACGGGCCGTGCTCCCGTCGTTTTCGTGGTCCGGCGGCCGGGCGCGCCCGTAGTCCCGCGATCGTTGTGAGTCCGGGTCACCGGGAAGTGACCGGGTGCCACATCCACGGGGCCTGGGCTCCGGGGATCACGCGAGGGCGGCGGGATCCTGGGCGTCGGCGGGATCCTGGGCGTCGGCGGGATCCTGGGCGTCGGCGGGATCCTGGGCGTCGGCGGGATCCTGGGCGTCGGCGGAATCCTCGGCGTCGGCGGCCTCCACGTCGTCGCGCGAGATCCCGAGCAGATGCAGGATCGCGTCCAGATGGGGGACGCTGAGCGAGGCGTCGGCGGCGTCCCGCACCGCGGGCTTGGCGTTGAAGGCGATGCCCAGCCCGGCGGCGGCGATCATGTCGAGGTCGTTCGCCCCGTCGCCGACCGCCACCGTCTGGCTGAGCGGAACCCCGGAGGAGGCCGCGAACTCGCG
>Ga0335073_10002950_pt1 | contig 23516 bp, 20 predicted proteins | sample Lox_Sample_22_FD_207093 | JGI IMG/M metagenome (GOLD analysis project Ga0335073, IMG submission 207093) | Soil microbial communities from Loxahatchee National Wildlife Refuge, Florida, United States - Lox_Sample_2.2 | ecosystem: Environmental > Terrestrial > Soil > Wetlands | place: USA... | reverse complement strand
GTGACGCGGTCAAGCTCGGCCAGGATAGCCGCGTGACGATCGCGCAGCGCCGCCAGCACCGCGCGGTCCAGCACCTGGTCGCGCTCCAGCGCGGCCAGGCCGTCGCTGATCAGCGCCCGGAGCGGGGACAGCACCGGCAGTTCGCCGGGGAAACCCGCCGCGGCGAGATGCAGCCGCGCCAGCGCCTCGCCGACCTCGGCGGGGGCAGGCCGGGCCGGCGACGGCGGCACCCAGTCCCACAGGCTGACCGCGAGGCCGTTGCCCCAGTGCGGGCCCGGGTCGGCGCGCGCCGTGGGCGCCACGACTGGCCCGCCGCGGGCGGCGGCGTACCCGGCCACGGCCACCTCGCGGGCCAGCCAGCACAACGGGTCGCTCCGCGTCCACGCGGTCAGCGTGGCGGCCCGGGCCACGACCGGCGCCGGGCGCAGGTGCACGAGCACGTTCCCGCGGCTGGACAGCACCTCCGGGTCATCGCCGGGGAGCCCCTGCTCGCGCGCGACGCCGACCGCAGCGGCGAGCCCCGCGCGGGTCATCTCCGCGATGCGACCGTCGTCGTTGCCGGGCATCAGGCCAGTGCACTCTTTTCATCCGTCGATTGGGGCTCAGAGTACGTGGGAAGCCAGGGGAGATGAAAAGGTTTCATGCCTCCGGCGACCCCGTCGCGCCGGGCTCGCTAGGGTGGCCGTGTGGTGTCCGGTGACCAGCTCGCGGCCTTCGCGGTCGCGTCGTTCGTCCTGATCGTCATCCCCGGGCCGGGCGTGCTGTTCGTGATCGGCCGGGCCCTGGCGCACGGCCGCAATACGGCGCTGGCCTCGGTGGCCGGGCACGCGGCCGGGAACTGGGTGGTGGCGGTCTGCGTCGCGCTGGGCGTGGGAACGATCGTGGAGCGGTCGGCGGACGTGTTCACCGCGATCCGGCTGGCCGGCGCGGCCTACCTGATCTGGCTGGGCGTCCAGGCCTTCCGGCGGCGCCACGCGCTGGCCGACGTGCTCACCGAGGCCATCACGCCGCGGGGCGGAGTCCGGGCGGCGCGGGAAGGCTTCGTCGTCGGCGTCACGAACCCGAAGGCCGTGATCTTGTTTGCTGCGGTGCTGCCGCAGTTCGTGAACCGGGCGGCCGGGCACGTTCCCGTCCAGATGCTGCTGCTGAGCGTGATCTCCATCGTGATCGGCCTGGCTTCGGACAGCTGCTGGGGCCTGGCCGCGAGCACCGTGCGGGCCTGGTTCGCCCGCTCCCCGCGCAGGCTCAGCCTGGTCGGCGGCGTCGGCGGCCTGGCCATCATCGGGCTGGGGGTCACCCTCGCCGTGACCGGCCGCAAGGACTGAGCTCGGGCGGGGCTGACCGTTATGGCTGGTGAGCGCCCGTAGTCAGGCGGTGCGCGTCTGGCTGGCGGCCTCCAGGCCGAGCTCGGCGACCGACGCCTCGCGCATCTTGAACTTCTGCACCTTGCCGGTCACGGTCATCGGGAAGTCCTGGGTGAAGTGCACGTACCGCGGGACCTTGTAGTGCGCGATCTTGCCGACGCAGAAGGCCCGGACGTCCTGTTCGGTCAGCTCGGCGCCGGGGCGCAGCTTCACCCAGGCGCACAGCTCCTCGCCGTACTTCTGGTCCGGGACCCCGATCACCTGGACGTCCTCGATCGCGGGATGGGTGTAGAGGAACTCCTCGACCTCGCGCGGGTAGACGTTCTCGCCGCCGCGGATGACCATGTCCTTGATCCGGCCGACGATGTTGAGGTAGCCGGCATCATCCATAACGGCCAGGTCGCCGGTGTGCATCCAGCGGCCCGCGTCGATCGCCTCCGCGGTCTTCTCCGGCTCGTCCCAGTAGCCGAGCATCACCGAGTAGCCGCGGGTGCACATCTCGCCCGGCTCGCCGCGCGGCAGGACCAGCCCGGTGTCCGGGTTCACGATCTTGACCTCGACGTGCGGGTGCACCCGGCCGACCGTGGACACCCGCCGGTCGGTGTCGTCGTCCGGCCTGGTCTGGCAGGAGACCGGCGAGGTCTCGGTCATCCCGTAGGCGATCGTGACCTCCGACATGTGCATCTCGCTCATCACGCGCTTCATCACCTCGACCGGGCAGGGCGAGCCGGCCATGATCCCGGTGCGCAGCGTGGACAGCTCGTAGCCGGCGAAGTCGGGCAGGGCGAGCTCGGCGATGAACATGGTCGGCACCCCGTACAGCGAGGTGCACCGCTCGTCCTGGACCGCGCGCAGCGTCGCGCCGGGCTCGAAGCCCGGCGCCGGGATCACGATGCAGGCGCCGTGCGTGACCGCGGCCAGGTTGCCGAGCACCATCCCGAAGCAGTGGTAGAACGGCACCGGGATGCACACCCGGTCCCGCTCGGTGTACCGGCACATCTCGCCGATGAAGAACCCGTTGTTGAGGATGTTGTGGTGCGAGAGTGTCGCGCCCTTCGGGAACCCGGTCGTCCCGCTGGTGTACTGGATGTTGATCGGGTCGTCGAAGGCCAGCTCGGCCTCGCGCCGCGCCAGCGCGCCGCCGTCGTCGTCGCGGGCGCCGGCCGTCAGCAGCTCGTCCCATCCCGGCGTGCCGAGGTAGATCACCCGCTCCAGGCCGGCCTGGTCGCCGCGCACCTCGTCGATCATCGCGCGGTAGTCGCTGGTCTTGAAGCTTTCCGCGCTGACCAGCAGCCGGACCCCGGCCTGGCGCAGCACGTAGGAGAGCTCGTGGCTGCGGTAGGCCGGGTTGATGTTGACCAGGATCGCGCCGATCTTCGCGGTGGCGAACTGCAGCAGCACCCACTCGGCGCAGTTCGGCGCCCAGATGCCGACCCGGTCGCGGGCCTCGATCCCCGCCGCGAGCAGCCCCCCGGCCAGGGCGTCCGAGTCGGCGTCGAGCTGCCGGTAGGTCCAGCGGCGGCCGGTGGGCACGTCCACCACGGCCTCGCTCCCGCCGAACTGGCCGGCCACGCGACGCAGGTTCTCGCCGATCGTCTCGCCGAGCAGCGCCGTGACCGAGGTGCCGTGGCTGTAGGAAGGCTGGGTTCCACTGGGCATGACTGATCCTTTGGGTCCGGGTCACTCCATGCTGCCTGCTGCGTTGCCCGGTGTGAAGGCCGGGGCAAGCCGCCGTCAAGCTGTGATGCGGTAGTGACCACGGCAGGGTTAATGTTCGGATAACTGATTGTTATCCCGCCGGAGCGGCCATGGGGACCTGGATCATCTGGCTGGTCGTGGCGGCGGTGCTCGGCGTCGTCGAGATCGTCACCACGAGGCTGGCCTTCGGCCTGATCGCCGTGGCTGCGCTGGTCGGGGCGGGGGTCGGGGCCGTCGGCGGGAATGTCGCGCTGCAGTTCGGCGCGTTCGTTGTCGCCTCGGCGGCCGGCCTCGGGATCGTGCGCCCGTTCGCCCTGCGTCATATCAAGCAGCCGCCGCCGCTGCGCACCGGGACCGCCGCGCTGGTCGGCCGGTCCGCGTACGTGCTGGAGGAGGTCACCGCGCGCAGCGGGCGGGTCCAGATCGGCGGCGAGGAGTGGTCGGCGCGTCCCTACGACGAGACCCTCACGATCCCGACGGGCTCCACCGTCGACGTTTTGCAGATCGAGGGCGCGATGGCCCTCGTTTACCCACGGGAGTAGCCATGGAACTGGCTGTCCTGATCACCGGCCTGGTGATCGTTCTGCTGATAGCCCTGGTCACGGTCAGGACGGTGCGCATCGTGCCGCAGGCCCGGGCGCGCAACGTCGAGCGCCTCGGCCGGTACCGCAAGACCCTGGAGCCGGGGATGAACGTGATCATCCCGTTCATCGACCGGGTGAAGCCGCTCATCGACCTGCGCGAGCAGGTGGTCTCGTTCCAGGGCCAGCGGGTGATCACCGAGGACAACCTGGTGGTCACCATCGACACGGTGCTGTTCTTCCAGGTCACCGACCCGCGGGCGGCCGACTACGAGATCGTCAACTACATCCAGGGGGTCGAGCAGATCACCGCGACGATGCTGCGCAGCGTGATCGGGTCCATGGACCTGGAGCAGGCGCTGACCTCGCGTGACAAGATCAACACCATGCTGCGTGGCGCGCTGGACGACGCGTCGGGCAAGTGGGGCATCCGGGTGACCCGGGTGGAGATCAAGGCCATCGACCCGCCGCAGAGCGTCAAGGACGCGATGGAAAAGCAGATGCGCGCCGAGCGGGAGAAGCGCGCCGCGATCCTGACCGCCGAAGGCGTCCGCCAGTCACAGATCCTCTCCGCTGACGGTGACAAGCAGGGCAACATCCTGCGCGCCGAGGGCGAGAAGCAGAGCGCGATCCTGCGCGCCGAGGGCCAGGCCCAGGCCATCGGCGCCGTGTTCCAGTCGATCCACGCGAACGACCCCGACCCCAAGCTGCTCGCCTACCAGTACCTGCAGACCCTGCCGCAGCTCGCGCAGGGCGAGGGCAACACGGTCTGGATGATCCCGGCCGAGCTGACCGGCGCGCTGAAGGCGCTGAGCTCGGCCTTTGGCGGCGTCGACAACGGTCCGGAGGCCACCGCGCAGAACGGGTCGGGTCCCGCCGCGCGCCCGGGCTGGACCCAGGCCCTGACCCAGTCGCTGGCCGGGGCTACCGGGCCGGGCGGGATGCCCGAGGCGCTGGGCGCTCCGGAGCCCGCGGGCGCCGTCGCGGCCGCGAGCCCGGATGCTGCGGAGCTGGCGGCCGCGCACGAGGCCGAGCGGGAGGCCAACGCGGACCTGGCGACGGCGGTACAGGAGGCCGAGAAGGACACCGCCCAGGTCGGCGGCACCTCCGATGCCGCCGAGGTGGCCGCCATCATCGGCACCGGCGTTCCCGGGCCCGATGAGGCGGCCGGTACGTCTGGTACGACCGGCACGGGTGGTGCTACTGAGTCGGCGGATCCGACGACGTAGCGAGGCGCGCTCATGATCGTGGTTGATCGATGCCGCACACGGTCACCGATCAACCACGATCATGAAACCTGGTCGCTCGCGGCGGCTGAGCCGGGTTAGGGGCGGATGGCGAGGCCTAGGGTCAGCAGCATGCCGAAAGCGAGTTGCAGCCGCCCGGTCTGCCCGAGCGCGGTGACCAGCCCCGGGCCCGAGGCGCCCTGGCGGACCAGGCGGAGCGGCGCCAGCGCGAACGGCACGGCCGCCAGCGCGATCAGCGCGAGCGGCTTCGCTGCGGCGATGGCCACCGCAACGAAGAACGGGATCACGATGCAGGCCCCGTACAGCACGCGGGTGCGGTGATCACCGAGCACCACCGCGAGTGTGCGCTTGCCGGTCACCGTGTCGGTCGGGATGTCGCGCAGGTTGTTGATCACCAGCAGCGCGCAGGCGAGCAGGCCGACCGGGGCCGAGGCCGCGACCGCCAGCCACGGCATCCGGTCCATCTGCACGTACGCGGTTCCGGCCACGGCGGCCAGGCCGAAGAACAGGAACACCGAGACCTCGCCGAGGGCCCGGTAGCCGTAGGGGTGACGGCCGCCGGTGTAGAACCACGCGGCGGCCACGGCGGCCCCCCCGAGCAGCAGCAGCCACCAGGACGACACGGCCGCGAGGACCAGGCCCGCGGCGCAGGCCACCGCGAAGCAGCCGATCGCGGCGCCGAGGACCTGGCGAGGCGGGGCGAGTCCCGACGCCACCAGCCGGGTCGGGCCGACCCGGCGCTCGTCGGTGCCCCGGATCCCGTCGCTGTAATCGTTGGCGTAGTTGACCCCGACCTGCAGCGCCAGCGCGACGACCAGGGCCAGGGCGGCCCGCCAGGGCGAGAACCGGCCGTAACCCACGGCCACCCCCGTGCCCACCACGACCGGGACGATCGCCGCCGGGAGGGTCCGCGGGCGCGCGCCCGCCGCCCAGTCCTGCACTGCGGCCACAGCTTTCCCTCGCTCACTTCTCGGTGATCAGCGCCCCACAAACCGAACCCTTTTCATCCGCCGATCACGCACAGCGTACGTGGGCCGTCGCGGGAGGATGAACAGGGCTCGCTAACCGGAGCGCCCGGCCGGCCGGCGCCCTGGGCGCCCGGCGAGCCCAGGAATCAGCGGGATCACCGGGCCGGGGGCAGGGCCCGGGCGGCGGCGGCGCGGATGTCCTCGATCTGCCCGGCGTCGAGCCGGGTGCCGCGGCTGGCCTTGCTCTGGCGCCGGAAGTACTTGCGCACCCGGCGGCCACCGAACACGTCGACGCCATCCACGCTGGCCACGGTCCACGGGATCCTGGGCCCGTAGATCGCCATCGCGGGATGGACGCGTACCTCCCGGTCGAGCGCCTGGCTCAGGTAGCCCGCGGCCTGCGCGGACTCCCGGAGGGCGTGCTCAAGCCGGCCCTCCTGGCTGAACGGCCCGTGATAGAGCGGGCCGGCGGACACGAGCCGGACCGGCAGCCTGCGATCCCAGCGCTCGGAATCCAGGGCGAACACGCCCGCCGGGCCGATCACCAGGTGGTCGATCACCCAGTCGGTGCCCGGGATCGCGCGCCGGTGCAGCGCCACGTACCCGGCGGGCCGGAGCAGGAACAGGCGCCGCCTCGTGCGCCGTTGCGCCGTGGTGACCTGGACCGCCGCCATCTTCGAGCGGAAGATCGTGTCGGCGATGGCGACGAGAGCCGCGGCGGTCACGCCGAGCCGCCAGCCCTGCCAGATCATGACGGCGATGCCCGCCGCCGCGGCCAGCACGGCGCGGCCGATCCACAGCGGCAGCCGCGGGTCGTCGGCCAGGGCACCCAGGGCTGGGCGGGGCACGGGGGCGCGGACCGCCTGACCCGCACCCGGCGCCGTGGCCTCGGCCGGGGATCCCGGTCCGGCCCCGTTCGCCTCCGGTCCGGCCCCGTTCGTCTCCGGCCCGGCCCGGTTCGCCTCCAGCCCGGTTTCGGCGTCCACGTTTCACAGCGTAATCGAGCCAAGCCCGGCGGCCTGGTACCCGGCGAGCTCGGGTCGTCCGGGTCGCGGCGAGACCCCGCCACCGGCGAGCCCAGGCTGGCCGGGTCGCTGCCGGACCGCGGCACCCGGCGAGCCCAGGCTGGCCGGGTCGCTGCCGGACCGCGGCACCCGGCGAGCCCAGGCTGGCCGGGTCGCTGCTGGACCGCGGCACCCGGCCCGTCTACTGTTCGGTCACGTGACCCAGATTCATGACCTGACCGTGACCGAGCTCGCCGCCGCGATCCGCGAAGGCCAGCTGTCGCCCGTTGAGATCACCGACCACTACCTGGACCGCATCGACCGCCTCGGCGAGCAGGTGGGGGCCTTCTACACGGTGACCCACGACCGGGCCCGGCAGGAAGCCGCGGCGGCCGAGAAGGCCGTGGCGCAGACCCGGCGGGACGAGCGCTCCGCGCTGCCCCCGCTGACCGGCGTCCCGATCCCGATCAAGGACCTGAACCTGGTCGCGGGCGTCCGCGTGACGTTCGGCAGCACGCTGTTCCAGGACAATGTCGCGGACACCGACGACTACGTGGTCGCCGCGCTCCGCGCGTCCGGAATCGTGATCACCGGCAAGACGGCCACCCCGGAGTTCGGCCTGCCGTGCTACACCGAGACCAGGATCGGCCCGCCGGCCCGGACCCCATGGGACCTGACCAGGTCGGCCGGCGGCTCCAGCGGCGGGGCCGCTGCGGCGGTCGCGGCCGGGCTGGCCCCGGCCGCCCAGGGCAGCGACGGCGGCGGATCGATCCGGATCCCGTCGAGCGTGTGCGGGCTGTTCGGCATCAAGCCCACCCGGGGCCGGGTCTCCGGCGGCCCGCTGTTCCCCGACCTGGTCGGCCTGGCCGTCGACGGCCCGATCGCGCGCACGGTCGCGGATGCCGCGCTGCTGCTCGACATCATGGCCGGCAACCACCTAGGCGACATGTACACGCTGCCTCCGCTGCCCGCCGGCGAGACGTTCCTGGCCCACGCCGGGCGCGAGCCGGGCCGGCTGCGGATCGCCCGGTCGCTGCAGAACGTGGTGGCCGGGGCGGACGTCCACCCGGACTGCGTGGCCTCCTACGAGGAAGCCAGCGCGCTGCTGGCCAGCCTGGGCCATGAGGTCGAGGACATCGACCTGCCGATCGGCCCGGATGCGGTCCCGCTGTTCGAGACGCTCTGGTACGCGATGGCCACGCTGACCCCGATCGACCCGGCGCAGGAGGACCAGCTGCTGCCGTTCACCCGCTACCTGCGCGGCCGGGGGCAGCAGGTCAACGCGCCCGAGCTGCTGTTCGCGCAGGCGTACCTGCAGGCCGTCTCGCGCGCGGCGCTGCAGGCCCTGAGCGGGTACGACGCCGTGCTCTCGCCCACGCTAGCCTCGCCCCCGGTACCGGTCGGGTACTTCGACGAGGTGGATCCCGCGGAGAACTTCGAGCGGCAGAAGCGGTTCGCCCCCTACACCGCCGTGTACAACGTGTCCGGGGCGCCGGCCGTGAGCGTGCCGCTGCACTGGAACGCCGACGGCCTGCCCATCGGCGTCATGCTGGCCGGCCGGATGGGGGAGGAGGCCACGCTGATCTCGCTGTCCGCGCAGATCGAGGCCGCGCAGCCGTGGAAGGACCGTCACCCGCCGATCTGGTGACTCATCCATTTGGTGGAAGTCGCGGGTGCATCCGGGGGGAACAGGCAGCCTCCGTGGAGCTTCTGCTTAAGCTCGCCGGCGAGATTTCTCTGCGTTGCCGCGATTAGGCAGCCTTAAAAGCTTGGCCGGCGCTCGGCGGCGGGGACGGTGTCGACCTCTGTCCGGCGTAGGAGAATTCTGTGTCCAGCAGGCTTTTTCATTGTCTTTATCGCCCACGTATCCATGCGGTCCCGTTCGCCAGGGCCTTGGGCGCAGTAGCGGGGTGCGCGCTGGTGGTCCTGCTCGCGGCGGGCTGCGGCGGCGCGACCGCGGCCCCGGCGGCGTCGTCCGCGGCGACCCCCAAGGCGAGCCCGGGCATGAGCGCTTATCTCACCTGCCTGCGCCAGCATGGCGTCAACGTTCCCACCACCCGGCCTTCGGCCCGGCCCACCGCGCGCCCGAGCGGCGGGTTCGCCAGCCCCAACCCCGCGATGCAGGCGGCCAGGCAGGCATGCGCGTCGCTGCGGCCCAAGGGCGGGTTCGGCGGGTTCGGCGGCCAGTTCGCGGCGGCGTTCCAGGCTTTCCGCAGCTGCATGTCCGCGCAGGGCGAGCCGATCCCGGCCACCCGGCCGACCGCCCCGCCCACGCCCGCGCCGTCGCCCGGCGCCGACCGCTTCCTGGGCGGGCTGAACCCCAGCAACCCGAAGGTGGCGGCCGCGCTGAAGGTCTGCGAGTCCAAGCTCCCCAAGTTCCCCGCCCGGACCCCGTCCCCCGCGGCCAGCTAACGGCCCACGCCGCCGGCCGGCCCGGGCGCCAGCCGGCCCGGCGGCGGTAGCCGACCCCGGGCGCCGGTCGGCCCGGCGCCTGCCAGATCATGAAGCATGACCGACCCCGAGCTGCTCCGGCGGGCCGAGGCCGCCGGGGTCATGACCTCCTACCTGGACTCGCGCCAGCAACGGGTCGAGGTGAGCGCGGACACCCTGGCCGAGATCCTGGACGCGCTGGGCGAGCCGGCCGAGCCGAGCCATTCGGCCGGGCCGGAGGGGCAGGGCGCCCGGGACGTTCCGGACCACGATGCCGGCGCGGCCGCGCCCAGGCCCCCCGTCCCGCGCGACCGGTCCTGGGGTTTCACCGTCCAGCTCTACTCGCTCCGGTCCGGGCGATCGTGGGGCCACGGCGACCTCGCCGACCTGGCCGACCTGGCGGCCTGGAGTGCCCGCGACCTGGGCGCGGGATTCGTGCTGATCAACCCGCTGCACGCGGCCGAGCCGCTGCCTCCGGTCAGCCCGTCCCCCTACCTCCCCATGACCCGCAGGTACGTCAGCCCGCTCTACCTGCGGGTCGAGAACATTCCCGAGTACCAGCGGCTGGACGCACGGCAGCGGGACCGGATCGACGCGCTGGCGGCCCCGCTCCGGGCCGCCAGCGCCACCGCCAGCCTCATCGACCGGGACGCGGTATGGACCGCGAAGCGGGAGGCCCTGGAGATCATCCACCGGGTGCCGCTGAGCGACCGGCGCCGTGAGGAATACCGGCACTTCCGCTGCCGCGAGGGCCGCGACCTCGAGGACTGGGCCAGCTGGTGCGTTCACGCCGAGCGCTACGGGCCGGACTGGCGGTCCTGGCCGGCGTCGGCCCGCGATCCCGGCGCCGCGGCCGGCGCCCGGCTGCCCGGGTGGGCCGGGCGGGCCGGGACGGATCCGGCCGACTTCCACGCCTGGCTGCAATGGCACGCTGACCAGCAACTGGCCGCCGCGCAGCGGGCGGCGCTCGCCGCGGGCATGGGGATCGGGATCATCGCGGACCTGGCCGTGGGCGCGCACCCCGGGGGAGCGGACGCCTGGGCGCACCAGGACCTGCTGGTCGGTGGCTTGTCGGTGGGCGCGCCGCCGGACGAGTTCAACCAGCGCGGGCAGGACTGGTCGCAGCCGCCGTGGCACCCGCGGCGGCTGGCCGCGGCCGGCTACCAGCCGCTGGCCGACCTGTTCGCCGCGGCGCTGCGCCACCCGGGCGGGCTGCGGGTCGACCACGTGATGGGGCTGATGCGGCTGTGGTGCGTGCCGCAGGGGATGCCGCCCGATCGCGGCGCCTATATCCGTTACGACCACCGGGCCACGGTGGCCGCGCTCGCGGGCGAGGCGGCGCGGGCCGGGTCGCTGGCGATCGGCGAGGACCTCGGCACCGTCGACGAGTGGATCCGCCGCTACCTGGCGGCCAGCGGCATCATGGGCACGGACCTGCTCTGGTTCGCGCGCGAGCCAGACGGTGCGCCGCTCGCCCCGTCGCACTGGCGCCGCGACGCCATGGCGACCGTCGGCACCCATGACCTGCCGCCGGTCGCCGCGTTCCGCACCGGGGAGCAGGTGACCGTCCGCGCCCGGCTGGGTCTGCTGAGACGCCCGGAAGATTCCGAACGCGCCGACGCGGGGCTGATGCTGTCGCGCTGGCGGGACGCGCTCGCGAGCCAGGGCCTGATCCCGGCCGGACCGTTGCCGGGACCCGACGAGTTCACCGTGGCGCTGTACGCCTACCTGGCCCGGACCCCGGCCGTGCTGGTCGGCGTCTCGCTGGCGGACGCCGTCGGCGACCGCCGGGCCCAGAACATCCCGGGCACCAGCGACGAGTACCCGAACTGGCAGCTGCCGCTCTGCGACGGCGACGGCCGGGCGGTGCTGCTCGAGGACCTGCCCGGGCAGAAGCTGGCCGGCGCCGTGGCCGCCGCCGCGGCAGGCCGGCCGCTCCCGTAGGATGTGCGCACATGAGTTCCGGCGAGGCCTCCTCACCCGGCTACGACACCAGCGTGGCCCACATCGCGCGCGTGTACGACTACTGGCTGGGCGGCAAGGACAACTACCCGGCGGACCAGGCGGTCGCCGAGCAGGTGATGCAGGCCTACCCCGACATCGTCTACTCGGTCCGGGCCAACCGGGCGTTCCTGGCCCGGGTGGTGCAGTACCTGGTCAGCGAGGCCGGAATCCGGCAGTTTCTCGATATCGGCACCGGCATCCCGACCGCGAACAACACCCACGAGGTCGCCCAGTCGGTGGCTCCGGAGTGCCGGGTGGTCTACGTGGACAACGACCCGATCGTGCTGTCCCACGCCCGGGCGCTGCTGGCCAGCGACCCGGCCGGCGCCTGCGACTACATCGAAGCCGACCTGCGCGACACCGGGACGACACTGGCCGAGGCGGCGCGGACGCTGGACTTCACCGAGCCGGTGGCCGTCATGCTGCTGGGGATACTGCACATGATCCCCGACAGCGACGACCCGTTCACGACCGTCGCTACCTTGATGGACAGCGTGCCGTCCGGCAGCTTCCTGGCCATCTCCCATCCGGCCGCCGACATCGACGCCGCGGAAGGCGCCGAGGCGGCCCGCCGCTACAACGCCCAGGCGTCCGAGTCGGCCACGTTCCGCTCACGCGCCGACATCGTGCGGTTGTTCGACGGGCTGGATCTGGTGGAGCCCGGCGTGGTGCGCGTGCCGGAATGGCGGCCGCGCTCAGAGATCGAGGCCAAGAGCCCGTCGAACCTCTGGGGCGGCGTGGCCCGCAAACCCTGACCGCTCCCACTTATCACGCGTTCCGTGGGCACAATCCGGTCATATCACCCCGAGGAACAACCGGAGCGCGTGAGAAGTGGTGGTGATCAAGGTGTTGCGAGCCCATCGCGCTCGCGGCAGCGCAGCGCGCGGGCCACGTCGTCGCGAGCCTCCGTCAGCAGCCGGCGCAGCGCCGTCGGCGGGTCGGCCCGCTCGATGTAGTCGTCGGTGGCGGCGATGACCTCCGGCGTGATCTCCCACGACGGGTAGGCGTACTCGGTGAAGAACTGGGCCATGTCCGAGCTCCAGTCCCGCCAGATGCCGCCGACGACGTCAAAGTAGCGGGCCGCGTACGGGGCTAGCAGTTCTTCGGCGTCGGGGTCGGCGAAGCCGCTCAGCGTGGCCCGGAACGTCGCGTTCGCCAGCTGGCCGCCGACGATCTGGTTCCAGGCTTCCGCCTTGGCCGCCGGGTCCGGGATCGCGGCGCGGCAGGTCGCGGCGTGCCGGGCGCCCGCGTCCGTGGCGTCCCTGGCCAGCTCGGCATCGATCTCGGCCGGCCTGGCAGCGCCGCGGCTGGCCAGCCGGTGCAGCAGCAGCCAGCGCAGCTCGGTGTCGACGGCCAGGCCCTCCACGGTCACCGAGCCGGCCAGCAGCCCATTCAGCAAGGCCAGGTCATCGGGGGAGGTGGCCACCCCGGTGAGCGCCTGGGCGTAAGCGAGTTGGTGGTCCGAGCCTGGCTCGGCCCGCCGGAGCAGATCGCGCAGCGTGCCGGCGATGAGCTCCAGCCCGGTGGCGCGCCAGCCCGGATCGGCGAACCGGCGGGCCGCGGTCGCGGTCTGGCGCAGCACGGTCTGCAGGACCGTGATGTCCTCGATCGCGCGCACGCCGGACAGGACCAGGCTCACGTAGTCGCGCGCGGCCATCTCCGCGTCCCGGCACATGTCCCACGCGGCGGCCCAGCACAACGCGGCCGGGAGCGAAGCGGTGAACTCGCCGGTGTCGCTGACGAGCGTGCGCAGCGAGTGGTCGTCCAGCCGGATCTTGGCGTAGGTCAGGTCATCGTCGTTGACCAGCACCAGGTCGGGCCGGGCCTGGCCGACCAGCTCCGGGACGTCGGTGCGCTCGCCGTCGACGTCGAGCTCGACCCGGAGCCGCCGGGCCAGGCCGCCCTCGCCGCGGTCGTACAGCCCGATCGCGATCCGGTGCGGGCGGAGCACCGGATGGCTCGCCGGCGCCTCCTGGAGGACCGCGAACGCGGTGAACCGGCCCTGGTCGTCGCACCGGTACTCGGGGCGCAGCGTGTTCACCCCGGCGGTCTCCAGCCACTTCTTCGACCAGTCGGACAGGTCCCGTCCGGAGGCCTCCTCCAGCGCCGCGAGCAGGTCGCCGAGCGTCGCGTTGCCCCAGGCCTGCTGCCCGAAGTAGCGGTGCACCCCGGTGAGGAAGTTCTCGCGGCCGACGTGGGCCACCAGTTGCTTGATCACCGCGGCGCCCTTGGCGTAGGTGATCCCGTCGAAGTTCACCTCGACGGCCGCGATGTCGGGGATGTCCGCGGCGATCGGGTGCGTGGAGGGCAACTGGTCCTGCCGGTACGCCCACGCCTTCCAGACCTGGGCGAACGTGGTCCACGCGGCCGGCCAGCGGGTGGCCTCGGCCTGCGCCACGTTACCCGCCCAGGTGGCAAAGGACTCGTTCAGCCATAGGTCGTCCCACCAGCGCATGGTGACCAGGTCGCCGAACCACATGTGCGCCATCTCGTGCAGGATCGTCTCGGCGCGGGACTCCCGGAAGGCCTCGGTCACCCGCGACCGGAACACGTACGCCTCGACGATGGTGACGCAGCCGGCGTTCTCCATCGCGCCGGCCTTGAACTCCGGCACGAACACCTGGTCGTACTTGCCGAACGGATAGCGCACGCCGAACGCTTCGTGGAAGAAGTCGAATCCCTGCCGGGTCACCTCGAAGATCTCGTCCGGGTCGAGGTAGCTGGCCAGCGACTGGCGGCAGAAGACGCCGAGCGGGATCCCGTCGTGCTCGGAACGCACCGCGTGGTAGGGACCGGCCACCACCGCGGTGACGTACGTCGGCAGCAACGGCGTGGCCGGGAACACCCAGCGGGTATGCTCGCCTGACGCCTCAGCATCCCCGGCCCCCGGAGAGGCCGACGGCGCCAGGTTGGATATCACCAGCCAGCCCGGCCGCGCGATGACCTCGAACTGGAACGTGGCCTTCAGGTCGGGCTGATCGAAGCAGGCATAGACCTGGTGCGCGTCGAAAGTCTCGAGGTCGGTGTACATGTAGACGTTGCCGTCGGCCGGGTCGGTGAACCGGTGCAGCCCCTCGCCGCTGCGCGAGTAGGCGCACTCGGCGACCACCCGCAGCTCGTTGGCTGCGGCCAGGCCGTCCAGCCTGATCCGGTTCCCGTCGAAGCTCTCCGGGCCGACGCGCGCGCCATTCAGCGTGATCTCGCGGACCGCGGGCGCGGACAGATCGATGAACGTCGACGCCCCAGGGCTGGCGCAGCCGAAGCTGACCGTGGTCGCCGAGCCGAACGTGAGCTCATCGCCGGCCAGGTCGAGCTCGACGCGGTAGGACTCGACGTCGAGCAGGCGTGCGCGTTCCCGCGCCTCGTCGCGCGTGAGGTTGCTGGCCACTGTGCTCATCCCCTTCCCGGGCAGGCATTCGGAGCATAATCGCATGCTTGGGGTGGAATGCCCCGGCCCACCCCCCGGTTATCAGCAGCGATACCCCCGCTCATTTCAGGAGTGCTGCATGGCCCGACAGGAGCCGACCGGAGTTGATTTCTGGTTTGACCCATTGTGCCCGTGGGCGTGGATCGCCTCGCGCTGGCTGCTCGAGGTGGAGAAGATCCGCCCGGTGGCGCCGCGCTGGCACGTGATGAGCCTGGCCGTGCTGAACGAGAGCAAGGAAGACCTGCCGGAGCGGTACCGGGAACTGATGGCCCAGGCGTGGGGGCCGGTACGGGTCTGCATCGCCGCCGAGCAGAAGTTCGGCCCCGACGTGCTGCTGCCGCTCTACACCGCGCTCGGCACGCGGTTCCACCAGGAGCAGGCGCCGAAGGACCGGGCCACCATCGAGGCCGCGCTGGCCGAGGCGGGACTGCCAACCGACCTGGCCGACGCGATGGACGACCCGTCGTACGACGAGGCGCTCCGCGAATCGCACCACGACGGCATGGACCGGGTCGGGTACGAGGTGGGCACGCCGGTGATCTCGGTGGACGGCGTCTCCTTCTTCGGCCCCGTGGTCTCGCCGATACCCCGCGGCGACGCCGCCGGCCGGCTCTGGGATGGCGTGCTGGCGGTCGCGGGCACGGACGGCTTCTTCGAGCTGAAGCGCAGCCGCACCCGGGATCCGATCTTCGACTGAACCCCGGCGCCCGGCATTCCGGGCCGGCCGCCCCGGGCATGCCGTGGACGGCGCGCCGGGACCGGGCGCGGTTCTGACAGACTGGCCACCGTGGTGGTGTCCAGTTACATCTCGCCCAAGGCGACCAAGGGCCGGCCGAGCGCGATCGAGGGCCGCGGGCTGATGGCGCTGGCGCCGATCGCCGCGGGCGAGATCGTGGCCATCAAGGGCGGCCACCTGGTCGACAGCGACACGCTGGCCGCGCTCCCGGAACGGCTGCGCAACTCCGACGTCCAGATCGCCGACGACTTCCACCTGGTCGCACTGGAGGAGGCAGAATACGAGCCGGTGATGCTGTTCATCAATCACTCGTGCGAGCCCAACGTCGGCTTCGCCGGCAACGTCGTCCTGGTCGCCATGCGAGACGTGGCCGCGGGGGAGGAGCTGACCACCGATTACGCGCTGTTCGACGATACCGACGAGCCGATGACCTGCCGGTGCGGCACGCCGTCCTGCCGCGGCACGATCAGCGGCCGGGACTGGCAGCGGCTGGAGCTGCAGCGCAGGTACGGCAGTTACTTCTCCTGGTATCTGCGGCGACGGTTCGCGCCCGCGAAGACCATGCCCTAGACGCAACGGTCAGCGGGCGCCCAGCCGGGTCGCGCCCGGACAACCCCGGCAGCCGGTCCGGCGGTGCCGCGCTTCACCGGTCCCTGCCGCGCCTCACCGGCGCCGGCGGCGCCGGTGCGCCCGCCTGGCTTTCGGCGCGCTATGGGCCGAGTCGCCCGGCGCGGGCGCGGCCGGATCCGCGGGGAGCGCCGGCGCGGCCGGGTCCTCGCGCGGCCGGGTCGGCCGCGGCTCGTCGGCTCGCGCCGTCTCCTCCTGGTCGGCGCGCGGCCGGGAGACGTCCCGGGCCCGCATCGCCGCGTCTACCGTGACTTTCATCCCGCGCATGTACGGCCTCCGGCCTCAGTCTCGCACGCGAAACCGGTCAGAAAACCGTCGGGGACCAGAGGCGGGATCCCACGACATGGCGGCCGACAGCGCGGCGAGCGCACCAGGGCGGACGCGGCCGAATATCCGGCCAGCGGAAATGTGCCGTGAGGCAGATATACCGGTACAGTGCCCGGCAAGATGGTTCGTCTCGTCCCGCACCGGTTCGCGGCCGCGGCGCTGGAAGCGGCGCGGCGGTGGCGCGGACTGATCCGGCGGCAGTTCATCACCAGGAACCGGCGGGTCGCCTTCGGGCTCGCGGTGGCCGTCGCCGTCATCGCGGTGGCCGCGGTCCACGTCTCGGTGTCCTGGTTCTCGCCCGGGGTGATGATCCTGCCCCTCCTCGCGGGCGGGCTGCTGCTCTGGCCGCGGGCGCTGCGGATCCTGTTCTGCCTCGTCGCCGTCGCCCTGGCCTATGACGCGCTGATGGGTAAGGCCGGGCCGGGGATCATCGCCACGATCGCGGTCACGGTGGTCTTCGCGGACGCGCTGGCCCGGGCCCGGGCCAAGCTCGGGGTGCAGGGACTGCGCGGCGACCGGATGCTGATCGAGCTGCGGGACCGGATCCGGGCTCAGGGCAGGCTGCCCGACCTGCCCGAGGGCTGGCATTCGGCCTCGGTGCTGCAGCCGGCCGGCGGGGCGTCGTTCGGCGGGGATTTCCTGGTTTCGGCGTGCGACGGGAAGACCCTCGAGGTGGCCCTGGTCGACGTGGCGGGCAAGGGGATCGACGCCGGGACCCGAGCGCTGCTGCTGTCCGGCGCGTTCGGCGGGCTGCTCGGCTCGGTTCCGTCCGGGGACTTCCTGGCCGCGTGCAACGCGTACCTCCGCCGTGCCGCGCCCGCCGAGGGGTTTGTCACGGCGGTTCACCTGTCGCTCGACCTGGCGACCGGGGACTATGTCGTCGACTCGGCCGGTCACCCCCCGGCGGCGCACTTCGAGGCGGGCAGCGGAACCTGGCGCCTCACCCAGGCGCGCGGGATCGTGCTCGGCGTCGTGGCCGATCTGCGCTGCCAGCCCGAACGCGGTACCCTGCGGCCGGGAGATGCCCTGATGCTCTATACCGACGGGCTGGTGGAGGCGCCGGGCCTGGACATCGACGCGGGCACCGACCGGCTGCTCGGCGAGGCAGACCGGCTGGTGACGTCGGGATTCGGGGAGGGCGCGGGCAGGCTCCTGCAGGCGATGCAGGCCTCCGGCGCGGGCGCGGACGACTGCGCGCTGGTTCTCATCTGGCGGAGCTGACCGCGGAGCTGGCGGCCAGCAGGCGGATCGCGTGCTCGACGAGCTCGACGAGCGCGTCGCGGCACGACTCCCGGTGGCGCGCGTCGCACGCCATGATCGGCACGTCGACGTTGAGGTTCAGGGCCGACCTGATGATCTCGGCCGGAAAGCGCCTGGCCCCGTCGAAGCAGTTCACGGCCACGATGAACGGCGTGCCGCGCTGCTCGAAGTAGTCGATGGCCGGGAAGCAGTCGGCCAGGCGCCGCGTGTCGGCCAACACCACCGCGCCGAGAGCGCCGATCGCCAGCTCATCCCACATGAACCAGAACCGCTTCTGGCCTGGTGTGCCGAAGAGATAGACCACCAGGTCGTCTCGGATGGTGATGCGGCCGAAGTCCATCGCAACCGTGGTGGTCGTCTTGTCCTCCACCCCGACGGTCAGGTCGATAAGCGTGCTCGGCGCGGTCAGGTCCTCCTCGGTTTTTAGCGGCCGGATCTCGGTCAGCGAGCCGACCAGGGTGGTCTTGCCCGCGCCAAAGCCGCCCGCGACCAGGATCTTGATCGCCACCGGTACCGCCTCCGCGCGGCTGTCCTGATAAGAGCCTGCGAAGTCCATCTGCCACCTGCTTCAGGAGATGTGGGTCATTTAGCCGCGTCGGTACCGGCTGGTGGACGGCTACCAGCCGGCGTTCGCGCACGTCGGAGAGCAGGATCCGGACCACGCCGAGCGGAAGGTCGAGGTCAGCGGCGAGGTCGGCCACCGAGGTCGGGAGGTAGCACAGGCGCAGCAGCGCCAGGTGCTCGGGCCCGAGGTCGTCAACGTCGGCCCGGATCCCGCGTACAGCGGTGACCATGGTGACCAGGTCGAAGGCCTCGCCACTGGGGCGGGTCCGGCCGCCGGTAACCGCATAAGGGCGGACGACAGGCCCCGCGTCGCGGTCAAGCCACTCGTCGTCGGCCTGGGGCATGGCACGTCACTTCGTCTCTACGTTCGGGCGGCCAGGCCGGGGATTGACGGACAGGTGCTCCCCGACCCGCTTGACCAGGATCGCCATCTCGTAGGCGACGAGCCCCACGTCGGCCGCGGCCGTGGCCAGGACGGCCAGGCAGCTGCCCGCACCCGCAGCGGTCACGAACAAGAACTCGGACTCCATCTCGATGATGATCTGCCGGGCCGGGCCGCTCCCGAAGTGCCGCCCCACCCCCCGGGCCAGGCTCTGCAGGCCGGCCGAGGCGGCCGAGAGATGATCCGCGTCTTCCTGGCTGAGCCCGGCTGACGCCCCGATCGCCAGGCCGTCCCGGGACAGGATGACGGCCTTGCGGACGTCCACGACCCTGGCGACCAGGTCGTCGAGGAGCCAGTCGAGTTCGTTGGCCTGGCTCACATGCTCTCCCCGTCCCGGTCAGGCGTCGTCTCGGGCGGCGGCGTCGCCCTCCCGGAGACGTTGCGGCCGCGCTCCCAGCCTCGCTGCAGCGCCGTCATCGTGCTCCGCACTTCCTCGGGGGACGGCGCGCCCGGGCCGGCATCGGCGTTACCGGAACGCGCGCCGCCGTCCCGCAGTTGCGGGGCCAGGCTGGCCTGGCGCACCCGGACGGGCAGGCCCATCGCGGTCAGCTCGGTGGTGGAGACCCGTGCATCCACGATGTCGGAGCGGTCGGGAAGGCGCGGCGGCGTGTTGCTCCCGAGCATGAACGAGCCGCTGGGCGACGGGGCCGTGGCGCGACGGGGCCGCGGGGTGAACACGCTGTCCACGCTGTCGGCCTCCTCGGCGCTGTCGGCCCGGATCGACGCGACGGCGGAAACGGAAGGCAGGTCCGCAGGCGGGGCGGAGGGCAGGTCCGCAGGCGGGGCGGAGGGCAGGTCCGCAGGCGGGGCGGAGGGCAGGTCCGCAGGCGGGGCGGAGGGCAGGTCCGCGGCCGGGTCAGCGGGCGGGTCGGGCAGCGGCTCCGCGGCCAGCGTCGCCGCGCTGAGCTGGGCCAGCGCAGGACGTTCCGCGATGGTACCCGGGTGCAGCGAGGCCCGCCGGCTGGCGAGCTGGAACGGGCGCTCACCCGCCGTCCCCGCCGGGACCTGGGCGTCGTAGGCGCCCTGGCTGACCACCAGGGCATTCGGGATCAGCACGATGGCCGTGGTACCCCCGTAGGGCGACTCCTGCAGGGTGATCCGGATGTCGTGCCGCCTGGCTAGCTGCCCGGCCACGAACAGGCCGAGCTGCTCGCTTCCGGACAGGTCAAGCTGCGGCGGGTGCGCCAGGTTCTGGTTGACCTCGGCCAGCTTGTCGCCGGTCATGCCGAGCCCGCGGTCTTCGATCTCCACGGCGTATCCCCGGCCGACGATGTCGCCGTGGATCCGGACCGGGGAGTTGGGCGGCGAGAAGATTGTCGCGTTCTCCGCGAGTTCCGCGATCAGGTGGATGACGTCGGCCACGGCAGGTCCGGCGAGTGCCGCGCGGGTTCCCGTGGTAACCCTAATCCGCGTGTAGTCCTCGACCTCGGCCACCGCGGCGCGGAGTACGTCAACGAACGGCACCGGATGGCGCCAGCCGCGACCGGGTGACGCGCCGGACAAGATGATCAGGCCCTCCGAATGGCGGCGCATCCGGGTGGTCAGGTGGTCGATGCGGAACAGGTCCTCAAGCTCCTCCGGCTCGGTCGCCCGGCGTTCCATCGCGTCGAGCAGCGCCAGCTGGCGGTGCAGCAGCGACTGGCTGCGCCGGGCCAGGTTGCGGAAGACATCACTGATCCCGCGGCGAAGCCTGGCCTCGTCGACGGCGGCTTCCACGGCCGTCCGCTGAACCGCGTTGAACGCCTCCCTGACCTGCCCGATCTCATCGGCGCTCGATTCCAGCGGCGGCGCTTCCGCGGACACGTCCACGTCTTCACCGGCCCGCAAGCGCTCCACGAGTCTGGGCAGGCGGTAGTCGGCCAGGTCGAGGGCGGACCGCCGGAGCCCGGCCAGCTGCTGCACGAGACCGCGGCCGATCCAGACCGAGATGATGAGCGATCCGATGATGGCCAGCAGTCCGAGACCGCCGACGAGCCAGAGTCGGAGGAAGGTAGCGTTGGCGACCGGCTGTGCCTGCATCGTCAGCGTCGTCGCCGCCTGGATGGTCGCGTTCGAGAGCCCGGCGGAGACCGCGCCGACGGCCAGGTTCCAGGACGGCAGGGGCACCGGCGGGACCCGGCCCGGATGATTGTCGGCGATGACCTTGTTCTCGAGTGCGGTCAGGGCGGCCGACGCCTGAGGGTTGACGTCCTTAACAAAATAAGCGCGGTAAGCCGGCTCCAGGTCGGGCAGGGCCTGGGCGTACATGGCCCGGTGCGCCCCGACCAGCTCGGCGAACTGCTGGCGGTCGGCCTGCGAGAGCGTGCGCGCGACCGCATCCCCGGTCAGCAGGCTGCTCTCCTCGAGGAGCAGTTCCTCGGACTTGCCCGCCCGGACCAACGCGAGTGACTGGGTGACCAGCGGGACGTTGGATTCCTGCAGGATGGTCTGATTCAGCACATCGTCAGCGGCGAAGTTGATGGCGGAGTAGGCACTGATCGCCTCGGGCCTGGTCACGGCCAGGGAGGTGATCTTGGAGCGCAGGGTGGCGAGGCCTGCCGTGTCCTTGACCAGCACCGCGATCGCTTGCTTTTCCGCCGGTACCGCGCTGCTGGCGGTGGAGCTGACGGCCCCGGTGAAGGCCTTCTGGGACTGCTCGGTCTTTGCTTCCTGCGCGCGCAGCGCCGCCAGGTTCGACGGCGTCGGGGCCGCCAGGTAGTTCACGGCCTGGATGCGCTCGAGATCGATCTGGGCTTCCAGGTTGCCGACCGGCGTGCCGACGGTGTCCTTCAGCGTCCTGGACCTGGCCAGGTTGAGCGCGTCGCTGGCCGTTATGGTCGCCGCGAAGGCGTACAACCCGACCAGGGACAGGATCGGGACGGCGACGAGCAGGACGATCCTCAGCCGTATGGACCGGTGGCGCAAACCCATGATTGTGACCTCAGCGCGGGAAGTGACCAGGGGGGCACGCGGTCAACCAGGAGACCCCGGGGAAGTTTGTCATCGTAACAGCCGGTTAGGAAGATCACTAGCGAAACAAGTCAGGTCTGACAGGACACAGTTGCCTCCCCGGTACGTCGCGGGCGATAAGCGGCCATCACCCGCATATGTGCGTCTTACCGGTGGTCAGCCGACCGCGCCCGGGTGGCGAGAGGCCGGCTGGCTATCGATGGGTCCGGCGGCGAGGACGTGCTGGACGAGCGTGATCAGGACTTCCTTGACCGAAGCGCGCTGCCGGGCGTCACACAGCACGCGCGGCTCGTGGCCAGCACCCAGACCAGCAAGTCCACCGCCCGGGACCGCCACGGCGACTCGGCGAAGTACACGGCAAGCTGGGTCTTGCCGCACGATGCCAGCCAGTCTGGCGATCCCTCTGCGGCGGTCCGGCTGGGCACCAGCACGACGGTGGCGGCAGGGACCAGGGCCGTATTCAGGCCAGGCGCCGTCTCCGGCCTAGAACTGAAACCATCGGCCAGCGGGGGCATTGCGCCCGTCCTGACCGGCAACTGGCGGCCTGGCGGTTACGGCGGTCGTTGTCGAGCACCCCGCGCCAGGACCAGGTAGACGATGGCCGCGACAAACCAGCCGACGAGCCAGGAGATGTCGGCGCCGCCGAGGTACTTGACCAGCGGGCCGGTGTAGTCCGGCTGCGAGACGAACGGGAACTCCACCGCGAGGCCGAGCGCGTATGCGATCAGCCCGCGCCATGAAAATTTGCCGTAAATACCGTTCGGGATGAAGAACGACGCCACGTCATAGTGACCACGGCGAACCAGGAAGTAGTCGACGATGTTGACCGCGGACCGCGGTATGAAGATGACCAATAGCACGTCCAGGAAGCATTCGAACCGTTGCCCCGGGACAGAGTTTGCGGGGCGGCGCCGCGCTGACCGGGCCGGACCCGCTAGCAGCCGGAAACCGCACGTTGTGGCGCCGTATGCCCGCCGGAATGCGGCCGAGCGCGTGGCGGCCAACGGCCTCGTGGCGGCTCCGTTCGTTACCGCAGGCCCGCCGCGCTGCCTTGCCTTCTAGGTCCGGGACATGGCTTCGCAGGGCTCGGTGCCGCCAGGTCCTGCAGGTGCCGGAGAAGCGCGACCACCGGTGGACCGATGATCGTTCCGGCGCGCGCCGGAACGGGCTCGCGTCCGGCTCACTTCGCGAGTGCGCCGCACCCGGAACGCGTGACCCGCCCCAGGCGGCCACGCCGCCGGTCCCCGTGCAGGGGCGCTCGCTCGACACGGACGAGACTGGCGGACATGCATGGTCAGGTTCGGACCTTGCCGTCCATGGCGGATCGGCGTCCGCGCTGCGGCGTGCCGGAAACCGTGCCCGGCCCGGAACCACCTGGTACTGGCGGCGTCCGCGCCCCGCGTACTGAGCGCCGCGGCGTACGGCGAACCGTCGGCAGGCCCGCGGTTCCCGGCGGCCGGACATCGTCCATTGATATGACATAGGCGTCAGCTTCAAGGAATATGACATCGGCGTCAGCTAATGGCTTTCGTACGCAACGGATATGGACTCGGGGCCCTACGCAGCAGTCATGCAAGTAGACGCGGCGCCTAACACGATCCGGCCGCCAGTGCAAACCGGAGGGAAAAGGCGACGTGTATGTCAGCTGACGCAAGCGTCACTTTTGCTTTTCAAATGAGACTTGTGTCCAAATAGAGATCGTGGCACGCGACGGCGCAACCGTGAGCGGCGAGTTCCGCCTGCAGCAGGAACCTGCCGTGGCGGCCGGCGCGGCCGTCGACGCGGTCAATCCGGGGGCCGGGCGCGCGGCCGGGGAGAACTTCCCCGTCGCGCTGCGGGTCCTGCCCACCAGCCGGCGGCGGTACCTGATGGCCGTGTACGGCTTCGC
>Ga0335073_10002949_pt1 | contig 23519 bp, 21 predicted proteins | sample Lox_Sample_22_FD_207093 | JGI IMG/M metagenome (GOLD analysis project Ga0335073, IMG submission 207093) | Soil microbial communities from Loxahatchee National Wildlife Refuge, Florida, United States - Lox_Sample_2.2 | ecosystem: Environmental > Terrestrial > Soil > Wetlands | place: USA... | reverse complement strand
GCCAGCAATTTTCGCGTACCAGGAAAATCTCTGGGCTGAACTCGAGGAAGCTCGCACAACGGCGGCGCCGGTCTCGCTCGATCTGCTGGATGCACTCCACGCTCGCTGGGTGCGCCTTTTCTCCTCTCTTGCAGAGCAGGATTGGAAACGCGGCTACCGGCATCCTGAGAGCGGACCCCAGTCGCTCGAACAGGTGGTCATTCTCTATGACTGGCATGGCCGCCATCACACCGCACATGTGACCCAGCTCTCCACACGCATGGGTTGGTAGCAACGAAATTGAAAGCGCTCGAGAAGCCGGAAGTTTCACCCGCGGAACTGGCTCGTGCGTTGAACGAATTTTTCCTCGAGCATCCTCATGCTGCATTCCTGGAGGACGGCCGTGTGCTCTTCGAAATGGCGGTCTCACGTTACTCCATCTCCGCCGATCACGGGCGCTGCGTCCTCCATTTGTGGTCGGAAGAACGGAACATGGTTCGTACGGTCTTAGGGCTGGAAGAGCGCAAGGAGAGACTGCGCATCCGTGTTCGCCGCCTGGGCACGCACCGTCCGCAATCTCTGGAGGTGGTTAAGGATCGCGATTTGCGAACGCCGGCAACCCGGGCTCTTTCCCGCAGCCGGTATCTGCAGCTTCTCGAGCGGCTGCTCAGCCGTCACTTCAACGAATTCAAAGTGGAGAACCTGAGCACCGCGATGGATCTGGAACACAGTTTCGGGCCGGCGTATGCGCGGGGTCTGCTGGTGCGCGGCCAACAATGCTGGGCGCTCATCGGCGTCAACGCCGACGAGAATCAGGCCACGATCGACGGCGTCCTTACGTTGGGCATTCTGTGGCTGGCTTACTGTCGCGAGCATCTCATCGGCAAGAGGGTTTGCCAGGGACTCAAGGTTGTTTTGCCGGCTGGAAGCGGTGCCACGACACAAATTCGAATGGCGTGGCTCAACCGTGAGCTCGCGCAATGGGAGCTGTACGAGGCAGGCATCGCCCGCGATGATCTGGTGCGCATCGATACGGCCGGCCAGGGCAACTTAAAAATGCGTCTGGTGCACGCCTTCAATCCCGAGGCGGCGATCGAGCGGGCGCAAGACGGCTTGACGCGCCTCATGGCTCTCCTACCTCTTGCCATGCGACTGCACGTCACTATGGTTCCCCGAAGCGCCAACGAGGTGGCGCTCTGTCTCTATGGCCTGAAATTCGCTCGCGTGTGCCAGGGATTTGTGGCCGACTCCTTTGTCCGTCAGGCCAACGTGACCTTCGGTGCCGGGCCGAACGAAACGCCGCTGCAGGAAGAAACGGAACCGGTATTCGCCGAGCTGATGCAAAGGCTCTTCGAGAGCCGCCACCCGGGAGGCAATGCCCGTAACCCGCTCTATCGTCTCCAGCCGGAATCCTGGCTGCAGTCAGTGATAGCCGCCGATCTCAGGCAAATAGACGACACCCTGGGTGGCAATCCTGTCTACCACCAAGTGCCCGCCTTTGCCGCAGCCGATCGCGCCATGCTCGATCTGCTTACGGCCACTCGAGACGGCCGGCTGGCGATCCTCGAATTGAAGGCAGATGAGGATCTCCACTTCCCGCTGCAAGGGTTGGACTATTGGATTCGCGTCCATTCGCTGCACCAGCAGGCTAACCAGGACGGAGCCCTGAAACAGAATGGTTATTTTCCAGGCATCGAACTGCAGGCCGCTCCACCGCTGATCTATTACGTTGTACCCGCGCTGCGTGTCCATCCATCCATGGCGACAATTCTGCGGTACCTGTCACCATCGATTACCTGGACCCTGGTGGCCCTCAACGAGAGTTGGCGCACCAAACCAACAGTCGTCTTTCGCAAACGCGGCGGCGCCCCTGAGTCGATTACTTGAAAAGCGAATATTGACTTGAAAGGCAATTCTTTATTACGTTGCAAAACCAGTCCCGAAGGGGGACGGGACAATCCAGAGCCCGGCAAGGCAGTGCCGGGAAAGAAAACAAACAGAAGCCGAGTCGCCTTCAGGGAACGACACAAACCTGCTCCACCCAATTCACGGTTCTGGCGAACTCTGCTTCCGGCTCTTCGCCCGTCGAAGCTCCTGATCATGTCACGCCAACAGCTTCAACCGGCTCCACGGAAAAGAACAAATCCACAGCGTCGAGCACAGCGGCACTGCTCTTTGCTTCGTAAATGCTTTTGCGCAGAGCCGCTCCCCTGGGAACGCCGTGTGTAAACCATGATGCAAACTGCTTCATCCTGCCGATGATCGCGGCGGCTTCTTCTGTTTCTTCCACCAGCATGACGAAATAGTCGCGGATCATCCGATACCGGTCCATGGCGGTCGGCTGATCGTAGGAACCAAAGGTCGTATATTGTGCAATCTGGCGAAAGATCCACGGATTCGCCGGCGCGGCACGGCCAATCATCACGGCGTTGCAGCCGGTTTCCGCAACCATGGTGCAGGCATCCTCCGGAGAGCGAATGTCGCCGTTTCCGATGACCGGAATACGGACAGCATCCTTCACCGCGGCAATATATTCCCAGCGCGCCTGCCCGGAATAGCCTTGCTCGCGCGTGCGTGCATGCAGTGCCACAGCGTTCAACCCACTCTCCTCTGCGAGCCGAGCCAGCGGGACGCAAACAATGCTCTGGTCGTTCCAGCCCATGCGGAATTTCACTGTGAATGGAATCCGCACCGCGCTGCGAACGCGCTCAAAGATGGTTGCAATATGAGGAAGATCCCGCAACAGCCCGCTGCCGCCATTGCAGCTGACGACCCGTTTCGCCGGGCATCCGAGATTGAGATCCACCATATCGAAACCGGCGTCCTCCACAATCCTTGCCGCTTCCGCCAGGGTCGTGGGATCCGACCCGAAAAGCTGGGCCGAGATGGGGTGTTCATCCTCGTCGTAAGACAGATACCGCTTGCGCTTCGATTCCCGCATGCGCGACAGGCCATCTGCCGAAGTGAACTCGGTCATGATCAACCCGCAGCCGGACTCCTCGTTGCTGATCGGCGCCTCTACCAACCGGCGGGCATCTGCGCTCGGTTCTCCGCTGAAGACACTGGCATTGCGAATGAACCGCCGAAATACGGTGTCCGTCACACCGGCCATCGGCGCCAGCACCGTCGCCGGCGCCACTACCACCCCGCCGATCTCCACCGAGGCCGGCACACGCGTCGCCGGCGGCATGCTGTTCTCCCGCGGGTTGTCCCAGTTCTTCTTCATGGAAACTTTCTTCATGCGCCGCCGATACAACAAAGGCCTCCGTCGCCGGAGGCCTTCGCGAAACACCAGGTGCCGCTTACTTGGCTGCCTTGGCCTCGGGCTTGGCATACTTCCGGCGAAAACGCTCTACGCGGCCAGCGGTGTCCACCAGCTTTTGCTTGCCGGTGAAAAACGGATGACAGGCGGAACAGATTTCCACATGAATATCGCCCTTGTGGGTCGAGCGTGTTTCAAATCCGGTACCACACGCGCACTGCACACGGATTTGCTTGTAATTTGGATGAATTCCCTCTTTTGCCATGAAAAACCCTTCCTGCAAGCCCGGAACGAAAGGCTCGAAAGCCTATTTTATGGTATTTAGTGCTTTCTTTCCACTGGTTCCACGGTCTGCTGCGAGGACGGCCGCTCTGTGGTTGAGGTAAGTTGGGCTTAGTCCCATGAGCGAATTTTGTTCCATTTGTGAAGGCTCCGGCATGCGTTTGGTAGTCCAGGAAGACGGCGAACGCTACGCTCTTCCCTGTGAATGCCGCATGCAGCTCCAGGCCGCCCGGCTGCTGAAAAGGGCCGCCATTCCCAAACGATATGAGCACTGTACTCTGGACACTTTTGAGCCCGGCTACGGTCAGGCAGATCAATCGCTGGCAAGAGCGTTCAACACCGCGCGCCGCTTCGTTTCGGAATACCCGATAGCAACCGAGGGCCGGGGCCTCCTCCTTACCGGCAGTGTCGGTGTAGGCAAAACCCACCTGGCAGTCGGAATTGTTCAGGCTTTGATTCTGGAAAAGGGTGTTCGCGCCCTCTTTTGCGATTATCGGGAATTGCTCAAGCGCATTCAGGAGTCCTACAACCCGCTGGTGGCCACTTCAGAGCTCCAGATCCTGGCCCCGGTGTTTGAGGCCGAGGTTCTCATTCTGGACGAGTTGGGGGCACAAAAACCCACCGACTGGGTTTGGGATACGGTCGCGTTGGTTCTAAATACCCGATACAACGACAAACGAACCACCCTGATTACCACCAACTACCCCAATGCGCCTGCCGCGTTATCCCGCAGTGCCGATCGGGCGATTCGCGAGGAAACTCTGGGTGATCGGATCGGCGAGCGCATGCGCTCTCGCCTCTCGGAGATGTGCGTCGAGGTGGAGATGCGTGGTAACGACCTGCGCCAGTCGGTCAAAAAAGCCCGTTTCGGCTGACGTTCCTCGGTACAATCGTCGGTGATGCCGGCGCCGGAATCAAAAGAACCGGATTTTCTCAGCTCGCAGCAAGCGCGCGAAGCCACGTCCAGGATGCCCTGGATCATCGCTGCGGCCGTGGTCATTGTTGTCCTCGTGATCCTGGTCGTGGTCGGCGGCCGCACTACTCCCGTCACGCCCTCGGGAACCGGCATGGCCGAGCCCGATTCCTATGCTCCCAAGTTGCCCATCAGCGGCCTCCAGATGAGCGAAGCGACGAGCTTTTCTGGAGCCAAAGTTACTTATATCGATGGTCAGATTGCTAATACCGGAGATCGCACCCTAACCGCTGTCACTGTGCAGGTTGGCTTTCACGACGACGCCGGGCAATACGCCCAGAGATTGGCTGTCCCTTTGAACCTCATACGCACCCGCGAGCCGTACGTCGACACCCAACCCGTCTCTGCCGCTCCCATTGAGCCTGGCCAGACACGCGACTTCCGTCTGATCTTTGACTCAGTTCCACCTGACTGGAATCTTCAGATTCCCGAAATCCGGGTCATCAACGTTCGCGGTAAGTGACTGAACCCAGGCTTCTCGTTCGCATCTTCTCTCCTGTGCCAGCGCTGAGCATTTTTTTCGCACCGCTAGAGAAAAGTGCACGTTTTTCACTGTCGCTCGGCAACGGAAAAAGGTCCGCGATGGGACAGATGACCCAAAATAAGCCTTTTCTCATGAGTAAGATAAGATTTTTCTGCCCCGAATCGCCCGATTTGGCCAGCGACTTGCACTAGGTCTGGGTAAGTACGGAAGAGATGGGTGTGTGCATCTTCTTCTGCGCCCAGGTTTTTCGGGCCGACAAAGGGACACGTGAACAGAATGACGGTAACCCCGGGATCGATTGCAGCAATTCTACTGGCAGCAAGTTTAGGGTCGCCAGCCATTGCGCAAAACACCCCGGCCGCGAATGGCGCTGCCCAAACCAGTGCCACTACGCCAGCACCGGCAACTACGACTGGGGCCAGCACTTCAGGTGCGGCAACAGACTCCTCCACGTACGCCACCGGGCAGCCGCTGCCGGAAAAGTCGAATGAAGGTTTTTGGGGTAAGTTGAATCCCCTCGCCCGTAAGAAGTGGGTGAATCGTCAAGTCTCTCCTGTAAAGGACCGCTTGAACGAGTTGGATCAGCTTACTGCGAAGAACGCCAACGATATCAAGGATGTCGATGCTCGCGCCCAGGCTGGAATTCACCAGGCGCAGACAACGGCTGATCAGGCAAACCAGCAGGCGCAGCAGGCTAGTACGCAGGCTGGCCAGGCGCAGCAACTCGCTCAGCAGGCGAATCAACAGACCACCCAGCTGAACTCGACAGTCACAAACCTTGATCAGTACCAGCAGGTTGCCGACACTGAGCTCCACTTCCGCAGCAGCCAGATCGGTTTGAACGATAAAGCCAAGGAAGCACTGGATCAGGTTGCGACGCAATTGCAGGGTCAGAAAGGCTACATCGTCGAAGTTCAGGGTTATTCGCACGTACGCGGTGAAGCTGGAATTCAGAAGTCTCAAAACATGGCGGATGCAGTCGTACGCTACTTGGTCGTCGACCACCATGTACCGGTCTACAGAATTTATCGTCTCGCGATGGGTAACGCACCTCGCGAGGAAACCACGGCATCGAGCACCACGGGTACGGTCGTTCACGTAACCCTGATGCACAACAGTCTTGCGGCTTTGAACTCGCCAACAAACCAAGAAAACGGCGGTTCACCAATAGGCGCGACGCAGCAGCCAACTCCGCAGCCCTCCCCCCGGAATGCTGCGTCGCAGCCCCAACAATAACGCCGCATACAAGCTCTCCCACAACGAGAGAACCAAGGCAGATTGGCCCCTCACCCGAGGGGCCCTTTTTTTGCTATTTAATACAGAGGTCCCAAACACATTGGCGGTTTCAGTCCCGACGCTGAAACAGTCCCGTACTCTTTCGGCGCTATTCAATCAGAAAATCTGTCTCCGCGCTACGGGCTTTTTTTCACCACCCTGTGGATCGCCAGCAGGCTCTCGAGTAACGGCCGGAGATCTCTGAGGTTGAGCGCATTGGCTCCGTCAGACTTCGCTTTTGGCGGATCGTCATGTACTTCCAGAAAGACGCCATCGACTCCGGCAGCGACCGCCGCACGGGCCAGCACCGGGATGAACTCCGGTTGGCCCCCTGATTGGCCGCCGGCCGAAGACGGTGTCTGAACGGAATGGGTCCCATCGAACACCACCGGTGCGATCTGGCGCATGATGGCCAGCGAGCGCATGTCGACGACCAGGTTGTTGTATCCGAAGCAAAAGCCGCGTTCCGTGAGCATCACCCGGGGATTGCCTGCTCCTGAAACCTTCTCCGCCGCATAGCGCATATCCCACGGCGCGACAAACTGGCCCTTCTTGATATTGACCGCCCGGCCCGTCCGGGCTGCTGCAAGCAGCAAGGCGGTTTGCCGGCAAAGAAACGCCGGGATCTGAAGCACGTCCACCGCCTCCGCGACCCGCTCGCAGTCACCCGCCTCGTGAACGTCGGTGATCACCGGGAGGCCGGTAGCCTCGGCGATGCGGCGCAGGATCGCAGTCCCCTCCATCAAGCCGGGTCCGCGAAAACCCGCCGCCGAGGTGCGATTGGCCTTGTCGTAAGAAGCTTTGAAGATATAAGGCACACCGAGATCGCTGGTGATGCGCTGGATGGAGTCCGCCATGAACCGCGCATGGGACTCGCTCTCAATCACGCACGGTCCGGCAATCAGGAAGAGCGACGACGACCCCACGCGCACGGAGCCGATTTCAAAGTCGTTCATGACCGGTCTGATCGCCTCTCATCCCACAGGTCAGGCTTCATTGCCGGGACTGCGCGAATGGCTGGGCTTGCTGCTCGACAGTCTCAGACCGCATCCGCAGCCGGTTCTGGTAAGAGGCCGCGATAAAAGACCGAAAGAGCGGATGCGGCTCCAGCGGCTTCGATTTGAACTCAGGATGGAACTGGCAGCCGAGAAAGAAAGGGTGGTCCGCCAACTCCACAATCTCCACGTAGGTCTGATCCGGAGTAGTGCCGGTAATCCGCAAACCCGCGCCCGTCAGCAGCGCCTCGTATTCCCGGTTGAACTCGTAACGATGGCGGTGACGTTCGCTGATTTGCGTAGCTCCATACGACCTGGCCGCAATCGAATCCTCTGCCAGCACACACGGCCACGCGCCCAGGCGCATGGTGCCCCCCATTTCTTCTACGCCCGTGAGCTCACGAAGTTTGAAGATGATGCGGTGCGGTGTGGCAGGATCGAACTCGCTGGAGCTGGCGCCCGCCAGCCCACAAACATTGCGCGCGAATTCGATACACGCGGTCTGCATGCCTAGGCAGATGCCAAAGTAGGGAACCCGATTCTCCCGCGCGTACCGGATGGCGTTGAGCATGCCTTCGATCCCGCGCTTGCCGAATCCTCCGGGAACCAGGATGCCGTCGAATCCGGCAAGTTGCGACTCATATTGACGGTCGCTCGCATGCTTGCCTTCCAGCCCTTCCGCCTCAATCCAGGTCACACGCAACTTGAGATCGTATGCCAGCGCGCCGTGGACCAAGGCCTCCTTCAACGACTTGTAGCTATCTTCGTACTCCACGTATTTGCCGACAATGCCGATGGAAACCTCGTCGCGCGGGTTATAGCACCGTTCCACCAGGTGTTTCCAGCGCGACAGGTCCGGCTCTTTGGCTTCGATGTGCAGATACTTGAGGGCCAGCTTGTCGACTCCCTCTTGGGCAAAGGTCAGAGGAACCTCGTAGATGGAGGCAACATCCTTCGCGGCGATCACCGCCCGCTCCTCCAGGTTGCAAAAGAGGGCGATCTTGCTCTTCACGTCGTGCGGTAGAAAGCGGTCCGTCCGGCACAGCAAGATGTCCGGCTGAATTCCGATGGAAAGCAACTCCTTGACAGAATGCTGCGTTGGCTTGGTTTTCAACTCCTGGGCCGCGCTGATCCAGGGCACCAGTGTCACATGCACGAATACCGTATCTTCCCGGCCAAACTCCTGGCGCATCTGGCGAATCGCTTCCAGAAACGGCAGAGACTCGATATCGCCTACGGTGCCCCCGATCTCGACAATCGTGACGTCCGCATCAGTGGCCACTTTACGCATTGCGTTCTTGATCTCGTTTGTGACATGTGGAATCACCTGGACCGTCTTGCCCAGGTAATCGCCCCGCCGCTCCTTGGTGATGATCTGCTCGTAAATCCTGCCCGTTGTCAGATTGTTGTCGCGGCTCAGACGGGCATGGGTGAACCGCTCATAGTGTCCCAGATCGAGATCGGTCTCGGCGCCGTCGTCGGTGACGAAAACCTCGCCGTGTTGGAAGGGAGAAAGGGTGCCTGGGTCCACATTCAGGTACGGGTCAAACTTCATCAGGTTGACCCGTAAGCCGCGACTTTCGAGCAGGCAGCCGATGGAGGCTGCAGCCAGGCCCTTGCCTAGACTGGACACAACTCCGCCCGTCACAAAGATGTACTTTGCTGACATTGCTTCCTCACCTTTTTATTGTGATTGGGATTGGCGCACCGGGTAGGCACGTATAAGTATCGCAGGAAGTGAAAATGAATGGAAGATAGAAGTGAAGGACCGTTAAAACCTCGTATCGGGGGTTTCGTCTAAAGTAATCACAAGGCTATGTCGCCCGCGCGCCTGATCCTTTTTCTCGTGCTCCTTGTTTCCTGCGCCTCCACTTGCCTGCAAGGATTTGCGCAGACGCCCAATCAGCGCCTCATTCTCAAGGATGGCTCTTATCAGGTCGTCACGAAGTACCAGAAGGTTCGTGATCGAATCCGCTATTTCAGTGCCGAACGCGGGCAGTGGGAAGAGATACCGGCGAGCCTCGTAGATTGGACCGCAACCGAGGCATGGGCCAAAGACCACAAGCCCGGCGCGCAGCCACCGCAGCCGCCGCAGCAGGCGCCTGAAGAAACTCCGCAGGCTTCGCCAGTCGCTCCCTCCAACCCCGAGGCAGCGGCAATCGATAAAGAGGAGCAGCGGGCCCGCGCGCGGACACCATACGTCTCTCCTGGCTTGCGGCTGCCCGATGAGGACGGCGTATTCGCGCTCGATACCTTCCGTGACCAACCCGAGCTGGTGCCTCTGACGCAGAACTCAGGTGGCATCAACCGGGAGACCGGGCATAATGTGCTTCGCTCTACCCTGAACCCGCTGGGCGGCATGAAGCAAAGCGTGGAGATTCCAGGAGCGGAATCGAAGGTCAAACTGCATGTAAGCGATCCAGCCATCTATGTCAGCATTACCGGTGTGGACGACGACGAGGCGGACACCTCCGCGCTCACCGTGGACACGCACGGCGCATCGGCGGTCAAGGACAAGAACGCCTCGAGTTCCGCCAATAGTCAGTACGCCATTGTGCGGGTCCGCAGCTACTACAAAAAAGACTACCGGGTCGTGAGCGGCATCAAGATCGGGATTACGGGCAAAGCGGCGCAGACAGAGGACGTCATTCCGACCGTGAGCCAAACGCTGCCAGGGGATCGCTGGGTCAAGCTGACGCCAAAGGAGCCACTGACGATCGGCGAGTATGCTCTCATGGAGCTCCTGGGGCCGGGTGAAGTAAACCTCTCTGTCTGGGACTTTCGCATCGACCCCACAGCCCCTGACAACAAGAACGCGCTGATGCCCCTGCAGCGATCCAGCAACAACGACCGCTAGCAACCCTGCCCCTCTGAGCTTGAGGACTTTCGGCCCGCCGCAGGCACTACGACCCCGGTCCAACCTCGCAACCGCCTATGTTATTCTTGATTAGCGCTTAATTGTTTGGTTTCAGCCTTTTCCGATCTTTGAGAACAGGCTGCTTGTACCTGGCCCACTCCTTCTCGCCCGTCCGGGCAAAAAGCTACCGGCCTGACCCCCCAAGCCCTTCAGCGCAGTCGCCTCAGAAGTTTTGGGCGACGCCGGAAGCGAGCGGCTTCCCTGGCATTGCGCGGTTTTTCAGTCTCCCTCCGCAGCGAACGGTCCCTGCCGATGTGCATGGCGTCCGTGCCAGAGTGTCATCAACAGCCCTGAAAGCGAACCGGCGGCCACCTTCGTGCCGGTACGCGGACGACCGCATCGACGTGATCGGGCTTTTAATTGGATTCACTGCGTGGGCGAAGCCGCGCGTGACGAACGGAACTCTGTGCCTGAAACAAGGCCGGAAGTTAAGGATTTATTTTGAACGAATTCTCAGCATTACCTATTTCGGCGGCGCTCAAGCAACGCCTCGCCAAAGCAAGCTTTATTACCATGACCCCCGTGCAGGCGGGAGCCATTCCTCCCGCGCTCGAAGGCCGGGATGTCTTGGCGACCGCGCAGACCGGCACCGGCAAGACGCTCAGTTTTCTTGTCCCCATTATCGAGCGGCTGCAGAAATCGCCCGCCAAAGTTGCCACCGCGCTGATCCTGCTGCCTACCCGAGAGCTCGCGATGCAGGTGCAGCAAGCCTGCGCCCGGTTGGTCAGTTTTCCTACCGCCTTGGTAGTCGGCGGTTTGGCCGAGGGGCCGCAGTTGGAGAGCATCCGTCGCGGTGCGCGCCTGATCGTAGCCACGCCAGGCCGTCTGGAAGATTTTCTCGATCGCAAGCTCGTCAGGCTCGATCATATCGAGATTCTGGTGCTCGACGAGGTGGATCGCATGCTCGACATGGGCTTCAAGCCATCCATCCGCCGCATCGTCTCCGCCGTACCCGCGGAACACCAAACCCTTTGCTACTCCGCTACCCTCGAGGGCGCAGTGCGAGAAGTCGCCAATCTCTACCTCAGGAATGCGGCTCGGATTGAAATCGGCTCCGTCCTCAAGCCCGCGGAAAACGTGAAGCTGCAAACCTTTGAAGTCGCTACCGAGCGCAAGCTGCCGTTGCTCGAACATCTCCTCCGTTCCGAGGACGGAAGCTTTCTGGTCTTCGTCCGCACCAAGCATGGCGCGGAGCGTATTGCCAGAAAGCTGGCCAACGCCGGATGGAAAGCAACCAGCATTCATGGTGATCGTAGCCAATCTCAACGTAATGCGGCCCTGCGCAGCTTTGCCCAAGGGGGACATCGCATTTTAGTGGCCACCGATGTCGCGGCTCGCGGAATCGATGTGGACCATGTGGCCCACGTGGTTAACTACGATATGCCGAAGGTCGCGGAAGACTTCGTGCACCGTGTGGGCCGCACCGGACGAGCCTCCCGCAGCGGCGTGGCTTCGACCTTCGCTTCTCCCGAAGAAAAGGGCGACCTGCGCAAAATTGAGCGGGCGCTGCGTATCACTATGCAACGCTTCCGTGTGAAGGAAGCCCTGCCCCTGGCGGTCTAGAAGCAACCCAATAGAGGAAAGGGAAGCCCGGAGGGCTTCCCTTTTCGTGCCCTTGGCGGTTACTTTTTGGGCTGGGTGGCGATGATCAGGCCTTTGATTTTCGCGTAGGTAGCCGCAGGGATGATTTTGCGATTCAGCAGATCCGTCTTTGTCTTGTACGGCCGCCCGTCGATAATTTTCTGCGAATAAACGTCGCCAATCCCGGGCAGCGCGCTCAGATCGGCTTTACTCGCGGAATTGATGTCGACCAGGCTGGTCGCGGGTGTCGTCGGCGCCATCATGGCATGGACGGCAGAAGGCGCCACCTGCGCCGCACCTGCGCCGCCCAAAAGACCTAGCGCCACCAAAATTATCAGACTGCCATGTGAGAGACCGCGAAGCTTTCTTCTCAGCACCATTTGCATCTCCTCTTTCTCTTCCTGGTTGCAGCGCCAGGATAATCGCCTGCGCGCAATGCTACACCAGCCAACATCTCCGGAAGCAACAGAATTGTCCCGACCAGGGCTTCGCGTGGTTTGTATCAAGGCACGACCTTAGTCGTGCCGCAAGTGCTTGAAAATAGTTTGGGCTTAGCCCCTGAGGTACTGCCGCTTTCAGAATTCTTAAGTTCTCACGCAGGCTCTTTAGCTCCTGTTTTCATTCGACCTCCAGTTGTCCAGGAGCGCCCGGGTTTCTCATGCGGGGCAAGTTAAGGGAGCACTAATCAGAAACATTGCAGGCTCTAGCCCGCTACTTCAGCTTTCTCGCAGAATCAGGCGCGTTAGGGCCGGTGCCAAACGTCAGCCCAGCCCGGAAGGGCTGGGAAATCAGCTGCCAGTTTAAGACCTCTACATGATCGTTGTCGGGCCCGAGGAGCTAAACCCTGGAGGAGTAATCGCCTTCCGTCGATCAAGTTCGCCGCGCACCATATTCAGCCCATAAATGCAGTCTTCAAAACAAGTGGAGAGCCGAGCGAAAAACGGCGCCTCCTGCGCGTACTCGAAAAGGTCAAATTGGGAAACGATGTAGTAGCTTTCTTTGCCCGCCTGCACCATCTCAAAAAAGTTGTCACGCTGTCGCTCCCAATGGTGCGTGGATTCCGGATACATTCCGGTAAAAAACAGCGTGTAGTCGCCAATGTGCTTCCGCCTCTCCCGCTCTTCGCCAAAAGACGAAGCAGTGCCGAGAACAGGATCCGAAGCGATCAGCATTTCCCCAACTTCTCGCACCGGATTCCCGGCAGCGTCGCGAATGCGGTAAATGTTCTCCGCTCGGCAGAATTCGGTAAGCAGATCGGCAACGTAGCTGGAAATCTCCGCATCGCGCAAGCCCAGCCGCGCGTCATAGCAATCGGAGACTACTTCGTGGAACAGCTGGCGTAAGGAATTCTCTAGCGGGATCAAGTCCACCTCCTAAGAAGGCTGGGGTTGTTCCTGGCTAAGGCTGCGGAGCAAGCTCCAAAGCCGATTTCTTACTCGGATATGACACGAAGACTAAGCGATTTGTTGCAGATTACAAACAGGTGAATGTTGTGTGACAGAAAATTATTCGCACTCGCGAGGACCAAGTGCGAACTTGAACCTGATCAGGTAATAACCCGTACCGCCTTCGGAGGATTGATTCTGTGCCCGCGAAAAATCAATGGCTACCAAGAAATCCGGCAGAATCGGAATACTACTATGACCAGTTCTACGATTCCAGTCTGACCCTCGAGAACTACGACGATACCAACTAGGGCTACCTGCGCATCGTGGTAGACACCAAAATTTGCGCATCGAGTACCACCCCGCGCCCGATGGCAAAGACGCGAAGACCCCGAATGATGTCGTAACCGTGAATTTAAAAACCAGGGTCGTCAGCTAAACCGCGGTAATGACCTCTCTCTCATCAACGAATGACGGTTGCCCCACCTGTCCCGGCGAGCCGTGGATCCAAGCCCGGTTTTGGCTTGAGTGGGATTCCACGGCCGTCCACCGATCATTTTCTGCCACCTAAAGGCCGTATCCTCACATACTTATTTGGGGCCGAAAAATCAGAGGGGCATGCCTTCCGGCATGCCCCTCTTGCACTTCGATAGGAGATGATCGAGCGCGTTTATCGAGCGCCGACAGCTTCGCCCGCACCCATCTTTGCCAGACGATCTGCCAGCAGCTTTTCCAGGTTTACCAGCGCAGCAGTGAAGCCCTCGATCCCTTCCTTTAGCTTGTCGCTGGCCATCCGGTCAGCGGCATGCATCTTCTCGAAAGTTGCTTCATCCATGGGGATCTTTTCGATTTGCATGTTCTGCGCGTTCTTTGGATCCAACTTGCGCGGTAGTTCACCCTCGGTGTCCTTCAACTCTTCGAGCAGCTTGGGAGCAATGGTGAGCAAATCGCAACCCGCCAGCTCGCGAATTTCTCCGATGTTGCGGAAACTCGCCCCCATTACCACGGTCTTGTAGCCGAACTTCTTGAAGTAGTTGTAGATTCTGGTCACCGACTGGACCCCGGGATCGTCCGCGCCCTGGTAGTCCTTTCCGGTGTCCTTCTTGTACCAGTCAAGGATGCGGCCAACGAACGGCGAAATCAGCGTAACCTTGGCTTCTGCACAGGCGATAGCCTGGTGTACTCCGAATAACAGCGTCAGGTTGCAGTGAATGCCCTCTTTCTCCAGTTGCTCGGCAGCCTTGATCCCGGGCCAGGTGGAGGCGATCTTGATCAGTACGCGCTCGCGGGAAATTCCTGCCTCGTCATACTGCTGGATGATCTCCCGAGCCTGCTTCATGGTTCCTTCTGTGTCATACGAGAGCCGCGCGTCGACTTCCGTCGATACCCGGCCGGGAACAATCGCCAGGATCTTCTTTCCAAAAGCCACCGCCAGGTGACGGAACGCAAGATTCGCTACATCGCTGTCCTTGGCCTTGGGTCCTAGCTGCTTCCTGGCCTCCAGGAGGACTCCATCCACGATGGGCTGATATTCCGGCATCTGGGCGGCCGCGGTCAGGAGAGAGGGATTGGTCGTGGTGTCCTGGGGTTTGAATTCCTTGATCGATTCGAAATCTCCAGAATCGGCAACAACTACCGTCATTGCGCGGAGCTGTTCAAGCAGTGTCTTGGCCATATAGATCTCCTTGCCTTCCTCTCTAGTGTAAGCCTTCTATTTGTTGAGATTCTTAAATTCACGCTTCGGCATCATCTGGCTCGCGGAAAAACGCTCCATCTTTTATGAACCTGGCGCACCCGTGGACTCCTGAACGCCAACCGGCCAGCGGGCGCTCTCTTCCGCAGCTCATCCTCAGGCCACAAAATTCGTAAGCGTTCCAATTCCTTCTACCCTCACAGCCACCTGGTCACCGGACCGCATCGGAGCCACACCGGCGGGTGTGCCCGTAAGGATCAAATCCCCCGGGAAGAGCGTCATGGCGGCGGTGATGTAGCGCAGAAGGTGGTCTATGGGAAAAATAAAGTCGCGTGTATTGCCATCCTGCCGCAATTCTCCGTTGAGCCGAGTGGTAATGCTAATGCCCGCGGCTGGGTCTACCTCGTCTGTCACCAGGGGGCCCACCGGACAAAATGTGTCGAATCCTTTCGCACGTGTCCATTGACCGTCTTTCTTCTGCAGATCTCTCGCCGTCACGTCGTTGGCCAGAGTGTAACCGCGAATATAGTCATCCGGATCCTGATCGGGACCGATCTTGCTGCATTGCGCGCCGATCACAATCGCGATTTCCCCCTCAAAGTCGACCCTTTTGGAGAGCTCAGGGATGCGGATTGCCTGGCCCGGAGACAGAAGCGCCGAAGGGGGCTTGAAAAAAAGCAAAGGTTCTGCGGGAACTTCGTTACCCAGCTCAGCCGCATGCTCGCGGTAATTGCGTCCGACGCAGACGATTTTCGAGGGCGCCACCGGAGTAAGGAGCTGTGCGTCCTCGAACGGCAGCGGTTCGAACGGAGTGCCCGCTGGCTCAACGGCGTCACTCACCGGTCCCTCCTCGAACGGAGGAATTAAACGTTCGACCCAAAGCCGCCCGTTGCGATCGATGACTTCGCCATATTGCGCGCCATATCTGGTTTGAAGTCGGCAGTATTTCATGATCGGAATGTTCCTCTATTTACGTTAGGGACGCGGTAGCGTCTCTTCGACTTCAGGTGAGGGCTTGCTCTCATTCCCGCTTTGATCGAAGGCAGATACCGAATAAGCATACGTGTGTCCGGCTTGGACCCCGGCATCCCTGTATGAAGTCTGCACACCCACGGACCCCACACGCTGGCCCGGCTGACCTCCCTGGACATCGCGTCGGTACACGCGATAGCCGGCCAGGTCGCTTTCCGTGTCGGGGGACCAGGAGAGATCGATAGCCCGGCCCACCGTATCGGCGACGGCGACCAGTCCCCGGGGAACCTCCGGCGGGAAGATATCCGTCGTGACGACGTCAACGACTTCGCTGGGCGAGCTCTGAACCTCGACCGTGGTCCCGGAAAATGAGTGAGGCATGACCCGTTCCACGACATAGCGATACTTCTGGTTGGAAAGCACGGAGTTGTCGATCGCGTGGCCCGGATCCGAATCGTCCTTGGGGTGAACTTCAAGGGTTTGCCTAACCGAAGGTGCAGGGGCAGCGAGTGGAGAGTGGGCTGCTTCCTGGGGCGCTGGGGCGCTCAGCAGCTGCCTCTCGATCCGGAAAAAGGCGTTCGTACTACCTGCCACCGGTGTCCAGCTAAGCAGCACTCCGTCCCGTCGCATTTGGGCGGTTAACCCAGTGACGACTGCAGGCGAGGGACCGGCGGCGCTGCAAGCGGCATTCGAAGGGCCTGCCGATTTTCCCGCGTGATTTTGCAGAAAAACCTGGTAACACAATCGTCGGTCTGGTCTTTCTCGCAGGTCAGCCGGCAGAGAGTCGGCATATATGCCAGCTGCACCGGACTGGAGGTTGAGCCTGCCGACCGTCGTGCAAGGCCCGCTTTCGATGGAGCGGCAGACGAGAGCCTTCACCGGGCGCTTGAGAGGAACATGGTCCGTGGTGTGCGTCGGCATGGTCCAGGCCAGGTGAACCGAATCACCGATGCGCTCTGCGGAGAGGTTCAGAATTGGAGCCGGCAGGTTCAGGCTGGGAGGTTCTGGCGCTGCGGGGGCTCCGCAGCCAATTATCGCGCGCATCGACATCAATGCCAGAGCAGAAACCAGCAGCTTGCGATTCATGCACTTCCAACCTAAATCATTCTCCTGCTGGTGACAGAACCTCCCCGAAGGCACCCGCAATTTCAGGAGACCCGAACTCGAAGCCGGCGGCGGTTAGTTTCGCCGGCATGACCCGCTGACTGGCCAATATGGTTGACTGAGCCATTTCCCCGAACATCATCCGCAACGCCATCGCTGGTGCTGGCAGGATTGCCGGGCGGTGGAGGGCCCGGCCGAGGGCTCGGGCGAATTCCCGGTTCATCACCGGGTTGGGAGAAGCCACATTCACCGCCCCGAAGAGGCTGGGTCTCTCCACAGCAAACTCGATGGCGCGAATTGCGTCAGCCAGCGTAATCCAGCTCACCCATTGGCGGCCGCTTCCCAGCGGGCCGCCCAGGCCGCACCGAAAAACGGGCAGCATCTGCTTTAGGGCGCCGCCGTTCGGCGAAAGTACAACCCCGAAACGGGTGTGCACGACCCGAATTCCCGCATCTCGGGCCGGTTGTGCCGCATACTCCCATTCCGCGCAGACTTCGGCAAGAAAGTCGCACCCGGGTGGCGAGTCTTCGCTCAGAACCTCATTCCCCCGATCGCCATAGATTCCGATTGCAGAAGCGCATACCAGAACCTCTGGCTTTGTCTTCAGCCCCGCCAGCAGAGTGGCGAGCGCATGAGTTGGCTTCACCCGGCTTTCCAGGATTTCGCGCCGATAGGCCGGAGTCCAGCGCCGCCCCGAGACGTTGGCTCCAGATAAGTGGACCGCCGCCTGGACCCCCTCGAGGTTCGAGGGATGAGTCATCGGCCTTGCGGCATACGGATCCCAAACGTGCTCCGGCCCGGTGCCCTGGGTTCGGCTTCGACTGAGCGTAACCATCGGAATCCGTTTGGCGTCCAAGTTGCGTACTAATGAGGTACCTATAAATCCCGAGGAACCAGTCAACAAAAATCGCTTTGTGCTCATCACACTTATGCTTCTGTCCGATGTTGGCTAACACGGTTTAGCTGGCCTTAGACTTTATGGCAGGCAAAAAAGTTTTACTCTGAGCAACATTGTAGGGGCCAGCTTTCATCTCATTTCGTCACACCAAATAAGTCATCGCAGGAGTTCAACATGGAAACGAAAGAAGCCTTGAACAACTCCCAGATCGATCCTGCCAGTGCGGAATCTTTTATTGCCGAGAAGCGCATCGGCGAACGTATCAAACGTCTCCGCCTGAAGAAATCAATGGGGTTAGTGGAACTTGGCCGCCATACAGGCCTCTCCGCCAGTTTCCTGTCGCAACTGGAGACTGGCCGTGTTGTGCCCACGCTCCGCAACCTGGCGCGGGTGGCGATGGTCTTCAGTAAGGATCTCTCGTACTTCTTCGAAAGCGAGCCGCACACCCTATTCCGTGTTCATCGGAAAAAAGAGCGCGTTCGCCTGCCCCAGACTGGTGTCGACGATCCAACCTACTATTTCGAGAGCCTGGGATACATGGTTCCGGATCGCCAACTCGATCCTTACTTTGCCGAATTTGTTCCTCTGAAAAAGAACGTTGAGGTTCGCGCCCACGTACATCCGGGTTACGAGTTCCTCTACATTCTGGAGGGCGAATTAGAGATTCGCCACGCCGACAAGGTACACGTTCTCACTCCCGGTGACGGAGTGTACTTCGACGCCAGCACACCCCACGCGTATCGCTGCGCCGGCAAAACGGCAGCCCAGGCGATCATCGTTACTATGCACCAGTTGCAGTCCCCTCAGCCCGCCATGAACCTACGCCCCCTGGGGGCGGCCATTTCGCCCAAGGCTCCGGTAATGAACGTATCCGGGGTAAAGTCCCCATCCGCTACGCTGGCGACACCCAGTCGCGTGAAAGACGATTTGCCGGCTCAACCGTAGAGCCCAAACCGCAGGGCCTGGATGCTGATTGAGAGTTCCAGGCCCTTTTTCTGTCCTTTTAGGCCCGCCCCACGGGCAGAAAGAATTCCTCGATTTCACGCCAGCCGGATACCCGGTGAAATCCGGTCAACGTCGCATTATGCGGGGCGGAAAAGAGAATACCCTGGCCCCGGAACCGTGCAAAATGCCGGTACGTGTCATCAATCAGGTAGTCCGCTAACAGAATGCTCTTATCCCCGCAGAACACATAGTGGGTCGGGGGGATAAACGGGAAGTGACGCCGCAACCACCGATACTTGGAACCGAAGGAGTTGGGAAACTCCATGGCCGCCGTGGCCACGAAGATTTCGTAGTGCTTTGCCAGCTTGGCCAGTACTTCCTGGCTGTCCTCAACGACCGGCAAATTCTCGAAGAAGTCCTCGCTCCGCAGGTATGCCTCCAGACGGTCGTGCCTGTCGGCGGAGACAACGTCCCATAACCACTTACCCTTCAGCTGGCTTTTGGTGAGAGTCTCGCCATGGTCTCGGTTGTAACGGGCAAGATGTTCGCTGAGAGCATCGGCCAATACCTCATCCATGTCGACAGCAATTCTTTTCATTTCTAGATGGTAAGGCTTCAGGTCGAGGCAGGCGCCAGGTCCGCCCGGTTGGGATCGAAGTAGAGGAGTCGTCCGCAACTCTCGCAATTCAGCAGCGTACCCTCGCGTACCTGGTTCCAGAACTGCGGTCGCATAGCCATTTGGCATGCCATGCAACGCTGCCCAGCGGCCCGAGCCAAGGCCGTCTTGCGAGACGAGGATGCAATGCGATCGTATTGCGCGAGCAACGGCTCGCTAACTTCTTTGCGAATCTCCGTTCGTTGCTGCTTCAGGTGAGAGAGTTCCTTTTGCTGCTCCTGGACGGAGAGACCGACACGCTCTTTTTCGGCGTCCACCGCCTTCACTTGCAAGGCGACCGCCTTTCGGGCTTCGTTGCGTTCGCTCTCCAGCCCCTCGCTCTGGATCATGCTGGTGAGCTCTTCGTCTTCAATGCGCCGAATCTCTGCTTCTACAAAGCCAATTTCGTGCTGCAGAGCGTGAAACTGCTCGTTGGTCTTGACGCTGCTCGACTGCTCCCGGTACTTCACCAGCTTCTGCTGTTGATCCTTGCGGTCGCTCTCCAGCCTCCTGCGCCGCGCCTCTTCGGCCGGAACGGCTTTTTCCGCTCGTTCCAATATCAGTTTCTGCTGTTGAAGTTGCTCCTCGGCGGATCGGAGCTGGCGGGGCAGCGCGGCGATAGTGTCCTGGACTTCAACGATCCTGATGTCGACCTGCTGCAAACGAACCAACAACTGCGTTTGAACATCCATGCGTGGTCTGGAGTCTAGCATGATGCCGCTCCGACGAAAAATCGCGTGAAGCACGGATGTTCGACTTGTATAGGCAATACAGCCCAGGTAAAGCCGTTACGAGATTGCGATACACTGCAGGCTCAAGCTCTCCTGCCGGAGCCTTTCTTTGAAACTGATTGCATTTGCCCTGGTGATTGCATGGTGTCTTTCAGCTTGGGCGGTCGATCCGGAAGCCTCGCCGAAGCTCGTTACCCCGGACCAAATCTACGCCCTGGAACAGGCTACCCAGCCGCCCGACGGTATTACCTGGAGCCCGGACGGCACTCGGGTGAGCTATATCGATGACAAAGGCGACCTGGTCGCAATCGAAGGCAGTTCCGGGAAGTCAGACGTGCTGATCGACCACGACAAGATGAAGGCTCTCCTTCCCCCTGTCACTTCGGAGCAAGACCGCAATAATCGCAGCCGCTATAAAGAGGCCAGCTATTTCTGGGCGCCGGATTCGAAGCATTTGCTATTCGATTCGAGCGGCCAGCTTTGGCTATTCGATCTTGCTACCGGGACTGGACTCGAGGTCGCTTCCACCGGGGCCGGTAGTGGGGACGATCCAAAGTTCTCTCCCGACGGCGCCTGGATTTCCTATGTTCGTGATCACAATCTCTGGGTGCGCCGATTGCGCGACACCAATAACGCGAATCGGCTCACCGATTCGCAAGCCGATACCATGCTCGATGGTGAAGTGGATTGGGTGTACGAAGAGGAGCTGGATGTACGCAGCAATTACTTCTGGTCCCCCGACTCCCGCCGCATCGCCTATCTACAAATGAATGAAGCCTCCGTGCCGGAATATCCCATCACGGACTGGATCCCCACCCATGCCAGCGTGGTTCGTCAACGCTATCCGCAGCCGGGCGACCCAAACCCGGCGGTGAGGATCGGTGTCGTGGGAGCAAATGGCGGCCGAACGCGGTGGATCAATTTGCCCATCGACGGTGACAACGATTACATACCCCGTTTCGGTTGGCTCAATTCCAAGACCTTGTGGATTGAAACCCTGACCCGCGATCACAAGAAGCTGGTTTTGTATTTTGCGGATCCTTCCGGTGATCAATCGAAGCCAGTCCTTACCGAAACTGACAGCAAATTCCTCGACGAATCCTATGATGTGACTTTTTTCCAAAACAACTTCTTGCTTACCAGCTGGCGAGACGGCCATAACCATCTTTACCTCTACAGTTTTGATGGAGCCAGTCCGCTTAGCACCGAAGCCAGCCTGGTGAAGCAGCTGACCAGCGGCAATTGGGAAGTATCGGACATCGCCGGAGTTGACCAGGCAGCCCATCGCGTCTACTACCTCTCCAACGAAGGCGATCCACGCCAGCAACAGATCTGGGCGGTCGGCTTGAATGGCGAAGACAAGCACCAGGTGAGCCATTCCGGCAAATGGCACGAACCGGTCTTCTCTCCGAACGCCAAATTCTTCGTTGATGTCAATTCCTCTACGACCACCCCACCGATGGTGACCTTATGCAGCCATCAGACTGACTGCCAGACAACGTGGAAAGCGCCGTTTGATACTGTGCTGACGCCGCCGGAGGCTGTTGAGTTCAAGGCTGCCGACGGCGTTACGGTTCTCTACGGCTACCTGGCGTTGCCTTCCGGAAAAACGGAAGCCGCAAGCTTGCCTCTGATCGTGAATCCGTACGGGGGCCCACACGCGCAAACGGTCACCGGGAAGTGGTCCGCCCGGGAGCGTCTCTTCGACCAGTTACTGTTACAGAATGGCTTTGCTGTGCTGCACGTAGATAATCGCGGAATGGGGGGGCGCGGCCGGGAATTCGCCCAGGCCGCCTTTCACAACTTCGGTCCGGTACAGTTTGGCGATCAGATCGCAGCCCTCGACCAGGCCCTGCGCGCTTACCCTCAGCTGGATCCCAGGCGCCTTGGTTGGTGGGGCTGGAGTTGGGGTGGCACCTTCACTCTTTATGCCTTGACCCACAGCGACCGTTTTCGTGCCGGCGTGGCCGTCGCCCCCGTGACGAACTGGGAGGATTACGACTCCATTTATACCGAACGCTACTTGGGCCGGCCGGCTCAGAACGCGGACGTCTATTCCGAAGATTCGGTCGTCAATGCCGCTGCCAATCTGAAAGGGCGCTTGTTGCTGATTCATGGCACCGGGGACGACAATGTGCACCTCGAGAACACGATTCAGTTCATCCAGAAGCTGATCGACTTCGACCTGCCCTACGACCTGCAGCTTTACCCGCGCAAGACACACGGCATCGACGGTGCTCTCGCTTCCACTCACCTGTACACTCGCATCCTGGCCCATTTTCAGCAATATCTTGCGGAGGCTCGGCCGTGACCGGGGCCTTGGTGCGTGGCCGTACGCGGCTCGGTGACATGGACCTGACCATCCTGACGGATGGAACCTATCTGCTGGATGGCGGGGCCATGTTCGGCGTAGTCCCCAAACCTCTTTGGGAAAAGCGGATATCGGCCAATGAGCGAAACCAGATTCTGCTCGGAACCAACACCGTCGTCGTGCGCACCGGCAAGCACACGGTGGTGATCGAAACCGGCATCGGCAACAAGTTGCCGGAAAAGCAGCGCGGCATTTTCGAGGCTCAGCAGCTCTTGCCCCGAAGCTTCCAGGCTGCCGGCATCCGCCCGGAAGAAGTCGATGTGGTCATCAACACTCATCTGCACTTCGATCATTGTGGCTGGAACACTACCCGCAAAGACGATGGCTCCATCGTGCCCACGTTCTCCAATGCCCGTTACTTCGTGCATCGCGGGGAGGTGGAGCACGGGCGCCTGCAACTGGAGCGCGACGCCGTCAGCTATATCAGTAACAATTACGATCCGCTTATCGCCAACGGGCAGATGACATTGCTCGATCTGCCGGCCGGACAAACGAAGGAGATTGCTCCTGGCGTCTCCGTCGAAGTTTTTCCCGGGCATACGGCGCAAATGATGGCGGTCATGCTCGATTCCTTAGGCTACCGCGCTTGTTACGTTTCCGATTTGATCCCCACCAGCGCACACCTCGATGTCACCTGGGTGATGGGGTACGACCTCGACCCGCTAACCTGTATCGAACAGCGTAAGCGTTTCTACAGCAGGGCGATTCCGGAGAAATGGCTGGTCCTGTTCACCCACGATCATCAGCACCCGATGGGATATATAGAACTGGGCGAGAAAGGCAAGCCCCGGCTTTCGGTACCCGAAAGCTTTGTATCAAGGCAAGACTTCAGTCGTGGGGAAAAAGGCTGGTAAAGCAGGGGCTTTATTGTCTGCGTGAGAACCACCATATGGAGGTAGTCCCGAAGGGACGGCTGAAAGTCAGAGTTGTCCAAGTTAGGGGAATAGAGCGATCGGTCCCCTTGATTTTATTGGACAAACTGCTGCTGCAACCCGGCATGGTGAAACCAGGTTGGGG
>Ga0335073_10002948_pt1 | contig 23528 bp, 14 predicted proteins | sample Lox_Sample_22_FD_207093 | JGI IMG/M metagenome (GOLD analysis project Ga0335073, IMG submission 207093) | Soil microbial communities from Loxahatchee National Wildlife Refuge, Florida, United States - Lox_Sample_2.2 | ecosystem: Environmental > Terrestrial > Soil > Wetlands | place: USA... | reverse complement strand
TTGAAGAAATAGCAAACGCCGCCGGCCGCGACGAGCACTTCACCGAAATCGACGAGAGCGAGAAAGGCGATGGAACGGAGAGGAACCCCGTGCTGGAAGTCATAGAGTACGAAGCCGAGAATGCCGGAGGGAATGAGGTAGCGCCAGCGGCGGGTGGGGGAAATGAGGAGGATGGCGACAAGAACGGCACAGCCGGGCCAGTAGGGCCAGAGGGTTTGGGGAGCGGTGATGACCAGAGCGTCGGCGATGCGTCCGGCGAAGTAGCAAACCCCCACGGTGACGAGGGCGAGAAGCGCCGTATGGAAACGACCAAGGCGAGGGGCAAAAGCAGCCATGGTTTGGTCATGTTAGAGCGTGGGGTTGGGGCAAGTCAATGAAGCAGTAGAGAAGCAGTGACGAGAGGTTCGTGACGAGTGGCGAGCAAGAGCAAAAAAGCACAAGGGTGCAAAAGTACAAAAGTTAAAGAGCGGGGAGCCGAGGAGCTTAGAAGGTCCAGTTCCCTTTTTGGTAAAGGGGAGTGCGGCGCCAATTTTTTGGATGTCGGGCCACAAACGCTCCGGGTTGGCTTCACAGGACAAAGGCAAGGCAACGCCAAGACCCAGGTGCAAAAACGGCCCGTGGGCACCCGCGAGCCAAGAGCCCAGGCAGGAGTGCGTGTGCCACAAAGGCAGACACAGGCTAAAGCCTGTGCTACTAGAGGAGTTTGTCTTTTTCAAATTGCTTGGTGAGGACTTTGACGATGGTGTCGATGGCATTGATGTTGGAACTCGGGTCGTAGGTATCGGTGGTGCCGCTCCAAACGAGGAGGCCCTGTGGAGTGGTGGTGGCGTAGAGATTGGTTTCGACCTGGAGGTCGAAGTCGGTCTGGAGATAGGTGGGGTCGTAAACGATGGGGGCGAGGTAATTGTAGTAGCCATAGAAGGTGGCGTAGTAGGGGAAGAAGGGGAAGGGGTCGGAGACTTCGGTGGTTTTGGTTTGCGCTTTGGTGATGCGGGAAATGACGATGGCGTCGAATTTGAGGTCGTGGACATAGCCGCGAATCTCGTTGGGGTCGATTGGGGCGGCGTTGGGACGAGGCATGAGCGAGTAGCTGGGAGTGACGGAGACGCCGGGACGAGAAAATTCCTTGACGACGCGATCTTCGAAATCAGCGCGGGAGGAGGCGCGGCCGTTCATGGCGATGACCAGAATATTTTTGAAGCTGCCGCCGGTGTATTGGGGATTCTTCCAGCTGAAAGCGATCTTCGAAGAATCGGCGACGGGAGCATAGAGCAGGAACAGGGCAATCGCGAGCACGAAAAAAGTACGAGTACGCATGGTTGAGTCCTTGAACTACTGCGAAAAACGAAGCGGAACGATCCGTCGCCGTGTTGGATATGTTAGCGGGAAAAGAGTGGGGAGGCTAGAAGATTTGCGGGGGAACTAGGGTGGAGTGTGTAGGGAAACGAGGTTGGGGCTGGCGTAGCATGACGGCATGTACCCGGGAGAAAAAAGGTACGCGCAGACCGAAGAGTTGGGAGGGCGCTTTATGGTTCGCGAGTTGGAGTGGGCGATCCATCAATGTGAAGCGGGGATGACCAGCCGAAGCGACGCGCGACGGCAGAGATGCGCGGAGAATGCGAGGCGCACGCTGCGAAGGGCGAGGAAGTGGAAAGGACGATTGTCGCTGAACGCGTTGGAGCGGGAAGAAATTGCGGGGAAGATGGCGATGCTGGCGGAGGCGCTGGAGCGGATGCGGGGGCGGGGGAAGAACGGTGGGTAGTGTGATGGCGGAATGATCGAAGAGGGATTCCTGACTTCGCGGACTTCGTTCGGAATGACGTGGTCGTTTTCATTGAGGAGAGGCAACCCAAGAACACAGGCAGGAGTGCCTGTGCCACGATTGTGTCCCTTGTGCGGCTGAAGAACAGCGGGGTAAAGCTTGCCAGCGGGAGGCAGGCCGCTGCTACACGGGTTGGATGGCGGCGGCTGGTGCGTGGCTTGTGGCGGTGGCTGGGGATTGGGTGAGGTAATCGGTGAGGATCCAGGCGGCGCCGAGGATGGCGGTGTTCTGGGCGTTGCCGGCCCAATTGATCAGTTGATGGGGATCGCGAAAAGGAGCGGGGAGCCAAACCAGCAGGCCGAAGCCCGCGATCATGAGGGTGAGCAAGCGAGAGGCGAGGAGCGCGGAATATCCGGTGAACAAGGCGATGGCCGCGAGAGCAAAGGCCACGGTGGTGAGGATGGCCCAGAACATCTGGGAGGGGGGAATCCACTTGGGAACGAAGTCGGCGGTGCCTTTCAGGAAAAATAGCTGCTCGAGCATGAAGGAAATGACGCAGAGGCCGAAGAAGTAGTAACCGAGGCGCGCGAGTTTTGCGGAGCGCTGGGGATTGCCGGGAGTGAAAGAGGCGAAGACGATGAGCGCGCCGGCGACCAAAGAAAATTGTTCGAAGAAGTTGCCCCAGCGGTCGTAGAGAAGCGGGTCATGAACGATGCGGGGTACCCAGAGCAGAGCGAAGATGAGGTAGATGGAGCCGAGAACGGCGGCGCCGATGCGGGCGGATTTGGTGAATTGAATGGCGATGCCGCCGAAGAGCTGGATGACGGCGGCGAGGAAAAGAAGAAGGGTGGGATGAGCGAGGTTGCCGAGTGGCTGGATTTGTTGCCAGACGTTGAATTGGCGCCAGAAGAAAGCGATGAATGCAAAAAGAATGGCGGCGAATCCGAAGACGTGACGTCCGAGGTAGAGTTTGGTCATGGGTGAGGAGTGAGGATGGCATGGGAAGTGGAGGGGAGCAATAACCAGTTGGGGGAAGTTTTGTATGACCAGTGAGAGAGGCAGTGGCGAGTGGTAAGTGGTGAGTGGCGAGGGAAGAGTTTAAGAGTGAAAAAGCAAAAGAGTGGAAGAGTACGAGGGCGGGCGACTGGGCCAATCGGACCGAAGACCCAGGTTCACACTACGAACCTGAGGGGACCCGGCTGAAGCGTGTGCTAAGGAAAGGCAAACCCAGGGCACGGGATACCCGGTCGTTGTGCCTATCCAAACAGAACTGGAGGCACTGTGGTGTTAGTCGGGGGTGGGGATGCGGAAGATGTTGCGGCGGGTGGAGAGGCGGAGGTAGGAGTAGGTGGAAGGAGCGAGGATAGATTCGGCGAAGGGCATGTTGACGGCATGCGCGAATTGTGTGGCGGCTTCTTCCATGGAGAAACCGTTGCTGGGAAGATCGGGCAGGCCGGTGTCTTTGCGAACGGGGAGAAGATAGGCGGTGCGCTGGTCGTGGCGGATTTGCACCTGCAGGTACTTGCCGTCGAAGGACCAGTCCACGTAGCAGTAGCCGCGGCAAAGAATCACGGGCGGGCCACCGAAATTGGGATAAAGCATGGTGTAGAAGCGGTGGTCCTTGTCCTGATCGTTGCGTTGAATGACGGCAGACCAGCGTCCATCGGAAGAGACATTGCGGAGCTCGAGAATGGGATCGGGGATAATTTTGCGTTTAGCGGAACCGTCGATTTTTTGCACTGATAAATAATTCTTGCCATTTTCCGTGGAACGATAGATGAGCTGGCCGTCGGGAAGAAGGTGAGGAGAATCTTCATTGCCCTGCGGAGGGATTTGCTGGGGAGCGGTGCGATGGTCGGTGGAAGCGGTCCAGAGATGGGAGACACCCTTGTCGTCTTTCATCACAAAGACGACGCGGGAGCCATCGGGAGTGATGGAATAGCTTTTATAGTCGGCGTCGGCGACGAGATTGTATCCAGGAAAGACGCGTTCGCTGTTGCCGGTGGCGAGTTCGGTTTGCCAAAGTTCAAAGGCATAAGTGCCTTGCTGCTGGCGCAGATAAAAGATCTTGGAAGCATCGGAAGTCAGAGTAGAGAAAAAGGTGACGCCTTCAGGGGAAACCAGGCGATCTTTGTCACCATCGCGAAGCCAGACCGAGGAGTCGGAAGTGCCGACGGAGGTGAGGAAGGATTTGCCGTCGGAAGTCATGGCAAGCCCCTCTTCTTCGGTGGGGCCGTTGGTGACCTGTTGAAGCAGGTTGTCGGAGAAGCGCTGGCGCCAAATGTGGTAGCGGCCAGTGCCGTTGGAACTCATGTACATCCATTTGCCATCGACCGACCAGGCCGCAGTCGTGCAGGAACCTTCGGTGGGACCGATCTGGCGGATAATTCCCTTCCCCGCGGCATCGACGAGGTAGCACGGAATGATTGCGCCGTGATCATCCATCTGAACGATGATGACGGATTTGCCGTCGGGGGAGAGGTAAGAGTGGTGAACCATGCCGCGCTCGCCGGGGGGAAGATAAATGTTGCGCTGCTGGCCGCGGGCCTCATCGGTGGAGACGAGGGCCATGTGCAGACCGAACTCGATTTCGGAAAAGAGCACGCGCTTGCCACCATCGATCCAGGTGAGCGAGGAGGCGTTGCGCAGCATGAGCTGCGGATCACCGCCGAGGACGGGAACTGACCAGACATCCCAGGGATCGACGACACTGTAAGCGATGCGGGTGCCGTCGGGAGAAAAGGCCGGAGCCAATTTTTGAGTTTTGTCGCGAGTCAACTGGATGGGCTCACCGGAAGGCAAGAGCTTGACGAAAATCTGGCCGGCGCCGATGAAGGTGTCGTCGCCGTGAATGAAGGCGAGGAGGCGACCGTCGGGCGAGAGGCTGGGGTAAACGGCGGAGTCGGTGAAGAAGGTGAGCTGCTCCCACTGCGCCGAAGGCTTGGGAGCGGGGGCGCGGCGATGAAGATAGTGGAAGGAGAAGGCGGCGGCGAGGAGAAGAAGCACAGCGGTGCAAATTCCCGCGAGCCAGAAGAATTTAGAGCGGCTGGGGGAAGGCGAGGCGGCGACCGCGGCGGAGCGGCCGGATTCGGTGTCGCGGCGGAGACGCTGGAGATCGGCGCGCATTTCTGCGGCGGATTGATAGCGAAGCTTGCGATCTTTTTCGAGGGCCTTGTCGACGATGCGCTGAAGTTCCGGAGGAGTGTCGGGAATGAGTTCGCGCATGGGCTTGGGAGCCCGGTTGAGAATAGCGTCATGAAGGAGCGCGGTGGTTTGCCCGCGAAAGGCGGGACGAGCGGTGGCCATTTCGTAAAGAATCATGCCGAAGGAGAAAAGATCGGTGCGGCGATCGAGTTCCTCGCCACGAGCCTGCTCGGGGGACATGTAGGCGATAGTGCCGAGGGCGACACCGGGGCTGGTGAGAAGTTCGTCGGAGGTCAAGGTGGGCAAGGCGGAGGCGGCGAAGTTGGGGGAACCGGGAGATTGCTTGGCGAGACCGAAGTCGAGGATTTTGGCGTGATCGCGGGAGGTAAGGAAGATGTTGGCGGGTTTGATGTCGCGATGGACGATGCCTTTGGAGTGGGCGGCGTCGAGGGCGTCGGCGATTTCGATGCCGCACTGGACGAGACGATCGAGGGGCAGAGAGCCTTGGGCAATGCGTTCGCGAAGAGTTTGGCCGTCGAGAAATTCCATGGCGATGAAGGCGCGGCCGGAGTCTTCGCCGATGTCGTAGACGGTGCAGATGTTGGGATGGTTGAGAGCGGAGGCGGCTTTGGCTTCGCGTTTGAAACGTTCGAGGGCTTGCGAATCGTGGGCGAGTTCTTCGGGAAGGAATTTGAGGGCGACGGAGCGCTCGAGGCGGGTGTCTTCGGCTTTGTAGACGACGCCCATGCCGCCGCGGCCGAGTTTTTCGAGGATGCGATAGTGAGAGAGGGTGCGTCCGATGAGCGCGTCGGAGGAGTCCGGCATGGTTTTGTCATGTTAGGGGGAGTGGGAGGGGGTGTCAATTTGGAAGAGGAGGGTCTAAAGACCCACCGCTACAAAACCTGTCGACCGGAGACAAGGCACGGTGGTTAGGGACGCCAAGAGCACAGGCAGGAGTGCCTGTGGCAACTAGGCGTGAGACACAGGCTAAATCCTGGGCTACAGGTGCTACGGGAGGCGGGCGTACTCGGATTTGGCTTGTTGGAGAGGGAGGAGATTGGGGTCGGCGTCTTTCCAGAGGGCGAAGAAATCCTGGTAGTGGCGGCGAGCGGCTTCGGTATTGCCGGCAAGGACTTCGGCACGGGCGATTTGGAGGTGAGCGAGCGGTCCGGTGGGGGACATGTCGACGAGAGCGGGATGGTCGAGGAGCTTCTGAAATTCGGCGGCAGCTTTGGCGCCATCTTTCAGTTGCAAATAAGCGAGGCCACGAAGATAGCAGGTCTGCATGCCATCGAGATAAGTGGAGGCGAAATCGAGAGGTTGAGCTACGGAAAGAATGGAGAGAGCTTTTTCTGGGTTGTGATTGTGGAGTTCAACAGCGGCCCGAATCGAAGGAAGAAAGTAGTTCTGAATGAGAGCGTGTTCGGGCTTGAGGTCGTTGACTTCCTGGGCGAGGTCCAGAGCTTGCGAGGTGTCGCCGATTTTGGCGTAAGCGAGAGCGACTCCGACTTTTATGTACACGGAAGAATTGGCGGCCAAAGCCTGTTTCGCGAATTTGCGGGAGTAAGCGACGTTGCCGACTTCGGCCTCGCGAAGAGCGACGCGAGCGCGATGCTCAATAAGGCGGGATGGCAAATCATCGCGGATGGCGGCGGCTTGGGCTTTGCCAGCGATTTCGCGGGAATGGAGGTATCTACCGTAAAAGGCTTCGGAGTCGGCCCAGTCTTCGAGGAGCCAATCCTCGGAGCCGGCGCGACCATCGACCCAACGGAGCTGTTCCTGCATGGCGGCATTATCGTTTTCGAGAAAAGCGAGGATGTAGCGATTGATGCGCAAGAGTTCGTTGTCGAGGCCGCGAGCGCGAGCGGCGGCAAAGAGGGCTTTGGCTTCGTCGTAACGTTCCAAATCGAAGTAGGCGAGCATGCCGTTGATGTAGGGAGCAACGCGCTCGGGAGCGAGAAGAGTGGCCTGGCGATTGGCTTCGGCGGATTTTTGAAACTGGGCTAAGGCGAGGTAAACGCTACCGAGATGGATGTAAGCGGAAGCATCATCGGGGTACAGGCGAAGCCATTCCTGGCAGGTTTCGACGGCTTGCTGGTCTTGCCCGGTGATTCTGCGGAGATACTCCAGAACGATACGAAAGCGCTCGCGCTCGCTGACGCGATTGCGGAGCTGATAAGCGAGCCGAATGTGCTCTTCGCCTAAGGTAACTTCACCGGAAGTGAAATAGACAGAACCGAGGAGGCTGTGGGCTTGGGCGAAGTTGGGATCGAGCGCCACGGCGCGCACGAGAGAAGGAATGGCCTGGGCAATGCTGTTGCGCTGATAAGCCTGGTAACCCTGGGAATAAGCCTCGAGAGCTTCGAGAGAAGAAGTGGTGCTTTCCTCGAGAGGGCGTCCGAGTTTTTGGATGGAAGGAAGAGATTCGCCAAGCTTGCGGCGGAGTTCGCGATCGGCGCGACTCATCGCGTTCAGGATGTCCGATTTCGTTTTGGCCTGCGTGTCAATCTGAGTGATGGGTGCGCCCGTTTGGCAAGCCAGGGCGGAAAGAGTGATGGCATAGCCCTTTTCGGCGCTCGCGATCGAGCCCTGGATGAGTGCTTTGCTGTTGCTGCGAAGGCAGAGTTCGCGGGCCACTTCGAGCGTGAGGCGCTGGTTGGGGGGTCGATTCATTTCGCGCAAAAGATCAGAGACCCGTCGAGCAGAGAGTACCTGGAAATAGGGAGACTGCTCGAGATCGAAGCGCAGGGCCTGATTGAGAGAGTTATCGAAGACGGATTCGCCGGTGGTGTTGGTGAAGTCGGCGAGGACCACACCGTCTTGCGGTTTGAGCGTACGGTGGTGTTGCGCGCGGAACACCGCAACGGCGAGAGCCGCGGCGAGAGCAAGGATCGCCACGGAGAGAATCGTTTTCCAAAAGCGACGAGGGTTTTTTTGATCTGGCGAAACGGCGAAGTCCGAACCGGGAGCGACGGAAGCGGAGGAGCGCGTGGAAGGCGGAGCTTGTGGTGCAGCCGCGCTGGGCGCGGTTGGAGGAGGCGGAGGAGGTTGAGCGACCTGCGGGACCGGAAGGGGCGCAGCGTTCACAGCGGGGCGGAGGCGGAGCAAATCGTTGCGGATGTCGCGTGCGGACTGGTAGCGGTCTTCGCGCTGCTTCTGGAGGCACTTGTCGATGATGAGCTGCAGGGCCTCGGGCATATCGGGATTGAGAGTGCGGACGAATTCGGGGCGCTCCTGGACGATGGAGAGGAGCAGGAGGCCGGTGGAGTCACCCTGGAAGGGGGCTTTGCCGGTAGCCATTTCGTAGAGAACGATGCCGAAGGAGAAGAGGTCGGTGCGGGCGTCGAGAGGACGGCCGAGGGCTTGCTCCGGAGACATATAGGCGGCCGTGCCGAGAGCGGCGAGACCGCTGGTGAGTTGACGCTCGCGACGGGCGCGGTCATCGGCGGCGACCTCGGCGTCTTCCATGGCGACGGCGGCGACGCCCTTTTTGGCTAAACCGAAATCGAGAATTTTGGCGCGACCGGATTTGGTGAGAAAGATATTGCCGAGCTTGATGTCGCGATGAATGATGCCTTCCGTGTGCGCAGCCTCGAGGCCGTCGAGGACCTGGGTGGCAATGTCGAGGAGACGGTCGAGCGGGAGAGGGCCTTGTTCGACTTGTTCGCGGAGGGTGAGGCCGTCGAGAAACTCCATGGCGATAAAAATATGGTCGTTGTCGTCGTCGACCTGATAAATGGTGCAAATATTGGGGTGGTTGAGGGCGGAAGCGGCGCGGGCTTCACGGAGGAAGCGATCGCGCATTTGGGGATCGTGAGCAACTTCGGGAGGAAGGAATTTGAGAGCGGCGAAACGCTGGAGGCGGGTGTCTTCGGATTTATAGACGACGCCCATGCCGCCTTGTCCGATGCGCTGGAGGATGCGGTAGTGGGAGATGAGCTGACCGATGAGCTGATCGGACGCCGACGCCATTAAAGAAATTTTAGGTTGGAATGGAAGGGAGAGTCAATGTTGGGGGGCGAGTGTAGGAGTGGAAAAGTGTAAGGGTGGAAGAGTGAACAGTGGAACCCAAGACCCACAGGCAAAGGCGGCATATGGGGCACCCGGCAACCCCAAGAGAACAGGGCGGAGTACACGGTTGGGGATTACTGGTTGGTGACGGGAGTCACTGAATATGAATGTGGGGCGTTTCAGGCTGAGCTTGGAGCGTAGGAGAAACTTCATGGGGAAAAAACAGGGGAAGGCGGGAGCTGGTGGCGAAGTGCTGCGAAACGCGAAAGAGACGGCGAAGATCGAGCACATTTGGCACGTGTTGGGGAAAGCGAGGCCACGGAAGCCGTCAAAAAAATATACGTATGTGGAAGAGCTGGCCTATTTGCAGTTGGAGTTGATCAAGCTGCAGGAATGGGTGCGCATGCAAGGGCTGCGGGTGTGCGTGTTGTTCGAAGGCCGGGATGCGGCGGGAAAAGGCGGAGTGATCAAGCGGATCACGCAAAGTTTGAATCCACGGGTGTGCCGGGTGGTGGCGCTGGGCACGCCGACGGAAAAAGAGCGTGGGCAGTGGTACTTCCAGCGGTATGTGGCGGAATTGCCGTCGCGCGGGGAGATGGTGCTGTTTGATCGAAGCTGGTACAACCGCGCGGGAGTGGAGCGAGTGATGGGGTTCTGCACGGAAGAGGAGTACCGGGAGTTTCTGCGGTCTTGCCCGGTGTTCGAGAAGATGCTGATACGCTCTGGAATTATTTTGATTAAGTATTGGTTTTCGGTGAACGATGAGGAACAGGAGAGACGATTCCAGGAACGGATGAGCAATCCGATTAAACGATGGAAGTTGAGCCCGATGGATCTGCAGTCGCGAAAGCACTGGGTGGATTATTCGCGAGCGAAGGACGAGATGTTTGCGTATACGGACACGAAGAAGAGTCCGTGGCATGTGGTGAACGCGGACGATAAGAAACGGGCGCGGCTGAACTGTATTGCGCATCTGTTGCGGCAGATTCCCTACCACGACATGAAGCCGTTGGAATTCGAGTTGCCGGGGCGACAGGCGACGAAGTATAAGCGGCCGAAAATGTCGAGCCAGAGATTTGTGGAGGAGATTTATTGAAGGCAGTGGGGAGTGGCTGGCGAAGACGGTTCCCTTTCGCGTGTGGGCAAGACCGAGGATCCCACATGCGAAAACGGCATGTGAGGCACCCGACCAACCCCAAGAGCACAGGTCAGGAGTGCCTGTGCCACTGAAGCGGCATGTGGGGCACCCGGCTACTATTCCGGACAAGTCGAAAGCACGGGTCTAAAGACCCGCCGCTACATTGCGGGCAGGCCGGTGCAACAAGCTCCAAATAGATGGAGGGTGTCCAACATGTTGTGGTGGTGTCTAGTGAAGGATGGACGTAGGTGGGGATAACGCGTTTGAATTTGGGGAGTTAGGAATGCGCTAACGCGGTGCGATTTGGAGTGGGGGTTGCACTGTTGGTCAGTAAGTTTGCCTCGAGAAGGCGCGGAGGGTCGCGCCAAACGAACCGAGAAATGTGCGGGGCAGGACCAGAGGAGCGCAATCCTATGCAAGATGGATTTGACGGATATCCAGGCGGAGGTCGGCCGAGTAAACGGTATACAGCAGTAACGCGACGGTATGTGCTGGCGGGGTTGTCGCTGGCCACGTTCGCGGCAGTGGGGACGTATGGGCAGCAAGCGACGGCGACGGGCAATTGCTCGCCAGCCCGAACCGCATCGCTGTCCACGGAAAAGCAGTTGCCGGCGGAAGCGCCGCCGTTTGGCGGAGTGATCAAGCGGGACGCGCGGGAATCTACGCCGTGCTGGGCGCCGCGCACCGTACCGCCGAAGGGCGCGCCGAATGTCCTGCTGATCATGACCGACGATGCGGGATTTGGGGTGTCGAGCACATTTGGCGGAGTGATTCCGACGCCGGCGCTGGACCGCATCGCGCAGAATGGGCTTCGCTATACGAATTTCAACTCGACGGCGTTGTGCTCGCCGACGCGTGCGGCGCTGATCACCGGGCGGAATCACCATTCCGTGGGGTTTGGCGTGATATCCGAGCAGGCGACGGGTTATCCCGGGTACAACAGCATCATTCCTAAAGATAAAGTAACGATTGGGCGAATCCTGAAGGACAACGGATATTCCACGTCTTGGTTTGGGAAGGACCACAACACACCGGCGTTCGCGGCGAGCGCGGCGGGGCCGTTTGATCAATGGCCGAACGGGATGGGGTTTGATTATTTCTATGGATTCGTGGGCGGGGACGCGAACCAGTGGGCGCCGAACTTGTTCAGGAACACGACGGCGATCTACCCGTATGAAGGCAAACCTGGTTGGAACCTGACCACGGCAATGGCGGATGACGCGATCGAATACATGAAGCGGCTGGATGCAGTGAATCCGGACCAGCCGTTCTTGATTTATTACGTGCCGGGCGGCACGCACGCGCCGCATAACCCGACGCCGGAATGGATCAAGAAGATCAGCGACATGCACCTGTTCGACAAGGGTTGGAACGAACTGCGCGAACAGATCTACGCGAACCAGAAGAAACTGGGGGTAATCCCGGGGGACGCGAAGATGACACCGTGGCCCACGAACCTGTTGAAGGAGTGGGATCAGCTTAACCCCGATGAAAAGAAGATGTTCATCCGGCAGGCGGACGTGTTCGCAGCGTACGTTGCGTATACCGACAATGAAATCGGACGAGTGATCCAGGAAGTGCAGGACGAAGGAAAGCTGGATAACACGCTGATCATTTACATCGAGGGAGACAATGGGACGAGTTCGGAAGGAACGCTGGTAGGAACACCGAACGAAGTGGCGATGTTCAACCAGGTGCAAGTGCCGGTGGAAGATCAGTTGAAGTACTTCTACGACGCTTGGGGCTCTGCGGCGACCTATCCGCATATGGCGGTGGGATGGGCATGGGCGTTCGATACCCCGTTCTCTTGGACGAAACAAATTGCGTCGCACTTTGGAGGCGTAAGACAAGGGATGGCGATTTCGTGGCCGGGACATATAGATGATCCGGGAGGAATCCGGAACCAGTTCCACCACATTATCGACATCGTGCCGACGATCCTGGACGCGGCGCAGATTCAGCAACCCGAGTATGTGGACGGGATCAAGCAGAAGCCGATTGAAGGCGTGAGCATACTGTACACTTTCAAGAAAGCGAACGCGAACGCACCGTCGACGCACCACACGCAATATTTCGAAATGATGGGCGACCATGCGCTGTACCACGACGGGTGGATCGCCAGCACGAAAGTGATGCGTCCACCGTGGGACACCGCGGCGTTTATCAAGGAGAGCCCGGCGGATTATCCATTTGAGTTGTATGACACGACGAAGGACTGGACGCAGGCGGATGACGTCGCGGCCAAGTACCCAGAAAAGTTGAAAGAACTGCAGAAGATGTTCTGGGAAGAGGCGGAGAAATATCAGGTGCTGCCGCTGGACAATACCGTGGTGCAGCGCTTGCTGATTCCGAAGCCCAGCCTGAGCGCGGGGCGCACGGTGTTCACCTACAAGGGAGTCATCACCGGCACGCCGAATGGCGATGCGCCAAGCCTGCTGAACTCTTCGTACAACTTCAAGGCGGACGTGGAGATTCCGGACGGCGGCGGAGATGGAATGTTGGTGACGCAAGGCGGACGCTTCGGCGGATATGGCTTCTACTTGATGAAAGGAAAACCGGTGTTCGTGTGGAACCTGGTGGACCTGAAGCGGATCCGTTGGGAAGGAGCTGATGTGATACCGGCGGGAAAGCACACGCTGGAGTTCGACTTCAAATACAACGGCATGGGCATGGGAACACTGCTGTTGGGAAGCCCGGCGGGCATCGGACAAAGCGGGACCGGAGTGCTGAAGGTGGACGGGAAGACGGTGGCGACGCAGTCGATGGAGCACACCATCCCGTTCATTTTGCAGTGGGACGAGAACTTCGACATCGGCGCGGATACAGGAACGCCGGTGGACGAAGAGTATCAAGTTCCCTTCCCGTTCAACGGGAAGATCGACAAGCTGACGCTGACGATCGACCGGCCCCAGTTGACGCCTGCGGATATCGAGAAGTTGAAGGCGGCGCAGAGGAATAACAAGGTTAGCGAGTAAGTACGACGACCCGCAACCGAGGCGAGTAGAGGCGCGGACGAGGAGGAGCGGGATGTTCGGAGGGACGTCCCGCTCCGCCCATTGTGGCGAAACAGGAGCAGGTTCGCAGAGTTGGCCGGCGAGACGAAGCGATCGAAGAGGGATTCCTCGCGTTGCCTGCTTGCCGCAGGCAGGTTCGGAATGACCGGTTCGCTTTTGGGGAAACGCTCGGAAACCCAAGAGCGCAGGCTCGCGGACTCGCCCGGGCCAATCTAAAGCTCGGCCACTACACAAGCAGGTAGCGCCGTTAGTTGAAGTGGGGGCAAGACGGAGTGATTGAAGAGGGACTCCTCGCTCTGTTCGGAAGGACGGTTATTTTCTCGGGGGGACACAAGACGGGCGGAGGACCGTAACCCAAAGACACAGGTTCTAACTACGAAGCTGGGACACCCGGGAAGAGAAAGGCCTCACCCCTGAAGGGGTGAGCTAAAGAATGGTGGAAGCGGGCGTATGGATTGGGCGGAGGATGGAGATGAAGCGGGGAGTGTGGTTGGCGGTGATTTGCGTGTTGGTGGGAGTGGGACCGGTATGGGGACAGCAGAAGGGGCAATACATGCCGGGGCAGTATGGGTTGGACGCGGGAGTGATGTCGGCGCCCGGGTTCACGTACGCGAATCTGGATCTGAATTACGTGACCGGGACGATTAATGATGCGAAGGGGAACGGGCACAAGGCGCGGGTCAACTTGAATGAGTGGGTGATTGAGAACGATTTGATGTGGGTGTTCAGCGGGAAAGTGTTTGGCGGAAATTACGCGATATCCGTGGAATATCCGACGCCAGCGAATGGGTCATTGAACCTGGACAAGGCGGGGATCTACGGCGCGTCGACGTATGGACTGGCGGACTTGTGGCTGCAGCCGGTGACATTGGGATGGCATTTGAAACGCGCGGATATCTGGGTGGGAGACGCGTTCATGGTGCCGACGGGGCGATACACGCCGGGAGCGTCGAACAATATCGGCACGGGTTACTTCGGGAATCACGCGCAGACGGCGGCGACGGTGTACCTGACGAAGAACAAAGGAACGAGCGCGAACATTTATACGGATTGGGAAGTGCACGGGCCGCGGGAAGGAACGTACAACACCTACAAGACGCCGGGACAAGCGTTCACGGATGAATGGGGATTCGGGCAGATTGTGCCGTTGAAGAAAGATGAAAGTGTGCTGTTGCAGGCGGGCGTGATCGGATATGACCAGTGGCAAGTGACGGCGGATTCGGGAACGTTGGCGGTGGTTGGTCCGTTGGGCAACGTGACGATACTACCGGCAAATCGGACGCCGTTTTATTCGGGACACGGGGTGGGAGGGCAGTTAGCGTTAATTTTACCCAAACCGAATTTGTTTTTCTTTTTTAAGTATGAGGATGAGTACAAGGCGTATTCGAGTCCGATTGGAAATACGTTGGTGTTTGGATTTGCATGGACCGTGGCGGTGCCAAAGTGAGGTGGAATTTCAGTTGGTAGTTGTCAGTGCTTGTAGTTTTGGTAAACCCACACCCCACCCTCGGAAGACGAGGGTGGGGCACCCGTGAGTTTGGTTTTCTAGAAGTGGATGCGAATGTCGTAAGAGCAGTGGTGAGACCTGGACGAAAGAGAGGACGATCGATGAGAAGCAGAGGAAGTGGTTGGATGTGGATGGTGATGTGTGCGGTGTTGGCGTTGGCGTGGGGATGTAAGCAGAGCGAGACGGGCGGGGCGAAATCGCCGGGAGTGGAGCAGGCAGTTAGCGACGCGGTGGATGCTTATGTTTATGGGTATCCGCTGGTGACCATGGACATGACGAGGAAGGTGATGACGAACGTGGCGACACCGGGCGTGGCGGCCGCACCGATGGGGCAGTTGCTGAAATTGCGGCAGTATCCGGCGGTGGACAACCACGCGGTGACGGCACCGAATGCAGACACGCTGTACACGACAACGTGGATCGATGTGTCGAAGGAGCCGTGGGTGTTTTCGATTCCGGACATGGGCGACCGGTATTACTTGATGCCGATGCTGGACGGCTGGACGGACGTGTTCCAAGTGCCGGGAAAGCGGACGACGGGCGGGAAAGCGCAGAAATATTTGATCAGCGGGCCGGGATGGTCGGGGACCGTGCCGGAAGGAGTGACCGAGTATAAATCGCCGACGGGGCTGGTGTGGATCCTGGGGCGGATTTACTGCACGGGAACGCCGGAAGATTATGCGAAGGTACACGCGCTGCAAGATAAATTCTCGATCGTGCCGCTGAGTTCATACGGCAAGCCGTACACTCCGGTGCCGGCAGAAGTGGACAACGCGCTGGATATGAAGACGGCCGTGCGCGACCAAGTGGACGCGCTGGGCGTGGATGAATACTTCACGTATCTGGCGCGGTTGATGAAGACGAACCCGCCGACGGCCGCAGATGCGCCGATGGTGGCGAAGATGGCGAAGATCGGACTGGTGCCCGGGCAGGATTACGATGCGAGTAAGCTGGGCGCGTTCGATAAAGAAGCGATCAAGGCGGTGCCGAAGCTGGGGCAAGTGAAGATCCTGGAATACTTCAAGAACGGGGTCAAGCCAGTGAACGGTTGGATCTACATCACACAGAATATCGGGGAATACGGAACCGAATATTTGCAGCGAGCGATGGTTACGGCGATCGGATTGGGAGCGAACCGGCCAAAAGACGCGATCTATCCGACGTCGGAGAAGGACGCGGATGGGAAAGAATATGACGGGACGAAGCACTACGTGATGCACTTCGACAAAGGTCAATTTCCGCCGGTGGATGGATTCTGGTCGTTGACGATGTACGACAAGAATATGTTCTTCGTGCCGAACAAGCTGAACCGCTACACGCTGAGCTCGCGGAATAAGTTTGTGACGAATGCAGATGGATCGGTGGATTTGTATCTGCAGGCGGATTCGCCGGGAAAGGCCAAGGAAGCGAACTGGCTGCCAGCGCCGTCGGCGCAATTTGTACCGATGTTGCGGTTGTATTGGCCGAAGGAGACGCCCCCGTCGATTCTGGATGGGACGTGGCAGGCGCCGGCGGTGAAGTTGGTGCAGTAAAGGCGGGAAGAGAGAAGAAGCGGGGACCCCACGTGGAATGAAGGCCCGTGGGGCACCCGCTACTGACAACCCAAGAACACAGGCAGGAGTGTCTGTGCCACTGCGCATTGGATGTGCTGGAAGAACTGTAAAGAAAACGCCCGGCTCAGAAGGCGGCCGCTAGAAAAGCGAAAAGAGTTGAGGCAAGGCGCGCAGTAAATTTAGCATTCGCCGAACATGCGGGCGCGCACTTGGTCGTTGAGGGGTAGATCGAGACCGCTGTTGATGTGATCTGGAATGCGAGACGGATCCTGGGCGATCAGGGGCATGGCCTTGGCGCGGAGAGCGGCGGCTTGGGGTGAAGGATCGAGGAGAAGCGTGCGCAGCCAGGACTCCACGGTGTGGCAGGTGTGGAAGTAGACGCGACGTTGATGGGCATAGCGGGTGGCGGCCGCGGCCCAGTCGGAGTCTCGGGAGAGTTCGTCGCGGAGAGTGCGTGCGTCGCGCAAAGCGAGGGACAGACCTTGCCCGAAAGTGGGATCGGTGATTGCGGCAGCATCGCCAACGAGGACGACGCCATCGCGATAGGGATGATCTACCCAGGAATCGCTGGTATCAAAACTGGCGAGGGGCCCGATATTTTTCGCTTCGGCATAGTAATCGGTGAGAAGTGGAAACGCTTTTGGAGATTCGGCGGTGAAGAGAGCGAACATGGCGTCGCCTTGGAGGCGGTAACCAAGGGCTTTTGGGTAGATCAAGTAGGCGCGGAAACGGTTGTCGCCCAGTGAGACTAAAACGGCGCACATGCCGACCTTCGGATTGAAAATAAAAAAAATCGTATCGGTGGGGGCTTTGACGCCGGTCAAAAGCACTCCGGCCATGTAGAAGGAATTGGACTGTTCCTGAACATGGAAGCCGACCCATTTTCGAGCTACTGAGCCGCGCCCGTCGGCGGCAACAACCAGGCGAGCGACGATGCGTTCATGGTGGGGCGCGTCGATGATGACGGCAGGAGCCGGGCCGGTTTCAATGTGGGCAACGGTGACGCCGCGACGAACCTCCGCTCCGGCTTTTTGCGCAGCGGCGAGTAAGGTTTCTTGCATGACGGGATGCTGGAAGGAAAGAATGGGCAGGCGTTGTGGAGTGGTGGCGCGAAGATCGCGAGATCCCATGCCGGAGTCGACAAAAGGAACGTCGTGAGCACAGGAGTTTTGGAGCAGGTCGAGAATGCCCAGTTCGCGGGCTTCGCCGCCGCCCCAGGAAACCAAGCCCTCGCCGCGAACACGGTCCTTGAATTTGGTTTCGCGTTCCAAGAGGAGGACGCGAGCGCCACGTTCGGCCATGGATTTGGCGAACGAGGAGGCGGCAATGCCAGCGCCGACGGTGATGATGTCGTAGGGTTGAGCAGGCACAAAGTCTCCTTGGCGCGAGGTGTGATGCAGGGGATGGCCGTCAAGCGTGGCGGCATGTTAGTGACGGGCCGAGTGTAAGTCAAGGAGGGGAAACCCAAGAGTACGGGCAGGAGTGGCTGTGCCACTGGAAGTAAGGGACTGGGCCGCTGAAGGAGTTCAGCTCTGACAGAGAGGATGGCGAAACAGGTGTTTGACGCCTCTGCCGTCAAGCAGCGCAAGCTCGGGCCGCCCGCCTCTGCCTGCGCCGTGCCTGATCGTCATCCTCTCTGTACAGATTCGTAAGAAATCACGAGTGCGTTACTGTTCCTGGTCGAATTGGTACTCTTCGCCGGGGAGCGCGGGTGGCTGACCCAGGCGTTCCTGTATGGCCTTGAACTCCGTCTGCAGGAAAAATGGTTTGGCCATGGTGGCGGCAAGTTCGTTGGCGCGTTTTTGGAGCGCGGCCACTTTGTCGGGATACTGCGCGGCAAGATTGGTCTTCTCGGATGGATCTTGAGGAATATTGTAGAGCTCAAGGGTGGAAGGAAGCGGGGCGCGCCAAATCAGTTTCCAGTCGCCTTCACGAACGCCGGCGCGGAAGGGTTCGATGTTGTAGATGAGTTCGGTGCGAGGAGAGGGCTTGCCTTCGCTGAGGGTGGGCCACATATTCAAGCCGTCGAGAGGCTTGGCTTTGGCGGTGGAAGCGCCGGCGATGGCGGCAACGGTGGTGTACATATCGACGACGTGAATCATACCATCGACGGTGGTGCCGGGTTTGATATGGCCGGGCCAATTGGCGAGGGCAATGACGCGAGTGCCCCCTTCATAGAGCATGCCCTTGCCTTCGCGGAAGGGGCCGTTGTCGCAGGGAATAACGACCTTGGACATGTCGAGTTCGCCGGCAAACATTTTGTTGCGAGTGCCGCCGTTGTCACTCTGAAAGAAGACGACGGTGTTGCTGCGCATACCTTTTTTATCGAGAGTAGCGAGGACGCGGCCGATCTGGTCGTCCATGGCGGTAATGGCGGCGGCATAAGCGCGGCGACTGGGGTCAGCGATGTTTTGATACTTGTCGAGATACTCCTGAGGAGCTTGATAAGGAGTGTGCGGGGCGTTGAAGGTGAGATAGAGATAGAGAGGCTGAGAGGGATTGTGCTGCTCAATGAGCTTGACGGCATCATTGCCCAAGAGCGTGGTGGAATAGCCTTCTTCCTTGACCACGGCATTGTTGCGATACCAATCGACGACGCCATGCTGTTGGTGAGTGAAATAGTCAATTTCGCCGATGAGCGGGCCGTACTGATAATCGAAACCACGTTGGCGGGGCCAATATTTAGGATCGGCATGACCGAGATGCCATTTGCCGATGATCGCGGTGGAGTAGCCTGCGTCTTTGAGAGCCTGGGGCAGCAGATATTCATCGGTAGGCAGGCCGTAGGTGTGGGCAGAAGCGATGACCGCGGTTTGCAAGCCGTAGCGGAACGGGTAGCGGCCGGTCATCAGGGAAGCGCGAGTGGGGGTGCACATGGGCTGGGCGTAGAACTGCTCCAAGCGCACACCGTCCGAAGCAAGGCGATCGATATTGGGCGTTTTGATATCGGAGCCATGATAGCCGACGTCCTTCCAGCCTTGATCGTCAGAGACGATATAGAGGATGTTGGGCTTGACGGTTTGTGCGTTGGCCGGACGCGAAGAAAAAAAGGCTGCGGAGAAAAGGAATACGGCGGTAGTTCCCAAGTAACGCGAGAGGTACTTAAATTTCATAAATCACTCCTGACCAGGAAATTTCCAGATGAGTTGATGCTGTTGGACTGCTACCGCCCCAGGTTTTACTGCTATGGAAAACACAACGTGTAACGAAGTAGGTACAAGATATCGCATGTGGGCTACTTTGCGGGTGCTTCTTCGATGATCGGGAGGCTCGAAGCAATCTGCAGGTCGACGATCAATTCGATCTGGTTCTCGACCTGGGTGAATCGAGCAGCAAGGACCGGGGAGAGGGCGACCTTGAATTTGTCGTAGTACTTGCGTCGAAGCTCCTGCCGCTGGTCGTCGAGGGCCAATACGCGTTTTGCGAGCTGATCGGCCTTCTGATTGGTCATGCGGAGATAGTTGTTGGAGTAGTCCTGGATGATGGCCAACTTTTCGTCGCCCAGCTTGCTCAGTTCCAGATCGTATTCGCGATAGATGGGCCAGAACGTAGCGGCTTCCTGGTCGTTCAAGTGCATCACTTCGGTGATGATGCCAACTTTCTGCGCTTTGAGGTTGGCACGGACCAGCTCGGTGTAGGCGCGGAGATTCTGTTCCTGACCGTCGGGCTCGACTTGCACATTCTGCTGTGGAGCGGTTTGTGGAGCTTGCGCCGCTTGCTGCGGTGCCATGCTCAAACAAATCAACAACAATCCCTGAAGTAGCATCTAGCCTCCTGACAAACTTTCTGAAACTCGTTCCGAACGCATTGCCCTGGGTTCGACCGAACAACTATTGGCACGGAGCCGGGGCTCAACGCGCAACTGCGAGCATGACCGGCTGTTGCAGGCGGAACTCCAACTGCGCTTCGCTGGGGATTTCGACCTGATCTCCCTTTTGAACAACGGAGAGAACGCCGCCGGAGACTGCGCCAATGGCAGCGCCCTTCCCTGCATTTCCAGCGATGCCCCCGATGGCGGCACCGAGGCCAGCGCCACCGAGAGTTCGCCGGGCCGTTCTGCCGCCGGAGCCTTTGCCTTGTGTGTCGAAGGTATCAGTCAGGATCGGGTGAGCGGTGCCGGCTATCACGATTTCGGTGAGTTGGATGGTCATTTTGGATTTGCCAGCGGCGCGTCCCGCCGAGTTGGATTCGAGGACCTTGCCGTAAACGGTGGTGCCTTTGGGGGCGACAATCACACCGTCGGTCTGAATATTGGTGTCGAGGGTAGCGGTGAAGCGCTGGCCGGCGTCGGTCTTGCTGGAGTTGAGAGAATCGACCATGCGAATCAGGAGTTGCGTTCCCGCGGGTACGGTCATTTGCGCGGGCACCGACGTGGGCGCGGGAGCGGGCTTAGGAGGAGGCAGAGGAGCGAAGGTGAGAGTGGACACGTCGGTGAGCGGGTAGCTTCTGACTTGGCCATCTGCATCGCTAAATTTGATTTGCTGCGAATCGCCTTGGACGAAAAGGCCTTGCACGAGGGCGCCGTTTTTCAACTTGAGTTTGTCGGCAAAGCAAGGCAAAGCCATGACGACCAGGAAACAAAAAGCCAGGAATCGGCTAAATTTCATTGATTCATCTCCGGTACAGTTGTGAGGACAGTTGGATCCCCAGTGGCGCTGGGATGTAAGTCCTCAAGTCAAGCCGTTCCTGGAGGGGAGCAACTAGCCGACCAAAGCGAGAGAACGCTAAATCCAGGAGAACGCTGGGGTTGCCTAGCAAGTGGGAGCCGGGTCTTTGTGCGCGTGCACGATATTTCGGGGGAAGCCCGACATGTCCGAGGGCTACAAAAGGAATCTAAGGGGTTTGACGCGGCCAGCGTGGCCCGATAGGATTAAGCGCACTTAATGCAGCGTAAGCTGGATTTTCAGAGAATTTCATTCGAACACGTCAGGAAACTCGTTGGCGATGACTTTCCCGGGCCGGGAGCCAATCGCAGCTACAAAAGAAGAGGAAGCAATGACAGGTATAGTTCATCCTGTGCAGTGCCCGGTGACGGAGTTGCTGGGATTCGAGCGTCTGGTTAAGGCGCTATCTTCCCGATTCATTCATGTGCAGACCGAGCTGGTGGACACGGAGATCGAATCTTCGATGCAAGAGGTGTGCGAGGCATTGGGGCTGGATCGCGCGGAGCTGGCGAAGTATGACGACATCAGCCGGCGGTTTCGCATCACGCACCAGTGGGCGGCACCGGGGGTGGAATTATTGCCCGAGCTGATTCCCGAAGCACAAATCCCGTGGATCGCGACAAACATCCAGCGTGGCCAATACGTGCAATTCAGCAGCGTAGACGAGTTCCCAGAGGACGCGGTCATCGACCGAGAGAGCACGCGGACGATTGTGAAAGCAAAATCAGGAACGATCCTGCCGCTCTCGGCGGGCGGCAAGATCTTTGGAGCAATAGCGTTCGATGCGATCCTGGCGTCGAGGGAGTGGCCGCAACAGGTGACCGAGCGGCTGCAATTGATCGCGGAGATTTTCGCCAACGCATTGGCACGGAAACGAACGACGGAGCAGTTGCGGGAGAGCGAAGAAAAGTTTCATCTGGCGACGGAATCGGCGCAGTTAGGGGTATGGGAATGGAAGTTCGGTGAGCCGGTGATTTGGGGGTCTGAGCAAAATTTGCGGTTATGCGGCCTAACCACGGACGCGACGCTGACGTTCGACTTTTTTATCCGCTCCATTCATGCGGAGGACCTCGAGAAGGTAAAGGAAGTTGTGGCATTGGTGCAGCAAAACGCGAGGACTTTCAGCATGGAATACCGGCTGATCCGGCCGGACGGAGAGGTCCGCTGGATGGTAACGCGAGGCCGGAGCTATGCGAATGGCAACGGGGTTCCGGATCGCGTAACCGGAATTTCTCTGGACATTACCGAGAAGAAGCAGGCGGAAGAAAAACTGCGAAACGCGTATTCGCAAATCAAGGTGCTGAAAGAGCGTCTGGAAAACGAGAATTTCTATCTGCAGCAAGAAATCAAGCTGGAGCACCAGCACCACGAAGTGATCGGTCAGAGTGAAGGAATTCGGCGGGCGTTGCGGAGTGCGGAACAGGTGGCCGGCACCAACTCCACGGTGATGCTGCAAGGAGAAACCGGTACGGGTAAAGAGTTATTTGCACGGGCGATCCACAATCTGAGCAACCGGAAAGACCGATCGATGGTGAAGGTGAACTGTGCCGCGTTGCCTGCCTCTCTGGTGGAAAGCGAGCTATTCGGGCGGGAAAAAGGGGCGTACACGGGGGCGCTGACGCGGGAGATGGGGCGGTTTGAAGTGGCCAACGGCTCGACGCTTTTTCTGGACGAGATTGGAGAATTGCCGCTGGAGTTGCAAGCAAAACTGCTGCGGGTGCTGCAAGAAGGCGAGTTTGAACGACTGGGCAGCTCGAAAACAATCAAGGTGGATGTGCGGGTGGTGGTGGCTACGGCGCGAGACCTGGCGAGCATGGTGCGCGAGGGGAAGTTTCGCGAGGATTTGTACTATCGGGTAAGCGTGTTTCCGATTCATATTCCACCGCTGCGGGAACGGCGCGAGGACATTCCGATGCTGGTGTGGCACTTCGTGCGGGACATCGGGCGACGGATGGGCCGGAATATTGAAGATATTCGCGCAACGACGATGAAGGCGTTGCAAAACTATGAGTGGCCGGGGAATGTGCGAGAGCTGAAGAATGTGATCGAGCGACACTTGATCACCACGTCGGGCCCGATCTTTCAAGCAGACCTAACGGGCATCCAGTCGGTGGCGTCGAAAAAAGGGAGCACGCTGGAAGCGGTGGAGGCGGATTATATCGGGCAAGTGCTGAAGTCCACGGGAGGGCGAATTCGTGGGGCGGGTGGGGCGGCACAAGTTTTGGGATTAAAGCCATCCACGCTGGAATCTCGCATGAAGAAACTGGGAATACCGCGGAAGTAGTCCTCCGATATATCGGGCCTCCTCTGAAATATCGTGTGCCAGGAGGTTAGCGCGGTGGGGTTGTGTGCTCTGGGCTGCGTTAGCCGTTATCTCTGAACAATTTAGGAAGTTCCACGCGGACACGATTCGGAATGGTCCGTGCTGGAGGCTTACGGCGAGACCAGGCGATGATTATCGAAAATCTGCAGCTGGTAGCGCGCCGCGAGAACCGCCGAGAATTGCTGGCGGCATTGTCATTTCTGCTGGGCCCGCTCCGTGTCGAGTCGGGTTGTGTGAGTTGTGACCTCTATTTTGATGGAAGCAATCCGAACCGCTTTCGATTTGAGTGTGTGTGGAAGAGCGAAGCCGATTTAATTTGGCACCTGCGGTCGGAGATCTACAAGCAGTTGCTGATACTTATGGAGCTGAGCGCGGAACAGCCGGTGGTGCAATTCCACACAATTTCGCAGAC
>Ga0335073_10002946_pt1 | contig 23537 bp, 20 predicted proteins | sample Lox_Sample_22_FD_207093 | JGI IMG/M metagenome (GOLD analysis project Ga0335073, IMG submission 207093) | Soil microbial communities from Loxahatchee National Wildlife Refuge, Florida, United States - Lox_Sample_2.2 | ecosystem: Environmental > Terrestrial > Soil > Wetlands | place: USA... | reverse complement strand
GCTTCCCGCGCGGCGATGTTCTTCGAGCGCGAAAGCAGCCGACAGGCCGGAAATGCCGCCGCCGACAATGGCGATGCGCTTCATGAACGGGGACTTCGGTGTCCCGGTTCCGGGCTGCCTTTCGAGCCGGCAACCGCCGAGTGCTCCTGCACGAAGTGAGCAAGATTCTTGACATTCTCCACTGGCGTTTCCGGCAGGATGCCGTGGCCGAGATTAAAGATGTGGCCGGGGCGTTGCCCGGCACGCGCCAGAATGTCCTTCGCTCGCGATTTCAATTCCTTCCAGTCGGCAAAAAGCAGCACCGGGTCGAGATTGCCCTGCACGGCGCAGCGATGCTCGAGAGTTTGCCAACCCAGGTCGAGCGGGATGCGCCAATCCAGGCCGATTACGTCGGCGCCGGTCTCGTTCATCGCCGGCAGGAGCGTTGCGCTGTCGGTGCCAAAGTAAATAACCGGTGCCCCGGTTTTTTGCAGCAGCTTTACCATGCCGTTGACGTGCGGCAGTACGTAACGGCGATAATCTTCCACGCTGAGACAACCCACCCAGCTGTCAAAAATCTGAATTGCATCCGCGCCCGCCCGTACCTGATCGGCTGCATATGCGGCGGTCACGGCAACCAGCTTGCGCATCAGCTCATCCCAGACGGTAGGCGAGTTGTACATCATTTTCTTGGTGTGAACGTAGTGGCGGGAGCCGCCGCCTTCGATGATGTAGCTGGCCAGCGTGAAGGGAGCGCCGCAGAATCCGATAACGGGGACCCTGCCGGCGAAATGAGTGGCTACAAGGCTTACGGCTTGGGAAACATAACCAAGATCGGCGGTGCGGTCGGTGCGCAGGAACGCAACGTCTTCTTCGGAGCGGACGGGGCGCTCAATCACCGGGCCTTCACCGGCCGCAAAATGGAAGGGTAATCCCATAACCTCAAGCGGCAGAAGCAGGTCAGCAAAGATGATGGCGGCGTCGACGGCCAGAATCTCAGCCGCGGTGATCGTCACTTCTGCGGCGAGCTGCGGCTTCCTGCAGATTTCGAGCAGGGAATGCTGCTTGCGCACGGCGCGGTACTCGGACATATAGCGACCTGCTTGGCGCATGAACCAGACGGGAGTGCGCTCGACAGGCTCCATTTTACAGGCGCGCACGAAGATGGAATTGGGCGCGGACATGAACCGTTCAATGTAGCATTTTTGCGGCTGGGCGTGCCGTCGCCGCGCGTTATGCGAAACTGAGGAGAAGCCGCCGCCAACATAAAGTAATGAATCGGCATCCCCAAACATGGACAATCTTAAGCAGGCTGGGAACTGCCCTGCCTGTTCTGCTGTTGCTCTTAGGCGGAAATCAGCTTTCGCAAGTGGAAGCGGCTGCCAATCGGGCAACCGAGGCGCCAACCTTTTACAAGGATGTCCTTCCCATTTTGCAGGACCACTGCCAGAACTGCCATCGGCCGGGTGAAGCCGCGCCCATGCCATTCGTGACTTATCAAGAGACGAAGCCGTGGGCGCGAGAAATCGCCGCTGCTGTCGCGACGAAGACGATGCCGCCCTGGTTCGCCGATCCACGCTTCGGACATTTCTCGGACGATCCTTCGTTGAACTCGCAGCAGATTGCCTCGATTACTGCCTGGGCGAAGGCGGGTGCGCCGGCTGGAGACACTAAAGATGCACCTGCACCCCGTCACTGGGTGGAGGGGTGGAACATTGCTCAGCCCGATGTCGTCGTCACGATGCCGATGCCGGTGCAAATTCCGGCACGGGGACAAGTCGAATACACCTACGAAATCGTGCCCACCCATTTCACGGAAGACAAGTGGGTGAAAATGGCCGAGGTGCGGCCCTCAGCCCGGGAACACGTGCACCATGCAGTCGTATACGTTCGCCCCCCGGACTCATCGTGGCTGCGGCATGCGCCAGTGGGCGAACCCTTTACCGCCTCCATGCTGAGCGACCCGCAAGAGCGGTTGCAGGCGCACGAAACCACCAGCGATCTGCTACTCGTCTATGCGCCCGGAAGTTCGCCAGACAAATGGGCAGATGGGATGGCGAAGTTTATTCCGGCGGGTTCGGATCTCGTGTTTCAGATGCATTACACGACCAATGGAGCTGCCGCCAACGACCAGACCAGCGTGGGCATGGTGTTTGCCAAGGACACTCCCGCAAAACGCGTGGTCACTTTGCAATTGAACGATCACGCTCTGCTTATTCCGCCTGGGGCGAAGGATTTTCGCGTGGAGGTCGAAGGCACGCTGCCCAACGATGCGATATTGCTGAGCTTGTTTCCCCACATGCACTTGCGCGGCAAGCGCTTCGAATATGACATTGTGCATGACGATGGCAGGGTCGAGACTTTGCTGCGAGTTAACTACCACTTTCACTGGCAGCTAAGCTATAAATTGGCGCAGCCGCGCGCATTGAAGGCGGGGACACGTCTGCGAGCAGTAGCCTGGTACGACAATTCGAAGGACAATCCGCACAATCCAGATCCGACGAAGCTGGTGCGATGGGGTGATCAGACCTCCGACGAAATGATGGTCGGATTTTTCGACGTGGCCATCCCGGCCGGGATGGATAAATGGCGGTTCTTTGTCCGGCACGGATCACGCGCGGAGAGCAGTAAGCGGGCGGCACAGCGCTAGTTGCCCCGGCCATGCAATTTTGTCAGACTAAAACAGGTCTATTCCTTGAACGCCATTTCGACCTCTCCAACAATCGTTGCGCAGCGCGGACTGGTTCGTCACCGCATCTTGTCATATTCGGCTCTGGCGGTGGTGTTTCTCGCCGTTTATTTCGGATCCCTTTTCTCTCCGCCGTTACTCGATGATGCCGACAGCACCCACGCAGAAGCGGCGCGCGAAATGTACGTCACCGGGGACTACGTCACGCTGCACGTGAATGGCGTTCGTTATCTGGAAAAGGCGCCTTTGCCCTATTGGCTGGTGGCGTTCAGTTATCGTGTCTTTGGCGTCAACGAGTTTGCCGCCCACTTGCCAATGGCCCTCTCGGTAATGTTGCTTGGACTGCTCGGTTTTTTCTGGGCCAGCCGCGCATTTGGCGAGCGCGCGGCAATTTACGCTGCCCTGTTCGTTTATACCTGCGCCGGCGTCTTTCTGTTCACTCGCATTCTCATTCCGGATGTGTTGTTGAGCTTGCTGATTGCGGCGTCGCTGTACTTCTTCCTGACGGCCCTGGAGCCGGGATCGGGCGCATGGAGATGGTATGCCGGATACGCAGCCGTGGCGCTGGGCGTGCTCTGCAAGGGCTTGATCGCCCTGGTTTTTCCGGGCCTGGCTGCAATTTTTTTTCTGTGGGCTAGCGGAGATTGGCGGCGCTGGCGGGAGTTCCGGCTTGGTTCCGGATTGTTGCTGTTATTTGCGATTGCCGCGCCATGGCATGTACTAGCTGCGTTGCGCAATCCCGCGGGAGAAGGTCATCATGGTTTTCTGTGGTTTTATTTTGTCAATGAACACTTCTTGCGATTCCTGGGAAAGCGATACCCCCGCGATTACAACAAACTGCCAGCCACGCTTTATTGGTCGTTGCATCTGGTGTGGCTGTTTCCCTGGAGCTTCTATCTCCCCGCGGCGATCCGCACTGCGATGGATGAGCGAAAGGCGGGATTTCGTTTGGGTTCCCAGCAAGGGTCGGCATGGGGAGCGAACAACTTTGCGGCGCGTACACTGCTCCTCTGCTGGATTCTGGCCGGCGTGATTCTGGTGTTCTTCGCCATCTCGACCAATCAGGAGTACTACACGTTCCCAGCGTATCTACCGCTGCTGATCTTGTTGGCCGACGGGATTTCGCGCTGCGAGTGGAGTGAATGCGAGGGAGGAGCACGTCGAGGTTGGTTGAGAACTTCTGCAGCAGCTCTGGCCATGATCGGAATCGCCGCCAGCGCCGCGCTAATGATGGGCTTGTGGCGTTCGCGTCACCTGCCCTTTGAGCCTGACATCGGCACAGTATTGTCCAGGCACAACATGAGCGAGGACACGCTCTCCACTTCGCATATGCTGGATTTGAGTTACGCCTCGTTTGCCGCGCTGCGGCTTCCCGCAGCGCTGGCGGCAGCGGCATTGTTAGTTGCGCCACTGTTGTCTTTGATTCTGCGGCTGCGACGCCGGCACTATCTGGCAACCTGGACTTTGGCCGTGGGCATGGCAGTTTTTCTGGTAGCGGCTCATATCGCGCTCGGAAGGTTCGGGCCTTATCTCTCTTCGCGGGACTTGGCGCGCGATATTGCCGCTCAGGCCCGTCCGCAAGATAAAGTGATGATCTACGGAGATCAGGCGTTTGGTTCGTCATTATTGTTCTACTTGCGGCAGCCCGTGGACCTGGTAGAAGGCCGGACGACCTCGATGTGGTTCGGATCGACATTCCCCGACGCACCCAAGATTTTTCTGAGCGACGCGGATTTGCTGCGCATGTGGCTGGGCAAGGAGCGAATATTCCTCTTTGTCCCCTCGTACCGCAAAGCGCGTGTAGATGCCCTTTTACCGCGAAGATTCGTGGTAGCAGAAGTTTCCGGAAAATACGTCTATAGCAATCAGCCCAACTAAGGTGGCGTGCCATGACTGGCAAAAATGTGGGGATGTGGCTTGTAGTTCTTGGTTTCCTGACTGTTTGCGGAGCAGTTGGCGGCGGAGCGAGGGGCCAGGCTGACGGAACCGTCGCTGCCGCCCGGCAACCGAAGCTTGCCGAAGAGCAATTCAAGAACATTCAAGTGCTCAAGGGCATCCCCGCGGATCAGTTGATTCCAGCCATGATGTTCATCACTGCATCGCTGGGGGTGGAATGTGATTTCTGTCATGTGGAGGGCGCTTTTGAAAAAGACGACAAAAAGCCAAAACAGACCGCACGCAAGATGATGGAAATGATGTTTGCCATTAACAAAGAGAACTTCGACGGACACCGGGAAGTAACGTGCTATTCGTGCCATCGCGGTTCGACCAAACCACTTGCCACTCCGATGGTTATGGCCGAGGAGCCGAAAGAAGTCGATACAGCAATGAGCGGCGCCAATAAGACTGGAACTGCCACAGGTCCAACCGCAGATCAGCTATTTGAACATTATCTAAAAGCCACCGGTGGTGCCGCCGCCATCGAGAAAATTACAAGCCGGGTAGAAAAAGGAACAATCGAGTTTGCCGGAAAATCGTTTCCGATCGATATCTATGACAAGGATCCGGACAAGCGGGTCTCGTTCACCCACATGCCGCAAGGCGACAATATTACCGATTTCGACGGACATGAAGGATGGCTGGCCCCGCCGGGACGTCCGGTGCGTGATATGCACGGCCCCGATCTCGACGGTGCGGCGATCGACGCCGACCTTCACTTGCCTCTGCATCTAAGAAATATGTTCAGCGGGGTACGAGTAGCGCCGGGGGCGGAGAAAATCGAGGGCCGCGACGCATATATTGTGGTCGGACAGCGGGACGGCAAGACTCCGCTGCAGCTCTATTTCGATCAACAAACCGGCCTGCTGATTCGACTTGTCCGTTTCGGTGACACGCCACTTGGGCTTTTGCCCACGCAGATCGATTATGAGGACTATCGCGAGGTGGGCGGCGTCAAAGTTCCATTTCGCTGGACGCTGGCGCGCGCGACCGGCAGATTCACGATCCAGGCCACTGACATAAAACAGAACGTTCCGGTGAACGACGCCAGATTTGCCAGGCCTTCAGAGCCTGCACAGCATCCCAATTCGGCGAAATAGTGGCTTCCGGCCCACAATGTCTGCCGCTGCAATAACAATTCCTGATAGGAACGATAAATAGTTTCGATTTCCGTGGAGGCGCGCAGAACGATAGAGTGAGCGCGTCGTACTTGTCGCAGGGACAATTCTGTTCGGGGAGCACGGAAACCATTCATGGGGACACGGCCGATTCCCAGGTTCGCCATAACCTTCCTCATTCTTTTCCTGGCGCACATTCTCTTGTTGCAAGTCGCTGCCGCCCAGGCCTCCGGGGAAACTCCGGACACGAACGCCCGCCTCGCCAAGCTAGAGCAACAGACCGCTGACGCCAAAAGCTCCGCCGACAACGCCTGGATGCTGACCAGTGCGGCGCTGGTGCTGATGATGACCGGTCCCGGCCTGGCGCTGTTTTACGGCGGGCTGGTCCGAAAGAAAAACGTGCTCGGCACCATGATGCAAAGCTTTGCGCTCATGGCCGTCATTACCGTGCTGTGGGGCCTGTTCAGCTTCAGTCTTGCATTTGGCTCCGGCAACAGCTTCATTGGCGGGTTGCACAATTTGTTCCTGCATGGGGTGGGAGCGGCGCCCGATGCCGACTATGCCGCTACCATTCCGCTGCAGACCTTCATGGTCTATCAATTGATGTTTGCCATTATCACTCCGGGTCTGATCGCCGGTGCCTTCGCCGAGCGCATGAAGTTCAGCGCCATGCTTGTGTTTATGATTCTGTGGTCGATTGTGGTCTACGATCCGATGGCGCACATGGTGTGGGGCAAGGGCGGCCTGCTGAATGCCTCCCTCGGAGGCAGTTTCCCTACGCTCGATTTCGCCGGGGGCACGGTGGTCCACATTACGTCAGGAGTGTCGGCGTTGGTGTGCGCACTTTACCTTGGCAAGCGCGTTGGCTACCCCAAAGAACCCATGCCCCCGCACAGTGTGGTCTTGAGTTTCATCGGCGCATGCTTACTATGGGTAGGATGGTTTGGATTTAACGCGGGCAGCGCGCTCTCTGCGGGCAGTCTGGCGACGAGCGCTTTTGTGGCAACTCATTTTGCCGCCGCTGCTGCCGCCATAGGGTGGGCCGGCGCGGAATGGCTGCGCAACGGCAAACCTAGTGTTTTAGGAGCGATTTCAGGTTCGGTAGCGGGACTGGTGGCAATTACTCCGGCGTCCGGATTTGTCAAGCTCATGCCCGCGTTGCTGATCGGGTTGCTGGCGGGTATCTTCTGTTATTGGATGGTCGCCAAGGTGAAAGCCGCATTCGGCTACGATGATTCCCTGGACGCTTTTGGAGTGCATGGTGCGGGCGGCACTCTGGGTGCCCTCCTGACGGGCGTTTTCGCAACGAGCGCAGTCAATCCGATCTTCAAGGACGCCAACGGGAAGGTCCTTCCCTCAGGCGTGCTGGAAGGAAACGCGCACCAGTTGTTCAATCAATTTGTTGGCGTGTTGATTTCGTGGGTTCTCGCGATCGTCGGGACATTGATTATCCTGAAGATCGTGGACATGACCATAGGCCTGCGAGTCAGCGAAGAAGAAGAGATTCAGGGCTTGGACCTGTCGCAACACGGCGAAGAAGGCTACTACTGGGAAGCTTCGGCGTAGGGAACCGAGACGAACAAATATGACCAAGGTTGAGGCGATCATACAAAACTCCAAGCTGGAGGCGGTGAAGAGCGCTCTTCAGGAGATTGGCGTCGAAGGCATGACGGTAATCGAAGTGCGGGGCCACGGCCGGCAAAAGGGCCACACGGAAGTTTATCGCGGCCGCGAATACAGCGTGGACCTGATCCCCAAGACCAAGCTCGAAGTAGTGATGGCGGATTCGCTGGTGGAGAAGGCAGTACAAGCCATTTTGGGCGCTGCCCGAACGGGCAAGATCGGCGATGGCAAGATTTTTTTCTCTCGCGTGGACGATGCGATTCGGATCCGCAATGATGAGCGGGGCGAAGGCGCGCTGTAGGGACGATAACGGAGCGATAACTTGACTGCGTGTCACCAGCCCTCTCCCGCATGGCACGCGGATGCAACACAAAACGGACCGATCTGTCGTCATGGTGGCGGCCTCTTCTATTCTCGGTGAGTTGCGCGAGTCGCTGACCGAACAGTCGGCGCGGATTCGCCGATCTTTTGAAACCACCGGGGACGGCCGGGCTGCGGTCGCTCAGCGCACGCGGCTGATCGAGGATGTTCTCAGGAGGTTGTGGCGGGAACTGATCGCACCCGATGAGCAGGAGCCGCAGGACTTTGCTCTGGTGGCGACCGGCGGTTTCGGGCGAGGCTGGCTTTTTCCCTACTCGGATGTGGATCTGCTCTTTCTTTCTGCCGATAACCGCAATGAAGAAAAATATAAGAACTTCGTTCGGCGCTTTTCTCAGGAACTCTGGGATCTGAAACTGCGACTGAGTCCGGCGTCGCGCACGCTGGCGGAGTGCGACCGCTTCGATCCCAACAACACCGAGTTCACAATTTCTCTTCTCGATTCCCGCTTTCTCCAGGGCGATCGGGACTTGTTTGCCTGCCTGTACGACAAGGTGATCCCCAAACTGGTGATGCGCGAATCGAAGTCCCTCCTGCAGGGCTTGGCCGAGGTTACGCGCGAACGGCATGCAAAGTTCGGTGGCACAGTTTTTCATCTCGAGCCAAACATTAAAGAAGCTCCGGGCGGGCTGCGGGATTACAACGTTACCTGCTGGCTTGCGCTGATCTCGGCCATCGACAAGCTGAAGGATTGGCCCGACGCCAGTTCTCTGCGAGCCCCTGTGCGCAGACAACTTGATGCGGCGCTGCAGTTCCTGATGGCGGCCCGCTGTTTCCTGCACTTCCGGCACGGGCGCGACGACAACACCTTGAGCTGGGAGGCCCAGGACGAAGCCGCCGCCAAGAGGATTGGCGCAGCCGATTCGCGCGAGCTCAGGCCGGATGATACTACTGCGCCTGCCCTGACGGCCGCGGATTGGATGCGAATCTACTTCGGACATGCTCGCGCCGTGCAGCGCACCATGTCGCAGTTGCTGGAGGAGATTCCGGAAGCATGGTCTTCGGTTTACCGGCAATTTCAGAGCTGGCGGTCGCGCTTATCGACTCCCGATTTTTCCGTTGTGGATGGCATGATTTTTCTGCAGCAGCCTTCTTCGCTGCAAGATCCGGAAATGCTTCTGCGCCTGTTTCACTTCATGGCGCATCACGGACTGAAATTCAGCACCACGACGGAATACCGCATTGAGCAAGCCCTGCCAGCGCTCGCCGCGACTCCGCCACGTGGCGCTGAGCTTTGGCTCTATCTGCAGGAGACGCTTCTGCAACCGCATGCGGCCGATGCGCTGCGCGCCATGCATTCGCTGCGGCTGCTCACGCTGCTATTGCCTGAGTTGAAGCCTATCGATTCTCTAGTAGTTCGAGATTTCTATCATCGATTTACTGTCGATGAGCATTCCTTTTTGGCGATCGAAAGTTTGCACCGCCTCAGGCAATCGCAATCGGAGTGGGACCAGCGCTATGCGGAGTTGCTGGACGAACTGGAGGATCCCGAACTTCTTTATCTGGCGTTGTTGCTGCACGATACCGGCAAGGGCGTTCCCGGCGGCAATCACGTGGAAGCGAGCGTGGAGATTGCCGGCCGCTGCCTTGACCGCCTTGATGTTGATCCCAGCGAGCGCGCGACCGTGCAGTTTTTGATCGCGAACCACCTGGAGATGTCAGCGGTCCTGCGCCGTGACATTTTTAACCCGGAGACGGTAGCCGCATTTGCCGAGAAAATCGGGACCCCGGAACGGCTGAAGATGTTGTGTCTGCTCACCTACGCCGATATCAAGGCAGTGAATCCCGAGGCATTGACGCCTTGGAAGGCTGAGAACGTTTGGCAGCTCTATATCTCTTCTGCCAACTACCTCAACCGCAGCGCCGATCAGCGCGTCCACGGCGATGTGGGCGATGAGAAGCTTGCCCGTCTGCGCAGCCTCGCGCCGGTCATTGGTGCTAAGTTCAAGGACTTCGTAGAAGGTTTCCCGCAACGCTATCTGCGCGTGCATTCCGCCGAAGAAATTATGCGGCACATGGAGATGGCAGAGCAGCTGGGCAATCAACCGGTACAGGTCGACTTGAAGCGCGGCCGGCACTGGTACGAGCTGAATCTGATCACGGAAGACCGGCCGTTTTTGTTCGCCAAGCTGACAGGAGTCCTTGCCGCGTGGGGCATGAATATCGTCAAGGCAAACGCCTTTTCGAACCGGGCTGGAACCGTGGTTGACACGCTCTATTTCACCGATCGGTTCCGCACGCTCGAGCTCAACCTTTCGGAGTGGCAGCGCTTCAAAACCAGCATCGTCGATGTCATTCTGGGCGAAGCCGACCTGGAGAGCATGCTTCGCGACCGCCAACGCAGCGAAAAGAACGTCATTGCCAAAGTCAAGGTAGAGACCAAGATCGAATTCGATGACGCCTGCTCCTCGACCAGCACTTTGCTCGAAGTAATCACGCAAGACCGTCCCCGTCTTCTGCACCGCATCTGCTCCTGTCTGTCGGACGAAGGCTGCAATATCGAAATTGCGCTGATCGATACTGAGGGGCAAATGGCGATTGACGCTTTTTACTTGACTTCACGCCACAAGAAGCTTTCCCCCGAGCACCGGGCGCGGGTGGAGAAGGCCTTGGCCGAAGAGTTGAAAGACGAGTAGAGAATTCTGGGCAGGCCTACGGCCGCGTGGCACTCAGAGGATTCTGCACCGCCTCCCCGCAGTTCCAGGTCGCCTGCGCGCGGCAAACCTCGCACGGCTTGGTGTCCCGCAGGTCGATCCATTCCACGGCGTGCGCAGACGCCATCGCGCAACGATAATCTTCGCAATGACGCAACCCAAAGGTGTGGCCCAGCTCGTGCACAGCTTCCTTTGTTAGACGTTCGCGAAGCAGCTGCCCATCCGGCGGGAGGCCGTAGAACTCCTGGCGCAGCCGAAAGTACGAAACCACCGCGCACGGGCCGCCGATTTGCGCCTCACCGAAAACGTACTTGAGAATTGGAATGTACAGATCAGCGCTGGCAACGCCGAGCACGCGCCAGCTCGTCGACTCAACGGCTTCCTGCATGCGCTGCAGCAACTCCGAGGAATGATACTGCTGCCGTTCGGGATGAAAAGCGGGGGCAGGATCAAGAGAGTTGGGAAGAATCTCGCACGAGACCTGAAGGCATCTGGGAATGGCTTCGGTCAGCTCCCTCAACAATGCCTGGTCTATCTCACCCACCGGAAGCAGCTGCACCAGCTTCATCGGGTTTCAACCGGCGTGCGTGTCCAACCGTATTTCTTGAGCTTGTGATGAAGGGTCACGCGGTCAATATCGAGTACCTCAGCAGCATGGCTCTGATTGCCTCCGCAATCGTCCAATACCCGTAAAATGTGAGCGCGCTCGATTTCTTCCAGGGTTCTATCGGCGGCCGCAGTCACGGGCTGAGACTTGAAGATGAAATCCTGCTCGCGTATTTCGGGCTCCTGAGCCACCACCATCGCCCGCTCCACGGCGTTTTCCAGTTCGCGAACATTCCCCGCCCATGCCTGCGTTTGCAATTGCCTCATGGCATCTGGAGAAACGCGCGTGATATGCCGATTCATGGCCAGCGCGAATTTGTGAACGAAATGCTCCACCAGCAACGGAATATCTTCTCTCCGCTCGCGAAGGGGTGGCAGCTCAATGTGAAAGACGTTGAGCCGGTAGAAGAGATCGGGGCGGAACTTGCCTTCTTCGATCAGCATTTCCAGGTTCTTGTTGGTAGCCGCGATGCATCGGAAGTCCACCTTGACTACCTGATTGCCGCCCACGCGCGTGATTTCACGCTCCTGCAGCACTCGCAGCAGGTCAGTTTGCGTCTTCAGGGAGATGTCTCCAATCTCATCGAGAAACACCGTTCCGCCTTCGGCGATTTCGAATTTGCCTTTCTTGCGATACTGCGCTCCGGTGAATGCTCCCTTCTCATGGCCAAAGAGTTCGCTTTCGAGAAGCGTTTCCGTGAGCGCGCCACAGTGGATAACGACCAGAGGATGAAAGCGACGCATGCTGGCGGCGTGTATGGCGCGCGCCACGAGTTCTTTGCCGGTGCCGCTTTCGCCCGTGATGAGCACTGTGGCATCCGTCGGACCAACCGTTTCGATAGCATCAAAGACCTTGCGGATGGCCGGGCTTTGCCCCACCAGTTCGCCGGGCCGCGTCGCTTCGGAGACCGTTTCCCGCAAGCGTACGTTTTCCCGCTCGGCGCGGCGGTGAGCCAGTGCCTTTTTGACCAGGTGTGCGATCTCGTCCGGATCGAGCGGCTTGCTGACGTAGTCGTACGCGCCATTTTTCAGCGCGGTCACTGCCGTTTCGACCGATGCATATCCGGTCATCATAATAACGATGAGGTCGGGGTCCAGCTCGTGCATGCGTCGTTGCAGTTCGATGCCGTCGGTTCCCGGCATCTTGATGTCGAGCAAAGCAATATCCCAGTACGCCTCCGCCATGCGGGTGAGCGCCTCGCTCGCGCTCTCCGCAGTCCCGATCTCATAGCCTTCTTCGCGAAACCACTTGGCCAGAGCGTCGCGCACGCTCAGTTCATCGTCAACGATCAACATTTTGCCTGCTGCTTCCACGTCCCTCACCTCCCGGCACTACTGGCGACAGCTTCTGCCGGAGAGACGGGCGTCCGAGCCTTCGTCTCCCCGGGTAATGTCATAGTAAATGTGGTGCCGCGTCCGGCATCTGATTGCACCTCGATGCTGCCCCCGTGACGTTCGAGGATGCTGCGACTGATGGCGAGCCCCAGCCCGACGCCGGTTTCTTTCGTAGTTAGGAATGGCTCGAAGATGCGGGGCAGAATGTCGGCCGGGATTCCAGGTCCATCATCGCGCAGCACCACACAGACGTTTTGCTCCTGCCTGCCAACGCGGGTGGTAATCCAGATGTTTCCGCCCGCCTGAGGCATCGCCTGCATTGCGTTGACCAGAAGCGCAAGCAGGACCTGCTCGATCTGAGAAGCGTCGCAGCAGACTGGCGGCACGTTGCGATCAAGCTGGAGATCCAAATGAATAGCGGATAGATCGAGTTGATGTTGTACCAGCCGCACAGTGTGTTCCACGATCTGGTTCAAGTCTGTTACTTGCAGGTTCAGCGGGGTCTCGCGGGAGAGTGTGAGGAGGTTTTTCACCAGATCGCCGCAGCGGCGGCTTTCCGAGGCGATCAAATCCAGCGAGTCGCAAATCTCCCGATGGTGCTGCTGTGCTTTGTCGTCGCGGTCTATCCATTTGCGCAACAACTTGGCGTAGGTAAGAATGCCGGAGAGCGGATTATTGATTTCGTGCGCCAGAACGGCCGCCATCTTGCCGATCGACGCCATCTTTTCATTGTGTAACGCATGCTCGTGGGCCCGTTTGAGCTCGCGGGTTTTTTCCTCGACCCGTTGTTCCAGGGTCCGCGTCCAGGCAAGGTTCTCCTGATGTGCGGCCCGCAGTTCGGAACTCATCTGGTTGAAGGAGGACGCCAGTTCTCCCACTTCGTCGTTGGAGTGGACCGCGATGTGATACCCCAGATCGCCGTCAGCCACGTGCTCTGTACCATGTTGCAATGCTTTCAGAGGGACGCCAAGCATGCGCCACACAACAAACCAGCTTACGATTCCGATCAGTAGCAGAGCGAAAGCGGTGTATGCCGCCATCCGCCGCGTGCTTTCCGCCAGTTGCTGGTCGGTTCTGGCAAGAGACAAGTTCGTGTCGAGCACACCGAGTATCTTCTGCTCTGCCGGATGGGCATGGCACGCGGCGCTGGAGCAGGAAGGCTGGTTTTCGATAGGCGTGATGATACCCAGCACGCGAATTCCAGCTGGGTTGCGGTAAATGCGAAAACGATCGGGGCGGTTGAGCCGGGTTAGCGGCTGCGACTGCGCATGGCAGGCATAGCAGGCCTCGGCCCGCTTGTCGACGGCGTGGTTGGCCTCTTCCGGGTCGGTGGTATAGGTGATGCGCCCTTCCTGGTCGAAAATCCGTACCTTCACGATTCCAGGCTCATCCGCCATGGTTTGAATGGAGTGATAGAGGCCCTGGCGATCATTCTGCAGCATGTAGTCGGTCGTGCTTCGCCGAATGACGTCGCTCACGCGCTCGGCGCTGAGCAATGTCGCCTGCTCCAGATGCTGACGATGCAAGCGTATGGTCAGATACCCCAGCAAACCAAAGATCAGCACCATGCCGCTCAGCAAGAGCAGGTTCAGCTTGCCGCTGAGTCCGATCTTAATGCCCAGCCGTGCAGCCCGAATTGATTTAATCTCCGGCATGTTGCAGCTCGGATACGACTCCCACGGGCAGCGACCGCGTATTCTCATGCACCGCAATGAATTCCTCTTTGGGGAAGATCGGCAGATATTTGACCGCCAGCCCAAATAGCGCAAAGCCCGCGGCAATAATCATTCCGGTCACTGCCAGCTCGGTCCACTTGGGAAAGTAACGCACGCCGGTCGAGCCTTCAAAGCCTGTGATGCTTACGTTCATCCGGTTGGTGATGAAACCGAGAACAGTCAAAACTGCTGCCCAGTACAGCCCGTCAGGATTGGCCCGTACCCTTGGCTGCAGGAGCAGGACTAGCGGAAGAATGATCGACAGTGCGATCTCCAGCCAGAAGAGATACATCTCGTAGCTGGGTTTCAGAGTAAGGCCGAGCACGCCGCGGTGCAGCAAGTCTTCAAAACGGAGGATCGCATAAACGGAGAGAACCACGACCAGTACGCGCCCCAACTCCTGCAGCACCGGCAGTTCCAGGTGCAACCCAAAATGCTTTGCACTCATGGAGGACTCAAAAATCGTCATGGCCAAGCCCACGGCGATAGCGGAGATGAAGAAGAAGACCGGCAACAGGGGGCTGTACCAGAAAGGATGGAGCTTTTCGGGAACGATCAGATATAAGGTTCCCAGCGATGATTGGTGCAGCGTGGAAAGAATCACGCCGCAGATCACCAGCGGAATCAGAATGGCGCGAATGACCTTCAGAGGCTTCTGAAGGTTGAAGCGCTCGAGCACAATCGGGGAAAACTCCAGCGCCAGGACCGTCGTGTAGAGCATTACGCAATACGCCACCTCAAACATCACCGAATGTGGATTCCGCATGATCAGCGGATGCCAGATGTTGTACGGTTTGCCCAGGTCATACATCAGGGCCACGCACACCAGAACGTAGCCCAGGAAAGCCGTCAGGATCGTCGGCCGGATGATGGAGTGCATTCGTTTGATGTTCAAAATGTGCACGGCTGCCGTGAGCGTGAATCCCCCGGCCGCAAGCATGACGCCGCAGAGCACATCGAAGCTGATCCATATTCCCCAGGGAAATCGATCGCTGAGATGAGTGGACGCTCCTAGGCCGCGAGTGAAGCGGATGAAGGTAGCGTAGGCCCCTGCCGCCATCAGAAATAGAAACACAGTCTTCCAAAAGCTCAACTTGACCTTCATTGCTTCCTCCCGTTTTTCTTAACGGCTTCAGGTTTGCGGCCTTCGGCGAGCGCCACCTCTTCGCGACGATGTGTGATCCACCACACTCCTCCCAGCAGCATTCCGCCCAGCGGCACAAAGTCGGGAATGTGGGAGAGAACGCGGTAAGTCAGCATGGGAAGAGGGTCCTTGGAGACGTCGGTGCGGTAGCCGAAGGTCTCGAAAGGCACGCTGGAGAGCAGCAATACCGAGGTGCCGCCAACCTCACTCAATCCATAGATATGGTTGACGTATTTCCCCGGGTTGTCTCGAATGCGCTGTTGAGCTTCGGCGATGAGCTCATCCCGCTCGCCGAACTTGGTTGCTCCCGTCGGGCAGATTTCCGCGCAGGCGGTTTGTTTGCCGGCAGCCACGCGATCCGGGCACATGACACATTTCTGCACCTTGGGGAAGAGTTTGCCCCATTCATATTTCGGAACACTGAAGGGACACGCCACCATGCAGTAGCGACAGCCCATGCATTTGGAGGCATCGTAAGTGACCGGACCCAGGGCTGTCTTCTGAAGCGCGCCCACCGGACAAACTGACGCGCAAGAGGGGTCCTGACAATTCATGCACAAGCGCCGCATGAACTTCTCCTCACGCGTGAGCACCACGGTGAGCTTGTGGGCGGATTGATAGTCCTCAGCCGCAATGGCGTCGTCGTAAGGAAGTTTGTTCTGATTGGCGCAAGCCTGCTCACATTGCTTGCAGCCGATGCAGAGGGTGGAATCGTATAAGAGTGCTTTGCTCATGAATGATTTCTCCGCAACACGCAGAAACTTTCTGATCGCTGGATAAAGGGATTCTTCGGCAGTACTGCAGCAAGACGGGGGCAGGCGCAGTCGGATAACCCGAGCGTAGCTGGACGTTGGAACGCAAGCTGCCTACCTCATCAGAGAGGCTGTCGAGAAATGCAGCAGCTTCACGGCCTCATCTTCGGACAGTGGTGAACTTTTCAGCCGTGACGAACGTCACGATTGTGCGTGATGCTGATCAACACTTCAGTTCTGCCGCGACGCACGTTGCGTTTCTCAGCATCTCCGTTGCAGGACGCAACAGTTGCCTGGCAGGCTCACAAACCCATACTGCACATGGGGTTTCCAGTTCCATACTGAGCTTGTGTTCAATTAAGCCTGTCGCACCTGTGGTAATTCTCATCGGCGGCTCGCAGATTCGCTTCGTTGCCAAAATCTGTCACTTACAGGTGAGAGCTGCGCTATGGGATTCAGAAGGCACGAGATGCAAGAGACTCGGGAACACGGGTGAGTCTGCTGCGGCGATTTGGAAAGCTGATTGCCCTAGGAAGGGCAGTGGGCGGCCAGAAAGCAAAAAAGGCCCTCCGGCGAGGTGAGTTATGACAGTCGTTCTGGTTCTTCTTACTTTCGCAATCTTTCTGCTCATCGATTACGTTCACGCACAACGGCTCGCTGTAAAACAGCCGGCTCTGCAGGCGGCGAAGCGAGAAGCCATGCCTCATGTCGTTCCGGCGCTGGTCGCGGGTTTCCAGGTGCCGACCAATCTTCGTTATCATCCCGGACACACCTGGGCACTGAGTGAGAGCCCCGACCGCGTGCGGGTGGGTATGGATGATTTTGCCAGCAAGCTGGTCGGAAAGATTGAGCGCATCGCTCTGCCGCAGCGGGGGCGCTGGATTCGGCAAGGCCAAAAACTCTGGACGATCTTCCGCGATGGCAAATCTGTCGATATGGTTTCGCCCATCGAAGGTACCATCAGCGATATCAACGAAGCCGTACTGAACGATCCAGATTTGGCGCGGAAGGATCCTTACGGCGAGGGCTGGTTGCTGGCTGTGCAGTCACCGGATGCAAAGACAAATTTCCGTAACCTGCTCGGCGGAGCCCTGGCCCGCTGGTGGACTGAAGAGTCCGCACTGCGCCTGCAGAAGAGATTGCCCGCCATGGCGGGCGCGCTGGCTCAGGATGGCGGCGTCGCGGTCGATGATCTCGCCGAGCACATCCCTGATCAGGATTGGGCTGAATTGACAAAAGAGTTTTTTCTTGGCTGAATCTGGCACTTGAAGCACTTCGCCGGAAACTACAACCGCCCGGGACAAATCCCGGGCGGCGCTTTTCTATACCAGTAATTTCCGAAAGCTGCAGGCGGAATGACAGCCTTGGCGCCGGTGGCACCTCTGGACTCGAGGTGGTACCATCGCCTGCGATGAAAATAAACCTGTCATGGTTTCTCTCTGTCGCGCTGCTTGCGGTTCTCCTGGCTGGTTCTATCCCTTCTCTTAGAGCGCAAACGCCATCGTCGCCAAAAGGCGCAATCGTTCTACACGCCGCACGGCTGCTCGACATCAAGACCGGCAGCTATATCAAGCCCGGCGAGGTATTGATCGAAGGCCAGAAAATCGTCGAGGCCGGCGCTGCCGTGACCCATCCCCCCGGTGCCCAGATCGTCGACCTCGGCGATCTCACACTGCTTCCGGGCCTCATCGATGCCCACGTTCACCTTTTCCTGCACCCCGGGGCTGAAGACCTGCAGACTGTTGAAGAGTCCGTGCCGCAACGCACCATCAGGGCGACCTTGTCGGCGCGAGATGACTTGATGGCGGGGTTCACTGCGGAGCGTGACATGGGAACGGAGGGCGCGGGCTCAGCCGACACCGCGGTTCGCGACGCCATCAACGACGGGAGCATTCCAGGACCGCGCTTGCGCATCAGCGGCAACGCCATCAACATCCTCGGCGGACACGAAGACGCCATCGGCTACAACCCGGCGCAACACGTACTGCCCAATGCCGACTATGCCAACAACGCCGACGAACTAGTAGCGGTCATGCGCGAACAATATAAGGAGGGCGCGGACTTCACCAAGATTTACGAAACCGGGCCGGACACGGTGCGCGACGGCCGCTTTTCTACGATCTACCAGTACACGGAAGCCCAACTCGCGGCCGCAGTGCAAGAAGCTGCTCGCATGGAACGCCGTGTTGCCGTACACGCGACAGGAGAACCCGGGGCGTTGTTTGCTGCTCAGGCCGGCGTGGCTTCCATCGACCATGCCAACCAGCTCAGTGAAGAAACCATACGTCTGATGCGCGAAAAACAGATTTTTGCCGTGCCCACGTTCACCATCTTCGAGTATTTCGCCGACCACGCGGCGACTCCGGCGCAGGCCGCGCACGAGCATGAGATGCTCGATCTGAAGGTCCAGGATTTTCGCAAACAGGTTGCGGCGGGAGTACCCATGGCTGTGGGCTCGGACGTCGGCCCGTTTCCTCACGGAACACAAGCCCGCGAATTCGTTCTGATGGTGAAGTATGGAATGTCGCCGCTCGCTGTGATGCAGGCAGACTTGATTCATGGAGCGAAACTACTGAACTGGGACGGTCAGATTGGATCACTGCAACCGGGTTATTTCGCCGACATCATCGCTGTCCCCGGCGATCCGCTGCAGGACATCAGTGTCCTTGAAAAGGTGGCATTCGTTATGAAAGGTGGCGTGATCTACAAGAAGTAAGAAATCTTCTGTTGGACTCTTCAAAAAAAGGAACCTTACCCTACCAGTCTCTTTCCGAGGAAGAAGGATAGGGTGGGGCGCTGTTCTGCTCCCAATCTTGCTCCCACTTGTCGCCGCCGTCGCCTTCCCGGGTCTGGTTGCGCTTCCGGTAGCAGACAAAGAGCATTCCGATGGTCATGAGCGTCGGGGGCCCAATGAGAATCAGGATGCCGCTTTTCAACGCCTGAATCATCCGTGGGCCGGAAGCAGCCGCTTGCGTATAACAGAGAGCGCAACCCTGGGCAAGCGCAGGTAGAGGAACCATAAGCAGGATCACCCCTAGCGCACACCCGAGAATTCCGATTTGTCGGCCGATCTTCATGGTAATGCCTGTCTGCCTGGGACTTACCTCGCCCAGGGCACGCCGAAAAGTTGCCGATAACTGTCGCTCCAGCCGTATTGCATGCCCAAGATCACCGCGATCGTGAAAATCAGCACAAAAAACCGAAGGCCGCGATTCTCCCACAAATGCATGAAGAAAAGCACCGCGAGTCCGCCCTCGATGACGGCCGCTACCAGCATGCGAACCAGCATCTGCGAGCCGCCAAGGTTCTGATAGGCGATAACGAATTGGATCGCCGCCAGGGCCAGCAGGCAAAAATAGATAACCACATCCCTCCCCGCTCCGCTCGCCTTATGGTCTTCAGTAGTGGTCATAGAAATCAGCTCCAGCGTTCTTGGATTTCTAATGAGAGAGATTCAACAGGTACATCAACGGCACCACGAACATCCAAACCAGGTCCACAAAGTGCCAATAAAGCCCTGTGATCTCCAGATCATCGGCGCTATAACGGCCGCCTTTATAGCGAATGCCAACCGCGATCAAGGCGATCACGCCGCCGGTGACGTGCAGCAGATGCAATCCCGTAATGCTGAAAAAGGTTGACCCGAACAGAGGCGTACCCCACGGATTGTGAAACATTGTCATGCCTTCGCCGATCAATCCGAGCCATTCGCGGATATGCAGGAAGGCAAATAAAGCGCCGGCCAGGGCTGTAATCATCATCCAGCGGAAAGCCCCCGCCTTGTCGCCTTTTTCGCCCGAGCGCACGGCAAACAGCATGGTTAAGCTGCTGGTCAGCAGGATGAAGGTCATCAGCGCCACATTTGTGATGCTGTGGAAAGGTCTGGGCCAATCGGTCGTGCCGTTGCGTATGAATCCATAAGCGACAAGGCATCCGGCAAACGTGGCGCTATCGGCGATGATGAACAGCCACATGCACAGCTTTTTCGCGGGAACAGAGAAGGCGGGAGCGGTCATTACATCGGTGGCTCCGGAGCGCGATACCTGCGCATGGATCGAAAGATCGGCTTGGCTCACTTTGCCTCCTACCTTTGACTGGACTAGAGCTTCATCCAAAGCAGCAAGAGCAGATACAGCCACAGCAAATCCATAAAATGCCAGTAACGTGCGGTAGCGACCAGGGTGCTTCGCCGCAACACACGCTTGTTCAATTTTCCTATCACGCGCACCAAACCACCCAGCCCTCCAAAGACATGCAGAGCATGAGCCGCGGTAAGAACGTAGAAGAAAGAGCTGCTGGGATTGGTGGCGAGATAGAGTCCCTGGGACTTGAGTTGAAGCCAGGCGGCATACTGTCCAAGCACAAACAGAAGTCCGAGGAGCAAGGTCACGTAAAGCCAGAGAGCCGGTCTCGTAGACTGGTCCCTCGTCCCACCCATGAAGGCGGCAATCCGGCGGCGCGCTATCTCCAGCGTGAAGCTGCTGGCGAACAGAATCAGAGTGTTCAGGTAAAGAATCGAAGGAAGAGTAAAGTGCCGCCAATCGTTCGACGCGCCCTGACGCACGATCATAGCGCTGGTCAGGGCAGCAAACGTCATGCTGATGGCTGCCAGTGCAACCCAGATGCCTGTACTCGAGGGCGCAGGCGAGTGATCCTTGACCCGTCTCAAGTCTCCCGCGGCGGGAACCAGATTCCGCCAGCCGCCGTTACCGGAGCCGTGGCTGGGTAAGCCTTCGAGATCGATTTTCGGCGGTTCGTGAACCGTAGTTGCCATACTGCCGATCTCTCCTTGGGTCGAGGCCCGCTTTCTCTAGAAACTACTTTTCCTCGTGCGGATTCGTGTATTGCTCCGGGGAGGTCTGCATCACATATTCGCTGCTTGCCCCCTCGATGTTGTACTCATACGGATCGTGATAAACCACCGGCATCTTGTCGCCAAAGTTGTTATGGGGCGGGGGAGTCGCCGTGCTCCACTCCAACGAGGTGCCTTCCCACGGGTTGTCCGGAGCTGCTGCGCCCCAGAACCGGCTATGAACAAGATTGTAAAGGAAGATGAACTGAGCCGCCCCCGTGGCCAACGCCGCCACCGTGATGAACTTATGTACCGGGATGAGCGGAATCAGATAGGGATCCGTAAAGGCCTGGTAGCGGCGCACATTGGCCGCGATTCCCAGGTAGTGGAAGGGCATAAAGATGCAGTACGCGCCCACAAAGGTAAGCCAGAAGTGAAGCTTGCCCAAGGTCTCATTCATCATGTGTCCCGTCATCTTGGGGAACCAGAAATAGGTTCCGGCGAAGATTCCGAAGATGGCTGCCACCGCCATCACCAGGTGGAAGTGGCCGACCACAAAATAGGTGGCATGCAACATGATGTCAATTGACGGCTGAGCCAGGAAAAAGCCGCTTACGCCGCCGCTGATGAACATCGAAATGAAACCTAGCGCAAACAACGACGCGGCGTTGATTCGCAGCTTGGAACCGTAAAGGCTGCCGATCCAGATCAGCACGATAATGGTTGCCGGAATCGTGATGATCAGTGTCGGGAAGGAGAAGGCCAGCGACGAGGCCGGATTCATCCCGCTCACAAACATGTGATGCCCGTACACCATATAGCTGAGAACCCCAATCGATGTCATGCAGGCGATGATCACGCGATGGCTGAGCAACGGCCGGCGCATGTTGGTGATGAGAACATGAGAAACGATCCCCATGCCCGGCACGATCGCGATGTACACCTCGGGATGCCCAAAGAACCAGAACAGATGCTGCCACAACAGAGTTGACCCGCCGGAGTGGTGTAACAATTGGCCGCTAATGACCAGGTTCGAAGCGATGAAGAAGCTGGTCCCGGCAACGTGGTCCAGAATGAGCAGGATGCACGCCGGCATGAGCACGGCAAATGCCGTCAGGCCCATCAGCGAGGTGATGAACCAGGCCCAGGAGGTGAGCGGCATTCTCATCAACGACATGCCCTTGGTCCGCATGTCCAGCGTGGTTGTGATGAAGTTCAGCGACCCCAGCAGCTGGCCCACGCAGAAAATTGCGATGGACGAGGCCCACAATATTTCTCCCAAGCCTTGGCCGGGACCGGCGACCGAGCCCACGGCGCTGAGCGGAGCATACTGGGTCCAGCCGGCCAGGGTTGGTCCGTCGCCCACAAAAAACGACGAGATCAGAACCAGGAAAGCCACAAAGGTGACCCAGAACGACATCATGTTGAAATGCGGGAACGGCATGTCTTCCGCGCCCACCTGAATCGGCAGAAAGAAGTTGCCGAAAGCCGCGAACGGCGCTGTGGTGAGCACGAAGAAAACCATGATGGTGCCGTGCATTGTCATCAGCTGCAGATAGTACTCCGGCGTCATCACGTTGCCCGGAGCGCCGGTCTTGGAGAGCAGGTGCAAGCCCGGAATGGCGTAATTCGCGAAACCCAGGTGCAGCCGCATCAGCCAGGAGAGGAACATTCCGACAAAAACCGCCACCAAGGCCAGCGCGTAATACTGTTTGCCAATAACCTTGTGGTCAAGACTGAAGATGTACTTGCGGATGAAACTCGTCGGAGCGCCGTGCGCCGCGTGTGCTGACACCTCGTGCATTGTGCTCACCTCGAACGGGGTTTGTTGATCCAGATGCCCTGCCGCAGGCAGCTACTGCAGTGCCGCCTGCTGTTTCAGCCAAGTCTCGTAATCTTCCTGCGACTTAACGTCGAGATACGCCGTCATCGCGTAATGCCCCAACCCGCATAGTTGCGTGCAGACAATTTCGTATCTGCCAATCTTGGTGGCCGTGAAATGAATCGTAAGATCCAACCCTGGGACAAAATCCTGATGCACCCGCAATTCCGGCACGTAAAACGAGTGTCCCAGGTCCCTCGAATGCATAAAAAGGTGAACCTCCCGGTTGACAGGAACGGCAATTTCGGCGGTTACGATATCATCCTTGGAGTCCTGATCGTTTGTGGTATCGAGGCCAAAGTAGTTCCCTTCTGCATCATCGATCAGGTTGGGGTGAATCGGGCCAAATTTTCCGTCTGGACCTGGATAACGGAAGTAAAACGCAAACTGCTGGGCCTGAACCTGGATGGGGATAGCATCGGCCGCGGGAGGAGTGAAATAAGCCATGCCCCAGGCTTTCGCGCCAAACACGCCCAAGGCCACGACCTCGGTGCCGACCAACAGGAAGCCGGCAATCACCAATACCCTGGCGCCGCCGGGAAAGTACTTAACCTTGGCGTCGGGTTTGGGATGGGAGAATTTCCAGATGAAAATCGCAAGCAGAATCTGAGAGCTCAGGAATGCCAGCCCCGCTTCCATCATGGTGTCGGCGTACTGCTCGTCGATAAGGTGGCCGTTAAGCGAGATGTCTGCCGGCATCGGCCACATATGCATCACGATAGGAATGGCTGAGCCGATCGCAATCAAGATGATGGTCACCGCAAACAGCTTTGCCATGTCGCCCCGCCTTTGGCCACCTGGAGTAGATTTCTGTTTAGCCCTTCATTTGCGCGCAACTCTTCCCGCTACCTGCCTGCCTTGAAACTGAAATTGGCGGTCGCTGCTTGCCCGCTCGCCACCGTGACCTTCGCAGTCTGGGTCATATCAGGCTC
>Ga0335073_10002944_pt1 | contig 23539 bp, 47 predicted proteins | sample Lox_Sample_22_FD_207093 | JGI IMG/M metagenome (GOLD analysis project Ga0335073, IMG submission 207093) | Soil microbial communities from Loxahatchee National Wildlife Refuge, Florida, United States - Lox_Sample_2.2 | ecosystem: Environmental > Terrestrial > Soil > Wetlands | place: USA... | reverse complement strand
CCTTCAACTGCTTAATCGCCCGGCGATTGTGCAGGCACCCGGCGCATAACGTCGGCGCGCCGGGCTTCGTGCGGCACGTGTCGCACTCTTTGAAATCGAGTTCAATCATCGTCGCATTCCTCGACCGGTGATCAGGGGACCCACCATAAGCACCCGCCGATGTCGATGCGGTCGGTGTCCTTAAACGCTGCGACCAATGGATTGATCCGGTGAAACACGCCGCGCATTTGTTGCGCCTCAAACATCAGCGTTGCGTCGCGATCCTCGGTCGTCTTGTATTGCGTCGTGCTTGCCTTCGCGTTCTTCGCCAGCCATCGCTTATGCTGCGCGTGCATGATGGCGCGATCCTCGTCCGTGAGCTTGACCGGCTTAGCGCGCATGATAATTGTGCCAAGCGCCGGGGTCCGCATGCCATCCGCAGCACCAACACTCGCCATTGATAATCGCTGGCTCGTCGCACAGCGCTTCGCGTGCGTGGCGCTCTAAAATCGAATCATCGACGGCGGGAGATGATTCGCTGCAATTAGCTGGCGCGTCCGCTCCACCCGGATGCGCGCCGTGTTGCTGTTTCATGGAGACCATAAAAGTATGGGAGCAACGTTTTTCTAGAGAACACCAATCTACTTCGCCGGCTCAGCGGGCTCTGTCGGCGCCGGCTCTAAATGAGCCTTCCAGGCGGCTACCGCTTCGCTGTAGGCTGTGTCTGACGCAACGGCGTTGCCGCCGTCAAACACCAAAATTGCATTCGTGAACGTCGGGCCGTCCTTCACCTTGCGCACCGGGCCGCCCATGGTGATAGCGGATACCGATTGCAAGTCATACGAGCCCTTGGCATCGGACAAAAATCGCGTTGTTGACATTCTTTTCCCCTTAAGTGATTAAAGAGGCGCCGCGTCGGCGTAGTCATCCGACGCGGCGCATTGCGTATGCGCGACAAACGGGAGGGCAAGCGCGCACGCAAAAAGGATACCGGATGCGCGCGTGCTGTCAAGCGCCCGGCGTTTCGACCGCTTGCAAGCGCCGAATCGCTTCGCTGATCGCCTGATCCTTCGCCGCCTCTTTTGCGGTCAAGGCGTCATTTTTCTGCGACAGCGAGACATTCAGCGCTTTCTGTGCTGCGCTCTCCGTCTCGATTTTGTTGACGTAAGAATATCCCATCCCGCCGACGGCGAGCGCGCCGGAGAGTGCGGATGCTGCTAGCTTCAACATGACAAATCTCCTTTATCAAAAATTGCTTTACAATGTGGACAAATTCCCCCTAGCGGCCCTAATCCGAAATGCGCGCATGGATAGCCTTTGATGCGGTCCTGTAACCAAATGATGATCGCGCCCGCCTCCACGGCCGTGTAGCCGCGATACGCGAGTTGATTGAGCTGCTTGAGCGGCAAGCCCGCGAACGGATCATCCGGCCAGCGCGCCAGGCAATCGGTGCACGAACAGCGCGGGCCCGGATGGTGTTCGTTCGGATTCATGACACGCACTCCATCGTGATACTCTCAATGATGTAGCCGGCCGGCGAGACGTACCGTACCGTCGTGATCGTGCAGCCGAGCGCGTCGCGCCGGACCCGGACGACGCGAACGCTCATGACTTGCTGCCGTCCGTGATCGCGAACAAGAATGCGACCGCGAACGCGATGACGAGCAGTACTCCGAAGCCTGAATGAATGGCGTGCATAAATTACTCCTTGCGGCTGCCGTCATAGACGGCGTCCGCAATTTTCTGCGCGCAATAGATGCGGACTACGCTGTCCACTGTCGCGCGCGCGAGCGGCTGATTGTTGCGGACTACCTCGGCTAATTCCAAGTACACAGTTTCCTCTAGCCTGAGATAGACGTGCAAGGCGTTGCGGATTTCGTCGTTGAGATGCATAAAACCTCCCGTTACCGTAGAAAAATGATGATCATGCCGAAGAACGTGACCGCGAACGCAAAAAGGTTGCGGCAGATCGTGAACACGCGTGCTTCGGTGCTCACGCTGACTCGACGATGCGCAGACACGGACTCGGTCGCGCCGTGTGATAGCCGTCGAAGTACTCGACTACACCGGCCGCGTTCGTGTGACGGCGGCGCTCGGCGTCCCATGCCCGCCCGCTCTCGTCGTCGCGGATGAGGTAGAGCGAGCCGCGCATGCGATCGTTTTCGCTCGGCAAGCGAAACAGAACCTCGCCGCTACAGATGACGAACAAGCGCGCGGCTTGCGCGCCGTCTGCTGCTACCATTGGTTTGGGAAATCCTTCGCCGACATGTGATCTTAATGTCACTTCGTGCGTCGCAGGAATCAAATCCTGCCAACCCCATTCTATTAGGGCCTCTCGTACTGTGCGTGCCATAAAACCTCCCGTTACAATTCCAACCGTCAGATACGAAAACGGCCCTAGTATGGGCCGCGTTGACAATTCTAACTGTGCGAGAGATCACATTTCAATCATCGTCATATTCTGTCAAATCGTCTTCGTCTTCGTCCTCGTCGTCATCGTCATCGCCGGGGCCGCCGGCAACGCTGGATTCTAGCGTTTCAACGATCACGTCAAACCGCTCCGCCTCGAATGCATTCCATTCGCTTTCGGTGATAATGCGCACGTCGGCGAGATAATCGAGAATATCCTCGATATCATCCTCCGTCATGAATTCGTCGCGAAACTCCGCTTTGAATCCATCGTCCGTGTCGGAGACCCAAATCGTCGTCTCGTCGGCGTCTAGCAGCTCCGCCGGGCCGTGCGCGCGTAGGATCAACTCGAGCGGATATTTTCGCGCCATTACGCGGCCGGTGTCGTGGTCGATGATTCGGTGCCGGTCGGCGGATTGGGCTCGACGAGGCAGCCGGTGAACGTCGGCTGTACCCATTTCTCGTAAGCCCATTCTCCGATCACTGTCCCGAGCGCGGTCAGCGCCAAAAACCAAGCTAAGCTCGTGTACGTGATGTGCACTCGCTCCCCGCCACTTAATTTTAAATCCATTGCTTGACACTCCTCTAAAATCCTAGCGCTTTGTTGCCGCGTGTCGGATAAACCAGTGCATTGGATCTAAAAATGATTTGCTCGCCGGGCGCGAGATCAAATCGGTACTTAGTTCCCACGCGGAGTACTTTCGTGGCATTGCGGGAACTCTGCGCGATGATCGTGCCGACTTTGTCGCCGAGGGGAACGATTTCGATGTGTGCATGACCGCTCCCGTCCTGAAACGCGATGACGATCAACTCGTCGCGATCGAATCCGATTTCATATTCCTTGGGCTTAGAGACGATGAAGGGCTTGTACGTCACCATCCATGACGTTTGCACAGAAGACTTGACCGCGATGCGATTGCAATCTGGATTGAGCGCGCGCAGTTTGAACCCGTTGCAGTCCGCCATCGTTTCACTCCGCGAGTTTCGCCTGTACCCAGTGTACGGCGCTCGTCAGCACCGATGCAACCGCCGCAGCGGCATAGGGCGCATAGTCCGCCGGGAGCCCTACGTGCAACGTCAAAAATCCCGTGACGAGTCCCGTCAGTACCGCGACGATGTGCGGGGTCGCATTCAAGGTGCCGTCACTCGAGGGCGGCAGAGCGGGCGGTTGCTTCACCGGCTGTTGCTGCTGCGGCGTTGACATGATCAGCTCCCCTGCCCGGTAAAGAGGTTGATTCCCTCTTGCACTAAGCACATTTGCGGATTGGCCGCGATCGAGCATGGCGTACCGCACGGCTGCACGCCATAGGATGAGGGCGCGACGGCCGGCGTCGTTGTTGGACAATTCTTCTGTTTCCATAGGTAATACAGCACGGCTGCGCCGCCGATCACCCATAGCGTCGTCGATGTCGATTTGGTCATGGTCGATGCTCCTCTAGCCGCACCAGTTTGTCGGACATTTTACCCCAAAATTCTGCCCGCCCATGTCCGGATTTGCGGCGGGATTTAAGTAGTTTGGATTCGTGCTTGCGGGCGGCACTTTGAAAAAGAGCCAATAGAGCACTGCCGCTCCGCCTGCTACCCATAGCATTTGCTCGGTTGATTTCGTCATGCTGTCGCCCTCAAGTTGCGTAAGTCATTGTGAATCAGCCGCTCGAGCGCTCCGAAATTCGCGCACGGTGGATGGAAGCGATTGAATACTGCGCCGGCTCCGAGCGGCTGAATGTAGTGCTGCTCGCCGCACGGAAAATCGATGAAATTCCCCGGGCCGGCACTCAGCTCTCCATCGTCGCACGCGATCACGAATTGCCCATAGAGCACGTAAGTGTAATGCGACATCACTTCGTGCGTGTGCGGCGGGATGCAGGATTGCGCGTCGGGAAATTGATAAATCAGCCCGTTCGCGCGCGAGAAGATTTGCGGGGGCTTAGGCATTGGCGGCCGGTGCGTTTGCGAGAATGCCGGCGACGTAGTTTGGCGTCTGCCCGTTCTGCGGGATGCCGCCGGCACCTTGGACGGCGCTCAAGCCCGCATTGTACGCGGCGATCGCCAGCGGCCACGAATTGAGCGCGGCGTAATTCGTTTGCATGGTCTGCGCCGCTTGCTGAATCTGATTATTGGTGTCGCACGCGGAGAACGGCACGGGCACTTGGACCGACGTGTAATACGCTGGCATCAATTGCATGAGCCCGAGCGCTCCAGCGCTCGATGGTGTCGAGCCATCGATGACGTTTTGCAAGAAACTCGATTCTTGATACGCCATCGCGGCGAGTAAATTGGTCGGAAATCCGTATTGCTGTTCGACTTGATTTAAGATCGGGACCCATGTCGGTCCCTCGTTCACGTTCTGCCAACCGGCGACTGCGGCCATGAGTTGCGTTCCTAAGCCTGGCGAGTTGCAGCCGCTGCCGGCAATCGGACACGTGCCCGACTGCTGCGTGTACCACCAATAAAGCAGCGCGCCGCCGCCCAGTAACAGAAGCACTTTCTGACCTTTCGTCATTGATGCAGTGCCTCGATTTCCGCACCGAATCGCGAGAACCACACGCCCAGTGTTTTAGTTTTTGCCGCGAGCGTGTCGATATCTTTTATGATGCTCGAGAGCGTGAGTCCCGCGCGCACGCAATTTAAAATCTGTCCGGGCTCTATGCAAGCAATCGAATGCTTTTGCGCTATTGCGAAATTAATGATATCTCCGGCGGTCGCGGCGAACGTTTCTTTTTCTCGACTTATCGAATATTTGCCCGACAAAATGATTGAAAAATGGATTGCGTCGTCCTCGTGAGCATGCTGCGGTAATTGCTGTCCTACCTTATTGAACGTATAGAGTGTGCCTATGCGCAAAGGCATCGCATGCAATACCGATCGATCATTTGGTAATTGATCGTAGTTCACTGTTGGCAATTTCAATGATTCGTCTATCATAACGGTAGCCCGGTTCCCAAAATATCTGGTAGCCCTGTCAACGTTATCACGGGCGCAAATGATCCTCCTCCTAGCGCAAAACCTGGATCGGTCGGTAAACCTTCTGGATTTACTGAATCCGGCGATGCGAATGCTAGGCTACACGTTGGCTCGTAAGTTCCTCCCGTGATGTAATTTATTTTGTCTCCAATCGTTTGGACTTGAGTGCGTGTCACTGTTCCTGTGAATGTTCCGCCGAAAATTCCATAACCGCATGTGTTCGACGGAATCGCTGAATCTCCGCCGGTTAGATTAACGGTACCTGAGAAATTACCGCCAAAAATTCCAGCTTGAAATTTTGACGCACTACCGTTGCCAGAATTCCCCGTCAAATTGACTGTGCCCGAAAAATTTCCGCCAGTGATGCCCGATTGCAGTGTCGCTGACACGCCGTTGACGCTTTGCGGTGCAATCGTGACCGTCCCGGAATAATTTCCCGCGTCGATCTGGCATGACGGATTTACGCCGTTCGTTGTATCCCACGAAATCGGGCCCGCCCATCCTCCCGATGGCCCTGTTGAGATGACGTTCTGCGATGCCGTTAGCGAGCCCCCGTGCATCACTACGGAATCGCCTGATTCTGGCACGCGACCGGCCGGCGTTGCAGCAATCGCGCAACAACAACTCGTCGGCCCCGATCCTAGCGTCAAATACCAATTACCTACCGTGTTCCAATTTCCGTCGAGCACTGGCCTTGTGATCGTTGGGCCGTTCACCGTGTTTATACATCCATAATAAATGTTGCTCATGAATCAGCTCAATATCCCGGGATGTACTGGATTAACTCCCATTGCCCGCCATTTTGTTCCGCGTCATATTGCAAGGCGATTCGCGTCTTCGTTCCGATTGGAACTGTAAATGGTGATGTTACCGACGATGACGACGGAATCACAATACCGTCACCTAATGTAACTTCTGGCGATGCACCGTCACCGGTGATCCAAAAATTTACTATCGCTCCATCGCTCGTCCCTGTCGGTTCTTCGATCGTGAAATTTCCCGTTGCTAATACGCGATTATTTGTGTACTGCGCTGGCGTGATCGTTGAACCGAATGTCAGAGTTGTAAATGCGTTCATCAATTCTATTTCGGTATTACTACCGGACGCGAAAACCGCAAGTGTGTTGGAAACAATCACGATGTTTACAGGCTCAGGTGGCAAGCCTCCGGAATAACTCCACGGTTTTTTGGCGCTCTTAAACACATTAAGCTGTCGCCCCCTGCGTCCCCCATGCGTTGATGGTGACAGCACCGGCTGTCATGGTCGTTCCCAACACAATATACAAATCATTAGCAGCCGCAGCCGATAAATATCCCTGTCCCATATCTTCAGCAAACACTGTCGTTTCGCCCGCCGCAAGCGCAGCGCCCAAGTAGCAGACGAAATTTTTGAAAATCGTTGATGATCCGTCTCGCAATTGCACTGTCTGAATACCTGCGGAACCTAGATCACCCGCTACTGAAATACTAAACCCCATCAGACGAAAAAAAGAGCCGGCACCCGGCGACCAAATCGCCGTTGCTCCTGATGCCGTGACACTCGCAGTTTTGAATGTATTTGCGACGCGAACGCGGTCCCATGTCGCACCGTTGAATCCATACAGGTACGCAAGTGTTTCGATTCCTTCGCTGGTTACTGGATTGCTGTCGGAATCGGGTGGCGCGGATGTGACCGGCACGACAATTCCGCTCGAGTCTGCACCGAATAACAGGACCGGCTTCGGCCCGGGAGATGGAATACTCATGTGCCTGGCTTCCTGTTTTCGACCGCGTAAGAGAGCTGATCCAATGTCACCGGGATCAAGTTGACGCGCACGTTGACATACGCCGTCGTGCCGCCCGCCGCGATATTGGTATTGACGCCGCTCATGCCGAAGGTTGCGCCCTCCTCAACGACGTAAAACGTCTCGATGGGGTCCGTCGTCCCGGGTCCGATCGTGAGCGGCCCGTTATACGGCAGCGCTGCGCCTTGCAGCAAAATCGTCACTTGCGAATTCGCGAGCGGTCCCGAACCCGGCGCATCGTAACTTACTTGCCATTCGCGCGGCACAACGCGATAGCCGAGCGGCGCCTCAAAATTGATCACCCACGGCGCGGCGTTCGTGGCATCGACGCTCCCCGAAAAGAGTCCATCGAATGCGTTAACGGGGCGCGAATCGTAGACAGCGCGCGCATCGTATTGCGCGCTTGGTTCGCCTAACGGCGCCGATTGCATCGCGTCGATGGAGTCTTGAGCGGTCTGCAAATCTTGCGGACCGTCGAAGAATTCGGGGTCCGATTGGAAATCCCGAATTGTGAGTGACCATTCTAAATTGCCGTTATACATGGTGCCTCACGTCCTAGGGAATGCTTTGGTGCCAAGAAACGAGAGTTGCAATTGCGAATACGTCGTGCCGCTCGGACCAATGTCGAAATTCGTTAATCTCACGAGTATCGATGACTTGCGCGGCCATACCGTCATGCGCGGCAGGAATTGCCCGTACCATGAGATGTTCGGCACGGGAACCGGCGCGTTAAAACACACGCGCCCCGTTGTCTGATTCGTGACACTCATGTAAATCGCCGGCAACTGATCGCCGGTGCGCGATGTCGCCGTGCCTTCGACGAGTGCGAACATCGCGAATTTCTGCCAAAAGAAATCAGAATCGCCATGCGTGTTAAATGTCAGCTCAACCGTTTGCTCTTGCGCGAGACTGGCATCGTAGTCGCTCTCGTAAGTAAAAAACGTGCGGCTTTGATATCTGATCATACTCTTGGGAAGGCTTTTGCGCCGATGAACGAGAGTTGTAAGAGTGAGTACGTCGTCAATGGTGGCGCGACACCTGGAAATGTCAACGTCGTTGTCTCGCCGTTCTCAAAGTCTCCATTCGTATCAAGCCACAACCACGTCGAGCCCGCCGTCGCCGTCACGGCAATGCCGCCAATCGACCCGGAATCGCCGTTCGCCAAAAAAAGCGCATCGCTTGAGAGATACGTGAACGTATCGGGACCCGCACCCAATTCGGTTGTCACTTGACTGAATAAATCGGCAGCGCCCGCCGCCGTCACGATGTAGAACACAGTCTGTCCGAAGCCTGAAAAAACCCCGGCTACCAAAATATCTTGACCGTTGACCGCATCCGGCGTCGCGGAGCCGACAGTACCCGTCCCGCCGGGCACGCCGGCCGCCTCCCATCCGGTGAACTCGACATCCTCGCCGCTCGAGCCGATGCCCGGGCCGTCCGGATCGAAGCCCGAGACCACCGTCACGACGGTAGGCGCATCGACATTAAGCAACTCGATCAGCATCGATGACTTGCGCGGCCACACGGTCATGCGCGGCAAGAATTGCCCGTAATAGGCGAAGTTCGGGAGCGGTACGGGCGCATTCATGTAAATGCGCCCCGTCGTCTGATTGGTGACTTTGAGCGCAACGGCCGGCAACTCGTCCAAGGTGCGCGATGTCGCCGCGCCATCGACGAGTGCGAACGCGCCCAATTTCATCCAAAAGAAATCGGAATCGCCGTGCGTGTTGAACGAGAATTCGGTAGACGCGCCGGGGCTTAAGGCGTTTGGAAAATCCGCCTCATACGTGAATAGCGTCTTACTTTGATACCGGATTGCCATCGGCGCCGCTTCACGTCGGCGTCAATGTCTGATTGGTAAACGCCTTGATTCCGATGAACGAGAGTTGCAGGTTGCTGTAATCGGCGTTGCCCTCGTTCGCGAGATTGATTTGAATCGTCGCGAACGCTTGCCACAGCACGACCATCGGCAAAATGAACGGGAATACGCCGTTCCCCGCCATGTTCGGGAGCGGCACCGGGTTATTCGAATACTGCCGGCCCGTCGTTGTATTCGTGAGCAGCATCGTCACTGCCGGCAACTGATCGGCGCTGCGCGTGGTAGCGGCGCCCCCGACCAATGCGAATGCGCAAAACTTCGTCCAGAAAAAATCGCTGTCGCCTGCGATATTGAACGTCAGTTGCGTGGCGTCGCCCGCGTCGAGCGTTGCGACAATGTCGGATTCGTAGGTAAAAAACGTGCTCGCGACGTAGTTACCTGACTCCCATGGCGCGCCGCGCTGCATGCCCATGGGCGGCTGCTGCTGCGGGATCGGGCTCGGATTTCTTGCGCTCATCTTGTTTGCACTCCTTCCGCTTAAAACGTCGGGGGAGTTTGACGCTCCCCCGAAAGTAGACAACCGAACCGAGTTGAGGAGTTTAGGTTGCCTGGCGAATGAGATACCCGCGCAGCCGATCCATCAGCCGACCGATTTGTAACGATGGCGTCGGAATGAGCGCCGCGAACGTGACGACCATTGTAAAGCTTTGGTTCGGCTGAATGAAAATCGGCGCGATGTTGTAAATCTCGCCGGACCACGCCGCATAGGAGATTTCCGAGCCCGCGCCGGCACCCGTCGTGCTCCCCTCGTTCGCTATGGCGACGGCCATCGCAAGCCGCGTTGCCGGCGGGAACATGTTGAGCGGCCCGTCGGTGATGTACGGCCGATCGGTGCCGATCGCGAGGATTTTGTTTCCGCCGTTGCCGACGTTGTACACATCGTTTACGAAAATGCCGATTGTCGTTGGCACGTTCGATCGGCCGGGCTCGACCGCAAAGGCGACGGTCGGCGTCGTCGAGTTGTTGACGCCGGGGAAAAAGAGATTCTCGCTACCGACCGCGAGAAACGCATTTCCGCTCGTCAACTGATTGCCGATCGTCAGGTTGGTGTCGAAAATCGTCTTCGGCACCGCACCCGCGCCGGGCGCGCTCGATGTTCCCTGTCCGATGGGATTTGAGTAGAACGAGAAGTTCAAACTCCCCGCGCTCGGATACGCGATCGCATCGTACAGAGGGTCCCAAATCACGTCTTGCTGACCGGCGACGCCTACAATGTACTGCTGCAACTGCGCCGCAGTCGGAACGGGCCGCCCTTGCGCGTGTGCGACGGCGCCGAAATGCTCGCCGCGCTCCTCGGATATTTTCTGCATGCCGTCCGGCGTCATCTGCCAGACGGTTTTGCTGATCACGTTCGTTCCGATGGCCGCCATGACAGCGGCGTAAAGTGCGAGATTCTTTTTCACTTGCAATGCTCCTATGAGAGAAAAGTTACAACCATTTACATTGGATGGCTAACCCTTCCAACTGCGAATCACATTCCCATGCTGTCGGTTTCGTGCAGCCCCGTGTACTGCGCGTTGCCGCCGAATCCGCGCATACCGACCACGGGATTGGGCAAGTACGCACCCATGCGACGCGTCGCCGCGTAGGCGCCTAAGCGCGGCGCGGGATTGATGAAGCCCAAGCGCTGGCGATTCATGTACGCACCCATCGGCTGACGGGACATGTATGCGCCCATCGCCGGACGCCGATACGGCACATAGTCGCCGACGCCGCCGAGCTTCAAGCCCCCGAATCCGCTCATGCCGGGCAAGTTTCCGCCGGTCGCGCTCGAGATGTACGGCGTGACGAAATTCACGCCGACCACGGTTAAGCCACCGATGGCGACGAAATTGCTCATGCGCGAGTTTTTCGTGATCGCGTAGGCGAGCGCGCCTAAGCCTAGGGCGGCCGCTCCCTGAACAAGCACTGGGATCAAGGTCCCGGTCGTCAACTGCGAGGGCAGATAGGGCGCCAAATACCCGTAGGCGATGGCGAGCGCGATGGCGCCGCCGACGCCGATCGCGGCCGGTGTCAGTACCGCACCCCACGTCTGTCCGCCGAAGGGATTGCGGCGACGGCGCGGGTTTCGGTGCCGGCGATAGTGGTGCCGGGCATGGTGCCGACGGCGGGGATTGCGATGGCGGCGACGATGGAACATCGGATTATGGCGCCGCCGCGCACGATGACGGCGCGGATTGCGGCGCCGATGGCGCATGTGCACCTTGTGGCGGCGCTTGCCGCGCGGGTTTTTGCGCCGGCTCGCCCAGTACTTGCGCAAGGCGGCCGGTTGGCGGCGCTTGGCGTTGCGCCGACGGCGCTTCGGATTGATCAAAAAAAGTGACTCCGACATAACGATAGCTCCTCTTTGAGCTGATATGTCGGAAGCAACGGCAGGATGCGTTCCGTGAAATGCGCCTCGTAAGCACGCCGCGACGCTGAGCGGACATTACGTTAAAAGCCGCGCGCTAGTCAAGCTCCTCGCCGCGCGCGTCGATATCGACGATGCCGCGCTTCGTCACGCGATAGCGCCCTTCGACGATGAACAATTGCCCGGACGCGCCGTCCGCGCAGAGGAGCGGGCGAGAGCCGGCGGCGAAGTGATGCCGGTACTTCGCTACCTTTCCGCGCTGCGTGGTATCGTACTCAATCGCGTTGATGTTCCCCATCACCATGACGACTTTCGGCGTCTCAAATTCCACGACGCGCCCGCGCTTGGGGATTTCCTCGCGAAATTCCTTGTAGAGCTTGTACGCTTTGTCAACGTCCGCTTGATCGGTTGCGTATGGATTCGCGACGTAGGCTTTGCGGCCAAGCTCCGCTTGACAGACGGCGTAAGGATCGACAGCGGAGCGCGAGCGCTTCACGTCGCGCACGCATCGATCGAACTTGCGAGTGTGTTTCTTGCGGCGAGGATTTATTTTTTTTGGCGCAAGGTTTTCAGCTACTCGCTGCGCTGTTTTCTTGTCATCGTATCCGCCGATGGTCATGTCGGGCTGTCCGAATGTTTGGCGGAATAGATACCACTTTTGCGAGACGCGATCGTATCTGATCAGTAATCCGCCGTACCCGTCGGATGACTCATATTCGTGAGTTCCGATTCTGTGACGCCATTTCAGCATTTAGTAATAACTCGGGCACAAGGGATTGCGCAGAAAACACGTCAGGCTCGAGGCCGCGCTACCGACGCCGCACTCTATTTGCTGCGCGGGCTTGACGACGAGATCATAGACGACATAGATCCCGAAAATCGCAATTGCGACGATGGCGATATCCTCACCCGTCATGTTCTTGGGATTCTTCCGGCGTCGATGCTTTCTCATGATAGTGCTGCCCATGCTGCGAGCCCTGCGAGCCCTAAGAGTAGTAACGTCGATGAGCTGCTGCTCGTCGTTGCCGTTGTTTTTGGCACGCCCAAATTCCCGCTGCTCACGTCGGCCGGCGCCGTGCCCGCTTGCGCATTTTTGAGCTGCGAGGCAACGATAGTTGCGAGTGCGGCGGCTTGTTGCGCGCTCAAGAGTGTTTGCGCGACCGCGTTGACGGCGGATCCGATTGCGCCGGTAATTGCTGGCGTTGATACGCCGGAATTCGCGGCGCTTGCGACGTCGGTGCTTGAGTTGACGCTAGCGACCGTGCACGACAGTGTCGGCGCGGGACCGGGACAGATGGCGCTTGCGGAATACATCGGCGCTGTGAGACACGCCGTGTAATTGACGGTCGGCGAGAATGATTCGTAGGTGATCGGCGAGACGGCGCAGAGATAACTTCCGTATTGCCCGAGTGCTTGCGATGCGCGCGATTTGAAATTGCCGGCGTAGATCGCGCGCAGTTTCCCCATCGTTTGCTTGTTGATTTTGGAGAATGCGCCGGGCACCAAATTCGGGAGTGTTGGCGCGACTTTCTGATAGATGCCGGGCTGATCGGATTTCAGCCAGAGCAAAAACCCTTTGACGCCGGTCGCTGTGATGGACATACGCGCGCTCCTATTTCTTCATGAGATACCAGGCGAGAAGCCCAAGCCCGCCGACGAGCAGGAGCGTATTGGTCGAAAGCCCCGTGGCAGGCGTCGCGGTTGCAACTGCTTGCTGCGCGGCGGCTTGCACTTCGGGCTGCGATGTGTCAGCGCCTTGTGCTTCCAATTGCTGAAGCACGGCCGTGAGCGCGGCCGTCGGACAGCTCGCGGCGGTTGCGGGAACCGTGACCGTGGTCGCTGGCGTCGTTGATGTTGCCGGCACGGTTGCGGTTGCGGCGACGGGTGCGGCCGGCGTCGCTGGCGTTGCAACGGCCGCCGTGGTCGCGGTCGGTACGGCGGTTGTGGCCGGGATCAGCGTGTTGGGCGCGGTCGTTGGAACGGTGACGGTGGGCGGGGCGACAGGCGTTGCGGTCGTGGTCGTGGTCGCGGTTTTCGCGGCGGTTGCGGCAGCGGCGGGGACTGATGTGACATCGGGGACCGGCGTTGCGGCATCGGCGACGTTCAAGCTCCCGGCGACGTAATCGACCATGAGCGCATACACCTTGGCCGCCGCCGCGTTGCTCCCCATGGTCGCGGCATAGGTTTTCGAGAGCGCCGCCGTGCTTGCAATCTGCCAGCGATTGAACATCCACACCATGCAGCCGCTCGAGCCCATGATGACGGCGTTCGTCACGGCCTCGGGACCTACCAGAATGCCGGGATTCGTGAACGTGAAATTTCCCGGGCCCACGGGGCCGCCCGGCTGCGATGTCAGCGAGACCGTGACGCTTGCGCCTTTGGCGTTTTTGCAGACGGCGGTTGCGACAGTCTGCACCATGGTCGCCAATGTCGTTGCCCAGTGCGCGCACACATCGTAGTTACTAATGATCGATGAATCCCATGGCGCATACTCGCCGACTGCGAGCAACGCCTCGATCATTTGCGTGAGCCCGTTGCCATCGTTGTTCCACGGGAATTGTCGGCCGATGCCTGCGACGGTCGAGGGGAGCTGCGCAAGCGCGTTTACTAATTGCGTATCCCATGAGCCGATGTGCGCGGCTGTGTTGGGCTTTGCGGCGAGAAGCCCCGAGACAATGCCCGCGACTGCGCCGACTGCGGTCCCTACAGGACCGATGACCGATCCCGCTGCCGCGCCCGCTGCGATGGCGGAAGCGGCTGTCACGCCGGCCGTGACGGCGGCCGTGCTCTCGACGCCGACTTTGACGTTGCAGACGGCGGCGCCTAAGCCTCTCAAGCGACCGACGCCGACCCGGTAATTTCGGAGCGGCGTCGGAATCGGCATGCGATACGGGATGAACGGGCCGGGCATTGTGCGAGCCATGGGGTTTTCCCTTTTAGGTCAGATGTGCGCGAACATCACGCATGAGGCGTCCTCGGGGAACCAGCCGAGCGGCACTTTCGTGCCATCGTCATCGATCGGAATGCACTCGGCGTTCACCCACCCGACGCCATCGATGAGCGCTTGACCGCTGACGTGCGAGAATAATTCGCCTTTGGGGTCCTCGGCGCTCGGTACACCGATCGCGCAAAAACGCACAGGGTACCCTACACAGTGCGCGAGGCAACAAAAGAGGATGGATTTGTCATCGCAATCCCCGCTCCTCGCATGGAGCGTGTAGTCGGGGTCCTGAATCGTCTCGGCGGAGAGCATGTCGTGTGTGTAGCGGATCGAATCGCGCACAAAGGCGTGCAACGCTGCTACTTCGTTCCAATAGTCTTTTTCTCTCACGGGCAACGTTAACTTTTGTGCGAGCATGCGCACCGTTAATAGCCGCTGCGCGCCGTTCGAGTCTCGAGGCTTTAGAAACTTTCGCGACCGATCGACCATGATCCGAAGCGTCGCCATAACGCCATTGACGCCGGACGGGATCGACCCGAAGAATGCAGGAAAGCGCGCGGTTTCAGGCATTCCGCGCGAGCGTATCTCTTAACTTATTGTTTGTCCACCATGCCCAATTCGCCCATCCATAATTGAGGATGTGCGCCCCGAATCGCCTTCAGCACATCTTCTAACATGTGATCATATTGACTGATGCCAGACCCGTCGATCGAGTCCGCGATGTCTCGCCAATTCTCTACGCGTTGCGCAGTGTTAACTCGTCCGACGTGCACCCACTTGCCGAGCATTTTTGCGCAACGCGCTGCTCGTATCGCCGGCTGCGAGATTTTAAACGCGTCATCGCCGCCGATGAAAATCGCCGTTAAATCGTCCCACGGTATTGCTATGTGTTCAATTCCATTTTGCAACACTAATGCTCTCGGCAGTCCATTTGTGTGACTTTTGAAATAATGGAATAATTCTATTGTTCGCTGTGCGTCTCCGACCACGTCCGGAAGACACGCGAAAATCGGCGCATCTGTCTCCGCCTCCTCAAGCAATCTATTCCACCGGTCGCGCTCGAATCTACTGAAACAGCCGTTATCTAGTCCGTATGGAATTCCTTGCAGACGCGCGTAACCCGTCAATGGCGTCCGTAATTGCCATAGATCCTCACCGTACCGCACGCGATATTCCGCGATTTTTCGCGGCGAACAATCTAGCATTATTTTCACGGCCGAATTGTTTCTATATCTGTGCCGTGATGGTGCGCTTTCAGCGTTTGCACGCCACCGAATTTCGCAAGCAAGATGTCCGCGAATTCCTCGTGATAGCCTTGTAGTGTCTTCACGACTGCTTGTATTTCTTCGACCATGATCATTTGCGCCGTTTCGATGCGCAGACAATAATCGACTGTGCATCCATTTTTTGGACAGCTCGCGCGGAATCGTTGCGTGTAAATATTCACGGGAACGGGATCACGGCCGGTGCAAAGACGAGAATCAGCACGACGGCGATAATGATGCCGACCACGAACGCGCCTGCGTAGAATTCCCATTGCTTCATGTTTGCCTTGGACACTTCGTCGGACGCGGCATCGTGAATTCCTCGAATGACTCGCCGTGCTCTTTCCAATCCGCTTCGGAGGCTAGATTGCATTCTTGATGGAATTTGTTCACGAATGGCTCACCCTCAAAAACGCAGCGGATGCGCACGAATCGCTCGCCGGGATTGATTTTCTCGCCGCACCATGAGCAGCGGTGCTCGAGGCGCGCGACGCGCTCACGCGTCTCGATCACTCTCACGTCATACTTCTCGCGCTGCATCTGTCGGCGCGACATCCGCAAGCGTGATGTAGACTTGCGTTCCCTTGTCATATCCCGAGAACGTGTAATCTTTGATTTTCACCGGGATTTTGAAAAACTCCGCATTCAGCCACGATTCGATGGCGCGCGCGATTTGCTCGGCGTTCAATGACATGCTTTCCACGGGATGCCCCATTAGTTTGCCCCCTGTCCCGTCTCTGCGGCGAAATCGGGTATTTGATCCGGATAGTGGTACGCAAACCATCCGATGTGACGCAAGCGTGTGCGCTTCTCGAGGCGATACGTGCAGTTCGTCAGCATCGCAATGCGCATGAAAAGACTGCGATCCTCGCCGACCCATCGCGCCTCAGGCGACGGGCCCGACGTGAAGTACGCGCAGTGCACGGCGCCATCGTAATAAAAGCGCGGCACGGCCTCTTGTCCGTCCGGTGTTTGCGCATCCTTCATTTTTTGGAACACGTCGCGATGTACGCGCGTGAATCCGAGACCGAATGATGCCGGCGGCTGTCCGATCACTTTCTTGGAATATTCCGCCGTGACGATCGGCTCGTCGCCCTCCCATAACAGCTCGAAATCGGACAAATCGAATTCTATGTCGCTGTCAATCATCATGAACCAATCGAAATCTGTTTCTTTTTCCATGAATCGATTAGCGATGACGTTGCGCGCGAGCGCGATGTCGGAATTCCCGCAGTAGTGATACGGCCAGCGCTTCAGGTGATGCATGCACTGCACGACGCCGCCGATACACCCGATGTCAATCCTTCGATCGAGTGATGGGATCGCTGCGTAAATGCCGGATTCTGGAATCATCTGTGTTTCCTATATTTTCGGCAAATGATCCTTGAGCAGCTCGTCCCATGCATGCGCGAGTACATAAAACTGATTGCCGCACTTCGTACAGCGCCAGTTATCGTAATTTTGCTCAAGATATCCCGTGCGATTGACGAGCACAAAATGCTTGTAATGGAATATGCGGCACTTCCACAAGCGCCAGGCGAAATACTTTTGCCAAAGCCACGCGCTCACGTGCGCGCCGGCTTGATGGCCTGCAAGATGAATGCGTGCATGGATTTGTCATCCTGACTGTACAGGCACCGAAAGTCGCCCTTCCAAATGTGCCGGTAGTCGCTGCGCGTCGTTTGCTTGCGGTCGCATTCTTCGATGTATGCGGTCTGATCTAGGAACGACAGCGTTTCGGGAAGTATCGCGCGAGTGTGCCCCGGATCACCCCATAGCCAGCCGCTGTAGCGAGAAGGACAAGTAGCGAGGACCAAACCGCCAGGGACCAAAATCCGATACAGATTAGAAAAAGTATTGAAAAAGGACACATAATCGCCCTGACGACCCAAATGCTCGAGAATTTCGTAAGCGTGCACTTCATCGAAGTAGTCTTCCCTGATAAACATGAGCGGATGACTCGCGTTGTCAATACAATCGAACGCGCTTGCCCGATGGTCATTGACTATCCACGTGCCAATGCCGTCCGGCGTCATGTAGCCGGTATTCAAATCGCACAGCAAATCCGGCGCGACGTCCATGTTGACGTCGAGCGTGACAACGTCGTCCCATTCCTTCGACCATGTGCGCGACGGTTGGCTCGATGTGAGATCCCATCCCATGCGTTTCTTGCGGCTGTGACCGCAGCCTAAGAGTAATTGTTTCATTTTTTGTCAAACTCCTCCGCCAGGAATATTTTTAGATCGTCGCACATGCGGCGCCATTCCGCTTCGTATTTTTTCTCTGTGTTAACGAAAATCCAATGCCGGATATGAAAGCCGGCGATGAAGCCCACCGAGAAGCTAATGATCGCGCACGCGATCACTGCGCCACGTCGAGATATCCGCCTTCATCGGTCGGCGCATCTTCCGTCGGTTTCATCGATTCGGAAATCCAGTAAATCAACTCGTCGCGGAACGTCGTGCACCATTCGCGCACGTTGGTGAGTGACGGTTCCCATTCGCACACGGTTTCGAACCATTTCTCATGATTGAGATATTCGAGCGCTTTTGCGGGCGGCAAGTAATCTTGCACGCTTGATGGCACGTGCTCGCGCAAGAATAACTCGGCGTACATTTGCGCATCTTTCCCTTGCTGCGCCCACCCGGCGATGATTTTGAGTTTTTCTTGCAGCATGGGCTTGAAGAACATCAGCATGTCAGCTCCGTTACCGCGTGGCGGCGCCGCACTTCCAGCAGAAACTTGCGCCGCAGGTTCCGCAGATGGAGACGCCGAAATCGCGACCGCAGGCGCAGAGGGCGCGACGGGCTGCGGCGCAGTAATAACGGTCGGGGCCGACGCCTGCGCACCCGCTCGGATGGCCGCGCGCTGCTGAAGCCCGCGAAGTACCGGCGCCGCCACTTGCGGAACTTCCTTGATCAAATCCCGAACGATGTCCACCCAATTTGATCCGCTCCCTTTTGATCCGCCACCGTCACCTAATTCGCGCGCCGCCTCGAAAACCTTGAGCACCGTCTCGACCGGATCGCCCGCCGGCTTTTCCGGCGCCGCGAGCGCCTTGAAGTTAATCATCGTTTGCGACAAATCCGCAAGCGTAGGCCCTGGCGCGGGCTTGAGCGCGGTAATGAGCGCCGCGACGTCCGTTCCCTGCGGGCGATTCACGATCGCCGCTATAATCGTGCCTAATGCGGGAATCCCAAGTTCCAGCAAGCGCGAGGTTTTCTCGCGCCGCTCGCTCTCCTGCTTTTGCAAGAATTCAAAAAAGGATGCCGCTTCGCCGCCCGCGCCGCTCGCGCCGTTCGGTTTTTTGATGCCGGCCGATGAGATGAACACCGTTCCCCCGCCCGGCACCCACCCTTTCGGGCCGCGAATGCGGATTTTGTAGCTGCCGGCGCCATAGCGCTTTTTGAGTTCATCCATGGTGAACTCGGCGACGGGGATTGAATCGCAATGCCCTTTTTCTTCTGGCGGGCTTAATTTGACGATGACGACGGTTGTCCCGGCGCTGCCGCGCATTTCATCGATCGCGCGGTAGATCTCCCCGCCCTCCTCGGCGTTCAATTGCGCTAAATCCTCCGCCGCTTCGCGCACTTCGGCTTCTTCCGGTGTCTCAATGCGCGTCGATTTAGCCATCGAAATCCTTAAAGTTTTGTTACGGTGGCGTTGAGGATAAGACTAGTTCGTTTTGGGATCAACCTGGCGGGTGGACAATGTCGCGTCTTGCTGCTCGCAAGCAAGACAGTACTCGGTTAGCAACACGCCATGACTGCACGCGGGTGTTCCTGGCGGCGCTTTCGGTTGCTTCATGTCCTCGAGCGCATCGGCCGACAGCCGTTGCATCATGGCGAATACCTTGGCGTCTAGGTCCGCGCTTTTGTAGCTGAAATCGCCTGGCAATGTCCCCTGCGGTCGCCAGCCGTCAAAGCATGTCGCTTCCGCCACGGTCGGCGCGTGCATGAAAATCAATTCTTCGACGCGCTCCATGATGGGCTTGCCGTCGCGGCCGGCGACGATGTTTTTATTTCTGTCGAGACGCGGCCGCTCGAGGCGCGCCATCGCTGAGACGACCGTGTGACGTTGACAAAACATCTGAGTTTCGTTCAACGTCACCGGGTGCTTGCGAATGATTGAGCACGCGCAGTTTGCGCACGTGCGCGGCTCTGGTTTCGTGTCTGTCATTTCTTTTGCTCCTCTGGGCTTCCGCGCGTTTCTTTACAATTCGCAACGCCACGTTGTAATTAAACTGCGAACAAACGCGCGGAGCCCTTCCCATGTTATTGCCGGAATGTCACTATCCGCGACTCCAGTGCGGTCCGATCGTTAGCGCCGTTTGGACGCGATCGGCGTCAGCACTTCCCCCGCCGGCTTTTCCTCGGCGTCGGGGTCCTCGATTTCGGCGATGTGAAACGGTGTGAATTGCTTGTCACGCTGGCGCGTCTTCGCTGTGATCGAAAAGCATTTGCCGACGTATGATTCGTCCGGGTACGCCTTCTCGAGTGCCTCTTTGAGCTTCGGATGCACGGGAAGTGTCGCTTCGCTCTTATCGTCCAAGTTCGTCACATCGACGAACCAGGGCGCGACGGGCGCTCGGCTCGAGCCCGGCCGTTGCTTCGGTATCGCTCCCGTGAACATCGCGGCGAGCACGCGCACGTAGAACGGTTTTTCCTTCTCGAATCGCAGAACGGGTCGCGTGACGATCTTTTTTACCTTCGGTGCCAGTGTCATGGATTGTCGCTCCTATTATGTTAATGAGACAAAATGCGCCGTTATTCTATCTTTTTTGGCGCGAAATGCAATCGCGCGCGCTGCATGAAAAGCCAAGCGCGAATCTCCCCGTCAGACTTGCCGATCGATCGCATGTATGTGATTGCGTCTGAGGCGTCGCGCGCCTCCTCCGCCGTGAGCGGCTTGGAATGCGAGTTCCAGAAATCGCTCGAGAGCACCTTAAAGTACTCTGCCAGTTTGGCGTTTAGATGCTCCTGCACGGCGCGCTTCGTCATGATCCCCGAGCGCGTGCGCTGCGCGTCGGTAATGAGGCGCGACAGATAGAGGCGATCGTTTTCGGTGACATCGACGCTTAAGCGGATTTTCATATGTGCTGCACGCTCAAAACTTCAGCGGCTTACAGTCGTTCGTCGGATCGAGAATTCTGCGCAGCTCCGTATCATCAAACCAACCTGGAATCATGATGCACTCAGCACACATGCGCACTTCTCCGTCCATTAAAGGAATTGCACGCCAAATTTGGCGTCCGCACTCGACGCAAACGAAATCATGAGCGTTAGTTTGGTCCATAGGTCCCCGTCTCGCGCGGATTGGTCCACCCGCCCGGGTTCCCCGGGCCGGCGGCGCTGGTTACAGTTATTGACACGGGTCCAAGTGAGGAATCGGAGCCGCGCTCGAGCCGCCACACCTTGAGCCGCGTGCGCAACATCCCTTCGGCGTTTTGAATCCCGACAATCTGCGGTCCCGCCAGCTCATCGTAGTGATTCAGCTCGCCCGTGATTTCCTTCCAAAGATTGATCTCCGTGTTTGGCCCGACGAATACGCCGCCGATCGTGCTGACGAAGCGCGCCCAATCGCCCTCATCCGCTGCAAGGCGGGCCACTTCCATTTCGCCGGATTCGTCGATTGGCTCACGGATTTTTCGTAGCTCGCGCCAGAGTCCGACGCGCGCGGTTCCGAAGAATTGGAATTGACGTATGCCGTGAATCCATGCCCATGTTAGAACGCGTCCGGACGTTTTTTCGGCGTCCACTTCTTGCGCTGGCGTTTCGGCGCTGTCGAAGTCTGCGCCGACTTTGTATCCGTCGATGTTCTTGGCGATGTACTTGGCGAGATAGCCGGCAGGCGTTCCGATGGACCGATCGCATGCCATGAAGGTGACGCGGTGCTCTCGAGCGCCGGGCTCGTCACCATCCTCGGACAGCCACAACTCGCGGAGCAACTCTCGCACGCGCTCTCGATCACACGCCAGCGTATACAGCACCAAATGCCAGTGCGGTGTGCCGTCGTGATGGGGTTCTGCAACTCGGAGCCCATAATAGAATATCTCCTGTTTCGCAGCGCGCGCGCGAAAGCGCGACCATAAGAGCCGCAATTGCGCCTGGCCGTCGCGCACGGTTGCGCCGTTGAATTGTGGATTGATGCCGCCTTTGTCGAGTGCGGCGTGATACTTGGATGGCAGGGTTAGCGTGATGAAATCTGCGACCAATTCCGCATCGACGCCTAACCTGTCCATGCCCTTGAGCCGCGTCATCAATTCGTGTCGTCGGTTGGTGGGATTGGCAACCGATGCATCGTAAACACTCCGGAGCGCAATCGAATCACCCTCGTCTGAAACGACTGCAGTTCTGTCAATCCAGCTATTAAAAATTTCCGCGCGACGGGATCGCGCACGGCCCGCAACGTCGCTTGAATACAATGCTTTCTGTCGTCTAATAAATCCCGCGCTTCTGAGACCGTTTTCGGCTCGCCGTGTAGATCGTTTAAAAAGGCGGCGAGTCCACCAAGCAATAGATCGCGCGCGGCTAAGGCGGCCGCGTGTGCTCGTTCCCTTTTTATTCGGCGGCTCAACGCCATGTTGAGTACAAAACCCGTCAAGCGCTTCGTCCGATTTAAGATACCGGCAAATATCCGCATACGTGACCGCGAGCTGCCTGATTTGCTCGTGATCATAAGCGAAACTCAAATCGGCGTCGATTAATTCTTGCGTGCGTGCGTGAATCCATTTCTGCGCCGCGTACTTCTCGTCCCACGAATAGGTGCCGCAGAGTGAGTAGAATTGATCACGGATCGGCGCTTGGATGTCGCGCGGGAGGGTCCAGAGTTTCGGCGCCGCCAGCTCGTCGAGTGCGGTCAGCGCGCTCGAGTAAAAGCCGCCGTACACATAGACCGGCTTGCGCTGGTGCCATGTGTAAGAACCGTACTTGCCGACGGTCGCGGCGCGCATCTAATCGTGCGATTCGCCGGCTTTGATGGATTCCGCTAGTTCGCTTCGCGGCTTGTCGATTGCTAGCGCCTGATAATACAAGCCCGTCAGAAGACGCGCTGTGTATTGACGCTTACAGAATCTATAGTATTTGGATTTCGTCGGCTCTTTTTGCTTTTTCACGCGCAGTTCCCTTTTGTCGCGCGCGCGAATTTGCAGCCGAGCACTTGATTTGTCGCAGACAATATGCGACTATTGACGCGCTCGTAAGGCAATCGCGTGCGTACTCCACCCGGTTGCAGCCGCTCTAACGGCATGCAACGCCCTCAACCGAGGGCGTTTGCATTTGTACTCTTGTCGGTGCTCTCTGACAAGTGCGATCGCGATCGCGATGCCGCAGCGCAACAATAATCCTCGAGGATGGCTATTGAACGATCGTTAAAGAGCTAGATCCGTCCGCCCGGCGCGTGTCCCCGTCGAACGTCGAACGAGCCGCGCCGATCGCCTCGAGCGGCGGCATGGCGTACACTTAAGGCGCGTCGATCAACAACAGGAGATCCCCATGCGTTTTATGTTCTATACCGAGCGGCCGCTTTTTGTGGCTTGGATGCTGGCGTTTCTGCTCGCGTTCGTGTTGATGCTATTTGCCTCGTTCTCGATCTACCGCGCACGCGAACATACGGCTCAGCAGCAGCTCACGACGGAACAGCGGCCGCTGATGGCGGCGAGCGCGCTTGATTATGTCGCGGCGTTCTTCGGGGAACTGATGACGCCGGACGATCCCGGCAGTCATTCACACAGCGCTTAAGGTCGATGCATGACGACGTGCGCTTGGAATGAGAGCGCACGTTGTCTTGCGATGTGATAGCGCAGCGAATCCTTCAACTGCTTAATCGCCCGGCGATTGTGCAGGCACCCGGCGCATAACGTCGGCGCGCCGGGCTTCGTGCGGCACGTGTCGCACTCTTTGAAATCGAGTTCAATCATCGTCGCATTCCTCGACCTGTGATCATGGGACCCACCATAAGCACCCGCCG
>Ga0335073_10002943_pt1 | contig 23542 bp, 27 predicted proteins | sample Lox_Sample_22_FD_207093 | JGI IMG/M metagenome (GOLD analysis project Ga0335073, IMG submission 207093) | Soil microbial communities from Loxahatchee National Wildlife Refuge, Florida, United States - Lox_Sample_2.2 | ecosystem: Environmental > Terrestrial > Soil > Wetlands | place: USA... | reverse complement strand
ATGAGGCGGCGGGCGCGGGAATGGCGCAGCAAGGTCTCGATGAAGCGCCGGCCGAAGGAGCCGGTGCCGCCGGTGACCAGCACCGTGCAGCCGTCGAACTGACGCATCGCCGCATGCAGATCGTCGGGCAGGGGCTGCGCGTCTCGCGCCGCTTCCGCGGCCGGCGCGCCGACGCGCGCCGATCGGCGCGGCGCGAGCGCCACAATGTCTCTCATCATCATGTCATCCGCTGAGGTAGTTGACGAGGCTCAACTTCTGGATCTCGCTCGTCGCGCTGTACGACCCTTCCATCTGCGTCTCCAGCGTCTGGAGCTGGGTGATCGCCGTCGCCTGGTTCACAGTCATGATGTTGCTGATGCCATTCTGCGCGATGGCGAGCGACTGCTGATGCAGCGTGAGCTCGGAGTTGAGCTGGGATTCCTGCAGGCCGAGATCGCCGCCCATGTTGTTGAGCGCTTGCCCGGCTTGCGAGAGCATCTGACTGGCCTGGGTGATGTTGGCAACGTCGGTCGGATTGCTCGAGCTGAACGGCCCGTTCTGCGCCAGGAAGTTCAACACCCGGATGACCGGCTCGAACGCGCTGGCGTTGTTTGCGGTGATGCCATAGTTGAGGCTGAACTGGTTGTCGATCTTGACCGGCGAAAGCTCCGCCCCGCCGGCGTAGTAGCCGCCGCTGGCCGGGGTGCCATTGACCGGCGTCGTCAGCGTCGCGGCGGCGCCCGTCGGCAGGCCGGACAGATCGACCGGCGGATTGTTGGTATCGGTGCCGCCGAAGACATACCCCGTCGCATCTTCGCTGTTGAGGAGGCTGGCAACCTGCTGCAGCAGCAGCTGAGCCTGCGTCGAGACGTCGGGCTGCGAGGTGTTGTAGGCTTCGGTCACCAGGTTCGAGGCGAAGCTCGTTATCGACGAGTCGATCTGCTGAACAGCCTGGCTCATCGTCGAAAGCCGTGTGCTCAGCGTGTTGATGGTGTTGATGTAACCCTGCTGCTGCGAGGCCTGCGCGCGGAAGTCGACGAGCTGCGTCGCTTGCGGTGCGATTTGCGCATAGGTCTGCGCCGCTTGTCCGGAGGATACCTCCGTGCTGAGGTTGTTCATCGCGGTCTGATTCTGCAGCATGTAGTATTGCAACAGGCTGTTTTCGGCGGCGGTTGAAATGTTGGTCATGGCCGGTCCCCGCGGTTACGGCTGGATCTGCATGAGCGACGTGAACATGTCGTCGACCACCTGGACGACGCGCGCCGACGCCGCGTAGCTGTTCTGGTAGATCGTCAGATTGGACAGCTGCTGGTCCATGTTTACGCCGACTTCGTTCTGGAGGCTGGTGCTGATCTGATTCTGCACGCCGGTCTGGTACTGCGAGTTGTCGGTGGCGTTGGCGGCGGCGGTCGAGTTCTGGCCGACGATCTGGCCGGCATATTGATTGAGCGTCATCGTCAGCGCCGACGGAAAGTTGCCGGTCGCCGGGAAGCTCGGCGTCGAGTTCGCCATGCTGTTGGCGAGCGCTGCGGCGATCGACGGGCTGGCCACGCCCGAAACACCGTCGAGCAGGCTCGGATTGGCGACGAGGTCGGGGTTGACCTCGATCGTGCCGCCATTGTCGGGGTTCGACGCGTTGACATTCGAGAACAGGTGGTAGGCGTCGCCCGGCGCTGCCCCGCTGAGGCCGCTATTGGTGGTTGGCAACGGGTTGTTGGGCGCGCCGGCGGTAAAGGTCTCGGTGCCGGTGCTGCCGGTGGTCACCGCGATGGTCGAGGACAGCGGATTGCCCTGGGTATCCGTGACCTGGATGGTGCCGGTGCCGGTGGCCGTTACCTGGATATGGGCGGCGAGCGCCGCGGGCAGCGCGGCCTGGATCGCAGCGGCGATGGCCGTGGTCGTGGTGGCGCCGATCGCCGCGGTCGTCACCGTGGTGCCGTCGATGGTCGCGGTGAAGGTATCGCCGACGACGGGGGTGCCGCTCATCGTCTGCGTCTGCGTCGACATCACCTGGATGGCGCTCGTGGGATTGGCCGGCGGGCTGGCGTTGAAGGTTTCGTTGCCGGTGCCGCTGCTGAGCGTGATGCTCGACGACATCGCATTGCCGGCGGCGTCGGTGATCTGGATCGTGTTGGCGCCTGTCGCGGTCACCTGGATGTTGGGGTAATTGGCGAACTGCGCCTGGATTGCGGCGGCAATGGCGGTGCTGGTGCCGGCGGCGATCGGACCGGTGGTGAAAGAGACGCCTTCGATATTGCCCGTCAGCACGTCGCCGGCCGCCGGCGTTCCGGAGATCGTCTGGGTCTGCGAGGTGGCGACCTGACCGGTGTTGTAGAGCTGCGTCGCGAACTGGTTCAGTTCCTGGGTGAGCGATGGCAGCACCTGGTCGCGCATCTGGAGCAGCGCGCCGATATTCCCGCCGGTGATCTCCGAGGTGACATCGAGGCCGTTGAGCGTGATGCCGGAGGTCGGACTGGAGGCGGTCAACGTCCCGGCGGCCGTAAAGCTCAGCTGCTCTGCGCTGCTGCTCACCAGCGTCTGGCCGCCCAGCAGCACGACCATATTGTCGTTGCTGGTGGTGTAGGCGGTGATGTTCATCTGCTGCGACAGCTGCTGAACCGCCTCGTTGCGCTGGTCCTCGAGCGTCGCCGTCGATTGATTGTTGGCGATCGCATCGTCGATCTGGCTGTTGTAGGAGGCGATCTGGTTGAGCAGCGTGTTGACCTGCGTCACGGCCGTGCCGATCGCATTGTCGGCATTGGTGCGCAGCGTCTGGATGCCGGCCGACGTGCTGTTGAGCTGGTTGGTCAGCGTTTGCGCCGCAGTAACCGCGTTTTGCTGCGCCACCGTGTCGTTGGGCGTGGTCGCCAGCGTCTGCAGCGCGCTTGACAGACCATTGACGCTGTCGGCCAGGGTCTGGGCCGATCCGGCGTTGCCGAAGAGGTTCTGGATATCCTGGTAATAGCTGTTGAGCGTGCTGGCCGCCGAGGTGTTGCTCTGCTGCTGGCTCAAGCTGGCTTCGAGCACGGGATCGCTGATGCGCTGGGCAACGCCGGTGGCGACGCCGGCGCCCTCGCCGTCGACCATCTCCGCCGTCTGGGCCAGAAACTGGGCCGAGTAACCGGCGGTTTGCGCATTGGCGATATTGGCCGAGATCAGCGACAGGTTGGCCTGCGCCGCCTGCAGCCCGCTGACCGCGTTGTTGAGGGAGAGAGCGAGGTTGTCCATGGCGGCGACCTAGAGGCGGCGATCGACGGCGCAGGGCGCCATCCGCACCAGCTTCGGCGTGCGCCGAGCGTCATAGCGGCTGACCGGCTTGAGCCGGTCTCGCATCGAGCGGACGACCATGTCGAGCAGCCGCCGCGTCGCGTCGCGACCGACGCGCAGCGCCAGCTCGTTCTTGGTCGCCGCTTCGGCCAACCGCGAGCTGGTCGCAACAATCTGGGCCCGGACCGGCACCGGCAGATCGGTGATCTTGGTGCCGCTCGCCTGCAGGTCCTTCGCCGCGCGCTGATAGAGCACCGACAGGCGAAGCTTTTCGGCCTGCAAGGGGCCCACGTCCTGGACCTGGCCGGCGCGCACGCGCTCGGTCTCATGGGCCAGCAGATCGGCGAGCCGCATCATCAGATCGAGCAATCCGGTCGCCTGCGTCATCACCGGGGGCGAGGATGCGGGAGCGGGCGGGGTGGGGGTTTGGGCGAGGGCGCTCATTTCGTCTCCTGCGCGTTCAAGATTTCGCGCTGTACCGCGTCGGCGATGCCGACGCCCCCGGCCTTGGCCGCGACCTTGCTGTATTCCTGCAGCAGCAGCGAGCGGTAGACCGTCTCGGCATTGCCGCCGCCGAACAGGGAATCGGTGCCGACGCCGGAATACATGCTTTCGAAGGTCTGCGACAGGAAGAAGGACTCGAAATTCTCTGCCGTCTGGTGCGCAGCCGTCGGATCGGTCGTCGTCGCCGGCTGCGGCGTCGCACCGTCGACGCTCGCCACCGGCGGCAGGATCGGGGTGGCGCTGTCCATCACATCAGCTCGATTTCGGCCTGGAGCGCACCGTCGGCCTTGATCGCCTGCAGGATGCTGATCATGTCGCGCGGCCCGACGCCGAGCGCGTTGAGGCTGTTGACGAGCTCCTGCAGGCTGACGCCGGCCGGCAGCACCGCCATGCGCCGGTTGGACTGCTCGTCGACCTGCACATTGGTGCGCGGCACCACCACCGTCTGGCCGCCGCCGCCGGGCGCGAATTGCACGCCGTTGGCGCCGGGCGCAACCGGTCGACCGGTCGCCGGATCGACCGGCGTGGCCGCCTGGCCGGCGGGGGCAAAGGGGTTGGGCTGCGAGACCTGCGGCGTCTCGGTAACCTTGACCGTCAGATTGCCTTGCGCCACGGCGACCGTGCTGATGCGCACATTCTCGCCCATGACGATGACGCCATTGGCCTCGTCGATGACGACGCGCGCCACCTCGTCGGGCTCGACGCGCAACTGCTCGATATCGGTCAGCATCGACACGAGGTCGCCCTTGAAGTCCGGCGGGATGGTGACCTTCACCGTCGAAGGGTCGAGCGGCTTCGCCGCGTCCGCCTTGAGATAGCCGTCGATGACGTCGGCGACGCGGCGCGCGGTGGTGAAATCGGGGTTGCGCAGCATCAGATTGACGGTCTTGAGCTTGTCGAGGTCGAAGCCCACTTCGCGCTCGACGATCGCGCCCGAGGCGACGCGCCCCGAGGTCGGCACCCCCTTGGTGATCGAGGCGGCCTGGCCGCTGGCGGTGAAGCCGACATTGGCCACCGAGCCCTGGGCCACCGCGTAGACCTCGCCGTCGGCGCCCAGCATCGGCGTCACCAGCAGCGTGCCGCCGAGGAGGCTCTTGGCATTGCCGAGCGCTGCGACCTGCACGTCGATGCGGGCGCCCTGGCGGGCGAAGGGCGGGAGAGTCGCGGTCACCATCACGGCAGCGACGTTCTCGGTGCGCAGCTGGCTGTCGCGGGCATTGACGCCCATGCGCTCGAGCATGCCGATGAGGCTCTCACGGGTGAAAATCGCATTGTTGAGCTGGTCGCCGGTGCCGTTGAGGCCGACCACCAGCCCGTACCCCACCAGCATGTTGTCGCGCACGCCTTCGAAATCGGCGATGTCCTTGATACGCGAGAGCGCGCTCGCCGGCGCGCTCGGCAACGCCAGCAACAGGGCAGCCAAGGCGGCGAGCAGCGCGCGGCGCAAGCCGGGGAGGGGCGACATGGCGGCGGACGGTCTGGTTGCGATCTGAAGCATTGTCCGCACCTTGCCAGAGTCGTGCCAGTGCGAAACCCTTGGCATGGCGCGGTTTCTCTGGCTTCGCAGAGAAGGCGGCGGCAAACCGTGCCGGCGTCGCGGCAAGTTTTGCCGCCCGCCCGGCCGCGTTAAGCCGACCTTAACCGTGGCGCGCCAAGCTGAGCACCGTTTGCGAGTCTCGTGTGAAAGGCGCGGCGAGCCGATGAGGATCGAGTGGACCCCGCCCGTGCGGCCGGCAGCGTCGCGCCGCGACGACAAGACCGACGCGTCGAGCGGGGAGAAATTCAGCGAGGCGCTGGATGCGGAACAGCCCTCCGCGCCGCCGACCGCCGCGCCGAGCCTCAACCCGCTTGATGTGCTGCTCATCGCACAGGAGCTGCCGGATGCTCTCGCTGGACGTCGGCGGGCGGTGCAGCGCGGCAGCGCTTTGCTCGACCGGCTCGAGGAGCTGCGGCTCGGTTTGCTGGCCGGCATGCTCCCGCGTGAGCGGCTCGACGAACTGGCGCAGCTGGCGAAATCTGCCCGGGATACGGTGGATGATCCGCGCCTTGGTGCGGTCCTTGACGAGATCGACCTCAGGGTTGCAGTCGAGCTCGCGAAGCTCGGCAGCGTGGTTTGATCCACTCCCAAAACCATCAGCTATTTCAACGAACTGTCATCTTTCGAGCCGCTTGCTCTAACGACGCGCGATTCATATACTCGCGCACGTTTCGACCCTGGGGGTTACGGAGTGGGTGAATGCGGCCGACGCTTCCGCCAGATTATCGACCGACGGATACCGAAGAGTTCATGAACCCGCTGCAGCTCGAGTATTTTCGACAAAAGCTCTTGCGCTGGCGCATGGAGTTGTTGGCGGAATCGACGGAGACGTTGCAGCATCTCAAGGAAGAAAGCCTCGCCGAGCCTGACCTCACCGACCGCGCTTCGCTCGAGACCGAGCGCGCGCTCGAGCTCAGAACGCGCGATCGAGAACGCAAGCTCATCTCCAAGATCGACGCGGCGCTGCTGCGCATCGAGGATGGCAGCTACGGCTATTGCGAAGAGACCGACGAGCCGATCAGCTTGCGGCGGCTCGAAGCGCGCCCCATCGCCACCCTCAGCCTCGAAGCGCAAGAGCGCCACGAGCGCATGGAGCGCACGCACCGCGACGACTAGGTCCGCGCGACGCCGAAGGCGTCGTCGCGGGCGGGCGACAGCGGTTGCTCTTGCAACCGCGAGAGCCCGCACGGTGCGGGCGTCGCACCTTCTTCTCCGCGACGCGGGCCGGAAGCTAGCCGGAAACGAGCGGCTCTCGCGATTGCTGCGCAATCGCTGCCGCCGCCGCGGACGAACGCGCTACGCGCGTTCGCCTGGCGCCAGCGACGACGCCTTCGGCGTCGCGCTAAAACGGTGCAATCACATCGAGCAGCTGCTCGCCGTAGCGCGGCTGCTGGATGTTGGTGATCTGGCCTTGGCCGCCATAGGAGATGCGCGCTTCGGCGAGCTTGTCCAGGGTGATCGTGTTGGTCGAGCTGATATCCTGCGGCCGGACCACGCCGGTGACCTGGAGGTCGCGCACTTCATTGTTGACGCGCATCTCCTGGGTGCCGACGACGACGAGGTCGCCATTGGGCAGCACCTGCGTCACCATCGCCGCGATGTTGACCGTGACCTGCTCCTCGCGCTTGATTTCGGCGATCGCCTGGTTGTTGGTCGTGCCGTTGATGTTGAAGAGGTTGTTGGTGGCGGTGGCGCCCGTGGCGGCGCCGAGCGCGCCGAGCCACTTCAAGCCCAAAATGTTCGCCCCGTCTTGCTCCTGCGTATTGCGCTGCCCCTGGGTATTGTTGTCGAACTGCGCTTTGTTGTCGAAGCTGACTTCGACGGTGAGGATGTCGCCGGCCTGGCTGGCGCGCTGATCCTTGAAGAAAGCGCGGCTGCCCGTCTGCCACAGCGAGCTCGGCCGCCGTTCGGCGACGATCGGCGCCGGCATCGGCAGCGAGACCGGGCGATAACCGGGCTGCTCGCGCGGATCCTGGATGGTGGTGAGCGGCGGCGTCTCGCCGATCTGCGAGATGCGCGTCCAGCCATTGCAGCCCGTGAGCAGCCCGGCGGCGATCAGCGGCACGAGGCCGCGTACGAAAGCACTGTGTTTCATGGCATTTCCTCCGCCCGCGCGGCGAGCTGCGCCGGCGGCGTAACGGCGGCGAGATTGGCGCCGATGACGGTCGCATCGAGCATGCGGTTCGATTTCGTGTTGGCGACGCGGATGATGGCGTTCATCGCGCCATCGTCGAGCGCCTTGGCCTGCGCGGTAAGGCGCAGAAACGGCGTTTGCAACACCAGAATGATCAGGTCGCCCTTGTGCACGATGATGGGCATCTGCACGTCGTCGACGCGCAACGGCTCCTCGGCGCGGAGCAGCCGGCGCGGGGATTTGCCGATGAGGTCGCGCGCGGCGAGAATGGCATCGGGCGGGATCCGGTCGGCGCGGGCCGTCAGGGTCGTAATATCGTGCTCGCCGATGACGTCGCCGGGCCCCAGCGCCCGAGCGAGCACCGCCAGCTTGACCATGCGGATGAGGCGACCGGTGACCCGCTGCGCCGTCGCATTGTCGTTTTGCGCCGACACTGTCGCCGAAAATCGGCCGGTCTGCGGATCGACCGTCAGATCTTCGATCGCGAGACGGCTCGGCGCGCTCGCCGGGACGAACAGCCGCAATCCGGCATTGTCGAGCTGGAGCTGAGCCCCGTCGACGCTTTGCCGCCGTCCGATCTCGGCGAGAAGGCTTTGCGCCACCTCGTCGCCGGTGACAACGCGGGTCGCGCGCTCGACCGAGGCCTGGTCGAAGTTCGACGCCGGTTGCCAGTCGAGCTCATGCTCGCGGGCGGCGCCGGCGAGCCAGGCGGCGTCGAAGATCGTGCGCGAGCCCGGCGGCGGCGCCGGCGCGACGATATCGGCGGCATGGGCGCCGGCATCGGTGAAGAGATCGCCGAGGTGGATGACCGCGCTGTCGACGGTGACCGCCGGGCGCAGCATCGGGTCGGCACGGGCCGGGAGGGCGGCGAGCGCGAACAGGGCGAAGAGCGCCAGCGCGCCGCGTTTCAGGATCATGATCGGCGTCATCATCGGCGTCACTGGATCTGGTTGAGCGTCTGCATCATCTGGTCGCTGCTCTGGATGACCTTCGAGTTCATCTCGTAAGCGCGCTGGGCCGTGATCAGATTGGTGATCTCCGAGACGATGTCGACGTTCGAGGTCTCGAGCATGCCCTGGTTCACCGTGCCGAAGGCGGTCGTGCCGGGATCGCCGGTGACGGGCTGGCCGGAAGCCTGGGTCTGCAGGTAGAGATTGTTGCCGATCGCGTTGAGCCCGTCCGGGTTGGCGAAGTTGGCGAGCTGGAGCTGGCCGACGGTCTGCGGGTTGGTCTGCCCCGCCACCTGCGCCTGGACCTGGCCGCTTGAATTGACCGAGATGGAGGTGGTGTTCTGCGGGATCGTGATGCCGGGCTCGACGACATAGCCGTCCGCCGTAACGATCTCGCCCGTGGGGCTCAGCTGGAACGAGCCGTCACGCGTATAGGCGATCGTTCCGTCCGGCTGCAAAACCTGGAAGTAGCCGTTGCCCTGGATCGCGAGATCGAGCGGATTGCCGGTCTGGGCGAGATTGCCCTGGGTGTTGATGCGATAGACCGCGGCGGTCTGGACGCCGATGCCGATCTGCACCCCAACCGGCACGATCGTATTGTTGTCCGACGAGTTGGCGCCGCCGCGCCGCTCGGTCTGGTAGAGCAGATCCTGGAACTCCGGCCGCTGCTCCTTGAAGCCGGTGGTGTTCTGGTTGGCGATATTGTTGGCGATGACCTCGACATTGGTCTGCTGGGCCATCATGCCCGTCGCCGCTATGTCCATGGCGCGCATCAGTCAGGACCTTTCTCATGAAACCTGGGAAAGCTTATCGATGGCGTTGCTGCGGCGCTGATCTTCCTCGGTGAGGAAGCTCGTGACCATGCCGCTCTCGCGCGTGACCGACAGCATGCGGGTAAGCTCAACGACGGGCTGGACGTTCGATCCCTCGAGCATGCCCTGCTGCACCGTGGCGGTGGCGGGCTGCGGCGTCTGATCGGTGACCCAGAGCCCGTTCGCCCCCGGCGTCACTGCCTCCGGTACGGCGAAATCGACCAACTGCACCGTGCCGATCGTCGCTTGCTGCGTCGTGCCGGGCTGGCCCGCCGAGACTGTGCCGTCGGGGGCGACGGTGATGCCCCCGCCGCCCTGCGGCACCACAATCGGCTGGCCGCTGGCGCCGATCAGGGGATAGCCGTCGGTGGTGACGATCTCGCCTTGGCTGTCGAGCTGGAAATGGCCGTTGCGGGTGTAGCGCGCGCCAAGCGGCGTTTGCACCGCGAAATAGCCCTGACCGGAAATCGCGAGGTCGAGCGGGTTGTTGGTCTTGGAGATCGGACCCTGACGCAGATCGCGCGCCGTCCCGGAATCCTCGACAAAAGCAAGGGGGGAGCTGTTGCCGCCGGGCCGCACGAGATACTGGCTGAACAGCATCTCCTCGCCCTTGAAGCCGGGCGTCGAGGCGTTGGCGAGATTGTTCGCGATGACCTCCATCTGGCGTTGCACCGCCATTTGGCCGGAAAGCGCGATATCACTGGCGTTCTGCATCGAAGGTTCTGCTCGCTTGCGTGACTTGCGCGACCCTCGATGCACGCCGCGTGCCAGGCGAAAATGCGGTGAAATCGCTCGGTTTTTTGCGGCGGCCGCGGGCGCGGCGGCAGGCTTTGCCGGGTAGTTCCTGCCCCGGCTTCGGGCGCGCGATCCGCGCTTTTCGCGGCTTCCGCGCAACCCTGCATTTCACCAGTTATTAAGCTTGTAGCGCCTATTCTCGACGGCAGTGCAAGAGCCTAGAGGCGAAGCGCGCCCATGTCCGAGCGAACCGCCGATGAAGCCCTCGACACGCCCGCCGAGGCATCTGCGAACAGGCCGAACCGCAAGAAGCTGATGCTGCTGATCGGCGGCGGCGTGCTGCTGCTGATCGTCAGCGGCGCCGTGCTCTATTTCACCGGCGTCGTCGGCAAGGTGCTCGACCACCAGGAGCTGGAGAAGGCGAAGCTGGCGGAGAAGGCGGCGCCGCCGGCAGCAGTGTTCTTCGATCTGCCCGATCTTCTCGTCAATCTCAACACCACCGGCCGCAAGGCGAGCTTCCTCAAGCTTTCGGTCAGCCTGGAGCTGCAGCATGCCGAGGATCTGCCGCGGCTGCAGGCGGTGATGCCGCGCATCATCGACAATTTCCAAGTCTATCTGCGCGAGCTGCGCGTCGAGGATCTGCGCGGCTCCGGCGGCATCTACCGGTTGCGCGAGGAGCTGCTGGCGCGCGTCAATGCCGCCGCCGCGCCGGTCAAGATCACCGACGTGCTCTTCAAGGAAATGCTGGTCCAGTAAGGGCCAGCGCCAGGGATCCGAGGAATGGCCGAAGCGCAGAACCAGACGGAAGACGAGAAGCTCGCCGCGGAATGGGCGGCGATGGCCGAGAACAATCCGGCCGATGAGCAGCCTGCCGGCGAGGGCGAGGCCGATGGCGGCGATGGCCAGGTCGGCACCGCGCGCGTCCTCAATCAGAACGAGATCGACAGCCTCTTGGGCTTCGGCGAGGGCGAGGCCGGCGGCAAGGACAATTCCGGCATTCGCGCCATCATCGATTCAGCGCTCGTCTCCTATGAGCGGCTGCCGATGCTCGAGGTGGTGTTCGACCGCCTCGTGCGCATGATGTCGACGAGCCTGCGGAACTTCACCTCGGACAATGTCGAGGTGTCGATCGACAACATCACCTCGATCCGTTTCGGCGATTATCTGAACTCGATCCCGCTGCCGGCGATGCTCAGCGTCTTCAAGGCGGAGGAGTGGGACAATTACGGCCTCCTCACCGTCGACAGCGCGCTCATCTACTCGATCGTCGACGTGCTCCTCGGTGGCCGGCGCGGCACCGCGGCGATGCGCATCGAAGGCCGGCCCTATACGACGATCGAGCGCAACCTCGTCGAGCGCCTGGTCTCGGTGGTGCTCTCTGATCTCTCCGGCGCTTTCGATCCGCTCAGCCCGGTCACCTTCCGCTTCGAGCGGCTCGAGACCAACCCCCGCTTCGCCACCATCGGCCGACCGGCCAATGCCGCGGTGCTGGCGCGGCTCCGGGTCGACATGGAGGATCGCGGCGGCCGGCTCGAGGTGCTGCTGCCCTACGCGACGCTGGAGCCGGTGCGCGAAATCCTGCTGCAAGGCTTCCTCGGCGAGAAATTCGGCCGGGATTCGATCTGGGAAGCGCATCTCGCCGGCGAGCTCTGGTACACCAGCGTGCCGATCGAGGCGGTGCTGGACAGCGTCGAGCTGCCGCTGCGCGACGTGCTGAACCTCAAGGTCGGCTCGCGCGTGCTGCTCAACGTCAATTCCAGCTCCGACGTCCAGCTCGTCTGCGGCGACCTCGCGATGTTCAAGGGAAAGATGGGCCGCAAGGGCGGCCATATCGCCATCCGCATCAGTGAAAAGATGGAAAAGGATCGAGGCCACAGCTCATGACCCTGACCCTGACCGCCGACTTCACCGTCGCATTTCTTCTTGTGCTGACAATCTATTACGCGTCTAAGTTGAGCCGGCGTCTGAATGCGCTGCGTGCCGACAAGGCAGCGCTTCAGGTGCTCGTGCAGAACCTGACGCAGGCATCGCAAAATGCCGAAGCGGGCATCCGCGGGCTCAAGGCCGCGGCCGAGGAGACCGGGCGCGAGCTGCAGCGCAAGCTGCAGGATGCGCGGTCGCTGCACGACGATCTCTCGTACATGATCGATCGCGGCGGCGGCATCGCCGACCGGATGGAGACCTCGCTGCGGCCGCGCCGCGACGAGCCGAAGGCGGAAACGCGCCGGCTGCGGCCGGTCGAGCCGCTGCGCGCGGGCGAAACCGAGCCGCGGCGGGCGCCGAAGCCGGCGCACAACTTCATCCAGGAGATGGCCGCTCGGCTGGCGCCGGACAATTCGGCCGCGCCGTCGCGCGCCGAGCGCGATCTGCTGCGCGCGCTGGCGGGCCGCCGCTAGGAGCCGCGCCATGGAGTTCCGCTTGCGCTTGGTGCCGGTGGCGATCGTCGCGACGATCGTGCTCCTGGGCGTCAAGCTGGTCGACGCCTGGAATGTGATCGACGCGCCCTTCGGGACGGGGCATGCCGAAGCCGCGACCGAGCAGCCGATGGCGGCGCCCGCATCGCACGCCGCAACAACGCCGGTGCCGGCCGCATCGCCCGGCGCTGCTGCCGCGGGCGCATCGCCTGCCGCTGCTGCGGCACCGCCCGCCGCTGCCGCCAGCAAGCCGCCGGTGCTCGATCCGCTGTCGATGAGCCCGGCGGAAGTCGATCTGCTGCAGAAGCTCGCCGAGCGCCGCGCCGAGCTCGACAAGCGCGCGGCCGAGCTGAGCCAGCGCGAAGTGCTGTTGCAGGCGGCGGAGAAGCGCATCGACGAGAAGATCGCCAAGCTGGCGGAGCTGAAGAAGGATATCGGCGGCATCGTCGACAAGCAGAGCCAGGAGGACCAGGACCGCCTCAAGAGCCTGGTCAAGATCTACGAGACGATGAAGCCGGTCGATGCCGCGCGCATCTTCAGCCAGCTCGACATGCCCGTGCTGCTCGGCGTGCTCGAGAACATGAAGGAGCGCAACGCGGCGCCGATCCTGGCGGCGATGGATCCGGGCAAGGCCAAGGCCGTGACCCTGGCGCTCGCCGAGCGCCGCGACCAGCGGGTGCAGGCCGCCGCCGAGGCCGATGCGCCGCCGCCTGCCGCGGCGGCCAAACCATGAGCGGAGGAGAGAGGGTGATGGAAGGAGGAGGGGTGTCGATGCGCAGGCGTGGCGAGGACGCGGATCTCCTGAACCGGATCGCAGCCATATCCCCGCGCGGCGGGGCGGCGATCGATGCCGCCACCATCGCCGCGGTGGTCGAGGAGGTGGTGGCGAGCCTCAGCGGCGACATGTCGGTTGCCGATCTCCGGCTCTATCGCGAGCTCGAGCAGCTCGCCCACTACATTCAGACCGCCAAGCGCGAGATCGCGGCGATCCGGCCGCACGAGATCAGCCAGCGCATCCCGGCTGCTACCGACGAGCTCGACGCGGTGGTCGGCCACACGGCCGAGGCCACCGGCACCATTCTGGACGCGGCCGAGACCATGGAGAAGCTCGCGCCGTCGCTGCCGGGCGAGAGCGGCGCTGCCGTCGCCGATGCGGTCACGCGCATCTACGAGGCCTGCAACTTCCAGGACATTACCGGCCAGCGCATCACCAAGGTGGTGAAGACGCTGAAATATATCGAGGAGAAGATCGACGCGCTGCTTGGCGCCTTCGGCGACGGCATCGCCGATATCGGGAGCCTGGTGCCGGAGCCCGAGCCGCTCGATGAGAATACGCGCCTCATGCACGGCCCGCAGCTGCCCAAGGAAGCGAACAAGCAGGACGAGATCGACGCCATCCTGGCGGAGTTCGATCGCCAATGATCCTGCGCGGCCGCATTCTTGCCGGCGTCTTCGCGCTGGTGCTCGCGGCGGCCGCGCTGCTGCCGGCGCATGCGGCGGAGACGATCCGCGTGCGTGCGGCGGAGCATGACAAGGCGGGTTTCGGCCGCATCGCCTTCGACTGGCAGACGCCGGTCGCGTTCGACGCCAAGATCGAGGGCGAGACGCTCACCGTGCATTTCGCCCGGCCGTTCGCCGCCGATCTCACGGCGGTGACGCGCGATCTCGACCAGTATGTCGGTGCCATCCACATCGATAAGGACGGTGCCACCATCGTCGCCACGCTGAAGCGGCCGGCGACGCTGCACAGCTTCACCGACGGCAACACCGTCGCCCTCGACATCATTACCGCACCGCCGCAGGGTACCTCGCCCAAGGCGGAAGCAGCGCCTGCGCCGGCGGCGCCGCAGGCGGGCGCGGCTCAGCCCGTGGGGCTGCGTTTCGGCGAGCATCGCGGCTATCGCCGCGTCGTCTTCGATTGGCACGAAGCCGTGCCTTACCGGCTGAGCGAGCAGGACGGCACGGCGCAGCTGCGCTTCGGGCGCGCGGGGACGCTCGACCTGGCGCGACTGCAGCGCGCGCTGCCGGATTTGTCGCCCAAGCTGCAGCAGCAGGACGGCGCCACCATCCTCAGCTTCAACCTTCCCGCGGGCACGCATCTGCGCGACTTGCGCAGCGACAACAGCATCGTGCTGGATGTGCTCGGCGGCGCGGCGCCGGCCGCTGCCCGTTCGAACAAGGTCCGCGTCACGCCGCCGCCCGAGCTGGTCGAGCCGTCGGCCGGCATGGAGCCGGAGAAGCCGCCGCTCAATGCGCCGCGGCCGCTGCTGCGACCTACCAGCCAGGCCTCGCCGCCGCCGGGCTCCCTCCTGGTCCACTACGCTCTCGCGCCTCAAGGCGCGAGTTTGCGTTTCGACTGGCCGCAGCCGAGCGCCGCCGCCGTCTTCCGCCGCGGCGCCGCGCTGTGGATCGTCTTCGCCGAAGCGAGGCCGCTCGATCTCAGCGAACTGCGCCGCGCCTCGAGCGCCATCATCGAGCGCGCCGACCAGCTGCCGGAGAATGACGCGACCGTGCTGCGCCTCGTCGCCGGGCCAGGCATCAATCCGAGCCTGCGGCGCGCCGACGATGCCTGGATCGTCGAGTTGCGGCCGCAAGAGGCGCGCGCCGAAGCGCCGATCCCGGTGGATGTGCGCGCCGCGGCCGAAACCCCGGATGTGCTGTTCGAGCTCGCCGGAGCGGGAAAGCCGCTCTGGCTGCGCGACCCCGAGATCGGCGACACGCTCGCGGTGGTGCCGACGGCGGAGCTTGGCCACGGCGTGGCGCAAGAGCAGGACCTCGTCGATTTCACCGCCCTCGCCACCGTCCAGGGCATCGCGCTCCGGCCCAACGCCGACGATCTCCGCGTCACCGACACGGCGAGCGGCGTCGCGGTGACGCGGCCGCACGGGTTGCTGCTGTCACCGCCGACCGACCGCCAACTCGCGCAGCAGCCGGGCGCACTGGGCCGGCTCTTCGACTTCGCCGGCTGGAAAGGCCCGCCGGGTGAGTCCTTTCTGGAGGAGCGCTCGCGCCTCGAGCAGGCGATCGCGGAGGCGCCGGCCTCGTTCCGCTCGAAGCCGCGGCTGGCCCTGGCGCGCTTCTATTTCGCCTATCTCTTCGCCCCGGAAGCGGAAGGCGTGCTCGAGGCGATCGAGCGCGACGACCCGACGCTCGCCGCGGACCCGCCGGTCCGCCTCATGACCGGCGCGGTCCATCTGATGATGGGCGATGAGAAGAGGGCGGCAGAGGAGCTTGGCCAGCCGAGCCTCGACAACGAGCCCGAGGCGCTGCTCTGGCGCGCTTCGCTTTCGGCCGAGCTCGGCGATTGGAAGGTCGCCGCGCATGGCTTCGCCCTGTCGAGCAATCTGCTGTCGCGCTACCCGCAGAAGCTGCGCGACCGTTTCGCGCTGCAGGCGGCGGACGCTTTCCTTGAAACCGGCCAGCCCGCCGAGGCGCAGGCGATGACGGATCTCGTTCTGAAGAGCGATCCGCCCAAGGGCGATAAGGGGATGGCGCTCTATTTCGACGGTAAGCGCGCGCTCGCCCAAGGCGACTTCAACCACGCCATCGATCTCTGGAACCAGGTCGTCCAGAACGACGATCGGCCGAGCCGGGCGCGCGCGCTTTATGCCCGCACCATGACCGAGTTCGACGCGAAGAAGATCGACCGGCCCGAGGCGATCAAAGAGCTCGACCGGCTGCGCTTCGCCTGGCGCGGCGACCGCTTCGAGTTCAACCTGCTGCGCGAGATCGGCGAGCTGAAGCTTGCCGATGGCGACCAGGCCGGCGGCTTCGATGCGCTGCGCGAGGCCGGTACCGACTTCCCGGACTATCCGGAAGCGAAGGATGTGCTGCAGGAGCTGAGCGACGGGCTCGCCGATGTGTTCCTCGGCAAAGCGGCCGAGAGCGTGCCGCCACTCAAGGCGCTTACCCTTTACGACGAGTTCAAGGATTATGCGCCGGTGGGCGAGCGCGGCGATGCGATCGTGCGCCGGCTGGTCGACCGCCTGGTCGCCGTCGATCTGCTCGACCGCGCCGCGGACCTGCTGCAAGACGAGGTGACGCATCGTCTCGTCGGGCGCGACAAGGCGCGCGTCGCCGCGCAGCTCGCCCTCATCCGCCTCCTCGACAACGATCCCGCCGATGCGGTGAAGGCGCTCGACATCGATGTCGGCAAGGACGTGCCGCCCGAGCTGGAGCGCCAGCGCCAGCAGCTTCGCGCCCGCGCGCTGGCGCAGCTCGGCCACACCGACGAGGCCATCGCCATCCTCGCCAATGACACCAGCCGCGACGCCGACCGGCTTCGCGCCGACATCTACTGGCGTACTCAGAACTGGCCCGAAGCGGCGAAGGTCTTCGCCCGCCTCGTGCCGCCGCCGGGAGCCGACGGCACCCTCGACAAGCCGTCGAGCCAACTCGTCCTCAACTGGGCCTCGGCGCTGACCTTGGCCGGCGACCAGGCTGGCCTCGCCAAGCTGCGCGAGACCTATGGCAAGGCGATGGCGGCAACGCCCTTGGCGGACGCGTTCCGCGTCGTCGCCGGAGATTCCCCCGCTACCGGCGGCAACGCAGACGACCCCCGCAGCATCGCCAGCCGCGTCGCCGAGCTCGGCGAGCTGCAAAGCTTCATGGCGAGCTACAAGGAACGCCTCGCCAAGGACAAGCTGAGCGCCATCAATTGAAGTTGTCGGTTATCAGTCATCAGTCATCAGTTGTCAGTTTTGAGCTGTCGGCCAAACTGAAAACTGACAACTGATAACTGACGACTCACGAGGCCCCATAAAACGCCGCCGCGTCCTCGCGCAGCTCGTGGCGCGAGCCCTGGCGCAGATACATCATGTGGCCGCCGTCGTAGAGCTTCAGCGTGACGCGCTCGGCGGTGACGTTGCTGGGCAGGTGATCGACGATATAGCGGCTCATCATATAGGGCGTGGTGAGGTCGGTAAGGCCATGCGCGATCAGCAGCTTGAGATGTGGCTGCAGCGCCAGTGCGCGGGCGAGGGCGTCGGCCGCGCCGAGATCGTGCCGGTCGCCATGCTCGCCTTCGCGCCATTGCCAGTGACGGTTGACGTCGCGGTCGAGCAGGCGATAGCCGAGATCGGTGCGAAAGCCGAGCTCGTCCTGCGCATAGGCGATAAAGGCTCGGGTGAAGGGCGCGATCGTGCCGTCGAGCACCGGGTCCTCTTCGGCAAAGGCGCTCGCCGGGTCGGGGTCGGGCGCGGTGACCGTGCCGTCATAGCTGCTCCCGATCTCGCTTTCGGCGCGGTGCCGCGCCTTGGCATAGACGCCCGGCGGCACCCGTCCGCTCCAGCGCGCCACCGTCGCCTCGTCGATGCCGATGAGCGCGGCGATGTGGGCAAAAAAGTTCTCGGGCCGGGCGGCGGGCGGAGCGGCGAGGCCGGCGAGATAATCGCCGAGCGCGAAATGCTCGGCATCGGCGAGCGCGGCCGGGGTTGGCGGCGTGTGCGCGGCGATCTCGACCGCAGCATAGGAGGGGAGCCGCAGCGCCCAGGGCAGCAGATCGAAGCGGTCGCCGCTGAGCATCGCGAACTCGAGCGCGGGCGATATCAGCAGGATCCCGGCGGCGGAAACGCCTTCTTGTCGCGCCAGCATCCCGGCGAGCCGGGCCGCGCGGAAGCCGCCATAGCTTTCGCCGACGAGATAGACCGGGGAGGCGAGGCGGTCGCTTTTCGTGAGATGGAGCCGGATGATCCTGGCCAAAGAGTCGAGATCGCCGTCGACGCTCCAGAGCCGCTTCGACACGTCGTCATTCACGGCGCGGCTATAGCCGGTGCCGGCGGGATCGATGAAGACGAGATCGGTGAAGGGCAGCCAGCTATCGGGATTGTCGCGCACCTCGTCGGCGGTGGGCTGCGGCCGTCCCGCGTTGCCGAAATCGAGTGCCCGCGGCCCGATCGCGCCGATATTGAGATAGGCCGCCGCGGCGCCGGGTCCGCCATTGAAGGCGTAGGTGATCGGGCGATGCGCCTTGTCGGTCACGCCGTCGAGCGTGAAGCTGACGTAGAAAATGTCGGCTTCCTTTTCGCCCCGGTCGTCGCGCAGCGCCAGCGTGCCGGCGGTCGCGGTGTAGTGGAGCTCCTTGCCGCCGAGCGTGATCTGGTGATGGGTGACGGAATCCGCGGGCAGCAGCGACAAGGCCGGCGCCGGCCTTTCCACCGGCCTTTCCGGTGGCGGTGGCTTCGGCGGATCGGCGGCGAAAGCCGGCGCAAGCAGCCGGCAGAGGAGCGCAAGGCTCGCAAGCGACAAGGCAGAGCGAAGGACGCGCATGGGCGGCTCACCTCGGGTAAAGCCAAAGCTTAGCCGGGATCGCGCGCCTCGGCACGTGCCGAGCGAACGGCGGCGCTAATTCCCGCCGAAGCTCTGGACCAGGGAGCCGGCGACGAGATACCAGCCGTCCACCAGGACGAAGAAGATGAGCTTGAACGGCAGCGAGATGGTGACCGGCGGCAGCATCATCATGCCCATCGACATCAGGATCGAGGCGACGACGAGGTCGATGATGAGGAAGGGGAGGAACAGCAGGAAGCCGATCTCGAAGGCGCGCCGGAGCTCGCTGATCATGAAGGCCGGCAGCAGCACCCGGTACGGCACGTCCTTGGGCGCGTCGATGGTCTCGATCTTGGCCATGCCGGCGAAGAGCTGCAAATCCTCGCTGCGCACATGTGCGATCATGAAATCGTGGAACGGCGCCGCGGCGCGGGTCAGCGCCTCCTGCTCCGGCAGCTTCTCGGCGATGAGCGGGGCCAAGCCGTCATCGTAGGATTTCTCCATCGTCGGCGCCATGACGAAGCCGGTGAGGAAGAGCGCCAGGCTGATCAGCACGATGTTGGGCGGCGTCGTCTGCAAGCCGAGCGCGTTCCTGAGGAAGGACAGCACCACGATGATGCGGGTGAACGAGGTGACGGTGACGAGGATCGCCGGCGCGATGCTCAGCACCGTCAGCAGCAGCACGAGCTGGATGATGCGGCCGGTGCTGGAGCCGCCTTCGCCGCCGAGATCGACCGTCACCGTCTGTGCCAGCGCCGGCAAGGCGGAGAGCGCGAGGCAGAGCGGGGCCAGCGCCGTGAGCTGCCACCAGCGACGGCTCACGGCGCGCCCCCCTCGATCATGCCGGCGAAGTCGCCGGCACTCCCGCGTTCGATGACGAGATCGCCCGGCTGGCCCAGCAGCACCAGGTGCTCGACCCCGTCGCGCTGCAGCAGCACGAGACGGCGTCTGCCGTCGAGCGGCAGCACTTCGAGAATGGCAAGCCGCCGCTTGCCGCCGCGGACCGCCGCAAGGCGCCCGGCGAGGCCGAGCCGGCGCGCGACCCAGCCGCAAGCAAGGATGAGCAGCAGGACGAAGACGAGCGCGAGCGCGGACTGCCAATAGATCTCGACCCCCATGGCTCAGCGCGGTCCTTCCTGGCCGTAGGCGTCGTTGGCGCGCTGGCGCTGTGCCGCTTCGCGCTGATGGACGATGTCGAGCGCAAGCTGGTCGAGCGCCGCGGCGAGCGCGACGAGGCGTTCGGCAAACGCGTCACGCTCGGCGGCGGGGAGCGTGCGCGCCGCATCGCAGATCTCGCCGATGGCGGCATCGAGCCCGCTCATGTCGACAAGCGCGCCCGCAGCGACGGCGCGGCGCGCTTCGGCGATGGCGGCGGTGATCTCCTCGAGCCGTGCGGCGACGCTCATGGCGCGCCCCCGGTGGTGGCGGCGGCCTGACGCTCATTGGCGCGGTAGAGATAGAACAGGATCTCGGCGACGGCGACGAAAGCGGCGATGGGGATCTGCTGGCCGATCTCGACCGCGGCGAGGATCTCGGCAAGGTCGGCATCCTCGCGCACCTTGATGCCATGAGCGAAAGCGAGCGCGAGGATGCGTTCGGCGAGCGCGCCGCGGCCGCTGGCGACGACGCGCGGCACCTTGTCTTCCTGTCGGTCGTACTGTAGCGCGACGGCGATCGGCGGGCGGTCGGGCGATGGGCGGGGCGGCAAGGCGATCCCTGCGGTGCGAGGAAGCTCACGCATCCTGCACCGCGCATGCTTAATTAATGGTTGCTGTGGTTTTTTACGCCGCTACTAAGGCGATGGACCCGATCGCCGATTCCGCCGCGGCAAGCGTCTATTAACCATCGAAGTTACGAGCGAAAATCGCCGCGGTTTTACCGGTTATTAATCAGCCCCGGGCAAGATCGCCGGCATGGATCTCGGCAAGATTCCCCTGCTCGAAGCGATCACCCGCCGCATGAGCTGGCTCGGTGAGCGGCAATCGGTTTTGGCGCAGAACGTCGCCAATGCCGACACTCCCGGTTACACGGCCAAGGATGTGAAGGCGCCGAGCTTCGCCGAGCTCGTGTCGGGCGCCTCGGCGCGCCTGCCCATGGCGGTGACGGAGCCCGGCCATATCGAGCCGGTTCACGATGATGGCGGCTTCAAGCTCGTGTCGCAGAAGACCGGCGAGCGCGCGCCGGACGGCAACGCCGTTCAGCTCGAAGACCAGATGATGAAGATCTCCGACACGACCAACGACTACGCGCTGACCACCAGCCTTTATCGCCAGCAGCTCGGCCTTCTGAAGATGGCGCTCGGCGGCGGCAGCAGCAGCGGCTAGGAGGGCGCGCCCGATGGATTTGCAAACCTCGCTGCAGCTTTCTTTCGCCGGCATGAGCGCGCAAGGCACGCGGCTGCGCGTCATCGCCGAGAACCTCGCCAATGCCGACAGCACGGCGCAGACTCCGGGCGGCGAGCCCTATCAGCGCCAGGTCATCACCTTCAAGAGCGTGCTCGACCGCTCGATCGGCGCCACCTCGGTCAAGGTGGCGCGCATCGCGCCGGGCGGCGGTACGTTCCAGCGCAAATACGATCCCGGCAATCCCGGCGCCGATGCCGAGGGCTATGTCCTCATGCCCAACGTCAACCCGCTGATGGAGCTGATGGACATGCGCGAGGCGCAGCGCAGCTACCAGGCCAATCTCGACACCATCACCGCGGCGAAAAGCATGATCAGCCGCACCATCGATCTGCTGCGCAGCTAGAACGAGCGCTCACGCCTCTGCGAAAGGATCAGCCATGGTCGCCACCATTGCCAATGCCGTCGCCGCCTATGCCAATGCCGGCCGCATCGGCAGCGCCGGGTCTGCCGCCGGCGGTACCGATTTCGCCGATCTCGTGAAGCAGGCGGCGGGCGATGCCGTCGGCGCGCTCAAGACCGGCGAGGCCGAGAGCCTCCAGGCGGTGACCACCGGCAAGGCCGACCTCACCGCGGTGACCGAGGCGGTCAACAACGCGGAGATCGCGCTGCAGGGCGTGATTGCCGTACGCGACAAGGTCATCTCCGCCTACCAAGACATCTCCAAGATGCCGATCTGATGACCCCGGCCGATGCCGTCGACCTTGCGCATCAGAGCGTCATCGTCGCGCTGAAGCTCGGCGCGCCGATCATGCTGCTGGCGCTCGTCGTCGGCCTCCTGATCTCTTTCCTTCAGGCGCTGACGCAGATTCAGGAGATGACGCTCACCTTCGTGCCGAAAATGATCGCCATCCTGCTTTCGCTGCTGGTGCTGCTGCCGTTCATGTTGACGACGCTCACCAATTTCATGCACTCGCTCGTCAGCCGCATCATTTCCGGCTAGGCGCCTAAGCCGATGCTCCAGCAGCTGCTGCCGGAGAACGTCTTCGCGCTCATGCTGATCTTCGCCCGCGTCGGCACGGCGCTGATGCTGCTTCCGGGCTTCGGCGAGGTCTACGTCATGCAGCGCTTCCGGTTGCTGCTGGGGTTCCTCGTCTCCCTGCTGCTGACGCCGATCCTGGCGCCGCTGCTGCCGCCGCTGCCCGGCAGCGCGGTGAAGCTCGTCGACATCGTCGGCAGCGAGGTGGTGATCGGCCTCTTCCTCGGCACCATCTCGCGCATCCTGCTCGCGGCGCTCGACACCGCCGGCACCGTCGCCTCCTTCCAGCTCGGCCTGTCGGCGGCGCAGATCTTCAACCCGATGGCGGCATCGCAGGGCAGCCTGCCCAGCACGCTCTACAGCGTGCTGGGCGTATTGCTGATCTTCCTCACCGACCTTCACCATATGCTGCTGCGCGCGCTGGTCGACAGCTATAACGTCTTCGCGCCCGGCGTCCTGCCGCCGCTCAACGATCTCTCCGACATGATCGCACGCAGCGTTGCCGGCGCCTTTGTCATCGGCATCGAGATGGCGGCGCCTTTCATCCTGCTCGGCATCGTGTTCTTCGTCGCCCTCGGCATCGTCGGCCGCCTGGTGCCGCAGCTGCAGATCATGCTCGTCACCCTGCCGCTGCAGATCATGGGCGGGCTCTTTGCCCTGGTGTTCGTGCTGACGGCGGGGATGCAGTGGTTCCTCGAGGCGTTTCAGCGCGAATTCACCGCGCTCACCGGCGGCTGAGACGCAATCATGGCGGACGGCGCCGACGACAGCTCGAAAACGGAACAACCCTCGGCGCGCAAGCTCAACCGCGCGCGCGAGCAGGGCCAGGTCATCCACTCGCGCGAGATCAACAGTTTCTTCATGCTGTCCGCGGGCGCGGTGATCGTGCTGCTGCTGGCGCCGAGCCTCGCCGGCAGCATGGAGAAGACGCTCGCGCGCTTTCTCGACGGTGCCAGCCTGGTTTCCGGCGGCGGCATCCTGTGGGAAGCGGTCGGCGCCCTGACCCGCGAGATGGCGAAAGCCGCCATCCTGCCGCTGCTGCTGCTCGTCGCCGTGGCGATCGCCGGCTCCGTGCTGCAGACCGGGTTCATCTTCGCGGTCGAAAAGATCGGCTTCGACATCTCGCGGCTCTCGCCGCTGGCCGGGCTGAAGCGCCTGTTCTCGCTTCGCTCTGCGGTCGAGTTCGGCAAGAACCTCGCCAAGGTCGCGCTGGTGATCACGGTCGCGGTCCTGCTCTTGATGCCGGAGATGCGGCGGCTCCCGGCGCTCACCAGCTTCGATGCCGGGGCGCTCGCCGGCGAGATCCATCGGGTGTTGCTGCGGCTGGTGCTCGGCGCGCTGGTGCTCGTCGCGCTGTTGGCGCTGTTGGACTATGGCTATCAGCGCCTCAGCTTCATGCGCCAGATGCGCATGTCGAAGCAGGAGCTCAAGGAGGAGCACAAGCAGGCCGAGGGCGATCCGGCGGTCAAGGCGCGGCTGCGCCAGATCCGCATGGAGCGGGCGCGGCGCCGGATGATGGCCGCGGTGCCCACCGCCTCGGTGGTGGTGACCAACCCGACCCA
>Ga0335073_10002942_pt1 | contig 23543 bp, 15 predicted proteins | sample Lox_Sample_22_FD_207093 | JGI IMG/M metagenome (GOLD analysis project Ga0335073, IMG submission 207093) | Soil microbial communities from Loxahatchee National Wildlife Refuge, Florida, United States - Lox_Sample_2.2 | ecosystem: Environmental > Terrestrial > Soil > Wetlands | place: USA... | reverse complement strand
AATGACCACCGCCGCCACCGCCGATCAGATCTTCGTCCTCGCCAAGCACTGGCTCGTCGCGCACACACCGGCCCCTCTGCAAACAGTCGTCTCAATCGTTATTCCCATCGCCGCCATCATCGTCGTGTTCGCCGCCCTCTTCGCCCTCACCGTCCTGTTCGAGCGCAAGGGACTGGGCCGCATGCAGAACCGCTACGGACCCAACCGCGTCGGCCCCTTCGGCATCCTGCAGCCCATCGCGGACGCGGTGAAATCTCTCACCAAAGAGGACATCGTCCCCACGCGGGCCGACAGCGTCGTCCACTACCTCGCGCCGCTGGTCCTGGTCGGCGTCGTCTTCCTCAGCTACGCCGTGCTGCCCGTCGGACGCAACATGATCGCCGTTGACCTCGACTCGGGCGTCCTCTACTTCTTTGCTGTGGGCGCCGCCACCGAACTCGCCGTCTTCATGGCCGGCTGGTCGAGCCACAACAAGTACTCCCTCCTCGGCGCCATGCGCGCCATCGCGCAGATGATCAGCTACGAGATTCCGCTGATCCTCTCCTCGGTCACCGTCATCATGATGTCGGGCACCCTCTCCACCGTGCAGATCATCGAGCAGCAGGCGCGCTACTCCGCCGGCATCGCACACTGGAATGTCTTCAAGCCCTGGGGCCTTGCCGGATTCATCCTCTTCATGATCGCGGCCACGGCGGAAACGAATCGCAGTCCCTTCGATCTGCCCGAAGGCGAATCCGAGATCATCGCCGGCTACTTCATCGAGTACTCCGGCTTCAAGTTCGCGCTGTTCTTCCTCGCCGAATACCTCGAAATGTTCGCCGTCAGCGGCCTCGGCATCACCCTGTTCCTCGGCGGCTGGTCCTCACCTGTCAGCTTCCTCGCGTGGATTCCCTCCTGGCTCTGGTTCTTCGGAAAGCTCCTCGCCATGATCTTCGGCTTCATCTGGGTCCGCGGTACCCTGCCCCGGCTGCGGATGGATCAGCTGATGAACTTCGCCTGGAAATTCATGCTGCCCATGACCCTGGTCGTCATTTTTTCCGCCGGCATCTGGCGCTTTCTTTCGCCCGGCGTCGTTGGGCCGACTCCCCTCGGCGGTGTGATACGCTGGCTGGTCTGTGCCCTCATCATTTTTGCCCCATATATATTGTTGGCCCGCAAACTGGAGCGCGGCCGAAGAATTGAGAAGAGAACCTATCGCTTTGCGGAGTAGCACTTGCGCCGGCTGGTGATAAGAGTCACAGTCGCGGGCGAAAGTGCTGTGAAATCGTAGGAGAGGCCCGGCATGACGCTTGCCGTCACGCATCGGGGAGACAATCTGGCAACCCCGCGCCTTCCGCAAGAACGCATCGGGCTTTCTACGCATAGGAATGACGGTTTCCTTCCTGATTCTCGCGATCCTGACCCTGGCCGGTGGCATTGCTGCCATGACGCTCCGCCGTCTGGTCCACTGCGCTCTGGCCCTCGCCGTCTCCTTTGCCGGACTTGCCGCCCTCTACCTCAACCTGGGAGCCGACTTCGCCGGCCTCGCCCAGCTTCTCGTCTACGTCGGCGCCATCGCCATCCTCATCGTCTTCGCGATTCTGCTCACCCGCAGCGGTGAGACCGAACTCGACAAAGTCTTCTCTCCCAAAGGATTCATCGGCGCCCTCCTCGCTCTCGCAGTCTTCGCCGTCCTTGCCTGGGCGGTCGCCAGCAGCAGCGCCACGCGCCTTACGGCAGCGGGATCGGGACCCGCGCCGTCGAGTCCGATCCGCGACATCGGCTTCTCCCTGATGCAGCGCTATGTCCTGCCCCTCGAAGTCATCGCCCTAATGCTGACCGCTGCCATGATCGGCGCCGTCATCCTCGCCGTGCGCCCCACCCGCGCCGGCGACCAGCCAGAAACGCCGCGCAATCCGGAGTTGCAACCCTGATGACTCCCCTCGCTGGTTGTCTGCTCGTCTCTTCCCTTCTCTTCGCCATCGGCCTCGCCGGCGCGCTCACCCGCCGCAATGCCATCCTCGTCCTCGCCGGCATCGAGCTCATGCTCAACGCCGCCAACCTCAACTTCATCGCCTTCTGGCGCTTCGGCCCTCATCCTGAATTCCTCACCGGCCTCATGTTCGTCATCTTTTCGATCGCCGTCGCCGCCGCCGAAGCCGCTGTCGGACTCGCGCTCATCCTCGCCATCTACCGCCACGCCCGCACCAGCGACGTCAGCGAGATTACGGAGATGAAGGGATGATGCCCAGCGTCTCGCCAGTATGGATCGTGCAGAACCTCTGGCTCATCCCCGCCCTGCCCATGGTCGCCGCCGGCCTCTGCGCCCTGCTGAAGCGCAAAGAACGCGGCCTCTCCGCGGGTCTCGCCATCGGCTCGATGGCGATTTCCCTTCTCCTCTCGCTCAAAGCCTTTGCCGAAGCCCTCGCTCATCCCGCAATCCAGGTGAAAATCGTCGACTGGATGCAGTTTGGCGATCAGTGGATCCAGCTCGGATGGCTCCTCGATCCCCTCGCCGCCGTCATGCTCGTCATGGTCACCTTCGTCGGCCTGCTGATCTTCATCTACAGCCTCGGCTACATGGCCCACGACGACAACTTCGGCCGCTTCTTCTGCTTCCTCTCGCTCTTCGCAGGCGCCATGCTCGGCGTCGTCATCGCCAACAGCCTGTTGCTGTTGTTCATGTGCTGGGAAGTCGTTGGCCTCACCTCGTACCTCCTCATCGGATTCTGGTTCCAGCGCCCCGCCGCAGCCGCCGCCGCGAAAAAAGCTTTCATCACCACGCGCATCGGCGATCTCGGCCTGCTCATCGGAATGCTCTGGCTCTACTCCCAGTCCGGAACCCTCGTCTTCTACAACAAAGGCTTCGGCTGCCTCGAGCAGGGCGCGCTCACCGCGATGGCCACCCACGCCACCGTCGCCGGCATGGCCGTTTCCACCGCCATCGGTCTGCTCATCTTCTGCGGCGCCGTCGGCAAATCCGGCCAGGTCCCGCTCCACGTGTGGCTTCCCGATGCCATGGAAGGCCCCACCCCCGTCAGCGCGCTCATCCACGCCGCAACCATGGTCGCAGCGGGCGTCTATTTGATCGCGCGTGTCTACCCCCTCATGTCCGGCGCCGCTCTCGAAGTCGTCGCCTGGGTCGGCGCCATCACCGCCCTCTTTGCCGCCTGCATTGCCGTCGCGCAAAACGACATCAAGCGTATCCTCGCCTACTCCACCGTCTCCCAGCTCGGCTACATGATGCTCGGCCTCGGCGTCGGCGGCGTCGCCGTCGGCATGTTCCACCTCATCACCCACGCCTTCTTCAAAGCGCTGCTCTTCCTCGGCGCCGGCTCCGTCATCCACGGCTGCACCGAAGAGCAGGACATCCGCAACATGGGTGGCCTGCGCAAATTTCTGCCGGTCACCTTCGCCACCTACTCCGCCGGCATGCTCGCCCTCTGCGGGTTCCCCCTCTTCGCCGGCTTCTGGAGCAAGGACGCCATCCTCCACAGCGCGCGTGACTGGGACCTCTCGCGCGGCCCCTTCTACCTCGGCGCCATCGGAGCTCTGCTCACCGCGTTCTATATGACGCGGCAAATGTACTACGTCTTCTTCGGCCCGCAGCGGCTCACCGAAGCCACGATCACACCCAGGGCCGTGGCAAAGCACGTTCCTCACGGCAACGCTGTGGAACCCGTCGTCTCGCCGCGCCCCGGCGAGGTCTGCGCCATCGAAGATCCGCACGAAAGCCCCGCCGTGATGACCGCCCCGCTGGCCATCCTCGCCTTCTTCGCCATCTTCCTCGGCTTCGTCGGAACACCCGCCTGGCCCTGGTTCCAGAACTTCATCAACGGAATCGGCGTCGCCTTCGCCTGGTCAGGATTCTCTGAGCCCGGCCTCCTGTCGACGATGCTCATCTCGACGCTCATCGTCTTCGCCGGCCTGCTCCTCGGCTGGTGGTTCTACGGCCGCAAGCCGATCGTGCGCGTCACCGACCCCGACGCTCTGGAAACCCTGGCCCCGCCCCTCTTCCGCGCCCTCGGCAATCGCCTCTACGTCGACGAGATTTACAGCGTCACCGTCATCGCACTCTCTCGCTTCCTTGCTGTGTTCGCCTCCTGGCTCGACCGCTTCGTCTTCGGCGGCCTGGTGCGCCTCGTCTCCTGGACGGTCACCGGCGTCAGCTGGCTCGACGCAGGCGTCGACCGCTTCGTTGTCAACGGGGGCTTCGATGAAGGCTGCCGCGAAGTCTCGCGCGGCGGCCGTCTGCTCTCGCGGCTCCAGAACGGACGCGTGCAAACCTATCTCAGCGTGATCGCCGCCGCTCTCGTCGTTCTCGCCTTGTGGCTGCTGTGGGGGCATCGCGGATGATCACCCTCCTCACGCTGCTCCCCATCGTCGGAGCCCTGGCCGTTCTTGCCACCGCCAAACTCGGCGACGTCTCCCGCATGATCGCCATCACCTTCGCATCCGGTGCTCTGGCCATCTCCGCCTTGCTGTGGTGGGGATTCTCTCCCGCCAACCCCGGTATGCAGTTTGAAGAACTGCGCCCCTGGGTCCCCGCTCTCGGCATCGCCTATCACGTCGGCATCGACGGCCTCGGCGCGCTCATGCTCCTGCTCAGCGCGCTCGTCGTCCTCATGTCGCTCGCCGCTTCCTGGAACAACGAGAAACACGGCCCCGTCTACTTCGCCCTCGTGCTCCTGCTCGAAGCCGGCCTCTTCGGCACCTTTACCGCGCTGAACTTCGTCCACTGGTTCATCTTCTGGGAGCTCAGCCTCATCCCCGCCTTCTTCATGGTCCGCCTCTGGGGCGGCAAAGGACGCGCCAAAGCCGCTGCCCAGTTCTTCCTATACACCATGGTCGGCAGCGTCGCCCTGCTCTTGGCCTTCCTCGCGATTTACCTCGCCACCAGCACTCCCGCCCACGCTGGCGTTCCGGCTCAGCCCGGCGTGTTCGACTTTGTGCAGCTGGCGCAGATGGGGCAGTCGGGACAAATTGTCACCGCGATTGCGACGAATCTGCACTGGGGCTCGAGCCCCGAGCACCTCTCCATGTTGCTGTTCTGGGCCGTCTTCCTCGGCTTCGCCGTCAAAACCGCCGTCGTCCCCTTTCACACCTGGCTGCCCTCCACCTACGCTGAGGCCTCGAGCGAAACCACCATGCTGCTCACCGGCGCCATGTCCAAGATGGGCGTCTACGGCTTCCTCCGCATCCTGCTGCCCATCTTCCCCAGCCAGATGCAGCACGCCATCAAGCCTCTGCTCTGGATGGCCGTCGCCTCCATCGTCCTCCCCGCCTTCGCAGCCTGGGCGCAGAAGGACCTCAAGCGCACCTTCGCCTACTCCTCCATCAATCACCTCGGCTACTGCGTTCTCGGCATCTGCGTGGCCGCACAGTTCACTGGCGCCGCTCAGGAGATGGCCACCGAAAGAGCCGCCGCCCTCACCGGCGTGCTGCTCCAGATCTTCAGCCACGGACTCACCGCCGCAGCTCTCTTCTGGTTCATCGCTCTGCTCGAGCGCCGCAGCGGCGGCCTCCGCGGCATTGACGACTTCGGCGGTCTCCGCCGCGTCGTCCCCGTCTTCTCCGGCCTCATGGGCATCGCCATCTTTGCTTCGCTCGGCCTGCCCGGCCTCAACGGCTTCCCCGCTGAGTTCCTCATCTTCAAGGGCGCCTTCCCGCTGGATCCCCGAGCGTCATCCATCGCCGTGCTCGGCCTGCTCATGACCGCCGTCTTCCTGCTCACCGTCATTCAGAAAGTCTTCTCGGGCCCCGTCAATCAAAAATGGGCGGCCATGCGCGACCTCACCACCACCGAGCGCTGGGCTCTGGCGCCCATCATTGTTCTGATGTTTGTGCTCGGCCTCTATCCGCAGCTCATCACCGGTGCCGTCCACGCCACCGTGATGCAGTGGGCCATGGGGATCAAATTCTGATGCTCGCCTGGACGATCTACATCTCGTTCCTCGGCGCGCTTGCCTCGCGGCTGAGCCCTTCGAAATCCCTCGCCCGCGTCATCGCTCTGCTCACTGCTGTCACCGGCCTTGCCATCGGCCTCATCACCCTGCACTCCTGGCAGCCCGGCGAACTCGTCACCATCACCCGCATCGGCTGGATTTCGCGACTCGGCATCGAATATCACCTCGCGGCAGACGGCATCAGCCTCACGCTCGTCCTGCTCACCGGCCTCGCCGCCACCGCCGGCATTCTCTTCTCGTGGAACATCGAGAAGCGCACCCAGGAATTCTTCGCCTTCTACCTCGTCCTCATCGGCGGCGTCTACGGTGTCTTCCTCAGTTTCGATCTCTTCCTGCTGTTCGTCTTCTACGAAATCGCCATCATCCCCAAATACTTCCTCATCGCCATCTGGGGCTCGGCCAAAGCCGGAGCCACCGGCGAAGAAGCCGGATCGCAGCGCGAATACGCCGCGATGAAGCTCGCCCTCTACTCTTTCGCCGGCAGCGCGCTCGTCCTCGCTGGCATGGTCGCCACGTGGACTGCAACCGGGGCAGCCACCGGCGGCCATAGCATGAGCTTCGACGCGCTCGTGTCCGCAAATCTCTCCACCCACCTGCAAATGGCGCTCTTCCCCATGGTCTTCGTCGGCTTCGCCGTGCTCGCCGGCATGTGGCCCTTCCACACCTGGGCGCCCACCGGCCACGCCGCCGCCCCCACCGCCGCTTCCATGCTGCTGGCCGGCGTAGTCATGAAACTCGGAGCCTACGGATGCCTGCGCGTCGCCATGATGCTGTTCCCCGCCGGCATGAATCCCTGGGAATTCCACGTGCTCGGCCTCGGCTCCTGGCGCGAGGTGTTCGCGCTGCTCGCCGTCATCGGCATCGTCTACGGCGCCAGCGTCGCCCTCGTCCAGCGCGACTTCAAATTCGTCATCGGCTACTCCAGCGTCAGCCACATGGGCTTCGTCCTGCTCGGCCTCATGACCCTGACGCAAATCGGCCTCGACGGCGCCGTCCTCCAGATGTTCTCCCACGGCGTCATCGCCGGTCTGCTCTTTGCTGTGGTCGGTCGCATGGTCTACGACCGCACCCACACCCGCGACCTCAACGAACTCGGCCCCATGCAACTCGGTCGCGTCATTCCCTTTGCCGCCGTCACCTTCATCCTCGCCGGCATGGCCTCCATCGGCCTGCCCGGATTCAGCGGCTTCATCGCCGAGTTCCAGGTGCTCGTCGGCGCCTGGCAATCCTTCGCGTGGACGATCGTCATCGCCGGCATCGGCATCCTCGTCGGCATCGCCTTCACCTGGCGCGCGCTCATCAAAGCCTTCTATGGCGACCCCACGCCTGGCGCCGCCCAGCATGCGCTCCCGCCGATTTCCTTCCCCGAACAACTTGGCGCTCTGCTCCTGCTCGCCAGCACGCTCGCCGTCGGGCTTTATCCGCGCATCCTCACCGACCTCATCCTCCCGGCTCTGAATTCGCCGCTCTTTGAGGGCCTGCGGCAGGGAGCGTGGCGATGAACCCCATCAGCTACGCCGACCTCCTCCGCGCCACCCTGCCCGAAATCGTCGTGGCCGTCACCGGCCTCGTTCTCCTGGCTCTGGACCTCTCCGCCCTGCGCCGCGCCTCGATTCCCCGCCGTTTCGGAGTGGGCGCACTCATCGCCTGCATCGGCTCCTTGCTGTCGATCTGGATCCTCACCCACAGCACCGGAACCGCCACCCTCCCCGACGCGATGTTCATCGTCACGCCGCTCACGCGCGTCGTTCAAATCGCCCTGCTCGCCCTGGCGATTCTCACCGCCCTCCTCTCCACCTCCACGCGCATCACCGAGCACGTCGGCGAGTACCTCGCGCTCATCCTCTTTGCCACCGTCGCGATGATGTTCCTCGTCGCCACGCAAAATCTCCTCCTCATCTTTGTCGCGCTCGAATTCCTCAGCCTCTCGCTCTACATCCTCACCGGCTTCGACAAGCAGAGCCGCCAGTCCGCCGAAGCCGGCCTCAAGTACTTCCTCTTTGGCGGCATGTCCGCCGGCTTCCTGCTCTTCGGCATGAGCCTGCTCTACGGCCTTTCCGGCTCCATCCAGCTCCCGCAAATTGCCGCCGCCATCAGCGGTTCCTCGCTCGATCCGCTGGCCCTCATTGCGATTGTCATGGTCGCCATCGGCTTCGGATTCAAGATCGCCGCCGCGCCGTTCCATCTCTGGGCTCCCGACGCCTACCAGGGCGCGCCCACCGTGAGCGCAGGATTCATCGCCTCCAGTTCCAAAGTCGCCAGCTTCTTCGTCTTCGCCCAGGTCGTCACCGTCGGACTGGCAACCGCCGCGGGCAACGGAGCGTATCGCGCCTGGGCGCCTGGTTGGGTCCCGGTCCTCTGTGCCATCGCCGCGCTCTCCATGATCGTCGGCAACCTCGCCGCCATCGCGCAAACCAGCGTCCGCCGCCTGCTCGCCTACTCCGCGATCAGCCACGCCGGCTACATGCTGCTCGGCCTCATCGCGCATTCGCCCATGGGCCAGCACGCGCTCATCTACTACGTCATCACTTATGCGCTCGCCTCACTCGGAGCCTTTGGCGTGCTCGGCACCCTCGAAGCCGAGGGCATCGACAAAATCCAGGACCTCGCCGGCCTCAGCAAGCGCGCCCCCGGCCTCTCCTTCTGCCTGTTGATCTTCGTCCTCTCGCTCGCCGGAATCCCGCCCCTCTCCGGTTTCTTCGCTAAGTTCTACATCTTCTCCGCTGCGCTCGATGCCCCGCCGCAGCTCGGCCTGCTGTGGCTCGTCCTTCTCGCCGTTGCTATGAGCGCGGTGTCGCTCTACTACTACCTGAAAGTGCTCAAGCAGGTGTACGTCGCCGAGGGCGCACCGCAAACCACGCCGCTGCACCTCACGCTCGTCACGCGCGTGACGATCTGGGTCCTCGCCACTCTGGTTGTTCTGCTCGGTTGCGCTCCAGGCCTGCTCCTGCGCTGGCTGGGCGCATAGGGCTCACGCGTCTCAACAACAATCCCCTGCGCCAGGGGTCGATTCCGCTACACCGATGCGTGCGGCTTGTGCGCGTACATCGCCGTGTCCGCCACTCGCTTCAGCTCATCCTTGGTGACCCCATCGTCCGGATACACGGCAAATCCAATGCTCGCCGATCCTCGGATCGTGCAGTCCTCGATGAGGAAGGGATCATCGAAACAGCGCGTAAGCCGCTGCGTAATCTCCTCAACCTCTGCCCGATTGCGAACGACCGGAATCAGCGCAATGAACTCGTCGCCGCCCACGCGTGCCAGCGTATCCATCCCGCGCAGCTTTTCCGACAGCCGCTCCGCCACCTGCTGCAGATAAACATCGCCCACGCGGTGACCGTAAATATCGTTGACCTGTTTGAACTGGTCCAGATCCATATACACCAGCGCAAACCGCGTATGGCTGCGATTCGAATGATGGAGCGCCTCATCCAGCCGGCTTTCGAGCAGGAAGCGATTCGCGGCGTTCGTCAGCTGGTCGTATTGCGACCGATGGATCAGCGTCTCATAGAGCCGCCGGTTGTCGATCGCCAGCGCCGCAAGACTCGCGCCCATCTCCAGCGCCTCGCCTGCCTGTTCCTGGCACGCCTCCGCGCCGGAAACAACAACTGACCCAAGCCTCTCGCCCGCACCGGAATAAATCCCGCGCCGCACCACATCGGCAGAATCCTGCGAAGCTGCAGCCTGGCCTACAATCGTGCCGTTCGCCAGCTCACACCAGCAGGAGCGCTCCTCCAGCTGCGTGCTGATCAGCCGCAGGATCATCCCCAGCACGTCGTCCAGATTGAGCATGCTGTTGATCGCTTCCAGCACCCGCCCGCGCTCCTTCTCGAGGAACGCAATTCTCCGCTCGCGGCTCGCCTCCGACTCCATCGTGATGCGAATCTGCTCCGTCTGCCTGCGCACCTTGCGCTGCAGCATCAGCGCCCACACCAGCGCCGTCAGCATCAGCGACAGCAGCGCCGCGCTCACATACAGCAAGCGGCGAACCGTCCACCACGGCGGCGCCACCAGCACCGTCACATCCTCAGGCGTACGCAGCTGCAGTTCAAACGAGCGTTCCGAATGCCACGGACCTCCCGCGCTCACAAAGCAAACGCCCGCCACCTGCACCGTGCTGCCCACCCGATAATCGGGCAGCGCGCCTTCCTGCAGCTCGTCGTTCCACACCGTCCGCTCCAGAATCGCCGAGAACACGTGCGTGCCCGACTGGATCACCAGCATGTCCTGATGCGGCTCATGCACCTCGGCCGCCAGCTTGCCCTTCATCGACACCAGTTCGAACGGATGCCGGCCCGCGCGCGCGTCCTCCCATGTCACACCTGCCGGCTGAATCACCTGCGTCTGCGTCGACGGCAGTACGTTGGCATCGGTCAGCAACTCGGAATATTCGTGCGGGTCCGGGAATCCCACCACATCCACAACCTGTCCGATGTTCAGCGGCGACTGCTCCAGCGTGTTGACCTTCACCGCTTCACCGTTGGTCGTCTCCAGCACCATCTCCAGACCCGGCTGATACAGCGTGATGCTGCCCCGCACATGGGTGCGCTGGCTGGCGTCGCTCACAAAGTAGCCGGACATGATGCGGCCGATCGCCGTCATCGGCAACGTCGTCGGCTCGGCGTACGGCCGATCCAGAACCTCCATATGCGCCGCCGTGCTCACCCACAGTTCCGGCGCGATCTGCTGGAACTTCCCGTCAAACTGATTTCCCGCCACCCCCGAGATCATCATCACCGAATCAAGGAGCCGAACAGGATTGATGCCACGGATGTCCTCCACATGCACGCGCACCGATCCGCCCTGCATCTGCAGATTGATCAGCAAATACGGCTGGCGTTCTCCGTGGCCGGGTAACGAGCTGCTTGAACCCTGATCGCGCAGCACGTCGCCGCTCTTCGTGTAACGCGTGTACTGCCCGATCGACGTTTGCAGCGTCGCCGAACGCACTCTGCCCACAATCGAGACATACCGGCAGTCCGTCGGTTTCTGCAGAAGCTCGCGCCAGCCCACCGACACGGGTTCGGGAAACTGCGCATGCCGCTCCAGCGTCACTTCCGTAGCTTTGACGTTGGTCGAATAGCTGGGAATCGTCACGCCGCGGACCACCACAGCGTCTCCAGGGCTCAGCGTTGGCGGATTCGGCGGTGACACGATGTAGACGCCACCCGTCGCGTCCTGCACAAAAACCTGGCCCTCGGTCGGCTCGTAATACGTCACGATCGCATGCAGTTCAACCGGCAGACCCTTCGCCGCGTCCTTGTCCGAAACCGCGTGCACCTGCGCCACGGTCGTCAGCACCTGCGGCTGTCCCGTCGCAGACTTCGACCCCGGCCCGCTCTGGGCCGTCGCCGTTCGCCCGGCGGACACAATCCCAGCGCAACAAACAAAGATCGCGAGGACGAGGCAGGACTTCCGCAACGCATGGCGCTCCTCACGGCGCCATTGTTAAGAATGGGCTACAAAAGTGCAGGTGTCTCTAGCATTTTCAGGGGAGACGATAGCCCTCAAGTTACTTTCGTTTTAAGCATTTGCGCCATTTTGATACGCTCCCACACCACCCCCGCCGCCGCTACATCCGACGCCGCCACTCCCAGCGACTTGAAGACCACCCGCCCCTTCGGCGCCGGCTTCGCCCCCGCCAATATCTCTCCCACTTCGGCATAAATCGGTTGACCCGAGCCAATCACGTCCCCCGACTCCCGCAGCGCAGCCTCGCGCGACTCCACCACGATCGCCGCCCGCATCGCCTCATCGTCCAGCTCCCGCCGGTCCGGAGTCACCACAGCAACAGCGCACACCAGCGTATCCGGACCCAGCCACTCCCCCTTCAGCACCGGCTCGCGAACGCTGGCCACCGTCACCACCACATCCGCCCCACGCACCGCCGCCTCCGGACTCGCCACCGCCGTCGCCCCACACTCCGCGGCAAACCGCTCAGCGTGAGCCGCCGTGCGGCTCCACACCCGCACCTCGGCAAAATCCCGCACCCGCCGCAGTGCCTCCACATGCGACCGCGCCTGCACCCCGCTTCCCAAAATCGCCAGCCTTCGCGCATCCTTCCGCGCCAGCAGCCGCGTGGCTACCGCCGACACCGCCGCCGTTCGCATCTCTGTGATCAGCCGCCCATCCATAGAAACAAGCGGTTCTCCGGTCTTAGCTGAAAGCAGCTGGATCACCGCCTGATGCGTCGGCATCGCCGTGTTGCCTTCGTAGAACGTCACCAGCTTCACGCCCATCAGCTCGCCGTCCACAGCAGGCATCAGCGCGAAAAATCCCCGCGGCTGCAGGGGTTTTCCTTTTTCGCCTCCCTGCTCACCCACGCGCAACACAGTACGCACCGGCTGCTGAACCCAGCCCGTCGAAAGATTCGTCAATGCCCGCTCCACCGCCGGCATCAGCACCTCGTACGACAGCAACAAGCGAACCTTTTCTTCGTCAAGAAATTCCATAAATGAATCGGATCTCGTACGGCCTCACATCAGGTTGACAGGATCGACATCCACCATCAGGTGCCCCCGCGGAATCTGCGCTTCTTCCGCATGCGCCAGCAGCGCCCGCAGCGCCTTCTGCAGCGCGGCGCGGCTCTCCCCCTTCATCAACAGATGAAACCGGTACGTGCGCTTGATCTTCGCGATCGGCGCCGTCGCCGGTCCCAGCACCCGCACATGCGGCAGCGTCGTCTGCTGGCACCACCGCCCCAGAATGTCCGCCCACCCCGCCGCCTCCTCCAGCCGCTGGCTCTGCAGCAACACATTTCCCAGCGCCGCGAAAGGCGGATACCGCATCACGCGCCGGAACCTCAGCTCTTTTTCAACAAACCCCGCATAGTCGTGCCCTGCCGCAAACTGAATCGCATAGTGATCCGTGTGATACGTCTGCACAATCACCTGCCCCGGCAACTCCCCCCGCCCCGCGCGTCCCGACACCTGCGTCAACAGCTGAAACACCCGCTCCGCCGCGCGAAAATCCGGCAGCCCCAGCGCATAATCGCAGCCCACCACGCCCACCAGCGTTACGCCGTGAATATCGTGACCCTTCGCAATCATCTGCGTCCCAACCAGCAAATTGATCTCGCCCGACTGCAGCCGCATCAGCAGCCGCTCCATATCTGCTCGTCCCCGCACCGTGTCGCGATCCATGCGCCCGATGCGTGCCCCCGGAAAAATCTCCCCCAGCCGCTCCTCTCCCTGCTGCGATCCTGCCCCCAGAAAATACAAGTACTCGCTCGCGCACGCCGGGCACGTCTTCGGCACCGTCTTTTTGTAACCGCAATAGTGACATTCCAGACGCTGCCCCGCCGCATGCCCGTCTCCCGCCGGCGGCTTGTGATATGTCAGCGCAATCGAGCAGTTCTCGCACTCCAGCTTCGCTCCGCACGCGCGGCAGATCACCACAAACGAGTAGCCCCGCCGGTTCAGCAGAATAATCGCCTGCTCTCCCCGATCCAGCGTCGCCTGCGTCTCCGCAATCAGCGCCCGCGAAAAAAGCTTCTCTTCCCCCGTCTCCTGAAATTCCTGGCGCATATCCACCAGCCGCACCTCGGGCAGTGGCCGATCCTTCACGCGCTCGCGCAACTCAATGCGCTGATACTTCCCGCTCGAAGCGTTTTGCCACGTCTCGAGCGACGGCGTCGCCGACCCCAGCACCACCGCCGCATTCGCCAGCTTAGCCCGCATCACCGCCACATCCCTCGCGTGGTACCGTGGCGTCGACTCCTGCTTGTAGCTCGAATCGTGCTCCTCATCCACAATCACCAGGCCCAGGTTCTCCACCGGCGCAAAGATCGCCGACCGCGTTCCCACCACCACCCGCGCTTCGCCCTTGCGAATCCGATGCCACTGCTCACCACGCTCCTCCGGCGTCAGCGCAGAGTGCAGCAGCGCCACTTCGGCCCCAAACGCATGATGCAGCTGCGCCGCCATCGCCGGGGTTAACCCGATCTCCGGAACCAGAAGAATCGTCGTCCGCCCCATGTCCAGCGCCCGCCGCATCGCCGCCAGATACACCGCCGTCTTGCCCGAGCCCGTCACCCCATGCAACAGCAAAGCGCGAAATTCACCCGCGCCCACTGCCGCAGTGATCGCATCGAGCGCATCCAGCTGTGCCGGATTCAGTTCGTGCTCCGCCGGAGCAAACGCTCGCAAATGCGTCAGGTGAAAATCCGCAACCCGATCCTCGATCCGCACCAGATCCCTGCGCACCAGCGTCCCCAGCGTCGACGCCGGAACTGCGAGACGTCGCAATTCCGCCACCGGCAACTCGCCATCCGCCCCCGCCAGCTCCGCAAGAATCGCCTGCTGGTTTTCGTTCAACTTCGGCAACCGCACACCCTCGACCAGCACCGCATACCGCACAGTCCGCCGCGCATCGCGAGCCTCCGCCGCTGTCTCGCGCACGATCCACTTCTTGCGCAGCATCCCCTGTAAAAGTCGAATCGTAGCTCCCGTCGCCGACCTCAGCCGCGACGCCCGAACTGCCTCGCCCGACGCCAGTTCGTTCAGCACCGCGTATTCCTGGTCCTGTTCCTCCGGCGCCAACCGCGAGCGCCGCGACGACCCCTGCTCGGCAGCCGACAACAGCACCTGCCGCCCCACATCGGTGATGCGATACAAAACCTGCCGCCGCACTTCGCCGGCCAGCGGCAGCATCGACCGCAGCACTTCCCCAATCGGCGCCAGATAGTACTGCGCAATCCAAATCGCCAGCTCCATCAGCTCCGGCGTGATCACCGGCTCATCGTCAAGCACCCCGAGCAGCGGCCGCGCATCGACCGGCGGCGGCTCATCGTGCAAACGCACCACCACCCCGGCCAGCTTCTCGTTACGAAACGGAACCAGAACCCGCGCGCCCACACTCAAACGCAGATCGCCCACGCAATAGGTAAACGGCCGGTCCAGAGGAACCGGCAACGCGACATCGCAGAAGGCTGCCATCTCTTTTTCGGAGCGTAACAGAAGCGAAACATCAGCGCCGGTCGCCTCATCGCTCGAGCGGGCAGTCGACAGGAACCAGCTCAGCGATTCATGCGCTGGGCCGTCTCTTCAGCTGACCGGTTCTTAGCTGACCGCCTCTGGTCAACCGCTATTTTCTCTACAGAGAGGCTCCACAGTTCGGGCAGAACTTCACCGTTCCTTCATGCGGTGCTCCGCAAGTCGGACAGAACTTCCCCTGTTTGGGCGGAGCAGCCGGCGGCGGTCCAGCCTGAGGCGCCTGCGCAGACGGCGGCGTGTACGTCGGCGGCTGGTAGCTCTGCTGCGGTGGTGGCGTGTATGTGGGTGGCAGTGGCATGGGCTGCGGAGGAACCCCAGACCCTCCCGGCACCCCACCGATCGGTTTGCGCATGATGAGATAGAGCGGCAAAAACACAATGCACAGCAGAAACGTCCCGATCGCCCACAGGATCGCATTCATCGGACGCTTCTTGGCGTCGGTATACACCCAGAACGCAATCGCGGCAGCGATCGCCAACCCAATTAGTTGATAGATCCCGTTCCCTTGCAAGTCATTCCTCCCCTCAACGCAGATTATTCAGCACCATCATCACTGCCAGCGCGACTGCCACTCCGCACCTCAAAGCCCTGCCGTAAAACCAGTGCAGCCGCCGCCGGCGCCGTGCCACCAGCACCGCAATTGGATAAACACCATACACCACCAGCAACGCAATCCACGAGCACCGATTCTGCGTCGGAAGTTCTCCATGCAGCATCGCCGCAAAGTCGCGGGTCATCCCGCAGAACGGGCATCGCAGCCCCAGCAGCACCTGTATCCCACACCGATACCCGGTGTGCACCACCGCCTCCGGCCAAACCGCCAGCGCCACCGTGCACACCGCGATCGCCCCCATCACACAAAGGTGGGGAACCAACTCCCGGTCCACCCGCGGCCAAATCGGCATAAGCATATATATCCCGGAACCGCGCCACCGCTCATAAATTAAGTCGTTCAGCTAACCGCTTCTTCGCAGGGGTCTTTTCCTCCCCATCTCACGTCCCCCAGTGTGCGATTTTTCTCGCACAGAAACGGAGACACACCTGTGCCCCGCATCGTTCCATCCGCTGTGCTTCCTGCTGCCTTCGCGCTCCTGATTCCGATCCTTCACGCCCAAACAGCGCTAACAACACAACCTCACGGACCCGTCCCCGCCCCCATCACCGCCGCACAAAAGATCTTCATTGCCAACGGCGGTATGGACGCCTTCTCTCTCCAGGCGTTCGAAGAGCTCGATCTCAATGGCACCAGCGCCTACGACACCCTCTACAACGCCGTCAAAAGCTGGGGACAGCCGCAGCTCGTCTCTTCCCCGGCCGACGCCGACCTCGTCCTCCTCGTCCGCTTCACCGCGCCCCTGGTCGGCGAAGGCGGCGGCTGGTCATTCCAGCACATCCTCGCCACGACCAAATGGCAATTTCAGACCCAGGTCACCATTTACGACGCCAAAACCCACTTACCGCTCTGGACGCTCACCCAGCCCGTCCGCCCAGCAAATCTCAAAAACACCTGGCGCAAAAACATCGCCACGGCCGACGCCGCCCTCGCCGGCGACCTCAAATCGCTCCTCGCTTCGGCCGCGCCCTGATCGACAAGACATGGGGCGCTAAGCTTCTGACGACCGGTCACCTTCGCCTGGCTGACGCGCGACAGGCCATCAGCACCTCTCACCCATTAACGAACTCGACAACACTCACCCTTCCAACCCGCATCCTACTCTTCGCCCGATCGAAATCGACCCCATACCGCGGGAGTCCCCTATGCACACTCGCGTTGGGACATCGTTGTCCCTCCTTGCCCTGTCGGCCCTTTTTCTGCCGGTCACCCACGCCCAGACCTTCACCACCCTGCACACCTTTGAAAACACAGAAGGTGCCAACCCTCAGGCCACGCTCATCGAAGACGGCACTGGCAACCTCCTCTCCACCACCGAGTACGGCGGCTCGTATCAGAACGGCACCGCCTTCCGCCTCTCCCCCTCCGGAACCCTCACCGTCCTCCACACCTTCGGCTTCCCTTCCACCGACGGCTCCCGCCCCGAGTCGCCGCTCCTCGCCGACGGCCACGGTAACCTCTACGGCACAACCTATGTCGGCGGCGACTACTGTGAGGACTTCGGTGAAGTCCAGTGCGGCACCGTCTTCAAAATCGATGCCTCCGGAAACGAGACCGTCCTTCACACCTTCGAGGGCGGATCTAGTTCCTCGACCGACGGCGCCAATCCCGTCGCCGGCCTCATCGCTGATCCCGCCGGCAATCTCTACGGAACCACCTGGGGCGGATACAACGGCAGCGTCGCTTATGAGCTTTCTCCTTCCGGCACGGAAACCATCCTCCACAACTTCACCGGCGGATCCGACGGCATCACCCTCGACAGCCCGCTCGTCATCGATAACGCCGGCAACCTGTGGGGTACCACCTACGCCGGCGGCCGCACCGGATGCGGTGGCCAGGGCTGCGGCACCGTCTTCAAACTCAGCAAAACCTCCGCGGGCTGGACCGAAACCGTCACCTATCGCTTCACTAGCTCATCCGATGGCGCCAGTCCGTACGCCGGCCTGACCTACGATCGTCAGCGCCACGTCTTCTACGGCGTCACTCAGTTCGGCGGCTCCGCCTCCGGCTGCTTCTACCTCGGCAATACCACCGGCTGCGGCGTTCTCTTTCAGCTCGATGCCACCGGAACCAAAGAAACCGTCCTCCACAATTTCTCCGGCCAAGCCGATGGCGGCCAGCCAGTCGCCAACCTCGTTCTGGATCCTTACGGTGACCTCTGGGGATCCACCACCATCGGCGGCGATCTCACTTGCCCCGCAAGCTACGACGGCTGCGGCACCGTCTTCGTCCAGAGCGCACGCGGACAATTCGCCACCATCCACACCTTCACCGGCGGCTCCGACGGAGCCATCCCCTACGGCACTTTGCTCCTCGATCTTAAAAAGCCAGCGCTATATGGAACCACCACCGTCGGCGGCGACCCCAACTGTCAGACTCAGGAAGGCGGCGGACCCGGCTGCGGTACAGTCTTCCGCATCACCCCTTAATTTTCTCCTCGCGATTTCTCGTCCTCTGCGGTGAAACCGGCCACGGAGGATGAGAACGCGATCCCCTTCTCCTCCGCGCTGTATCATGGCCCCGCGATCCAAATCTTCGCGGAGCCTGCATGAAGCATCGGTTTCTCTCCATCCCCGCAACTCTCGCTCTCTGCCTCCCCCTTCCCGCCGCCTTTGCCCAATCCCACATCGCACTCAGTGTCGATACCACCCACTCCCCGCAAAAACTTCTTCACGTCCACGAAGTCATCCCCGTCCAGTCCGGCCCCCTCTCTTCTACCCCAAGTGGATTCCCGGTGAGCACTCGCCCACCGGCCCGCTCGCCGCCGTCACCGGTCTCGACTTCGAAGCCGACGGGAAAGACATCCCCTGGCAGCGCGATCTCCTCGACGTCTACACCTTCCACCTCACCGTCCCCACCGGCGTCACGCGCCTCATTGCCAACTTCGACTTCATCGAGGCCGAAGGCTTTTCCGCTACCGACAAGCTCCTCGTCCTCGAGTGGAACCAGGTCGCACTCTATCCAGCCGGCACGCCCTCCGCGCAGCTCACCTACGACGCCACCCTCATCCTCCCCGATGGCTGGAAATACGGCACCCCACTCCCCGTCGATCACGAGGACGCCACCCACATCACCTTCAAGCCCATCTCCTTCGATCTCCTCGTCGACTCGCCCGTCATCGAAGGCCAGTACTACCGCACCATCGACCTGACCCCGCCCGGCGAATCCATCCACCACGAACTCGACCTCGCCGCCGACAGTGAAGCCGCACTCGCCATCACTCCCGCCATCCAGAAAGGCCTCACCAACGTCGTCGCCGAATCCGGCGTTCTCTTCGGTGCGCGCCACTATCGCGACTACCATTTCCTTCTTGCTTTGAGCGATCACGTCGCGCACTTCGGCCTCGAGCATCACGAGTCCAACGACAGCCGCCTTCCCGAGCGCACCTTCCTCGAGCCCGGCGGCGCCTTCTCCGTCGGCTCGCTCCTGCCTCACGAGTTCGTCCACTCCTGGAACGGCAAGTTCCGCCGCCCCGCCGACCTCACCACCCCCGACTTCGAAAAGCCCATGGAGACCGACGGCCTCTGGGGCTATGAAGGCCTCACCGACTACCTCGGCCCCATGCTCGCCGCGCGCTCCGGTCTCTGGACCCCCGAGCAGTATCGTGAATTCCTCGCCTCCGTCGCCGCCTCTCTCGGTCCCGGCCGCCCCGGCCGCACCTGGCGTCCGCTCCTCGACACAGCCAGCGGCGAACCCATGGGCGGACCCGGCGGCGGCGTGCGCGGCTGGCTCAACTGGCGTCGCGGCGTCGACTACTACGACGAGGGCGACCTCATGTGGCTTGAAGTCGCCACCATCATCCATCAGGTCACCCACGGCCAAAAATCCATCGACGACTTCTGCCACGCCTACCACGGCGGACCCAACAATGGCCCCGAAGTCAAAACCTGGACCTTCGACCAGATCGTCGCCACCCTCAACTCCGTCGCGCCCTACGGCTGGGCCGGCTTCCTCCACCAGCGCCTCGACTCCAAAGCCCCCGACGCCCCCACCGGCGGCATCGAGAACGGCGGCTGGAAGGTCACCTACAACGCCGAGCCCATCGGTCTTCCCGGACGCCGCGGCGGCTCCGGCGATGCCTACTCCATCGGCCTCCAGCTCGGCGAGGACGGCACTGTCATGGACTCCATCGTCGGCGGCCCGGCCTTCAAAGCCGGCATCAGCTCCGCGATGAAGGTCATCGGCGTCGACGGCCGCCTCTACAAACACGACCTGCTCGAAGACGCCATCAAGGCATCAAAGGACTCTTCCGAGCCCATCACCCTCACGTTCGTCGATGATGAGTACATCCACACCGCCACCATCGATTACCACGGCGGCATCCGCTATCCCCACCTCACCCGCGACGACTCCAAACCCGACTACCTCGACGAACTGATCAAACCCCACACCGCCGCCCCGTAATCTGCAATCTGCACCCTGTACCTTGGGTGTAGTTCGCGGCAAGCCGCGAACTACACCCAAAACACGTGTGACAACCGTCACAGCCCCACAAACCCACTTCTGGCATCCTCAATTCATTCGTAGTTGTACATGAATAGGGGCTGCCTCTCCCGATCTGGGGACGGGAATGTTGGCGGCCCCTTCTTGCGTCTGCTTCAATTTCTTTCCCCGTCCTTTCCCCGGCCCGCTCACTCCGCTCCATCGCACGCGTCACAGTCCGGTTGCCCCACCACAACTTCTCTGCTCTCTGCGGTGGAATGTTTCACTGCGCCTGGGCCGCTGCCCTCCAGCTGGTGCAAGTTTTCCCTTGACCTTGCCGACTCTGCGACATACCTTTCCTGTACTCTAGGTCCGCGCTTCAGCCTTTCCACCTGGAAGAAGTCGCAGAAGTCACAACCTCGTTCGAGGAGGTTTTGCCGTGTCAATCACCCTCCCTCAGGCAACCTTAGCGGTGGGCGCCCTCGGGGTCGCAGCCACCGGTCTCGTCGATTCCACCAAAGCATTCTGGGGCGGCATGAGCCGTGTCGGGTTCGGCTTTATCGAGAAAATGATTTCCACGCTCGTGCCGGAGGGCAACGCCAACACCGGCGCCGGCCTTTCCCCCCAGGACATCGTCGACACCCTTCGTGCCAACTGGATGAACGGGATGGATTCAGGAGGCCAGAAGGCGATCGCAAAGTCATTTGTCAAACTGCACCTCAATCCCGACAGCGCCGAGGCGCTGGCCAAAGCCACCAATGTGAATGCCGCGCTGCTGAAACAGGTCGCGGTGAAGATGCCGATCTCAAGCGGTGTCTCGGTCACTCCCCTGCCGCCAGGCAGCACCGGCCCCGCAGTCAGGCCTGTCAGCAATGCCGCCCTCACCCCGCTCGAAACCGACGCCTTTGGGCGCTTCGATCTCGCCCTTTCCGCCATGATCGACCATGCTTACGAACGCGCTGACCAGTGGTATCGCAACTGGTGCAAGGTCCTCGCCGCCGTCTTCGCGGTCGCGCTGGCCTATCTGGGGAACTACGCACTCCCGGTACATCAGCCGTGGTGGCAGCCCCTGATCGTCGGCCTGGTCGCCACGCCCCTGGCCCCCGTCGCCAAGGACATCGCCAACGCCATCCAGACCGCCTCGGACACCATGCTGGCTCTGAAGGGATAGCGATGTTCTTTCTCAGCACTCGCTCGATTCCGGTCGGAGGCGGTCTCGGTCCGCTTTCCATCCTCGACGAAACCAACACGCTGCGAACCCCGGCCGATCTCACGACTGCCATTCGCGGACGCGACGTTCTCTTCGTCACCCATGGCTTCAACGTCGATCAGACCGGCGGCCTTCAGAGCCTCAGCAACTGGGCCAGGCTGCTCAATATCGGCAGCGTGGTGATCATCGGCATCCTGTGGCCGGGCGACGCCCGCTGGATCCATGTCGTCGACTATCCCGTTGAGGGCAACGAAGCCATTGCCAGCGGCAACGCGCTCGCTGCATTCCTCAACACGAATTTCACCGGCGCACTCTCCCTGTCCTTTGCCTCGCACTCGCTTGGCGCGCGCGTTGTGCTGCAAACCATCTCGAGGCTCAATCGGGGTGTACGCCGCCTGTTCCTCATGGCCGGCGCCATCGACAACACCTGTCTCACGTCTGAATACGCTGCCGCCGCCCAAAAAGTGCAGACCATCTCCGTTCTGGCCTCGCGATCCGACGACGTTCTGAAGTGGGCCTTTCCCGCGGGCAACTTCGTCAGCGGACTTTTCTCGCGCGGCGAACCGTACATCCACGAGGCCATCGGGCGCGAAGGGCCGGCCGATCCCTGGCCCTCGCCCAACAACATTCACGTTGACTGGCAGATTCCTGACAGCTGGAACTACGGACACGGCAGCTATCTCCCCGCCCATCTGGCGGGAAATCCTCCGGTGCAGTACCCGCCGTTACCCGCTTTCCCGTCATCGGAGATGCCCAAACCACCGCAACAGCCCTGCTATGCACCGCCCGCACTCGCGAACGACGAAGCGCTGTGGCAGCCTGCTTTCAGCGCTGCGATCCAGACCTTTCGCTGGCCGTAGTTCCATCGGTCAGATCGCCCCCGCGTTCCGCCTCGTCGAGCCACAGTCTGCTCAAATTAACCTTGCGTTGACTTTCAACCCAGCCCTTCTTACAGTGAGTCATCATCCAGTCTTCCCAATCGCGGTCTTCCGGACACACTCATCGAACCGAGTCACTTGAAAGGGGGCGTAGCAATGCAGTCCACCTTGAGCAGCCGTTTCTTTTCTCAGCGCTGTCCCAAACGCAATACTTTTTTCATCGCAAAGATTCTGTTCTTCCTGGTATTCGGTTTCGCTCTCACCGGCGCAGTGTGCCGCTCTGCTTCTGCACAGGCGCGAGGAAGTGTCTCCGGCAATGTCGTCGATAAATCCGGGTCGGGCCTTCCCAACGCATCCGTCACCGTTACCGCACAGAGCACCGGCCAGGCTCGCGCGGTTAAGACTGACTCTTCGGGTCACTATGAAGTCCCTCTGCTCGCGGTCGGCACCTACGACGTGCGCGTCGACGCCAGCGGCTTCCAGAGCACCGAGACAAAAGACCTCGTGCTCCAGGTTGACGAAGCCCGCGAACTCGACTTCACCCTCACGCCCGCAACCGTCGTCACCACCGTGACCGTCTCCGGTGCTGCCGTCGCCGTCGAAACCGCGAATCCCTCTCTCGGCCAGGTCATTACCTCCCACGAAGTGGCTGACCTCCCGCTGAACGGACGCGACTTCGTTCAGCTCGCCACACTCACAGCCGGAGCAACCGCCGAGACCAATCCCAACAGCTTCTTCACCTCGGGAAGTGACAGCGAGGTGGCTGCACGCGGATCCTTTTCGTTGTCCGTAGGCGGCTCGCGCCCCAACAGTACCGACTGGCTGCTCGACGGGGTCGATAACAATGAGCTGACAGCCGGCGGCATCGGCGTCTTCTCGTCCATCGACGACATCCAGGAATTCAAAGTCCTGACCTATTCCTACTCGGCCGAATTCGGCACGCGAGCCGGTCCCACTGTCCTCGTAACGACAAAATCCGGCGCGAACGACTTTCACGGCTCCCTGTTCGAATTTGTGCGCAACACCGACCTCGACGCCAAAGCCGACTTTGACGTCACCACTCCCAAGTTCAATCTGAATCAGTTTGGCGGCTCGCTCGGCGGCCCGATCCTCCGCAACAAGTTCTTCTTCTTCGTCGATGGCGAGCAGAAGTATCAGCGCGAAGGAATCACCTTTACCGGTTTGGTTCCTTCCCTGGCCATGCGCAACGGCGACTTCTCGGCCGATCCGTTCGGCAACCCTGTCTCTCCCTCCGGCAGCTTTGTGGCCGCTATTGCCAATCCAAACATGGTCGGCGCCGCGAATCCCTACTTCCAGTGCACCGCCTCAGGAACTCCGATCCCCGCCAATTCCGATGGAAGCCAGGCGGCAGGCACCAACTGCAACAAGATTCCCTCCAACCTCATCGACAGCGTCGGCAAGGGCATGATCAGTATCTATCCCACACCCAACGCCAATAACCCTGCCCAGGGATACAACTAC
>Ga0335073_10002941_pt1 | contig 23544 bp, 24 predicted proteins | sample Lox_Sample_22_FD_207093 | JGI IMG/M metagenome (GOLD analysis project Ga0335073, IMG submission 207093) | Soil microbial communities from Loxahatchee National Wildlife Refuge, Florida, United States - Lox_Sample_2.2 | ecosystem: Environmental > Terrestrial > Soil > Wetlands | place: USA... | reverse complement strand
AACAGTAGATATAACCTCTCTAAGTCTCGAGTGACTAGAGTTTTCGGCGACCTTTGGCGCCGAGTCTTTGTCGTCATTCATATAAGAACTAACTATAGCATAACAATAAGCTTTACTGGTAAGCCCTTTATGTTTATAATATTACTTGGCAATTGGAGATGGAAAGGTTACGTCTAAGACGGCCTGGAATACAAAAACCGAGCCAAATAACAAAAAACACCTTTGACGAACGTATACCTGTGACGAAGGTGAGTTCAGCTCGTACTCCTATCCCAAGCACTGCTTTACTTGCGAGACGCCAGCCAATAGACATGTCTTTGCCTGGCGAACAGGAAGGCCTAAGGATACACGAGCTATATAATAGGAATAAGTGGCGTAGATACAGAAGAGTAACGGCAAGGGCATTCGCCCTAAGTTTGGTACTAATCCTTACCCTAGGGGGCTTAATCGTATCTCAGAAATACCTGCAGTTGCACCAAGTGTTTAGGGGTGAAGCGGGCAATGCAGCTGCGCTTAACCCGAATAACAACCCAAATCTCCTAAAAGGGCAGAGTAACGGTGAGATTAACATACTCATCATGGGGCGAATAGGTGGCAAAGGACAAAACGCTGACGTTACAGATTCAATGACTTTGGCCAGCATAGACTCACTAAACCACTCCGTTAATCTAGTTACCATTCCTGAGAACTTATGGGTAACTATCGACGGGGGTGGGGTAGGTAAGATTGACACGGCCTTTGAAAATGGCGAATTCCAGGCGCTGGGTAAGAAACAGCCGGGCAGCATAAGCACATCGGTTATAGACAAAGGATTTAGTACGGTTGATAGCTCGGTTAGCGCTGTACTAGGGGTACCAGTCGACTACAACATGCTTGTGAATTACCAAGCTTTTGAACAAATTGTTGATACACTTGGCGGCGTCAGCGTTAACGTCCCCAGCACTTTAACCGACCCAACAATAGCATGGCAAAACGCCAACAACCCGGTGATTGTTGGCTCAGGACAGCAAACGTTAAGCGGCCCACAGGCCTTGTTGTACGTCAGATCCCTAGAAACAACCTCTCAAGACAGCAGATCTATTAGGCAAAGGCAAGTATTAGAGGCAATTGTTGATAAATTCTTGAGTGTAAATACGCTACTTAATCCCGTTAAGATTAACGCTATACTGGACTCGTTTAGTAACAACGTAGTTACCGACCTAAGTATCAATAACGGCGTACGTTTGGCGGGTATTCTCAGATACATAAACCCAAACAACATTTATAGCGATGACTTTGATACGCCTTCGAATATGTTGCTGACCCCTGGGCATGAGGTCGGGCAAGCCATATTACTACCGACTCCAGGACTGTTTAACTACGGTGCAATTCATAAATATATTGCTTCGCAACTGGGTAACCCATTCCTGAAAGAAGACAACGCTGCTATACAGGTACTGAACGGCACCAATGTAACAGGCCTAGCCACAAAGTTATCTAGCACACTAACTGATCATGGATTCAACGTGTTAGTACCAGCCGATACGCCTACGGCAGGCTGGAAACACACCGTTCTCATTCAGCTCAATGCAAACGACAAATACACTGACATACTTTTGGAAAGGGAGCTAAAAGTAAAGTCAACCACCAAGTTACCAAACGGTATAATACCGACAAATAACGCAGATTTTGTTATTATAATTGGTAACGATGAGACCAATAATAGTTAAGCTTAAACCTACTGGCGGTTTTGCGTACTTTCTTCATATCCTGCTGGTATTAATTGTGCCAATTTTGGCATTAGTGCTGGTGAGTCTAAATTTCGTTCAGCTCGCGCTCAGCATAATCGTTTTAAGTAAGTGGCGTATGTTTGCTGTAAGACCTCGGTTTTGGGCTGCTAATATTAGGGCTAACGCCATCGACTTGATGGTCGGTCTATCCATAGTTGCCTTTATGAGTCACAGCGATAGCTTTGTTGTCAGGTTAGTGTGGGCAGCTCTGTACTCCGTCTGGCTGCTCTATATCAAGCCTTCGAGCTCGGATATCATGGTAGCTTCACAAGCTTTTATTGGACAGCTGTTTGCCTTAATCGCACTATATCTAACTTGGGCATCGGGGCCAATATACGGGCTAACCCTTCTTACAGGTCTTTTCTGCTATCTTGCGGCCAGACATTTTCTTGAAACCTTCGAAGAGCCTTACTCGAGATTAATAGCTTATACCTGGGGGTATTTTGGTGCAGCGCTAGCTTGGCTGCTTAGTCACTGGCTGATTTATTACAAAAACATCTCTCAAGTAACCGTATTTTTGAGCGTTATAGGGTACGGTATTGCAGTCCTATATTATCTTGACCATTTTAATAAGCTTAATAAGACGTATAAAAGGGTAATTATATCCTCCATGGTAGTAATAGTGGTTGCTATGATTGCATTTTCTGGATGGTGGGGAGACAAAGTAGTTTAGGGGTGGTTTATGCCTGAAGATATTAATAAGAATACTGGCGATAAAGAGAAGGCATTCAGCGTTTCAAGCGGTGGTGCACCAAAGCCTAGAGGGCAGAAAAGCCCTAGCATTAACTTGCCCGACATAAAGCTATCTAAAGTTAAAGACATACCACCACCCAACAAATGGAGCGCCAACATCCTAGTGGTTGCTGTTCTTATCATAACCTTGATTGGCGGATATGGGGGAGCCTGGCTGGAGAATCACGGTAACGATGGTAGCGTTACCTATGCTAGCCTTGGTTCTCAGGAGAAGATAGTTACTAGCCAAAGCCAGCTAATTAATGAGATAGCAAAGACTGTGGGTCCAAGCGTAGTTAGCGTAAACGTCAGCATCAGCTCCTCAGGCAGCAGCAGTGCTGGGTCTGGCTCTAGCAGCGGCGGATTTGGACTGTTTGGGTTCTCTCAGCCAGAGGAAGAGCAGGCTGCAGGTACTGGTATCATTATTTCCTCAGATGGGCTGATCCTAACCAACCGTCACGTTGTGCCCCAAGGAACGACCAATGTTAGCGTTACTCTAAGCAACGGCACGGAGCTAAAAGATGTGTCTGTGGTTGGTAGAACTAGTCAAAATAGCTCACTAGACGTTGCATTCCTAAAGATTAATAATGCTGAAGGACAAAAATTAACACCGGCAGTTATTGGAAATTCTTCGACTGTACAGATAGGCGACTCAGTGGTTGCCATAGGTAATGCTCTTGGACAGTTCCAGAACACAGTCACTAGCGGCATCATATCTGGATATGGTAGAAGCGTCCAAGCTAGCGATTCTTCCGGGTCGAACACTTCAGAAAACCTCGACGATCTCTTTCAAACAGACGCCGCCATTAATGAAGGTAATTCCGGTGGCCCGTTGGTAAACATGAATGGGCAGGTGATAGGAGTCAATACGGCGATTGCAGGCAACGCTCAGAATATAGGTTTTGCCATACCAATAAACGATATTAAGGGTTTAATTAGCCAAGTTATTAAGAAGGGCAAATTCAGTGTGCCTTACTTAGGCATTCGTTACATTCCATTAACCTCGGACGTCGCAAATGAATACAACTTGAGCGTAGACAACGGGGCATTCATAGCACCTAGTAGTAATGCGAGCGAGCCTTCCATAGCGCCTGGAAGCCCTGCAGACAATGCAGGACTACAAGTAAATGACATTGTTGCAGCTGTTAACGGAGTAAGTGTTGATCAGTACCACGACTTGACGGGGTTACTGGATCAATATGAGCCTGGAGACTCAGTCACGCTAACAATAGTTAGGGGCAATAGTACCAAACAAGTAAACGTTACTCTAGGTACTTATCCCGGCAGCTAGACAAGAAAAAAATAGTACTCACTTGTATTTCTTTGCATGAATTTTAACCAAAATCAGCACATTTAAAAGACGAAATTTCTACCAAAAGCAAAACTTTTGTTCAACATCTCACCAAAAATTGTTTGTTCAAGATTTGAGACTTAATGTACTAATTTTAATAATATTTGTCTGTATTTTTTAGTTTCAACACCACAACAAAATGATCAGTTTTATATAGTCTATAGCCCGATTTCTTGGCAAGATCCACTAAATCAGCGTGCTGAGAGGGGAATGCCTCGAATAATAAATACAACGGCGGTTTCTTCAGCTTTTTGACCTGAGCAAGTAGTCTAATGTAGTGCTCAAGGCCTGTTTTACCCGAATATATCGCTTGGTGCGGCTCATGTTTTGCCTCTGAATTTATACAATGCTGATCTGGTACGTAGGGAAGATTAGCTAATACTATATCGTATTTCTTTCCAGCTTGGGATAATAGGTCGCTACATATAAGATTTACGCCCGGTGTTAATTTATCTACATTGATTTTGGCTACTTTTAGAGCATTCTTATCATTGTCTATAAGCTCAACTTCAGAATTTGCAACGTTTTGTTTGGCAGTGATGCCAAGTGCGCCGCAACCAGTGCCGACGTCAACTATACGTATAGTTCTTTGCCTAAATACGTCGTCTTTAGATATCTCAATGAGTAGGTCGATGATGGTCTCGGATTCAGGTCTTGGCACTAATACATGGTTGTTGACGAAAAAAGTTGTACCGTAAAATTCTGTAGAGCCCCGTAGGTATGCAAGGGGCGTGTGGTCGAGCCGTTTGTTGAGCAAATTATTAAGTTTTCGCTGCTGCGCTTTGGTAATTTCAAATTCGGGTTCGGCCAGGAGCCTGGCTCGGTTTATAGATAAAACATCTTCAAACAAGATTAACGTGTCCAGCCTAGCACTTTTGATGCCCGCGGACTTTAATTTAGCGCTAGAAAGCTTTAGATACTGATCTACGGTCATTAGTTTTGAGCAAGCAAGTCGTGCTCGGCGTTTAGGAGCTTATCTATAATATCGTCAATCTCTCCGCTTAAGGCTCCTGATATATTCGACCTAGAATAGCCTATGCGGTGATCCGTTATTCGGTCTTGAGGGAAGTTATATGTACGTATTTTTTCTGACCTATCACCAGATCCGATAAGTTTTCGTCTGGCTTCACTTAGTTCTTTTTGATCTTCTTCAATCTTAAGCTGCAACAGTCGTGATCTTAGAATACTCATTGCCTTTGCCTTATTCTTGATCTGAGATTTTTCATCCTGATTGGCTACTACCAAGCCAGAGGGCAGGTGAGTTATTCTTACGGCCGAATCTGTAGTATTGACGCTTTGTCCGCCGTGGCCACTGCTCCTATATACATCCACTCTAATATCGTTAGGATTGATTTCTATGTCTGTCTCTTCCGCTTCAGGCAGAACTGCCACTGTAACGGTTGAGGTATGAACGCGTCCTTGGCTTTCGGTAGCCGGTACCCTCTGAACACGGTGCACACCAGCCTCAAATTTAAGATATTTATACGCGTCCTCGCCTTTTACGGCAAAGGTTATTTCCTTAAATCCGCCTAGTTCATTGGACGATTCGCTCAAGAGTTCTGTCTTATAACCATGAACCTCTGCCCAGCGGCTATACATTCTATAAAGTTCGGCAGCAAAAAGACTTGATTCGTCTCCTCCTGCCGCAGCACGAATCTCTATAATAACGTCCCTGTAATTATTCGGATCTGTAGGCATCAATGCTGAACTTAGCTGTTCGTCTATATCTTTTAACTGCGCATTAATGTCTGCAATTTCGGTTTCGGCTAGGTCAACCATGTCCTTTTCTTGGCTGTCGCTCATTTCGTTGGCAGCTGCTAGGTCGCTAACGAGCTTCTTTTTTTGGTCAAATAGAGCAATGAGAGCGTCTAGGTCGCTCTTTCTTTTGGCTATCCTCGGGTAGTCGCTGCTTGAGTAAACTGCGCTGTCTTCGAGCTTCTTGTCGATTTCAGCCAACTCATTCCTTAGCTCTTCTTCCTTGTCTTTCATGCTTGTCCTTACACTGTTAAAAGTATATATAAAATTAGACTTAATAAAAGTTAAGTCTAATGCTCGGCCTTAGCTATTTAGGGGCTGGGGCTGTGTCTTTCTTTTCTTCGCTCTTAGCGGCCTTAGTTTCGGCTCTCTTGGATTTTTTCTGAGCAGAGGCAGCCCTTTTCTCTTTGGCGGCTTCGCCAGCAGCAGCACGTGCCTTGAACTTATCTACTCGTCCCTCAATGTCGACTATTCTTTCTTCGCCAGTAAAGAAGGGGTGTGAAGCGCTAGATATGTGCACCTTTACTAGGGGATACTCGTTGCCATCTTCCCACTTTACAGTTTCATCGCTAACAGCAGTAGACCTGGTTAAAAAGCTTGTGCCGTTATTCAGGTCTCTATATACAACCAAACGGTAATTATCTGGGTGAAGATCTTTTTTCATGATTCTGACCATCTTACCATATCTGTTAACGGGGGTCAATAACACCTACGACACTTTGGCGCTTTTATTTCTCCCGTAAATACGCTAAAATACTCCTTAATACAAACCAAGCAGGCTGGAGTTTAATCCTCCTTGGCGAAACGCTCTAGCGGGTCGTTCGGGCATCCAAGCCGAAGAGAAAGGAATTAGAATGGCTACCAAACAGGTAGATATTAAAGAACTGTTAGAAGCAGGTGCTCACTTTGGGCATAAAACCGAGAGATGGCACCCAAAGATGGCGCCATATATTCACTCGTCCAGAAATGGTACACATATCATAGATTTAAATAAGACAGCCGAGGGCCTCAGTGCAGCAACTGAGTTTCTTACTAAGGTATCTTCGCAAGGCAAGCAGATTTTGTTTGTTGGGACTAAGCGACAGGCTAAGGAACTGGTAGAAAAGACAGCCAAAGAACTTAAGATGCCTTACGTAAGCGAAAGATGGTTAGGCGGCATGCTAACTAACTGGAACACCATAGGCGAGAGAGTTAAACATCTTCAGGAACTGGAAAACAAAATGGCAAGCGGCGAGCTTGCTAATAAGTATTCCAAGCTGGAAGTTCAGCGATTCCAAGAGGAAATTGACCAGCTTAACGTCCTTTACGGTGGCATAAAAGAGCTAAATAAGAAACCAGGTGCTCTTTTTGTGGCAGACATTATCCACGACAGCAACGCCATCAAGGAGGCTAATCGCCTCGGCATTCCAATAGTGGCCTTAGTGGATAGTAACGGTGATCCAACTAATATAACTTACCCAATACCATCCAATGACGACGCAATTAAGACAATTGAACTCATGCTGGATTACGTCAAACAAGCTATTATTGAAGGTAGAGCTAAAGTTAAAAAGACAGAGGCTCCAACCGAGGCTTCAAAGGAATAAATATGGCAATAGATATTGATTCAATCAAACGACTGAAGGATCTAACCGGCGTCGGATTAACTGATGCCAAAAAAGCCCTAGAGGAAACTAATGGTGATTTCGATAAAGCTCTTAAAAACATGCGTGCTAAAGGCCTAACAAAGGCAGAAAAGCGCGGTGAAAGGGAAGCTAGAGCTGGCGTAATTGGAACATATAACCACGATGATCGAATCGGGGTAATAATTGAAGTTAACTGCGAAACAGATTTTGTTGCTAGAAATGACATATTTAAGAATCTTGTTAAAGATCTAAGTATGCATGTGGCTGCAAGTAACCCGGAATATGTTTCGGTTGAGGATGTACCTGCTAGCGCCAAGAAGAAGGTTGAAGACGAATTCAAGCAAACAGCAAAGAAGTCTGGGAAAACGGCTGATGTAACTAAGAAAATAGTCGAGGGGCAAGTTAAGAAGTACTTTGACGAGAGGTGCTTACTTAATCAGCCATTTGTTAAGAATCCTGACGTTACAGTGAGCGAATACGTTAAAGAAAATGCCGCTCGTTTGGGTGAAAACATTGTTGTTAGACGCTTTGCAAGATTTGCCCTTGGCGAAGTGTCTTAAGTTAGAGTACTCTAAAATTAATATGGATTTAAGCGGTTTAACTAACGACACTAAAACTAAGCTAAGTATCGCCTTTGATAAATTCAGCGACAGCCTTAAAGGTCTCAGGACTGGCAGAGCTAACGCCAGCATCCTAGACGGGGTAATGGTTGAGGCTTATGGCACTAATATGCCGCTAAAACAGGTTGGAAACGTTATTGTACCGGAAGCTCAGTTGATTCAAATTACGCCGTTTGATCCTAGTAACCTAGAAGCCATATCCACGGCTATTCGTAACGACACTAATCTAGGTCTTAACCCCTCGGATGATGGAAGGGTTGTTCGAATCCCAATTCCACCCTTAACTGAAGAGAGAAGAAAAGACCTGGCCAAGCAAGTTGGGGCTAAGCAGGAAGAATGCATGATATCCCTAAGAAACATTCGTCACGAAGCGCTCGACACGGTGGACAAGGCTAAAAAGGACAAACAAATCGGCGAAGACGAGGCTAGTAGGCTTAGTTCGCAAGTAGAAGACCTAATGAATGAGTTCCGTACAAAAATCGAATCTGCATCCAAAGAAAAAGAACAGGAAATCCTAACGCTTTAGTTCGGGGTTGTTATAACTGTAGTGCCAATTGGAGCCCAGCTGTATACAACGGCAGCTTCATTGTCTGGTATGCCTACGCATCCGTGTGAACTGTTGATGTTCCCAAAATAGCTGGCTGGTCTCCAGTAATTTCCATGTACTGCATCACCCTCATAAAAGTAGTTTACATATTGAACATTGGGCTGAAAGTATGGAGTGCCGTTAGGGTTATAGCCTGACATATTCTGAATAGGGTACTTAGCATATATATGGAACTCACCGATTGGTGTTGGAGTTGCTGGGGCACCGGCGGTAACTAGATAGGTTTGAAAAATCTGGCCATTTTGATACAAGTACATTACTTTGCTATTTACATTGACTAAGATTAATTTACCGAATGAAGCTGGCGTGACATTAGAAAATGGCAGAGTTACTAGGGGTGCACTAACCTGAAAACCCTTGTTTGAAAACAGGTTCTTGGTAATAGTTGAAGCTTGGGCCACTACAGCGTACGGATTGGCTAGTTTTGTGCCGTTACGTCCTGCTATAGCTGTTTCGCTGCTACCGTTACTCAGCGTCGCAACCACCTGATTAACTGGGCTAGTAACGTACTTTTGGGCTAAGTTTTCTAAAGAGCTTGCTACTAATGTCTGATTTAAGTGGATATTATCTATGCCAGGTTTGGCGCTTTTGTTTATGCTCACCCAGCTCTTAATAATATTGGGATTTATGGCTACAGTCTGAGAACCCAAATTAAGTGTTGCTGGCTGATTATCATAAGCGTTTAGCCAATTAGCCAACTGAGAGCTTGGTATCGAGGTATTTAACCCGGTTAAGTCGCTAGACTTTGTCTGCAAGACAGGTACCACTGGGGTAGTCAGTAGGTATTTATCTACGAGCGGTCTCGCCACTAGTGCTATGGCTAGTACCAAAAGACAGAAGGCTACTACGCTATGTTTGTCTATTATGTCTGCAAGGCGATGTTTAAAGTTTGGGCTCGATGGCTTGGAATGGGAATGCGCTGGTTTATGATGGACATTGACAGGTATGGCAGTAGCTGATGCCGATACGTTATACCCGGCACTTACGGGCTTAAGGCTACCGACAAAACTTTCATCGGCGTGTTTAAGTCTATTTTGGTTTTTGTCCCGCATCCTTTTTCTGGTCCCTCACTCGTGTACTACACCCAAGTATATTGAAAGCATACATAATTTGTAAAGCGCTTAAGATCTAATACAATATACATTAGAGGAGTAAGGCGTAAAGCTAGCTTTCAGCTAGCTTTGATATACTAAACAAACAGATGGCACTAGCGTTATTAATCTTAGGACTAGTCCTGATAGTTGGGCTTATTGTCTTCCATGAGTGGGGCCATTTTATTGCCGCCAAGCGAAATGGAGTTATTGTCGAGTCTTTTGGCATATTTTTTCCGCCAAAGATTTTCAAAAAGAAAACTAAAGAAGGCTGGGAGTTCTCGGTAGGGGCTATTCCTCTAGGTGGTTACGTTACCCTTAAGGGTGAAAACGATGAAGATCTAGAGCCAGGTTCATTTAGAGCGGCAAGCCTTTGGTCAAGAAGCAAGATCATAGTTGCCGGAGTGCTCATGAACTTGCTAGCAGCAGTTATCTTATTAACAATTTTGGCACTAATGGGCATGCCGAAGCTGCTGCCTAACCAATTTACTGTTCCTAGTGATACAAAAGTTGTATCTCAAAAAGTTTTTATTGGTCAAATTGAAGCTGGTTCGCCTGCACAAAAAGCCGGGCTGAAAGATTTCGATCAGATTACATATATGGGGGCAGTGGGTAAGCCACTAATTAGGGTGGATAATTCCAATACTCTTCCCAATATTACAAAAAGTCTTGCTGGTAAAGATGTGACCATTGATTACACCAGGCAAGGTAAGGCAGGCACCACAACGACCGTGCTGCTTTCTAAAGAGGAAGTTCAGGCTTCAGATAACCTATACAACAAGCAGGTTAGTGAAGGCAATACCAATCCTACTCAGCCTAAGGCTTACTTGGGCATTTCACCGTCGCAGTATACTCTGCAAAGATCAACCTGGTCGGCACCGATTACGGCTGTCGGCCTGACCATTCAGGGGACAATACTTACGTTTGAGGGAATCGGTCATGCCCTTGGCGGGCTTGTAAGTCTAGTTTCTGGGGCAGTTACCGGCAATAACGTGGCGAGATCTAATGGGCAATATAACGCGACGAGTGAGCTTACTGGTCCGATCGGCATCTACAATATACTTAAAGATTTCGCTCAACTGGGCATTGAATTCGTAATCTTTATTATTGCCGTAATATCTTTAAGCTTGGCGGTCTTTAATATATTGCCTATTCCTGCTCTAGATGGTGGACGTCTTTGGATGATGCTGTTTACCGCTGCCATAAAGAAACCTTTGAGTGTTAAGACAGAAGAAATTATTAACGTAGCCGGCTTTATCTTTATAATCTGCTTGGCCATTCTAATAACTATTGTCGATGTCAAACGATTCTGAGAATGTTGCCCTAAAGGCCACCTGGAATCCTTGGATTGGCGTAATTGTCGCTCTGGTTGCGCTACTTGGCAGCCAAATAATAATAGGATTGGTACTATCCATTTACCCGGCATTTGAGCACTGGAACAGCGCAGCCGCCAACAACTGGCTAAATAATTCAATCCTGGCACAGTTTCTATTTGTCCTACTTGCCGAAGGCCTAGCTATAGGTATCGTCTACTTGTATCTGAGAAGACACAAGAACGCTCTTAAAGCGATTGGGCTAAGGCGGCCAAAATGGGTTGACCCTCTTTACGGTCTACTCGGCTTGCCGGCCTACCTAGTTATATACTTTGCGCTTGTTAATGTAGCTACAGCTCTGTTCCCGAAGATTAATACTGGCGAAAAGCAGCAGATTGGCTTTAATAATCCTCATGGGGCTGAGGCCTTAATCCTGACCTTCATAAGCCTAGTTATATTGCCGCCGATTGCCGAGGAGATACTTTTTAGAGGGCTTGTTTATACCAGCTTGAGAAAAGTCATGCCGTTTATTTGGGCAATGCTAGCGACTAGCGTACTTTTTGCTGTTGGTCACTTGCCGGAAGGCGGCGCTTCCGGACCACTCTACATTGCCGCCATAGACACTTTTTCTCTGAGCTTAGTACTGGTCTATCTAAGAGAAAAAACAGGTCGGCTTTATTCTTCTATGACCTTACACGCCTTAAAAAACTTGATTGCTTTCTTTGCTTTATTTGTACTTCACCTTAGCTAGCGTATAATTTTTTAAGATATGAGACGCAGCCAGCTGTTTACAAAAACTAGCAAAACATTCCCCGCCGATGAGACATCAAAAAACGCTCAGCTACTTATTAAAGCCGGCTTTATACATAAGGAAATGGCGGGGGTCTATGCCTATCTTCCGCTGGGTCTAATGGTGATTGAAAATATTAAACGGATTATTAGAGAGGAAATGAATAGTCTCGGTGGCCAAGAGTTAATAATGACTAATCTCCAAAGCCGTGAACTGTGGGAAAAAACAGACAGATGGGATGATAAAAAAGTTGATATATGGTTTAAAACTAAACTTAAAAACGATAGTGAAGTCGGTCTTGCTTGGTCGCACGAAGAACCAATAACGGAAATGATGAAAAGCTTTATTGCCAGTTACCGTGATCTACCAATATATGTTTACCAGTTTCAGACGAAACTAAGGAATGAGCTGAGGGCCAAGAGTGGCATTATGCGTTCCCGAGAGTTCGTTATGAAGGACCTTTATACCTACTCAAAAACTGAGGAGGATCATAACAAAATATATGACCAAGCCAAAAAGGCATATATGAATGTCTTTAATAAGGTTGGACTAGGCGACAAAACGTATCTTACTTATGCCTCTGGTGGATCTTTCACCCAATTTAGCCACGAATTTCAGACAATAACGGGGGCAGGAGAGGACACAGTTTTTGTCGATATGCAAAAGAAACTGGCGGTAAATAAGGAAGTGTTAAGTGACGAAGTTCTAAAACAGCTTGGGCTACAAAAAGGCGACTTAGAGGAAATGAAGGCTAGCGAGGTTGGCAACATATTTAGCTTCGGGGATGCTAAAAGCAAACAACTTGGACTAGTGTATACAACCGCAGATGGCCAAGAAAAACCAGTGGTTCTGGGCAGCTATGGTATAGGCGTAACCCGGCTAATGGGTGTTATTGCCGAGGTTTTTGCCGACGAGCGGGGGTTGGTCTGGCCAGAAGCGGTGGCGCCAGCACAGGTCTATCTAGCTGCTATAGGCGAGGACGCAAAAGTTAAAGACAAGGCCGACGAGCTCTATAACTTATTGACAGAAAAAGGGATTGGAGTAATATATGATGACCGCGACGAGAGGGCAGGCGAAAAGTTCGCCGATGCTGACCTCATGGGAATTCCGCAAAGGATTGTAGTCAGCGACAAAACACTCGCGGCAGATAAATTTGAGTTAAAATCTCGAACTTCTAAGGACACACAACAGTTAGATAAAGAGAATCTAATAAAAAAACTAGAAATTATCAGCAACTAAGGGGTATAATACAGCCATATTTAAGTGGCGTTTCGGATGCCGAACCTATTGTTCACATCTGTGATATAAGGAGAGATTGCCATGAAGAAGCAATTCCGACTGACTAAGTTGGGAGTAGATGAGTTACAAGCTGAACTAGACGGACTTATTGCAAAAAGAGCCGCTATTGCTGATGCTATTAAGACTGCCCGAGAGCAAGGTGACTTAACAGAAAATGCTGAATACCAGTCTGCTAGAGCAGAACAAGAAAGAAATGAATCACGAATTACTGAAGTTGAGAATATTCTTCAAAACGTAGAAATTATTAAAAAACCTCGAGGAGATAATAAGGTGCAGCTTGGATCAGTAGTTAAGCTCAAAGATGGTAACAAGACTAAACAATTCCAGATAGTTGGTACCGTTGAGGCTGATCCGCTGAGCGGCAAAATATCTGATGAATCACCTATAGGTAAGGCGCTGCTTGGTCAGCAAGTGGGTGCCAAAGTCGAGCTTGAGACTCCAGCCGACAAAGCAACATATAAGATCGTTGAAATATCCTAATTAGCGGTCTCCTGCGGTCGTAAAATTAAATCTCTAATGTATAATTTGTGTCATGGCGACTTTAAGAGAGCTTAGGGATGAACGGCTGAGAAAGCTCGAAGAGCTAAAAAAGCTGGGAGTTAACCCATATCCATCAACAAGCGTAAAAACCCATACTCTTAAAGAACTAACAGAGAACTTTGACGGTTTGTTCAACCAGGACGTCAGTGTCGTCGGGCGTATCAGCAATATACGAAAATTCGGCAAAATTGCTTTCGTAGTAATCAAAGATTTCAGTGGCCAGATTCAACTTTTTCTCTCTCCAGACATCTTAGGGCCTTTGGACGGCGACAAATCACTCTTAGGTTTTGACCAGTTATCTCTTCTAGACAGCGGAGACTTTATTCAAGCGGATGGCAAATTAACTAAAACTCAGACTGGTGAGATATCCGTCGAAGCTAAAACGCTAAAACTACTGTCTAAAAGCCTAAGACCGACACCTTTAAGCGTTGAAGGATTTACTAATAAGGAAGAAAGACTGCGACGTCGATACGTCGACATGAACGTTAACCCCGATGTCAGACAAAGGATAGTTAGGCGTAGTAAGTTTTGGCAGTCTACCAGAGACTTTTTAAATGAAAAGGCTTTTATAGAGGTAAACGTACCCGTGCTAGAACACACAACCGGCGGAGCCGATGCCAAGCCGTTTGTTACCCATATGGATGCGTTAGACCAAGACTTTTATCTCAGGATTTCACACGAGCTACCACTCAAGCGACTTATTGGTGGTGGATTCGAGAAGGTATACGACATTGGTCCACGTTTTAGGAATGAAAACTATTCTGATGAGCATCTGCCAGAGCATATTGCTATGGAATGGTACTGGGCCTACGCCGACTGGAGAGACGGTATGAAGCTAGTTAGCGAGATGTATAAGGAAGTTGCCATGAAAACGTATGGCAAAACTAACTTTAAGATCGGTGATTTTGAAGTCGACTTTGCTGATACTTGGCAAGAACTGGACTACGCTCAGGCCATTAAAGACAACTACCAGATAGACATATTCAATGTCGGTATCGATGAAGTAAAAGCTAAACTCAAGGAACATAATCTTGAGGTTGAACAGGCGGACAACCTAGCTAGAAGCATAGACAAACTATGGAAAAACGTACGCCGAACCATTAAGGGACCGACTTGGCTAATTAATACGCCACTTTTTATTAGCCCGCTTTCTAAAGTTAATCCAGATAATCCTCAAACAGTCCAACGTTTCCAGCCTATAATTGCTGGAACGGAGATTGGTAACGGTTTTAGTGAGCTTAATGACCCAATAGAACAGTTGAAGCGTTTCACCGAGCAACAAAAGATGCGAGAGGCAGGTGACGCTGAAGCTATGATGCTAGACATCGATTACGTAGAGATGCTGGAATATGGCATGCCTCCCACTTGTGGATTTGGTAGTTCGGAGAGAGTTTTTTGGTGTATGGAAAACGTTAGCGCAAGAGAAGGCGTACCATTTCCTCAGTTAAGGCACGAAATAGACCCTATTACTAAGGGCCTGTATCCGGATGTTAAGTTTTCTAAATGATTAACGTTAGTGACGAAGAGTTCCAGAGGCTAATTGACCAGGCACTTCAAGAGCTGCCGGGCGAGCATGTAGCCAACATTAAAAATGTAGCGATACTATATAGCGATGAGCCATCGCCCGAACAACGACAAAAGCTGGCACTAAGGCACGACCAAACCCTCCTTGGGCTATATGAGGGTACGCCGCTTTCGGAAAGGCAAGGCATGCGAACGACGCTACCGGACAAGATAACTCTTTTTAAAAAGCCTCACGAAGTTAGAGCCAATTCTGAGGTACAGCTGCGAGAAGATATTAAGCATACGCTTTGGCACGAAATTGCTCATTACTACGGACTCAACCACGAGCAGATCCACTCTTTGGAGTGAACATTGTTAGGAAGTCACATTCTCTTTGAAAAACATTAGAATTTTGGATATAATTGACGACGAATGACGCTAACAGAAATCTGGAACAAAACCTGGCGAGATAAGCACGGTAAAGTGGTTATCTGGCAGAATCCCAACCCGTTTTTAATAGCCTGGTTGGTACTGACAATTATCTCGTTACTTATTAATGGAACGGCCGCCGACATTTGCCAGGATATAGGTGTAGTCTCTATAGCAATCTGGAGTTTTCTCGAACTATTTCAAGGGGTTAATTACTTCAGGCGCGTGTTAGGCCTGGTCGTACTTCTCTCTACTATTGCGACGATAATAAATATTGCCTAAGTTGGTTTTAGCTCACTAAGAAATTTAGATCTTAGCTTTGCTATTTTCGGCTCAATAATTACTTGGCAGTAACCAACGCCAGGGTTGTTATTGTAAAAGTTTTGATGTTCCTTGCCAGCCGGCCAGAATTTTACTAGTGGCTTAAGCTCAGTAACAATTGGGTCCTTCCAAATAGTGGGAGCAAAGTCTTTTATCATCTCCTGAGCGATACGCTTTTGGTCTTTATTGGAGTAGAGAATAATTGAACGATACTCATCACCAACGTCGTTGCCTTGGCGATTTAGAGTTGTTGGGTCATGCATGACAAAGAATATCTCTAGCAACTGCTTATATGTGATTGTTTTGGGGTCGAAGGTTACTTGAACTACCTCTGCATGTCCGGTTTTACCTTTATAGACCATTTCGGTGGTGGGTCTCTCAACGTAACCACCACTGTAGCCGGAAACAACCTTTTCAACGCCTTTAAGTCTTTGGTAAATAGCCTCCAGACACCAAAAACAGCCGCCGCCTAAAGTTGCAATTTCCTTGCCATCCATTATTATTATTCTATCTCACTTACGCACATAAATATCTACTAAATACGTATAAAATTAATAAATGGCAACCTTCATCTTCGACTTTGACGGAACAATAGCCGACAGCCGCGACTATATTATTAACTTTATAGCCAAGGAGGCAGGCAAGTTCCCTCTAGACTCACCGGCGCAGCACGAGCTTTACGGCAAAAGTGTCGTAGGTATTGCCCGGCACCTGGGCCTTAAATGGTATCAACTTCCAGGGCTGCTTGTTAAGGGTCGAAAGTCTATGGGGCAGATGGTGAAACATATTAAGCCCTTTCCGGGTATGCTTGAGGTTATGAAAAAAATTAAACACGAAGGCCACGAAATAATAGTCGTTAGTAGCAACAGCGTGGAAAACGTTAGAAAGTTTCTGCATCACAATAAGATGGATAACTTAGTCCTAGCCGTTTACGGGGGAGTTGAGATATTTGGCAAGGCGCCAGTTTTCCGCGAAATACTGAATGAATTTAACCTGGACGCTGCTCAAGTAGTTTGTATTGGCGATGAGCTAAGAGACATTGAGGCGGCTCAAAGCGTTGATCTAAAGCAGGTTGCGGTAACCTGGGGATTTGCTTCAGTTGAACAAATAAAAGAACTAAAACCTTCTTGGGTGGTCAATGAACCTAAAGAGCTTCTGCAAGTCTTGGAAGAATTTTAGCTTGGTATAATAGCTAATACATGCCATTTGCAACAACCAGAAATCCGGCCTATGTGCCGCACCAAAAGGAGGTCTTCAAGCTATCTAGATCGAAGATAGAGCTATTCATGCAATGCCAGCGTTGCTTCTGGCTGGATGCCCGCCTTAAAATTAAACGACCATCCTCGCCTCCGTTTAACATAAACAAGGCGATCGACGAACTGTTAAAAAAAGAGTTCGATAGCTACCGAGCTAAAGCTAAACCGCATCCCATAATGACAAGTAACAAATTAAGTGCGATACCTTTTGAACATGAGGACTTAAACAAATGGCGAGCTAACTTTACTGGTGTTGGCTACTTAGATAAAGCAACCAACCTATATATCTACGGTGCGGTTGACGATGTCTGGATCGACGGCGATGAGCTAATAGTTGTTGACTACAAAGCTACTGCCAAAAATAGCGAAGTAAATTTGGATTCAGATTGGCAGATAGGCTACAAAAGGCAGATGGAGATATATCAGTGGCTGCTTAGGAAAAATGGCTTCAAAGTCAGTGATACTGGATATTTTCTCTATACTAATGCCCGAATGGACGTCGACGAATTTAGTGATCAGTTGGTTTTTAACACGAAACTCATTCCGTATATCGGTAAAGATAAGTGGGTCAATGGGGTTATTAAAAAAATGAAAGCTACCTTAGATAGCGACGATCTTCCTCCTATAGGCCTCGCAGTTATGGGTGGTGACTGCGAGTTTTGTATGTACGCCAAGGCTAGAACAAGTCTTACTATTGATGAAATATCTAAAATTGATGCTGGGCTTAAAAAGAACATAGTCTCGGCGATATCTAAGCTATAATTACTGCTATGGTAGATATCCAGCTACTGAGAGATGATCCAGAGAAAGTTCAACAGAAGGCTCTAGAGAAGGGCTACGAAGTTGATGTTAAGCAGATCTTAGGGTTTGATGAAGAGAAAAGAAAACTTCAAAGCGAAGTACAGAGCCTAAGACAGAAAAGAAATGAGCTAGCCGGCTCTAATAAAGGGCAGGCACCGGCGCCAGACCAAGTTAAGCAAGGCAAGGAAATTAAAGATAAGCTACTTGATCTGGAACACAGACTGACATCAATTGAGCTGGAGATGGACGATCTGCTCAGTAAAGTTCCCAATATGCCAAGGGATGACGTGCCGGTAGGTAAAAGCGAAGCGGACAATGTCGTTACTAAAACCTGGGGAGATAAGCCGCAGTTCGACTTTAAACCAAAGAGCCACCTACAAATAGGTGAAGCCAAAGGTTGGATAGATAGAGAAAGGGCAGTGAAAATTGCTGGCTCCCGCTTCCTATACATTAAAGGTGATCTAGCTCTTTTAGAATTTGCCCTGTGGCAATTTGCTCTTAGCGTTTTAACCAGTGAAGACACGCTTAAGAAAATAATTGCCGATAATAACCTGAACGTTAGCAGTAAACCGTTCGAATTTGTCCTGCCTCCGGCAGTTGCTAAAAAAGCGGTTTACGAAGCAACAGGCAGGCTAGATAAGGAAGAGCAGACATATAACATTGAGGGCGAAGACTTATGGCTAAATGCAAGTGCCGAACATACTCTGGCGCCCATGTATCTAGATGAGATTTTGGATGAAAAGAAGTTGCCACTAAGGTACGCTGGCTACACTACTGCCTTTAGAAGAGAAGCTGGCAGTTATGGTAAGGACTTAGAAGGCATGATGCGCCTGCACCAGTTTAACAAGATGGAGATGGAGTCCTTTACTACAAAAGATACTTCATACGATGAGCATAAGTTTTTAATTGCTATCCAGGAATACCTCATGCAACAGTTGGGCTTACCATACCAAGTCGTTAATAAATGTACCGCTGACATTGGCTTTCCTAACGCCAGTGGCTACGATATCGACGTTTGGCTGCCAGCGCAAGACAGATACCGCGAAACGCATACTGCCGATAACATAACAGATTTTCAGGCACGTTCAATGAAGACCAGAGTAAAAAGAAGCGAGGGCAAGGTAGAGCTTGCGCATACAAATGACGCCACGGCATTTTCCGAGAGACCACTTATTGCCATTATAGAAAACTTCCAAACCAAGGACGGCAACGTAAACGTACCAGAGGTATTAAAGCCGTATATGTTCGGAAGAGAGACCATTTAGGTAGGCAAGCATGTTCAAAAAACTAGAAATTACTGCAGTTCACGTTACTTCGGCTGAAGATATTAAGAAATATGCTACGAAAAAAATTGGCGAGCTAGATAACTATTTACCGAAGCATGCGAGAGAGAGCGCTCACGTAGAGATATTTCTAAAAGAGTTTAAAAACTCATCCAAAAACCCGTTTGTATGTGAAGTAAATATGTACTTGCCTAATAAGACCATAGTCGTTAAAGAGAAAGCTCCCAGCCTAAGTTCGGCAATTGACGCGGTAGAGAGTAGTCTAAAGATTCAATTTAAAAAGTATAAGGAAAAGCATGAAGGTGGCAAAAACCGCCGACATCTCCTTGGTCGACTGTCTAAGAAAAACCTAAAACGTTGGTAAAAAAACCATCGCATTTAAAGTGTTGACAGGCTATAATTAAACTAAACAAAATCCTGAGGAGCTGGCTTCTCAACTAACGTAAAACCTTTGAAGGTCGGAGATGAGACTGTTATTTAATAATGAATAGTATACTTAAAAAAATATTAGGGGACCCGCAAGCTAAAACTATCAAACGCCTTAACAAAAAAGTTAAGGTTATTAATGATTTGGCCGGCAAATATTCCAAAATGTCGGACTCGGAGCTAAAAGGCCAAACTGAAATTCTTAAAAAAAGACTCAAAAAAGAATCGCTTGACGATATTCTTCCAGATGCCTTTGCGGTCGTTAGGGAGGCCTCAACTAGAACACTCAAACAGAGGCATTTTGACGTTCAGTTAATTGGCGGTATGGTTCTTCACGAAGGTAGTGTGGCGGAAATGAAAACTGGAGAAGGTAAAACCTTAGTTGCTACTTTAGCTGTTTACCTCAACGCTTTAACAGAAAAGGGAGTTCACGTTGTAACAGTCAATGATTACCTAGCCCAGCGAGACGCTGGTTGGATGGGACAGATATATAACTTCCTTGGTATGAAAACTGGTGTTATTGTGGCCGATCTAAGCTATATCTATGACCCAAGTTTTGAGAATAAGGACCACGTAGACTCCCGCTTTAAACACCTAAGACCTGCTACTAGACAGGAAGCCTACTTGGCAGACGTTACATACGGAACTAACAATGAGTATGGCTTCGACTATCTAAGGGACAATATGGTGAGAGAAGTCGATCAGCTTAGGCAACGGGAGCTAAACTTTGCTATTGTCGATGAAGTAGACTCTATCCTAATTGACGAAGCTAGGACTCCACTTATCATTAGTGCGCCCAGTGTTACCAGTGGCACAGCCTATTCACAATTCTCTAAAGTTGTTCGTCAGTTAGTTAACGAGACTCATTACGAAACGGATGAAAAGCGTAAAACCGTTATCTTGACCGATAAAGGTGTAGAAAAGGTTGAAAAGATACTTGGGATTAGCAATCTCTATGGCAGTGAGAATATCCGAACAATTTATCATCTTCAGCAAGCACTTAGGGCTCAAGCCCTGTTCCATAAAGATAAGGACTATGTCGTAACCCGTGAGGGCGAGGTGGTTATCGTCGACGAATTCACAGGACGATTGCTGGCCGGCAGAAGGTATAACGAAGGGTTACACCAGGCAATTGAGGCAAAAGAGGGAGTTGAAGTTCAGCAAGAAAGTATGACTCTTGCTACCATTTCTTTCCAAAACTACTTTAGGCTGTACGACAAGTTAGCTGGTATGACCGGTACGGCTATGACTGAAGCAGAGGAATTCCACCAAATATATAAGTTGGCAGTAGTGGAGGTACCGAGCAACAGGCAAATAGTTAGGAAAGACCGTAGCGACAGGATCTACAGGACTGAAGGCGCCAAATTCAGGGCAATAGTTAGGGAAGTACAGACATTACATACAAAAGGCCAGCCGGTACTAATTGGTACAGTATCGATCGAAAAGAACGAAGCTCTTGGGAACTTGCTCAATAAGGCTGGCGTGGCACACCAAGTCCTAAATGCTAAGAACAACGAAAAAGAAGCCTCGACGGTCTCTAAGGCTGGCGAAAAAGGTGCAGTTACTTTGGCTACTAACATAGCTGGACGTGGTACCGACATAGTTCTAGGTGAGGGGGTTAAGGAGCTCGGCGGACTATTTGTTCTAGGATCGGAGAGACACGAGTCCAGACGTATCGACAACCAGCTAAGAGGGCGATCTGGTCGTCAAGGCGACCCTGGCATTACCCAGTTTTTTGTTAGTACTGAAGACGATTTGATGCGTATTTTCGGTGGAGACAGAATAAGTTCAGTTATGAGTAAACTCAGCGCTGATGATGATACCCCTATCGAAAACCGACTTATTTCAAAAAGCCTTGAAGGGGCGCAAAAGAAAGTTGAAGGCTTCCATTTTGACCAGCGAAAAAACGTAGTCCAGTACGACGACGTTATGAACCGACATCGTAAGGCTATCTATGCCATGAGAAAGGAAGTCTTAAAGGCAGACGATATTAGTAAGCGAATAAAAATATTTATTGATGAAGAAGCTCACCAACTAGCCACTTCGCCGCTAACGGCCACAGCAGAATTTGAAGACGTTATCCGAGAGATATTCTCGTTTAACGAAAAGACGCTAGATAAAATCTTCGATACAGATGCCGATAAGTTCGAGGAGACATTAAAAGAAGAAGCTCTTAAGCTGTATAAAGAAAGGTCCGAGCTTTTTGGAGAAGATATCCTACACAAGATCGAGCGAGATATTTACCTGCAGGTCCTAGACAATCTTTGGATGCAGCACCTAGAAAATATGGATCACCTAAGGGAAGGCATTCACTGGATAAGTGTTGGTCAGCAAGACCCACTTGTTGAATACAGAAGGCGCGGACAGCTACTATTTGACGACCTTCAAGTCAGCCTAAAGCACGACGTTTTGATGCATTTGTATCATGCAGAGCCAGTTAGTCAGGAAGACCTAGATAGAGCCTTCGAAACCGAATTAACACGAGCTGCCAGAGGATCGATCGACAATGCTTCTCAGATCGTAAATAACGAAAATGAGTTTGAGGAAAAGGACTTTGATAAGACCCGTCTAGCCCAACAACCAAAAAAGAAAAAACCGACCTCTATAAGAAAGGCTAGGAAGAGCGAGAGAAAGCGAAAAACGGCAGCTAAAAGGCGAAAGAGATAGGGTTTCCTCATGTTGAAGCACAAAGTGAGTGAAGTAAAACTTAAGAACGGCGCAAAAGGCATCCTAATTCATGTACCAGATGCCTCAGTCATGACCTTTGATATCAACTTTAGAGCCGGTGAATTTCTAGTTGATGAAAAAAAGTGGGAAGTGCCACATCTTATGGAACATGTTCTGCTAGGCGCTAATGAGTTAATACCTAAAGCTAGAGACTTCCAGGCCGAGCTAGAAAAGAATGGGGCTTACTCTAATGCTACAACCAATGTTTATGACATAAACTACGAAGCGGAATGCGCTGATTTTGAATGGGAAAGGGTACTAAACTTGCTACTGGTGGCCATAACTAAGCCGCTATTCCTAAAAGACGAATACGAAGCAGAATATGGCAACGTCCAAGAAGAGATGGTAGCTAGAAGTAACAACCATTTTAGAAGATTAAGCCTGCAGATGCGTAAAGACTTAGGTCTAATTGCCAAAACTGACAACGAAAGACTTGAACTAATGCAAAACGTAACTCTGGCTGATGTTAAGAAGCACTACGTTAAGACCCATTTTGCTGCTAACATGCGCTTTGCGGTTGCGGGTAACATTACTCAGACCAGACGCAAGAATATAATATCTATGTTTAGCGACATTGATTTACCTAAAACAGGTAAACGCTTTGAGTTGCCCGACGAAAGGTCCGAACGTCTAGAAAAACCCGTCTACATTTCTAATGACACAGTAGATAATCTCTACTTCTATATAGACACATTCATGAATCGCAGGATGGACCAGGCTGAAACAGACGCTATAAGTCTTGCCAACACCATGCTAACTGAAACCCTATACTCTAAAATACTAGGTACTGCCAGGGAGAGAGGCTTGGTTTATGGTATGAGCTCGGGCATTAACTATACAAAAGGCATAACTAATTGGTGGTTTGGTGCTCAGGTATCAGACAAAAATGCCGAAGCCTTAAATCAGATAATTGTCGAAGAGGTGCAAAAAGTTCTAAATGGCAAGATTGATCCGAAAGATATCCTAGCGACTAAACAATACACTCTTGGTAGATTCCAGCGCAGCGCCCAAACAGTTGGCGGCACCGCAGCAGGCTATGTTTCTAGATATTTCTTTGAGGATGTTATTGAGGAATACGACCGCGTACCAGAGAGAATAAGGGCGGTAACAAAAACCCAGATGACGGCAATAGCAAAGGAGCTATTTAAGGACAATATTTGGGGATTTGGAGTGTTGGGTAATTGTGGTGAAGCTTTTGTCTATGACCTACAAACAAAGCTTGCACCTTTATGGGCACGATCATTTGTCGAGCCAAAGAAAAACTTAGTATACTAAAGCCACCTATGGAGCAGACATATAACGAGGC
>Ga0335073_10002940_pt1 | contig 23547 bp, 21 predicted proteins | sample Lox_Sample_22_FD_207093 | JGI IMG/M metagenome (GOLD analysis project Ga0335073, IMG submission 207093) | Soil microbial communities from Loxahatchee National Wildlife Refuge, Florida, United States - Lox_Sample_2.2 | ecosystem: Environmental > Terrestrial > Soil > Wetlands | place: USA... | reverse complement strand
TCCCTTCTTGATCCTGTTCTACTTCTACTTTGTCGGAATGCAGGGTTACGGTCACGATCACGAGATTTCCGGCGCTGGGCTTGACCGAAATGGGGCCGTACTGGTTCACGATGGAAACGCTTGCCCGGCGCTGCACCTTGAAGCGGTATTCCTTGCGGACCTCCGCTGTAGCAAAGGCCGCAACCAACAGCACAGATACTACCGCAGCTTTCGCCGCTCCACGGTTCCTATGCATGACCGACTCTCCCCAACGCGGGCCCTTGCCCCCCGAAATCTTACCACTGTTACGGTTGCGAACGGTCCATGGCCAGTTCGTACACCATGGCTTTCTGTTCATAAGCGTTCATCAGATACTGTTGGGCGATCTCGTCATTCGGGTTGGTCCGAGCCGAGCGCTCCGCATCCACGATGTAGGCATCGACCGCCTTCAAGTCTGACTCGTAAGTAGCTCGCAAAGCCGGCACGCGCGCGCCCACCAGCTTGAGAACCTCTTCCTCCTCCGGGACCATCGCCGACGCCTGATCCGCCGGCGATACCTTCGCGACCGGCTGCGACGCCGGAGCCGGCTCTAGCCCGCCGCGCTGGTACAATACCAGCCCGCACACTACCAGAAACGTCGCCATTGCTGGCATCAACCAGGGGAATCTCCAGCGCGGGGCGCGCGGCGCAACGGAGACGAGCTGCGGCCGTGCCTCATGTATCAGGCCTTCCTGGCGCAGAGTGCTCTCGATGGAAGCCCACAAGCGCGCACTGGGCTCCTCCTCGACGGTTTGCAGAAGCCTGCTTTGCGCGGAAATCGCGTTAAGATCGGAAACCAGGGCCGCGCATTCTGAGCAAGTTCTCAGGTGCTGCTCCAGCTCAAAACTGCGAACGCCCTCAAGCTCGGGCAGGACCCGTTCCAACTCCTTACAGGTCATACTACCTCTCTCCCCAACACCTCAGTATTCAGCTCCCTACGGCCTGGTGGCTTTTTCAGCTCTGCTCGTTTTCAGGAGCTCGCGCAATTTCATGCGTGCTTTATGTAACTGTGACTTGCTATTGCCGATCGAACAACCGACCATCTCGGCAATTTCATTGTGCTCGTAACCCTGCACGTCGTGCAGCAGGAAAATCATACGATAGCCGGGAGGTAATTCCGTAATCGCCTGCTGCAATTGTAAGCGATCGATCGAGCCCGCCAACCGTATATCGTCCGCGCCCGGCTCCTTCTTGGCCGACTCTTCCTCGCCCTCCATGGTTTCCTCGAGTGGAACCACATTCAGCCCTTTCTTGCGCAGCTGCATAAGCACGACGTTGACCGCCATGCGGTGCAGCCAGGTGGAGAATGCCGATTCTCCGCGAAAGGTTCCAATCTTGCGGAATAGCTGGAGGAAGGCTTCCTGAGTCAGATCCTCGGCCGCTGCCGTATTGGCCGTCATGCGAAGGCATAGGGAATACACACGCCGTTTGTGCAGGTTATACAGCGCCTCAAAGGCACCGGCATCACCCTGCTTTGCCCGCTCTATTGCTTCTGCTTCAGAGAGCCTGTCGCTTTGCGATCTTCTGGCGTCCGTCAAATTGGCTTTTTCCGGCCGCATTCAGTCTGATGCGGCTTAACTATTTTCTCGTTGTATCGCTTGCGGATGTTCGGTAACCTTCGCTGAACCCAATCTCGGCCGTTTCCTCGGCACTTAGGTCACCTGGCCGTTGCCCGCCTTCCACCCCGGAGCCACCAACCCTGCCACTTTGACTAGATTCAACACTTACTACGAAAGACCCAGAAAAGCACATCCTCCGATGTCGACCTGTCAGGTTGGCGCCGTTACGTCCCGGCCGAAGCCGTGGTTATGCTCTCTAACCCGTGGCCGTAGGGTCCAGTTTCCCGCTTATGTAACAAGAATGCAAAAAATACCCCGAGGAAGCCCAAAATGGAGAAAATCCACATCCCCAGGTGGTAGCCGCCGGGATTGTCGGCGCCGGCATGGCCATAGTCGTTGGCCCAGCCGATCAGCAGGTTAAATCCGAACAGTCCGATGTTCTGAATCATGGTCATGAGCCCGTAGGCGGTTCCCAGCTTGGATTGATCCACGATATAAGCTACCGACGGCCACATGATCGCCGGTATCAGAGAGAAGGCCACGCCCATCATGGCCATGGGGATATACAAGTTGACCTGGGTATAAGCCATCATCAGGTAGACCGGGATCAGCAGCAGCGACCCCAGCATCATCAGCAGCGCACGCTTGCCGACGCGATCCGCGAACAGGCCGAACAGAGGCGTGAAGATCATCGCAAACACCGTCAGCATGCTGGAAAGGAATCCCCCAAACTCCCGCGAGGTACCGTGAGCCTCTATAAAGAACTTCACGGCGAAGGTCTGGAAGGGAAAGATGGCCGAGTAGAAGGTCACGCATAGTGCCACAATGAACCAGTAGCTCACCCCGAACTTGAACAGGTCGGCAAAGACGACTTTGTCGGCCGATGCCTGCCCGAGGCTGTAGTTCTTCTCGGCGTACACTTCCATAGCCCAATAAATAACCACACCCACCACGCAAAACGCCGAGAGTCCCAGGGCGATCAGAAAGGGCCACCGCCAGTAGGCATAGGCGGCACGCGCCCAGGTGGGAGAATTCAGCGCGGCAAACGTCCCCAGCCGGCAGATCGTAAGGTTGATGCCAAAGGCGAAGCTCAGCTCCTTGCCCCGGAACCAGCGAGCCAGCGCAGCGGTAACCGCCACATTGAGGGATTCCGCCCCCATCCCGAAGACCAGCCGCCCGGTAGACATCAGCCACAGCTTCCCGGTGGCCGCCGTAACAGCAGGCCCAACCAGGCACAGGACTCCGAAGATCATGAGCGACTTGCGCAAGCCCAGTCGATCAATGATGAATCCACCAATGACTACCGTGAAGATGTTGGGAAAGCTGTAGATCGCCTGCAGCAGGCCGATGTCCTTGTCTGAAAAACCGAGCTGTTGTTTGAGCACATCGGCGAGGGGGCTGAGCGCGTCGTAGGCATAGTAGCTGCCAAACATTGCCAGGCTCAGGACGATCAGGACAACCCATCGGTAGAGCCGCGAAGGTGCAGGCCGCAGGGTTTCGGGCATCAGAACTCCTTGAGGAGGCAATCAGCTTCGTTTTGACACAAGCTCAAGAAGATAGCAGAAGCCCGGATGGCTTCGGTTGTTCTTTTTTCCCGGCTGTCCCTATCGTGGTAAAGTGTTGGCAATAGTAACCGCTGGTTTTGGCCAAAACCGGCCGCGGAACCCCAGCTGCGAGGAGCTATTTATGGCGATGATCTACGATCTGGTAAAGGATCGCCGGGTTTACTCGATCGAAGCCGAGCATTCGGTCCTGGATGCCGCCCGCTTCATGATGGAACACAATATCGGCGCCCTGCCCGTGATTCGCAACGGCGAGCTGGTGGGGATCGTATCCGAACGCGACATCATGAACCGCGTAGTCGCGGTCGGGCGCATGCCCGGCACTACCCGGATTTCTGAGATCATGACGGCGAATCCCAAATCCATCAGCGTAGATGAGTCGGTCGAGAATAGTCTCTTCCTGATGCGGGAATTCGGCTTCCGCCACTTGCCGATCACGGATGGCAAACAGCTCAAAGGCCTGGTCTCCCTGCGCGACCTGCTGCTGCGCTACGTTTCGCAAAAAGAAGCCGAAAGCCGCCGCGCCGCCAGTTAACTCTTGTGGGGCGGACACTCCTGTCCGCAAGCGCGTGCAAACGGACGGCGACCCACCGCCGCGAAAAAAAGATCAACAGCAAAGGCGGCGGACAAGAGTGTCCGCCCCACACTCCTCTAAAGACCGGGTCGCTTGCGCAGTAGCAGATCCCCTTCACTCGGCGGCAAGGCAAACGGAAATTCGACCACCTGCTGTCCCAGCGGAACCCGCAACATGAATTCCTCCTGCGGTCTCCAATCACCAACCCATTTACTCCGGGCTTTGAAGAAGACCCACCCACTGGTTTCGGCATGAGCCGGGTCGAGCGTCGCCGCAGGTAGGCCGCGTGACTTCACAAACAGCTCTGTCTGTTCAACATCCTGCAAATGCGATTGCAATGCCACCTCTCTCTCAGCTTTCTGCTCAGGATGTTTCGAGATCTCGCGCGTGGTGGCTAGCCTGAAGGCATCGGCCTCTGCCTGCAACTCGGTAGCGATCTTCTCGGGATCGAGCGATCGCTCCACGTCGTGCTCATGCTTTACAAATTCCAGGCTGATGACTTCAGGCCGTAGGGCGATTGAAGTGCTTCCCCGGTAGTGCAGCGTCAGCCATAAAGCGAATAGCGGCTCAATCCGGCGAACTGACTTCTGCAATTCCTGCGCATCCACCGCCAGGGTGATCCCGAAACTGCCGGTCCAGAGACCGTAGCGATACTTGCCATCATCGTCCGCGCTGAAGGTGCAACCGAGCTGACCCTCACTCCACTTGAGAATAGCCGCCTGGTCTCTCGCAGACGGCGTCGGCGGAAAAACCGCTGTCAGTAAAAGAAGGAATATCAGCGCTGACGTTTTGCGAGTCACAACGAGACACACTAGTTCCAAGAGATTCCTAAGTCTATGCCAATGTCTGAAGAATTAGCTGACAGGCCAAGCGCGAATCGACCAGGGCTCACGCGAGACGCGACGGCTTGGTCCTACCTGAACAACGATTTTTCGTACCGGTCGGCTTCCCGGATGGCGCGCCGCCGGCGCCACAGCTTGATCAGCGACTGCACAGGAAAGAACAGCCAAAGCAAAACGACTCCAAGGGCGATCAGAGCTTTCATACTTGCAACCTCACTTGCACTTCCTCGAATCCACGTGCTCCCCTTCTTCAATGAAACCCAGTTCCGGGGGCGGCAACTTGTCACCCGGCCGCGCCCAGAACACATACAACGATGGCCACAGCACAATGCTGATAAAGAGCTCGACAATCAGGCCGCCGACAATGACGATGGCGAAGGGACGTTGCGAGTCGGACCCGATGTCATGCGACATGGCTGCCGGCAGCAGCCCGAGAGTGGCCACCAGCATGGTCATCATGATGGGCCGCAGGCGGAGCGATGCGCCTTCCTTGGCGGCCTCGCGCGGGTTCATCCCGCGTGTGCGCAGCTGATTGATGTACTCCACCATGATGACGCCGATTTCCACCGACACCCCGATCAGGGCCAGAAATCCCAGGCCCGAGGAGACCGAGAAATGGGTGTGGGTCAGCAGCAGGCTGAACAGGCCGCCCAACGGGGAAAGCGCAACCACGGCGAGAATGAGTCCTACCCACTTCCAGGAATCAAAGGCTGAATAGAGGATGAACGACATCAGCAGCAGGGTGAGTGGAATGATGATCGCCAGACGGCGATTGGCGCGCTGCTGGCTTTCGTACTCGCCAGTCCAATCGAGGTGATAGCCCTCGGGGAACGATACTTTTCCGTGGACCTCCTCAATCGCCTGCCGCACCGTGCTGCCGAGATCGCGCCCGCGCACGCTGTACTTGATGGCGATATAGCGGGAATTGCCCTCGCGGTAGATGGTCGACGCTCCGTCTTCCAACTTGACGTCGCACAGTTGCCCCAGCGATACGCGCTCGCCCGAAGGGGCCAGAATACGGATGTTCTCGATATCCTCGACTGTCTTGCGGAATTGCGGTTGGTAGCGGACTGTGAGGTCATAGCGTTGTTCGCCGATCAGAATCTGGCTGACGGCTTTTCCGCCCACCGCGGTTTCCACCGCGTCCTGCACATCGCTGACGTTGATTCCGAAGCGATCGGCGGCAGCCCGGTCCACCACCAGATTTACGTTGGGCTGGCCACGCACCTGGAAGGTTCCCAGGTCAGCGACGCCGGGAATTTTGCTCATCACGTCCTGCATCTCGATGGCTTTTTGTTCGAGCACTTTGAGATCAGGGCCAAAAAGCTTGACCGCCAACTCGCCCTTCACCCCGCTGACCGCCTCTTCAACGTTGTCCGAGATGGGTTGGGAGAAGTTCCAGTCCACACCGGGGAATCGGCCGAGCTCTTTGTCCATCGCGGCGATCAGCTCTTCCTTGGTCTGGAATTGCGGGCGCCATTGCGAGCGCGGCAGCAAATCGACGAAGAACTCCGTGTTGTAGAAACCGCTGGCATCACTGCCGTCATCGGGGCGGCCGACCTGGCTGACCACTTGCGTGACCTCGGGAAAGTTAGCCAGGAGCAGCCGTACTTTCTCGGCTAAGGCAATGCTTACCGACGGGCCAGTACTCGGAGCCAGCGTGCCTCGCACCCAGATGGCGCCCTCGTCCAGATGGGGCAAAAACTCGGAACCCACCACTCCACTGAAGAACAGGGCCAACATCAGCGCTCCGGCCGCCGCGCCCAGGCCCAGTGTGATGCCGAGGTGGTCGAAGCACCAGTCAAGGGTGCGGGCATAGCGCTCCTGCACCCAATGCAGCACCGGGTTCCGCCACTCCCGGATATCGTCCTTGAAGAGAAAAGTACACAGCACCGGAGCGATCAACAGGGCAAACAGCAAGGCTCCCAGCAACGCGAAGGCAACGGTCCAAGCCATGGGACGGAACAGGCGGCCTTCCACGCGCTGCAGGGTGAAGATGGGCAAATACGAAACGATGATGATGATGCGGGCGAAAAACACCGGCCTCTGCACTTCATGCGCCGCGGTTCCGATCATTTCCAGAAAAGTTTTTTTGCCGCGCCCCAGCTCGCTGTGGCGCAGGATGTTTTCGACCATCACCACTGAGCCATCCACTACCATGCCGAAGTCCAGAGCGCCGAGAGACAGAAGATTCGCCGGAATGCGGCTGAGATCCAGCAGGATGGCGGCAAAAAGCAAAGAAAAAGGAATGGTGACGGCAACGATGAGGGCGCTGCGGATATTGCCCAGAAAAAGAAACAGAATCAGGCTGACCAGCAGAACCCCATCCGTCAGGTTACGAAGCACGGTGCGGGTGGTGTGATGCACCAGCACGCTGCGATCGAGGTGAGGCACGAACCTCACACCTTTGGGCAGAAGGCCGTTGTTCAGTTCGTTGATCTTTTTGTGCAGCGCATCGAGCGTGGCGTCAGCCTCCGCGCCTTTGCGCAGGAGGACAATGCCTTCTACGACGTCGTCGTCATTAATTACCGTGCCATCTTCATGGCGGATGGTCTTGCCCAGTTGTCCCAGCCGGACCTTGGGTGCCTGCACAACCACGCCCAGATCGCGGACCCGAACCGGCGTTCCGTTCACCGCCTTCACCACGGTGGCGCCGATATCGTCCGTGTTGGTCATCAGTCCGACGGCGCGCACATTGAGCGCCTGCTCTCCGCGCTCGATGAATCCGCCGCCGGCGTTGAGATTGTTATTGCTCAGCGCCTGTTCGACCTGGCCGATCGAAAGACCGTACGACACCAGCTTGCCGGGATCGAGGCGCACCTGATATTCCCGCGTAGGACCGCCGAAAATGTTGACATCGACGATATTGGGAACTGACTTCAACTGGTTCAGCACAAACCAGTCCTGCAGCGTCTTCAGCTCCATCACGTCATATCGTGGGTTGGAGCTGGTCAGTGTGTAAAACATGATCTGGCCAGTCGGGCTGTAATCGGGACCGAGTCCCGGATTCACACCCGCTGGCATCGTGGCCTGGGCTAGGCGATCCAGCACTTCCTGACGCGCGGTAAAGGTGGTGATCTCGTCGTCGTAGATGATGGTGATGACCGATAAACCTGCCAGTGACACCGATCGCAGGTGGGTCATGTGAGGTACGCCGTTCAATTGGACTTCGAGCGGCACGGTAATCTGCTGCTCCACTTCTTCGGCGGCATGTCCCGGCCACTGGCTGATGATCTGCGTATAGGTGTCGGCAACATCCGGATAAGCTTCGATCGGCAGGTTATGAAACGAAATAATGCCCCAGACAAACAGCACCAACGCTACGCTCAGCACCAGGATGCGATTGCGCAGCGCGAAATCGATGAGGCCGCGGATCATTCCTTGTTCTCCGCCATGGCGGTGGAAAATTCGAGTGCGTTCGCTACGATTTCGTCGCCGGCCTTCACCGTGCCGTCTTTCAGCTCCAGCAAGGCACCCGAGGTCCCGGAACTGTGAACTTCAATCTTGCGGAACTGGTTCTGGCCCTCCTTGCGAAAGACCCAGTCTTTATCTTGCAGGCGCATCACCGCGGTGCTCGGCACAACCAGCTGCGGACGGAGTTGGCTGGAACGAAAAGTGCCCACTGCATACATGTTGGGCCTCAGGGTTCCATCGGGATTGGGCAGCACGATGCGGACTTTTGCCGAGCGCAGGTTGGGATCAAGTACCCGCGAAATATCCGCCACGCTGCCCCGGTAGACGCGCCCCGGGTAGGCGGACAACCGCACCTCCGCGGCGTCCCCAAGGTGCACTTCGCTCAAGTCATTCTCGTAGACATCGCAGACCACCCAGACCTGCGACAGATCGGCGACGGTGAACAGCGCCGGGCTGTTGTCCAGGCTCTTGACGCCCTCGTAGCCCGACACGTTCTGCTCCACAATCGTGCCCGCCACCGGAGCGCGTAGTTCAATCAACGAACCAGGGTGTGCGGGATCACCACCCAGCAAGCGAACATGTTGCTCCGCGGTCTGCACGTCTACTTTGGCTTTGTCCTCGGCATCCTGCGCAACCTCGAGGTCTTTCTGGGCGAGCGCGCCATGGGAGTAAAGCGATTGGGCGCGATCCAGAGCTTTCTGGGACAGCCGCTCGTCGGCCTGGGCTTTCTGGTAGTCGGAAAAAGCTCCCGCCAGATCCGAGCTGTAAATCGAGAGCAAGGCTTGCCCTTTCTCGACAAAATCGCCGAGCTTCACTCTCAGGTCCACCACTCGCCCCGAACCCTGGGAAGTGACGTGGATAGTCCGGTTCACGTCGGGAGTCACAATCCCGTTCGCGTTCAGTATGCTGGGGAGACTCTGGGTTTCGACTTTCACCACCTTGAACAGCTCGGGGTGATCGATCTGAAACAGGTTTGGATCGATCGTCGTCTCCGACTTTGTAGGCGCAGCTTTAGGGTCACCCGAGCACGCGACGGCGGCTGCCAAGAGGCTCACCATCGCTATTAGTGCCGGGGACCAGCGAAACTCTCGGGTCACGGAATCACCTCCCGGCCGACGGCCATGTTCAGCTGAGCCGCAGCCGTCAGATACGAGCCCACCAAATTCACATAGTTCAATTGCACGCTGCGGTACTCCGCCTGCGCGTTCAAGAAATCCAGCAAAGAGGCACCCCCGTTTTGATAGGCAAAGGTGATGGTGTCGCGAACTCGCACCGATTGCTGCAGATATTTCGTCTTGTACGGCTGCAATAGAGTCAGCTGGCTTTCGAGCGTGGCGTAACTGGAGTCGACATCGCTGAGCACCATCGCTTCCGCGCCATCGCGTAACCGCTGAGCGCGTGTGATCTCGAGTTGGGTGCGCAGTTTTTCCCCCTGATTGCGGTCGAACAGGCGCAGCGGAATGCTGATGCTGACACCGAGGGTGTTGATCGCCTCCGGGTTATTGAACGAGCCGTTGTGCGTATACCATGCGCTCAGAGTGGGATCGGTGGACCCGTTGGCCATTGCGAGCTTGTGGTCGGTTTGCGCCTTGTCGATGGCGGCCACCGCTGCCTTGAGGTCCGGCCTGGTATCGAGGGCGATTCTTCGCACCTCCTCGCGGGGCAACAATTGGTCGTTGAAATCGTAAGACCCGCTTACATCGACCTGATCTATCGGTGTCCGGTCGTTGAGCAGGGTCAGCAATTGAATCTTGGCGTTCTCCAGATTTTCCTCAGCCGCCTGCAGATCGGCTTCGTACTGCACCCGCTGCAGTTCCAGGCGATCCAGGTCGATTTGCGCGATATCCCCGGCCTGCAGACGGCTCCGGCTGATCTCGAGTACGTGGTCGTAGTAGGCGATATTGTCTTTTGCCAGCTGCAGCACAGCTTTGGCTTGTAAAGAGGACACAAACGCTGTCCGTAAGTTGAAGAGCAGGGTTCTCTCCAGGTCCGCGTGATTTGAGTCCGTAATGAGAGTCCCCATTTTCTGACTCTCCAGCCGCAACTCGCGTTTGTGACGGCGTTCGTAGAGATAACTCAGTCCGGGGGAGACATCGGTTCCGGCAAAGGGTTGCCAGACGCCTTTATTGGGAGCGATTTGCGTGCCGTCGGCCGAAAGGGTAAACGTCGGATTGGGCCGCAGATAGGCCGTGATCTCCTCTGCCTTCGATTCGTCGATGTTGAGCTTGTCTGCCAGCAAGGCGGGATTGCTGGTCTCAAAGCGACTCCGAACCTCTTCCCAGGTCAGCGCCCGCTGTGCGTAGGCACACGGGTATAGGCTCAACAGAAGAACCAACGCCGAACCGTGCCAGAGTGCCCTTTGCATTGCCTGCTCCGTTGTTAGCGGAATGAACGGTGCCGCTTGGGGCCGTACGGTGATGGCCCACTTCCATGGCACCAGAGTTAATTCAAGACTGGAAAATAAATAGCCGGTGAAACGGCGCCGAGCAGTCAGCCAAGATAGGCGGGCGGAGCGCGCGATGCGCGGTGGTTCAAGGGAGCAGAGGGAAGCGCTAGCAGGGAAGCAATCAGCACGAATCCGTACACCACTTCGCAGCCTGCACGCCCAGCAGAAAGTACGGGGCGGGCCAGAAAGCTTCCAGCATGGGAGAGCCAAACCCCGCAGCGGTCACCGCTTAGTTGCTTGGCGACCCGCCGGGAGCTCGATTCCTCAATATCGGCCTGCATAGGATGCAGGTCATCGGTTGCTGAGACCACAGGAAACAACAACAACAGGACGCAGCCCAGAATCACAAAGGGCATGGCACGGCCAAACCCCCGGGCGGGGTGTATGCCTTCTGCGTCTCGCCGCCAGATCCAGATCGCCGGCAAAGCGAGCAACAACCACGCCACATTCAGCAGAAGTTCCATGTCTCGTCCGATAAGGCTAACTATATCAAGAAACGGGAGAAATCGTGACGCGCGCAAAACGCAAGATTCCCCGCGGTGAAAACGCTGGTGCCTGTACTTTCGGTGCGGGCGAGAGGTTTTCACCTCGCGCCCGGCTGCCGCGCATGGATGGCACTTAGGCGCGATACCGAACCTGGAAGGGCGGGCCGCGATTCCCTTATTTGTAAAATCTCCACAAAACAAGGGTCACAAATACGAACTTACTAGTTCACGTCCATTTCGGGGCCTATAATTTCCCCAGGGAAGTCTGGGGGCGGCGGATGAAATCCACGCGTCATATCAGCCCGTTCATTGTTCTCTTGCTCGCGACATCGGCTGTTGGCCAGAGACCTGGCGGAGCTGGAACTCGTGGAGGGATCGACCCAACCAACGGAATGCCGGAGCCCACGCGTGGAATCGCAACCCCCAATCCCGGCGTTGCCGGCTTCATTTCCGGCAAAGTGACGCTGGATGATGGCTCCGAGCTGTCAGAACCAGCCGCCGTTCAAACCATCTGCCGCGGCCAGCGGCATATCGCGGCCTACACGGACCGGCGCGGCAACTTCAGTTTTCAGTTGGGAGATTCGAGCGTTTCCGGCAACGGCGACTTGAGCGATGCCAGCAGTTCTATGTCAACCCGCACCGGCCTCCAGACACCCCGCGATTGGCAGGAATGCGAGATTCAGGCGGTGCTGGCCGGCTTTACCTCCGACCTCGTGGACCTGAGCAGCCGCATGGCCAACCTGGAGAGCGCGGATGTGGGAAAAATTGTGTTGCACCGTCTCGAACATGTGGACGGAACCAGCATTAGCGTGACCAGCATGCTGGCGCCCAATGCGGCGAAAAAGGCACTCGAAAAAGGCCGCGAGTCCGAGAGAAAAGGGAAGTGGGAACAGGCGCAGCAGTCGTTCGAAAAAGCGATTGAGATCTATCCCAAGTACGCCGCGGCCTGGAGTGAGCTTGGGCGCGTACAAGTCCACAATAACGATCGCGGCGCGGCCAAGCATTCTTTCGAGCAATCGGTTGCGGCCGATCCGAAGTACGTGAATCCTTACGAAGGTCTTGCCCGTCTGGCTTTCGAGGCCAGCCAGTGGGCTGATGTTTTGCAGGCCACCAACAATCTACTGACCTTGAACCCGGTGAATTTTCCCGACGCCTATTTCTACAGCGGAGTGGCCAACATGCACCTGAACAACCTGGACGCTGCCGAGAAAAGCGTGCGTCAGGGACTGCGGGTGGACGACGGGCATCAGATTCCGAAAATGGAATATCTCATGGGGATGATCCTGTTGCAGAAGCGTGATTACCCCGGGGCCACCGAGCACATGACGCAATACCTTCATCTGGTCAAGGACCCCAGCGATGTCGCCGAAGCTAACAAAGAGCTAACTGAAATCGCGCGGCTCTCCGCCAAGCCCAACTCTGCCGCCATCAGCGACAAGAAATAGCTCAATTTTCCGTTGATTCATCCAGAGCAGAGTCGAAGAACCCGGGCACATTCTCAGGTCATCCCCCCAAGTCGCCCTGCGGCGTAGAGAATTGCTGCAATGGCGACCGCCACTCCGAAAGGGATTTTCAGCGACTGCGGATTCTCCAGAGAGACCTCCGGTCCGGGAAGGTGAAAACTAAAAAAAGCTGCCAGCATCTGAGCGATGTTCCTGGCCGTCTCTCGCACCCTCCCTTTCCAGACAATCAGAACCAAGGCCATAATCCCAGCGATCAAGATGGACAAGAACAAAACCGTGATGAGGCGGTGGGGCCCAAGAAAGGCGCCGAGCGCGCCCACCAGCTTCCAGTCGCCTGCGCCGAGGCTGCGAATGAGTACGAAGGGCAAGAGCAGCATCAGTCCGAGCCCGGCTCCCAGCAGAGATTCCTTCGCTCCCGTCAAGCCGCTCGCCAGGGAATTGACCGCGATCCCCAGCACCAGGCCCGGAACCGTCAGCCAGTTAGGAATCCGGCGGGTGCGCCAGTCGCTGATTCCCGCGATGGCCGCGAACACCGCAGTCAGAATGAGTACGCTGTGCCGGAGTATGGCCATGGAAGCGAATTGAGCTGGGAGTGTGCGTAGAGCCGGTCTTGACCCAAGAGATTTTGCCGCGCAACTGTCATGACAGTGACGCGCGGATTCTCACACAGGGCATCAAGCAAGTCAACGCGTCCTGCTTGTAGTTCAGGCAGCAACGACAACTTGCACAGGATGAAACGGCGTAAAACCGGAGAGCAAAGGAAAAGGCCCGGTTCAACCGGGCCTTAATGGACAAACTGACGGAACTACCGGCTCAGGGGATGCGGATTGGTTCGCTCCGCAACGATGCGGCGCGCGTTATCCGCCAGCGCTTTTGCTTGGGGCATAAGATCGAGCGCCTTTACCACTTCAGGGTCGGTTTCCGCCTTAACCTTGAGGCCTTCTTCCTGGCCAAAGGCATCCACGAAAATTTCGCTCTTGATGCTGGAGCGTACCCAGTCATTGTTCTCCGCCAAATCAGCCTCGGTGTAGGAAATCTTCTCCTCATCGAGAAACTTGCGGAAATCCTGCATGGTGCTGTCGTCCACCTCGAAACTCTTGGTGGGATGGTGGTTCACCGTATAGCGCTTGGCAAAGTTGAAGAAAGCATAGTGCTGCAGCAGGTCATCCTGGAAATGGTTGGTCTTTACCGGGGGAATATTTACGTCCGGCGTAATTCCGCCGCCACCATAGACCGTGCGCCCGCTGTCAGTAAGCTTTACTTCGTGATTGTTGGTGCCGTTGTTCTCCGTGTCCCGGTCGAAGTAGTAGTCGTACAAGGAAACGTTGGAGTAATCGCGCTGAATCAGCCGTCCGCTCGGCGTGTAATACTTCGCCGTAGTCAGCGCCAGTCCGGTGTTTTCATCGAGCGGATAAACCGTTTGCACCAGACCTTTGCCGAATGTAGTCTCGCCCACGATCAGGCCGCGATCGTGATCCTGAATGGCGCCGGCCACAATCTCAGCCGCCGATGCTGTGCCGCGGTTCACCAGCACGACCAATGGATAATCCTTGCCGCCATCCCCGTGGGTCGCGACGTAACGCTTCTCAGGTGAAGAGCGGCCGTGATGAGATACGATCAGCTGGCCCTTATGCAAGAACTTGTCGGCCACGCCCACGCCTTCACTCAATAAGCCGCCCGGATTCTGCCGCAGATCGAGAACCAGCCCCTTCAGATCTCCCATCTGATCGAGCGCATCCTGCACTTCCTTCTCAGTGGTTTCATTGAATCCGCTCACGTGCATATAGCCGATGCCGGGGCGGATCAGGAAATGCAGATCCACGCTATACCGGGGAATCTCGTCGCGCACCACCGCGAATTCGAGAGGCTTCTCCGTCCCTTCGCGCATGATGGTGATATGAACCGTTGTGCCTTTGGGTCCTTTGAGCAGATCAGCTACGTCGCCGGTGCTCATGTTGTCAGTCGGTTTGCCGTCCACAGCCACGATCACATCGCCCGGCCGAATGCCCGCCCGGTAAGCCGGCGTGCCCACAAACGGGGCGATGACGATGACTTTATTATTGCGCGGGCCAACGGTCATCCCGACGCCGTAATACTTGCCCCGCTGGTCCTCGCGCAGCAGCGAGTAAGCCTTGGGATCAAAGAAATTGGAGTGCGGATCGAGCACATGCAGCATCCCGGGAATAGCGCCGTTGTAAATCGCTTTGTCCGGGCTTACGGGTTCCGCGTAGTTCTGTTCGACGATGCTGTACACCTCGGTAAACTGGTGCAAGCTGTCGCGCACATCGGCATCCCCACCGGGCGCTGCCGACGGGTTGATCTTCTGGCCAAAAACCATCCCCAGAAAGCCGCAGGTGAGAAGAATAAAGCTGACAAGAAATAGGCTGCGACGAGAACTACGGACCATCGTTGATTTCCTTGGGTTTGGGCGTAAGCACCCAGCCACCGCTTCTGAGCGCAGTATAGCATGTGCCGCTTTTCCCTTATAGGACGATTTCCTGCCCCGGGAGTAACCAACAAGGCCATCTGCCCCAAGCAGATAGATGCCAAGGCCGAAGAAAGTGATGCAAGCGCTTCGGGATTCGCCACTGGCCGGCTATTTCATCCCGGCAGCGCTGCTGCGCACATTCTGCTGCCGAAGCATCTGCTGTGCGGCATCGGCTTCGAGCGGCTGCGAGAACAGGTAACCCTGCCCGAGTTCGCAACCCAGCTTGCGTAGCAGATCCAGACTGCTGGCGGCTTCAATTCCTTCCGCAATCACCTGCAGATTCAGGCCGTGAGCCAGATCGATGATAAGACGAACAATATCGGCGTTGGGACGGTCGGTGAGCAGGTTATCGATCAGGGAGCGATCGATCTTGAGCATATCGAGCGGGTAGCGCCGCAGCCAGGCAAGCGACGAGTAGGCCGCCCCAAAGTCATCAACGCAGATGCGGACGCCGAGATGCTTGAGCTGCGAGAGCACGTTCGAGGTCAATTTCGGGTCGGCCATGGCCACGCCCTCTGAGATTTCCAGCTGGAATCTGGCTGGGTCCAGCCGTGTTTCCCGCATCGCGGTTCGCACATCGGCCACCAGATGAGCATGAGCAAACTGTTTGCCTGAAATATTCACCGTCACGTACAAGCCGCTGGCAGGGAAGCGAGCCTGCCAGTCCGACATTTGCCGGCAGGCCTCGCCGATCACCCACTTTCCGATCGAAACCAGCAAGCCCATATCTTCGGCAGCTTCAATGAATTTGTACGGAGAGATCAGACCTTGTTCGGGATGATTCCACCGCACCAGCGCCTCGAAGCCCACGATCTGCCGGGTGTCCAGCTTGACGATCGGCTGATAATGCACCCGGAACTGGCAGCGTTCAAAAGCAGTGCGCAGTTCGGTTTCCAGCTTCAGGCGGTTTACCGCCCGGGTATGCATCCCTTCGTCGAACACCTCGCAGCGCGATCCGCCCAGAGACTTTGCCCGGCGCATGGCAGTCTCCGCCTCCTGAAGCAGATCCTCCGGCTTCTCCTGGGACGTTGCGCTAAGCGCGATGCCGACGCTGACGGGGGTGATGACCTCTCGATCCTCGACCCGGAAAGGCGCGCCGATGGCGGCTTGGATCCGTTTCGCCACCCGCATGGCATCCCCCGGATGCTTGATCGACTCCAGCAGGATAGTGAATTCGTCACCACCGGAGCGCGAAAGCAGAGCATCATCGGAAGGAAGTTTTCCCGATGGACGGGCTACGGTATCGTCGAGCCGCAAACAGGAAGCCAGTCGATTGCCGGTCTCGGTGATCACCTGATCCCCGGCTGCCGGGCCCATGGTGTCATTGATTTGCTTGAAACCGTCCACGTCCACGAACAGGACGGCATATTGATACCCGGGGTTGCGCTGTGCCCGCACAAACGAACGCTGCAGGCGGTCCAGAAAGAGGCGGCGGTTGGGCAGGCCGGTGAGGCTGTCGTGAAAGGAGTTGTGTTCCAGCTCAGCTTCTGCCCGCTTCCGTTCCGTGATGTCGCGATTCACGATGACCAGTTTTTCGACATCTCCATCTGCATTCCTGATCGTGCTGGCGTTGGATTCGAGGATTCGCCAGCTTCCGTTCTTGTGCTTGATGCGGTATTGCAGGCTCTTGCCCTGTCCGGTATTGCGGGCTTCACGTGCGGCTTCGAGCACCTTGTAACGGTCGTCGACATGAATCTGCTCGAAGGCGGAGGTTTCGCCCAATTCTTCCGTGGAGTAACCTAAAACTTTTTCGTAAGCCGGACTGTTATAGAGGCGCCTGCCCTTGACGTCGACCAAGGCAATCATGTCGGCGGCGTTCTGGGCGACAATGCGAAACAGTTCTTCGCGCTTGGCCGACTCCCGCAAAATGCGATTGATCCGCACCTGCTGATAGACCAACAGAACCACCAGGACTCCGAGGAGTCCGCCGATCCACTGCTCAATGCTGGCGGGCGAAAACATGGCCTGATTTCTGGATGGACAGTATTACCGCGTAACAGATCGGCCTTGACGGGTGGCAAATTCAGCCTTGTGCACAAAGGATTAGAACTTCGGTACTTGTCGGAGCATGACCTTCGGTTTGGGCAGGACGAGTTCTGATTACAATCCCGGCTCAGTGACAATAAGTTGACACGCGCTCGCATTGCTGCCAATCCTCCCCGGCAGTATGATGAGGGGCATGGGGTTTTCCGAGACTCTCGTTCTGGTGGTTTTGGCCTACTTGCTGTTCGGGCCGAAGAAATTGCCGGAGATTGCCCGTACCGTGGGCAAAGCGCTCAATGAATTCAAACGCGCTTCGAACGAGTTTAAAGCCCAGATCGCGTCCGAAATCTCGCAGCTCGAACTGGAAACCCAGCGTCAGCAGATTCTGCCGCCGGCGGAGCCACCTGCGGGATCCGTTGCCGCCGGCTCCTCATCCGCCACGGAAGCCACGGCCGAATCACATCCCCTGCTGAAAGCTGCTCCCGATGCCTGAGATGGCTGCTGAGCTCCCTACGGAGAAGCCGGCAGAACCCACTCTGCCTGCCATGAGTTTTCTGGAGCATCTGGAAGAGCTGCGGCGCCGGATCATCTATTCCATTATCGCGGTAGCGGTCGGATTTTTTGCCTGCTGGGGTTATGCCGAGAAGATCGTAGGCTGGATGCAGAAGCCGATCATGGAAGCGCTCAAGCGCAACGGCATGCCCCAGACCCTGGTCTATCTGAACCCTACTGATCCCTTCAACCTTTACTTGAAGATTGGCGCCTTGGCCGGTCTGTTTGTCGCCTGTCCCTTCGTGCTCTACCAGGTCTGGCTGTTCGTATCTCCGGGGCTCTATCGCAACGAGAAGCGCTATGTCATGCCGTTCATGTTCTCGACCGTCGGCCTGTTCTTGTCCGGCGGATACTTCGGCTACAAGCTGGTTTATCCCGCCGCTCTCGAATTTCTGATCGGCTACGGCAAGCAGTTCCAGCCGATGATCACCATCCACGAGTACACGGACCTGTTTCTCACCGTGATTCTGGGTTTGGGGCTGGTGTTCGAGCTACCCATCCTGGTTTTCTTCCTGGCGCTGATGGGGGTGATCACCGCGGGTTGGATGTGGCGCAACGTGCGCTATTCCATCCTGGTGATTTTCATTATCGCGGCAATCCTTACTCCTACCACCGATATCCTGAACATGTGCATCTTCGCCGCTCCCATGGTCGCGCTCTACCTGTTGAGCATCGGAATCGCCTATCTCGTTCATCCCAAGCAAAGAAAGGCGCGCCGGGAACGCAAGGCATGAGAACAACGGTCAGGATTGTCTGCTGGACCTGCGTTCTAACTCTGCTCGCCTGCTCGGAGCAGAAAAATGCCGCTGCCCATCCTGCTGAAGATTCCCCCACAACTCCGGTTGTTGCAGCTGTCGGGCCGACGCCTGAAAGCCCTGTTCCAACCTTCGATTCCACTCGCGCCATGCAGTACGTGAAGGAAATCGTGAAGCTCGGCCCGCGCCCCATCGGCAGCGCGAACCACGTCAAGGTAGAAAGCTACATCTTGGCTCACCTGAAGGCGGACACGGTGGAGAATGACAGCTTCACCATCGACACATCCGAGGGTAAGTTTCCCGTCCATAACATCATTGCGAAGTTCCCCGGCACACGGGACGGAATCATCGTGATCGCCAGCCACTACGATACGAATTGGCCGCTGCGCGATACGAGCTACGTAGGAGCGAACGATGGAGCATCGTCCAGCGCCTTGCTGCTCGAAATCGCTAACCAGCTTCGCGGCAAGAAGCGCGAGGGCTACAGCGTGTGGCTTCTATGGGACGATGCGGAAGAATCCATGAGGCTGCCCTGGTACGATCCTGAGAGCCTGTACGGCGTCCGCCACCTGGCCGAAAAGTGGCAAAACGATGGGACGCTCAAAAACGTGAAGGCGTTTCTTCTCGAGGACATGATCGGCGACGCCGACCTGAATATCGAACACGACATGAACTCCACACCCTGGCTGGAAGACTTGATCTACCAGGCAGCAACCGGCCTCGGCTATCAGTCGCACTTTTTTGGCCGCCAGATCCCGGTGGAAGACGACCACATTCCCTTTGTGCAACGCGGTGTGCCCAGCGCTGATCTGATCGACCTGGATTACGGCTACGGCAACGTCTTCCACCACACCACTCAGGACACCATCGACAAACTCAGCCCCAAAAGCCTGGAGATCGTCGGCGTGGTGACTCTCGAAACCGTGGGAATGCTCGATAAACGCTAATGTAGGCGAGGGCCCATTCGGCAGCTTAGGCTGCTCAGAACCGGTTACGAATCCCGCAGCGGATTTTCTCACCGAGCCCAGCGCTGATTTTTTGCTCTTTCTCCAGTTTTCATTTCTAATGCAAACTCTATGCGCTCCTCTAAATTGTTGTTCTGTCTGTGGCTGATGCTGGTCCTACCAGTTATGGCCCAGAGCCCCATCGATCGCGTAACCTCCGAAGCCGCCAAGCCCTCCTCTCTCGGAACTAACCTTGAGCGTCTTACCGATCAAGTAGGTGGCCGAGTCCCGGGCACGCCCGCCATGCAAGCCGCCGTGCAATGGGGCGTGGATGCTTTCAAGGCAGCCGGAGCGGACACGGTCCACACCGAAGACTTCACTATTCAAGCCGGCTGGAGCGAGGGCGACACCGAGTTGACCGTCGTGGCTCCGGAGCAGTTTCACCCGCGCGCGGTCTCGCGCGCCTGGACGCCGGCACTGGGACTCGCGCAACACGTCCCGGTGATCGATGTCGGCAACGGAAGCACGGCGGAATTTGCTAAAGCCACAGACACGGCGGGCGCCATTCTTCTGGTGCAATCGAGCGAGATGAGGCACTGGAGCGATCTGGTTGCAGAATACGCCAGGGCACGCCAAGTCGCCGACCGCGCACTCAAGGCTAAGGCCCTGGCAATTGCTTTCCAGTCGACGCGCCCGCACGACCTGCTGTACCGTCACACCAGCGCGGTGCAGGGCGATATCGATCGTATCCCATCCATTCTGGTGGCACGCGAAGATGCCGGCCGGATGGTGCGACTGCTGAGTTCCGGACAGAAGCTCTACGCCGATCTTTCCATTCCCAATCACATTGCCGGCCCGATCACCAGCGCCAATGTCATTGCTGAGCTACGGGGCAGCGAAAAGCCCGACGAGTTCGTTGTGCTGGGAGCACATCTTGACTCCTGGGACCTGGGTACCGGGGCACTCGACAATGGTTGCAATGCAGCCCTGGTAATCGACGCGCTGCGCGCGATCAAAGACTCCGGGGTTCGTCCTAAGCGAAGCATCCGCTTCATTCTGTTTTCCGGCGAGGAACAGGGAATGGTGGGCTCCTACTCCTACGTCAGGGCGCATCGCCAGGAAATGGACAACGTGGCCGCCGTGGTGATTTTCGATAGTGGCATCGGAAGCGTAAGCGGCTTCTCCCTGGGAGGACGCAAAGACTTAGTCGCCGCCGCGGGCAAATTATTGGCCCAGGTGAAGCCTGTGGCAAAAGGAAAGTTCACTACCGATGCCGGCGCCGACACCGACAACTTCGACTTCATGATGGAAGGCGTACCGACCCTGGTTGCCAACCAGGACGAGGCTAACTATCTCATCAACTATCACGCAATGTCCGACACCTTCGACAAGGTCGATCTCGCTCTGCTCAAGAAACACGTGGCCGAAGCGGCCGGCGTCACCTTCGCGCTCGCTAACTCTCCGGAGCGCCTGGGACCTCGCTTGACTCATGTCCAGATTGAGCAGACGATGGGCGAAACCCATCTGGACGAAGATCTGAAAACCTCTTCCCTCTGGCAGGAGTGGGAAAGCGGCGAACGGGGAAGAGAAAAATAAAACGTGGGCGCCAGCGTCCTCGCGCGGCTGCCGCTGCCCCCGAATTCCGCCGGAACCAGGATGCTCGCGCCTACTGAAACGTCGACCGTAAAATCGCCGTCCCGGGGTCTCGATTGCTACTGTTCTGGATACTCTTCAATCTTTTCGTCCTCGCCGTGCTGGCGCTCGACCTCTGGGTCTTCCATCGCCCAGCCCACCTGGTCAAGTTTCGCGAAGCAGTGGCTTGGAGTGCCACCTGGATTTTCCTGGCGCTTGCTTTTGCGGTATTGGTTTACTTCTGGCACGGGCGCCAGGCTGCGGTCGAATTCACCACCGGTTACATCATTGAACTCAGTCTCAGCGTCGACAATTTATTCATCTTCCTTTTAATCTTTCGTTATTTCAACGTGCCGGCGGATCACCAGCACAAGGTTCTGTTCTGGGGCATCCTCGGTGCGCTGGTGATGCGGGCGGTTTTCATCGTAGTGGGAATCGGGCTGATCCGGGCCTTCCACTGGGTTACCTATCTCTTCGGCGCATTTCTGGTGTACAGCGGCATCCGTTTGTTCGGCGAAAAAGCCTCGGCCGTCGAACCGGGAAAAAATCCGGTACTGCGTCTCTTTCGCAAATTGATGCCGATTACCGAGGACTACGAAGGTGATCGATTTTTTGTGGAGCGAGGCGGTCTTTACGCCACGCCGCTTCTTCTGGTGTTAGTTGTGGTGGAGACCACCGACCTGCTGTTTGCCACCGATTCCATTCCTGCGGTACTGGCGATTACCTTGAACGCGTTCATCGTTTACACCTCCAATGTCTTTGCCATTCTCGGACTTCGCGCCATGTATTTCGTGCTCGCCGGCATGATGGACGTCTTTCACTATTTGCACTACGGGCTGTCCGCGGTCTTGATTTTCATAGGAGTCAAGATGCTGGCTGCGGATTGGTACCCCATCCCAACTCTGGTGGCGCTGGGAGTCGTGGCAGGGGTTCTCGCGATTTCAGTGCTGGCCTCGATCCTGCACCCGCAAGCAGAGCCTGAATAGTCTTTGAGAGCTGAGCGTGGAAAGGCGGCAACGCTGGATCACCGCCAATTCCTTCGCGTCATGAATCACGCGAGGGCTCCCCATGCGCAGGTTGGACGATTCTTCTACGCGAACCGGATAGAATTGCACGTGACGATGGAATGCTTCAGAAACTTCGCATCATTGTGGGCAGGGAAATCTGTGCGGTAATGGGCCCCACGGCTTTCTTCGCGCGCCAAAGCCGAGCGCGCCACCAGCGAGCCGACAGCCTGGAGGTTCCTTGCTTCATGCGCCCTCCGATTTTGCGGATGCGCCACGCGAGGGGTGATGCTATTCAACTGCTCAATCGCTCGTTTCAAACCAGTTCCGGTGCGCACGATCCCGGCATCGCGCCACATGAGCATTTGAATTTCGCGGATTACCTGATCTGCGACACTGTCGACCGGACCGTTCGAAGCGGCCCGGTTCTGCGGCTCAACCTTGGATGGCAAATGACGCAACTGTTCGCGCATCGCCCGTCCCGCTCTTGCTCCGAACACCAGTCCTTCCAGCAGGGAATTGCTGGCCAGCCGGTTAGCCCCGTGCACGCCGGTAGCGGCGGCTTCACCGGCAGCGTACAAGCCCGGCAGAGTCGTTTGTCCCTGCAGATCAGTTCTGACTCCGCCCATCGCGTAGTGCGCCGCCGGCCGGATGGGAATCAGCTCGGTTGTAATATCGATATTGTGCTGAAGGCAGGTGGCATAGATTCGCGGAAAACGCGCCTTGATGTGCTCGGCATCGAGGTGCCCTAGATCGAGATAAACGACCGGGTCCTTGGACCCACTGACTTCGAGTTCGTGGACGATGGCCCGCGCCACCACATCGCGGGGAGCCAGTTCGCCCATGGGGTGATACTTGGGCATGAAGCGGTGCAGTTCCAGATTGCGCAAGTACGCGCCTTCGCCTCGCAGGGCTTCAGAAAGCAGGAAACGAGGAGCATTCTTCAGATAGAGCGCCGTGGGATGAAACTGCACGAACTCCATATCGCTGATTTCAGCGCCGGCGCGATAGGCCATGGCGACACCATCGCCAGTCGCCACCGCGGGATTAGTCGTGTTCAGATAGAGCTGTCCCAGGCCGCCGGTCGCCAGCAGAACAGCAGATGCACTGATCACTTGCTGCTGGCCGCTGTCACTGATGAGGTGAATGCCGGTGACGTGACCGCCTTCGACCAATAAGTCCGTTGAAAACTCAAACTCTCGAACCGAAATGTGTTTCAGGGTTTTCGTCTTGGCATACAGCCCTCGGAGAATCTCGCGTCCGGTGGAATCCCCGTGAGCATGCAGGATTCGGTTGCGGCTATGCGCACCCTCACGGCCGAAAGTTAATTTAGTTCCCTCGCGGTCGAATTCCGTGCCCCATTGAATCAGTTCCTCGATCCGCTCCGGAGCGTCTTCGACTAGCACCTTGGCCGCCTCCGGGTTACAGAGGCCGTCCCCGGCCTGCAGCGTGTCTTGCAGATGCAGGCTGATTTCATCTTCGTCGCTGAGGGCGGCCGCGATGCCTCCCTGGGCGTATTGCGTATTCGAGTCGCGAACCTCCCGTTTCGCCAGCACGAACACGGAGCCGGCGGAGGCCAGTTCGATGGCCGCGCGCAGCCCAGCAACGCCCGCGCCTACCACTACAAAATCGGCATGAGTGGGGACTGATGACATCAGCAAAAAATGGTACCACGCAACTCGCCACCGAGCGCTGAGAAGGCTTACGTTATGATGAGAACTCATGATTCGGGTCACCATTGCGGTCCAGCCCCGGCCTTACGATGCAGTGATTGGGCATGGCTTGCTGGGTCAGGCCGGCGCGCAGATTCGTGAACTGGCCGGCCC
>Ga0335073_10002939_pt1 | contig 23547 bp, 19 predicted proteins | sample Lox_Sample_22_FD_207093 | JGI IMG/M metagenome (GOLD analysis project Ga0335073, IMG submission 207093) | Soil microbial communities from Loxahatchee National Wildlife Refuge, Florida, United States - Lox_Sample_2.2 | ecosystem: Environmental > Terrestrial > Soil > Wetlands | place: USA... | reverse complement strand
CGGTTCAGACCAACCAGGTGAAAGACTGTCTTGCCCAGATCGATGCCAATCGTGTCGAGTTCCATGGACCGCCTCCTGTCGCACCTCTTATACCCCCAAGGGAAGAGGCGGCGGACCATACCAATTAGTTACGTCGAATGACGGCAACCGGCTTGTCGCTTTGTCGAAATTAGTTCTAGCCTAGCTCACTCGGTGGTAATGATCACCTTGCCGCGAGCGTGGCCCTCCTCAACGTAGGCGATAGCCGTGCCGGTTTCCCTGAGCGGATAGTGACGATCGATTACCGGACGCATCTCGCCGGTCTGCACAAGCAATGCCAGTGCATCCATATCGTCCGGTTTGAATCGCGCAATGAAAAATATGACTTTCTGGCGAAGAATGTATGACCGCGCGAACGACTCAAGCACTCGCAAGAGAACTTCCCCCATCTGCTTTGGCGCACCGACCAGCACACATCGACCGCCTGAAATGAGAACCCGCCGCAGATCGGAAAGCGTGCGGTTGCCGACGTTGTCGAGGACAAGGTCGTAGCGCGTTGTCTCCTGGGCGAAGTCCTGCTGCGTGTAGTCGACTACAGCGTCGGCGCCAAGGGATCGGACCATGTCCACGTTTCTGGTGCTGCACACTCCGGTGACTTCCGCACCCAACGTTTTCGCGATCTGGACCGCGAATGTGCCTACGCCTCCTGCTGCGCCGTTGATGAGCACTTTTTGCCCGGGCGCGAGCCTGCCTTTGTCGCGCAGTCCCTGGAGTGCGGTGAGGCCGGCGATGGGCAGGCAAGCCGCATGTTCAAAGGTGATGCTGTTCGGCATCGCGGCCAGTTGGGATTCGCGGGCAACGGTGAGCTCGGCGAAAGAGCCTTCGCCGGCTCCGAAGACCCGGTCGCCAGGCTTGAAGCGGGTCACGCCCTTGCCGATGGCCTCGACTTCACCCGCGACGTCAACGCCAGGACGCGGCTTTTTCAACCGCCAGTCCAGAGGATTTACCGAAGCAGCCCGGACCTTGATCACGACCTCGCCTGACTTCGGAACCGGCGGGTCGATATCAACCAGCTCAAGGGTCTTTCCAGAGCTGCTTTTGGTGTAGATGGTGGCCTTCATCTGATCACCCTGAGAACATTCCTACTGCACTTCAGTACGACAACCGCGGGAACCAGGTTCCTCTTTCCTTTTTGCGACCGGAACTATAGGGCCCTTCGGAATTCAGGTACAAACGATCAATCCCGGACCCTACATTACCGGTTTCAACGAAACGGTGGTGGCTCAGCACTCTCCCTCGCATCACGGGTCTGCTAAAGCTCCGCGAGAACTCGATGCATTGACTCACGGAAGTAGATCCTTCACCAACGACGGCGGCCACCCACTTGACGCGTCAGGGCGGACATTGCCCGGTCAGCGGTGCGGTGCTTGCAAAACGCCTGCTAGGCTAACAGTTAGGCTCATGCGAGGTCTGAGATAGCGAACGAGTCCAAAGTGCTGTTAGCGTCGGCGGCTGATTTGCGTACTTCGGTCGAGATACGCGGTAGCCGTGCGATTTACGAAGTCCGCACCAATAACCCGCTCTATCAGAGATGCCTCCTCCATATGGGCTTTGCTCTTACCGGGCAAGGCTACTTCACTCGAAACTTATCGAATACGGGTGATGTTTCGAGTACGCACAGATTCTTCGCCGAGCATCTTGAGGAAATGTTGCTCCAGAGCGCACGTGTGCGCCCTGTGCGTTGGGAGGATACGCTGGATCTATTTCTGCGCCGCGTTGATGGAACGCCTTTGCGATGGTTTCTCTATGGGTCGGGTGCTTTGGCTGTTCGCGGCATCAATATTCAGCCGGGCGACCTCGACTTCTGGGTCAGCGACGCTCAACTCGCCGGTGAGATTTTCAAGGATGTCTTAGTGGAACCAGTTACCACAATGACGGGTTGGATCGCCGATTGCGGCGGCAGAGCTTTTGCCGGATGCCTTCTCGAATGGATGGCTGGTGTTCATCCAGACGTTGACGAACCGATGCCCCACGAACAGGGACTCGTGGCTCTCAGTTCTCTGGAGACCGTGCGTTGGCACAACTGGGCAGTCCCAGTGGCTCCCCTCGTTCTTCAACTGTCGGTGGCAGAGCAGCGTGGACTCACAGACCGAGTGGCAAGCATTCGGGCCTATCTGAGTTCCGTGTCCGCTAAGTAATGCGATCTCTGGTTCTCCGAAACATCCAGCTGAAATTAGTGAACACGGCCAAAAGAATATCTCTGACTTCCCTCCCTGGGATCGTCCCAGGATTGAGAATCCTCAATTAGAGAATTTGGCTTGAACCTCGGAGATGTAGAAGCCGGATCCATCGATCTTGGGATAAATGCTCGAAGTCTCGGGATGTCCAGCGCAGGCTTTGCGGATATCACCGATCGTAGCTATGCCTGGCAGAATCCCAATGACATGACTCCCATCCACAGTATCGGGGAGGTGCGCATAATGCTCGCTAAAGAATTCAATGGTCATGAATTGCTTTGCATCTTTTCGGCCTACATTCTAGCTCGAATGATAAGCGCCTTCTGTAAATCACTGCGCCCTGGCGCGTAAAGTACCTGTCAAGATCGACGAATCGCCAATTCGCTCTATGGGAAGGCCCGAAGTCGTTGATGCCGCGTTTGGAGTTACTCGCATCCCTGGCAGCCTAATCCCTGTGACCAACTCAATGCACTCTCCTGCAACCAGGATCGCTCCGCGTGAGGGTTAGAACTTGAACAGTGCTTTGCGCAGGACTCCGGCAAATGAGTCTGGCTGCAAGAGTGTGGTCGTGGGATCAGGGCATTGGGCTATCGCGGCTACAGGGGTTCCGGGCAGTGCGGCGTCGGAGGAGAGGACTGCGCCAACATCGTTGGCTTTGTCGGTACGCGTGGAGAGGCTCGGCACGGTTCCGTCGCTTCCCTGGCAGAAGCGGCGCAGCACGGTGGCGAGCATGCTCGTGTGATCGAAGACGACGTTGCTCACTGAGCCCGGCTGTACCCACGGCGAGATGACGAACGCGGGGACGCGAACGCCATAACGCTCAAGGGACGGATCGTCGTCCGGCGGACCGCCGGGCGCAGGAGGCGCGCCAACAGAAGACGGGGTGCCGGGTGGGGTAACGTGATCGTAGAAGCCACCGTGCTCGTCGTAGGTGATGATGAACAACGTTCTCCACCACGCAGGACTGGCGCAAAGCAGGTTGTAGATATTCGCAACGAACTGCTGGCCGCGGCATACGTTGCCGGGTGGGTGATCGTCCGTTGCTATTTTGGTGCCGTCGGGGACATCAAGAAAATTGGGATCGATCCAGGACACGGACGGCAGATCGCCGGTCTTCGCCAAAGCTGCAAACGCGTTGATGTCCCGCAAACGGGCGCTGTATTGCGCGTTCTGCGCCACCGTCCTGAAGACAAGGCAATACGGCAAGTCAGAGAAATAGACTCCCCATTCGACACCTTGCTCCTGGAGCATGTCGAAAATTGACCTGATGTTGTACCCGGGAGGATTGCGGACAACATCACTATTGTGTGGTGTGTTAATGAGACCGCCAGAGCTTCCGGTCAACGCGTACAGGCGGTTGGGCCATGTGTCTGTCGGGAGGGACGCGAACCACCTGTTGCAAATGGCATATTGACTGGCAAAAAAGTCATACACGGGCAACTCGCTCTTTGTGTAGTAGCCCATGATGGCGCTGGGAAACACGGCTTGAGGAACTCTGTACTCGATGGTCGTGGAGAACAAGATTTCAACCCCGGTCAGGTTTGTGATGGTGCATTTCCAGTAGCCGGCACTTTCGAGATCTGCAGCTGTTGCCATATAGGTTAGATCGACCTCGCCCTGGCTGACCGTGCCAAAGCTCGTTGTCAGCGAGACATTGCTGCCGGAGAGGAACAGCGACGCGGAGCCGAGGTCTCCCGGAATTCCGGAGAAAGATGCGGCCACACTGGTTACGCTGATTTCTCCTGGTTGACCGGGACGAAACTGGATATCGCGAGTTCCACCTGCGGCGATCGAGCCAATGTCGTGGACCGATGCCAAGCTGGGACTGGCACTGAATTGCTCCTCAAAGTTCAGCACAAAGCCGCGATTGGGAAAGTGCAGCTGACCTCCGCCGGGAGGAGGGGGAGCAGGCTGGCCGGGCGGCGCGGGCTTAACGATTGGTTTTGGATCGCGGCAAAGTTGTTCATCGACATCGCTCCAGCCGTGTCTGGGGTCGATGGGAAAATCGGTCGGGGTGTTCGGGAAGATGGCGTTGAGCGGCGCGATGGGGTAACTGTTGCCGCTGTCGTCGGCGTTGGCTTCGCCTTCCGTGAGGCCGTCAATATCGTTTCTTCCACCATTGAGCCTCAGGTATCCGAGCATGTGGTCGAAGGAGCGGTTTTCCTGAATCAGTATGACAACGTGGTCGATCTTTCCGAGGTTGCCGGGTACGACCTGATAGCGCACCGTGAGATCGCAGGCAACCGGGATGACGGGCTCTCCGGGACTGGTATTGGTGATGCGCGCTGTCCAGTCGCCATTGAGGTCGGCGGCAGCGGCGTCAACATTGCAGACAAGTATTGCCGGCCCGATATCGAGAAATGCAGTGCCCTTTTGCACTGCCACCGCGGTTGAACTGGATGGGTTGAAGATTTCCAGTTTCAACGAGAAGGAGAGTGCCTTGGTCAGTGACGGATTCGAGCCTGATCCTCCATTTCCACCGCTACCTCCGTCTCCACCACCGCTGCCCTGCGAAGGCGGCTTACCTGTGCCTACCAGAATCGCAGTGACCAATCCCGCCACGGCAGGACGGAAGGTCTGATTAAAAACCTGGCCCGGCTCGAGTGTTGGCGATGCTTTGACGGGGTAGGACATGTTTCTCCTTCTAGGACAACGTGGTCACGGCCTTGAACGGCAACGAATAGAAATCGACTACAAGGCTGTTGCCGCTGGCGCTGAAGTTCAAAATTTTGGCGTCGTAATCGAAGCCGGCCACCATAGTTGCGGGCGGCGGACAATCATTCAGGCGCATGAAAGATGTAAAGAATGACTGGATATAGCCTTGGAGGGTAGAAGGGGCGAGCATGCCCCCTGCGCTTTGGACCGATGGCGCGGAGGAACTGATGTCGGTAATATGGCGCGTGCCAAGGTAGAGAGAGGCGCGGTATGTGGCTCCAATAGTTCCGTCCATTCCCACTTCAACATCGATATGAACAGAGCGGAGTTCTGCAGAAACGGAACCGAAGTTGACGCAAGTGAGAACGGCAGTGCCCAGGTCAAGACCGACGCCGATCGTGAGCGCGGACGGGTCGAGAACGGGTGGCGGAATGGAAAAGACGCCTTCCCCAACCGCACGGAACAGCAGCGTTTTCGGCAATACCCCAATTCCTGCCAGTAGCTTGAGCAACTCGTTCGTCACCGGCACACCGAAATCATCGACGTGAAATAAGTACTTGCTGGGCTGGTGAATGGCGGTGGCCAGATCAGGAGAAATGGTGATCCAAGATGCCTTATAAGCGGGATCGGTAGGATCCATGTCGGCCGGGCTGGTTTGCAGATGGACCTTTGCTTGAGCGTCGTTGGCAACCTCTGCCAAGAGCAGATCCAGAAAGGGTATATCCACGGACGCCGTCTGCACGGGATAGCTGCTGACGTAGGTGATCTCGGTACGGAAGGTGAGTAGGTTGTCGGTTTCGTTGCCTACCCTGCAAGTCCAATCGCCGTTGATCGCGAGGTCGGCGGCTGTTGCGGTGTAACCGATGGTCATCGACTTATCCGCGATAGGAGCTTTGACAATCGGTACCGGGGCCGTGCCGTTGGGAAGAAGAATCTCCAGGGTACCGAGAAGACCTGTGGCCGATTGCGGCTTTGATGAGCCAACAGGCGCGCTCTGAATACTGATGTGGCCGGGACGTCCGGGGCGGAATGAGATTGAGGTTGTCGTCTCAGCATTGAGTACGGTATCGGCAGATACGGTTATCGTTGCGTAGTCAGTCATAGAAAAATCCGATTCTGGCGGTTACGAGGTAGTCAGGCCTCACGCCGAAGGGGTTAGCGATCATCGTGCTCTCCCAGGGGCTGCATCGTTTCCGCTACCCTTTGGCAAACATCGCCTTTAGCCATATAGACCGAGAGAATTACAGCTTTGAATTCGTGGGGACTTCCGTCTTTCCTGTTTTCGTATGAGACGTGAACTGTGCCGTGTTCATAGGCCATTTCGCCCGATGGCGCAGACACGATGCGACGATCGCTGACCCATTCCCACTTGATATTTGTGCGGTCGGCGAAGTCCTTCGCATTGGCAGTTTCTATTTGAGTCTTGCCGACAACAGGCTTTCCGTAGGGTGGCATGTAGGAGAAGGCTCGGTCCGCAGTGGGCAAACTGCCTAGCTTGATGGCCCTATCCGTACATGGTCCTGTTTGGGCTTGCATTACTGCGGCAGATAGCATGATGAACAATAGAGCTATGCTGTGACGTATCACATTTACCTCCAATATGAACAACGAATGAACCTGAATCGAGTCGCTTGGTCAGGACCGTGGTTATAAAGTTTTCAGGAACGCAGCGAGATCGTCTTTGTCTCGTTCCGAAAGGTGGAGGTCAAACCGCGTGTCATAGAACTTGATGACGTCCAGGAGCGTTGCTGCGGAGCCATTGTGGAAATAAGGCGCGCGTCCTGCCAGTCCTCGCAGGATTGGACCTTTGATCTTGCCAACATGGTCGAACTTGCCGTCGATTAAGGCCTGACCGAGATCGGTTGTGGTTTTGCAGTTGTCGGTTGGCAGACCCGAGCTTGGATCGGTTTTGCACACGGTGATTTGCGGCAGATAACTTATGTCCAGGCCCCCGAGGTTGACGGAAAGATCTGTTGAGTTGAGATCGCCGGTTCCGATATTCAGAGGTGTAGGAAAAGAATGGTCTCCTACATTCGGACTATCGTGGCACGTGCCGCAGGTGCCTTGCAGGGATGGAATACCGCCTGCAATCAGTCCGCCCGCTGCCACGTCGTCGTTGATGCCAGCTACACCTGAAATGGGGATTTGTAGGGTATTAAAAAGCTGTTCTCCACGAGCAATGGAGCGCCGAGCGGCGGCACGTTCACCCTCAGCCTGCACCCATTTGTCGTAGAGATTAAAGATGTTAGATGTGAACTGGCCGTCGCCGGGAATAACGAGTCCGCCTGGCTGCTCCAAGGTTGGCAGGAGAAAATGCACGCTCGAGTTGACCGTGATGAAAAAGGGCTGCGTAGAGAGACGCGTGGGGCCGCCCTGCGCGCCGTCGTCCTCAAGGTGACCGGCGTTCCTGTCGCGTATTTGTGCGGTGAAGAGCTTTGTCTCAAAATCTACGATTTGCTGCTGTTCTGAGGGGGTGGGTCGGGTGCCGTCCCCTTCTGCGTGGGTGACGGTTGCGTCAAGCGATTGATGGGCAAGATCATCCATGAGTGAAATTGGGTAATTGCTGTAAATAATCTTCGTAGTGCCAGTGGCGGGCGTAGACTCTCGGCCATCGACCATCACCGCACTCAAAAATGGAAGATTCGTGGTAGGAAGCGGTCGACGGTACATGGAAATGACGTCGGTTGCGTTGCACCCGTACTGGTTGTAGACGCTCACCACTTGATAGTCTGCGTTTGTGGGAACTGCGATTGGGATGCGGATGAGTCCTCTGTTCAACAGGAGGCTGTACGCTTGGCGCCTCTCTTCGAAAGTGGACACGTCTGCTGTAGGGCAGTTCGCGCCGTCCACAGGACGGAAGAGAGGGTCCATGCCTCCCGTGAATTCAAAACGTGCCCTGATGTGAGGAGGAGTGATCGAAAAAGCGTCGCTGGGCTGGTGGCAGGTCACACAGCGACGGCCGTTGCTACCTAAGTCCAGAAAGAAGGGATTACTGGCAGTGTCGGTTGGACCGCCAAGGTTCAGATTGGCAAAGCTGCCGTCCGGATCGGCGAACTCCTGGTTGCGCTGAATAAAGCGATTCGTGCCTACTGCCACTCCCAAGAGCGCTCCAGTACACATGACAGCGAGAAGCGCGGGCATCGAACTAATTTTCAAGATTCGCAAGAAGCGCTGCCCGGCCAGCCGCCTCGCCCGGCGAACAATATTCCCCAGGTTTGCAGAATCAACTTTCCGTCGCATATCAACCAATCCTTTCCGCGAAAAACCTCGACCTGTATTCACTCGATCCCGGCCATTGAGTCCCGGAAATCGCGAATGCGAGTTGAAGTTATGTTGCGTTGGGACTTTTGATCAATGCATGCGACATCAAAAATTGGTGACCATCCAAGTCTCTGATAGAAAACGCGTTATCCTGTCTGGTGAGCGGGCTTCTCCCGCGCTTGCTGACGCAAGGCTCCTTTACGGAGACGAAGTGCAACAAGAGCACCACACTCCGGTCCAGCGATTCGGCGTATTCGAGGTCAATCTCTCCGCGCGCGAACTGCGAAAGCATGGTGTTCGTGTCCGGTTGTCAGGGCAGCCATTTGAAATATTGGCCATGCTACTGAGCAAGCCGGGATCAGTGGTTACCCGTGAAGAGTTGCGTGGCAGGTTGTGGGATTCCAACACTTTCGTTGATTTTGAACACAGCCTGAACAGTGCGATCAAGAAACTGCGGGCTGCCCTGGGTGACAACCCGGAAAACTCGCGGTACATCGAAACGATTCCCCGGGTCGGTTACAGATTTATAGCGCCGGTTCAGGAATCCGTTCCGCCTGAACCTGTGCTACCTACCAGTCCAACTCACGAAATAACGTGGCGCGTGTGGGCGATTTCAGCCGGGGTGCTCGTCATTGTCGGCGCAGTCAGCATCGGGGCTTACAAGTACCGTTCCCATCTTGTTGTCTCGTCGAACACTCGCAAAGCTCTTTTGGTGCCCGATTTCACCAATGCGACAGACGACCCGGTTTTCGATGGCGTCTTGCGAGATGTTGTCGTGACGGAATTGAATCGTTCTGCGGTCTTAGTGGTCGTCGACCATGATCGTATGTCACAGTTGCTCGGTACCTTGGGGCAAGCACCCGACCCGAAGTTGACTCCTCAGCTTGCGCAAGAAGTCTGCGAGCGTGGGCAGGGAGATTTTCTGGTCGAGGGTGCCATCACACGACAGGGCGTCAGCGGCTATGCCCTCGACATGACAGCGTCGGATTGTAAGAGGGGACGCGTTGTGTTCCGCGAAAGAGCTGATCCGAAGAACATCAATGAAGTCCTAACGGCTCTCGCTAAAATATCCGCCGCTACGCGCGCGCGACTCTCAGGGAACGCTGGAGATACTTCGGCAGATCCGGCTGCATTGCCGACTTCATCTGTACAAGCCTTGAAGGCCTACACCACCGGTTTAGGAATCCTGCATAGTCAACCACTACAGAGCGCAGCTCTGTTGCGGCAGGCCACGCAGGTCGACCCCGATTTCGCAGACGCCTGGTCGTATCTTGCAATCGCTGACGATCTTCTGGGGGAGAAACAACGGGAAGACGCAGATCTCAAGCGCGCGTTCGCTTTGAGGGACAAGGCCTCTGCAGCCAGCAGATCGCGGATCGAAGCGAGCTACTATCGTTCGGTTACGGGAGAAGTGTATAAGGCGATCGACGCGCTTCACTCTTTGGAAAATTTGCAGCCCAATCTGTTTCCGCCGCATAACCTGCTGGGCATAACCTATGCAGAACTCGGTCTCTACCAGAAGTCAGAGGAAGAGTTCCGCTGGGCTTTGGCCGTGGCCCCCAATCTCTCTGTCGGGTATACAAATCTAGCGGCCACGCTGCAGGCTGCCGGAAAATACGATGAATCGGAGGCGGTGCTTGACCGTGCATCAGAGAAGAAGTTTGACGGCGTGCCGCTGCACCTCCAGCGCTATCAATTGGCACTACTCCGCTCCGATGCGGCTGGACTTGAGAGAGAGAGCACGTGGATGGCCCAGAATGCGGATGATTCTTACGTCATTTCGATGCAGGCCCGAATAGACCTATTGTCAGGCAACCTGAGCCGAGCCCGCGAGCGTACGCAGCACGCCACAGAAGCCGCACTTGAGTCCAATCTCAAAGAGTTTGCCGGGGAAACTTTGTTAGACCAGTCGATGGCTGAGACACTCTTTGGTGAACCCGTCCCGGCCCGTAAAACCCTCGCGGCCGCGATAAAACTCGCCAATTCGAAGGCAATCCAATCGCGCGCAGCGTGCATAATGGCGCTCAGCGGGCAAGGGCGAGAAGCACAGAAAGTCATAGACGTTCTGCTGCGTGAGACTCCACGGGACACCTTCCTCAATGCCGTAGATGCCCCCATAGTTCTCGCCGCATCGCAATTGGAAAACGGTCGTGCAGACATGGCGTTGCGCAGCCTTGAGCCGGTCAAGGCTTACGAATTTGGATGGCGGGGGGCTGGCAGCTTGCTCCCGAATTATCTTCGCGCGATGGCGTATCTGAAATTGCGAAGAGGCGAGGAAGCCGCGGCCGAATTCCGCGCCGTGCTGGAACATCGCGGTGTGGAACCGATGGCCCCCACATGGCAAATGTCGCAACTGGGCCTTGCTCGTGCATATGCTTTACAAGGCGACACTACCAAGGCGAAAACTGCTTACCAGGATTTTCTATCGCTTTGGAGAGACGCCGACCCAGATATTCCTGTGCTGCAACAAGCCAAATCCGAGTACGCCAAGTTACGGTGAATCGGTTGGACCCGGGGAATTTGGGCCAGTTGAGAACACGGTTTCATCTCTATGGGTGAGTCCGAGACCCATGCTCACGCATTGAAAAACGAAGCCACATATCCGTGTCGTCGCCATTCCGTCCAGGTGGGGCCAGACGAAACAGAGGTCTTCAAGAGCACGCATCGCCCGTTTATTCGGACACCTGCGAGACGTAGTCCCCGGGATGGCTCGATGAGCGCCTTGTCGTGAAGTCGCCGGTTGCCGCCTCAGGCTTCGAGCGCCTGTCACTCCGATTGTCCTGTATCGACTCCAGGGTCCTGATCGGAATAGCCCCCAGGCAGATTCGCGTCTGGGTCATAGTCAGTGCTGTCTCCCGATGGGGATTGCGATGACCCTCCTCCAAATATCATCGAAATCACGTCTAACACGGACAGGATGGTCCCGAAGATAGATGACACCTCCTCACTGATCTTCTGCGCTGACCAATCAGAGGTGACGCTGACGGTGCCTCCACCTACTCCGCTGGATCGGATGCTGGCCCAGTTGCGGCGAACATCGTCGCTCGATCCCCATATGTTCCAGTCGAGATCGCGAGAACTTCCGGGCGCGTCCGTGCCATGTATGGTCCCGGTTTGGGATGCCGTGTAGGCACGATTCTGCTCGTCTTTAACGCTGAAGACTGCGAGGCAGTCGTAGGAGGAAAAGCCGCTGTCGTGGAGATGTCCAGTAAAATGCGTTGTCCCATCGCTGAAGATCTGGAACCGCGCGTTTCCACCAGCTGCGATTCCCGAACCGAAGGTGACATTGGGCGCATCGACGGTAAACGCCTGGGGTAGAAGGGTGATCCCATTCGCCGCCGTCCAGAAAATGGATCCATTTTGAAAGTCGCTCCGGCGGCCACCACTGTCATCATGCTCGTCGCTGACCGGGTATCCGAGATAGCTGGTTTCAAAACCGAGCTGAGCCCACGCGGCATGGATCGCGCCACGAATCTCGTGCGCGCCCGTGCCAGGCGTCCAGTAGATTGAGGCCTGCGCCGTCGGGCTATTCGGCAGAAGTGTGGTTATTCGGTTATAACGACCGATACCATCTACACAGCCTGTTTCGTCGCTACTGGGATAGCCATACTGCGTTGCACCCAGTGCGTTCCACTCTTCCTCAATTAGGCCGCCAATCTGAAATGCACCGACCGAAGGATGATAGTAGATTGATCCGCCAGTGAAATTGCTAAAGCGACCCACGCCGTCCGGACAACCTGTCTCGCTGGACGTGGGAAAGCCCAGGAAGCCGGTCGGGCCGCCAAGCTGGTTGTATTTGTCGCGAATTGCGCCGTGGACTTCATACGGAACACCACCGAACAGCGCGTAGGCAGTGGCATTCTCGAATTGCTGCACGTATCCGCCGCCAGGAACATCTTGTGGGCCACCAATAGGTGTGCCAACCCAGGGGTTTTGCGCGGCGAATTCAGCAAAGTTGGGAATCAAGGGCCGCTTGCTTGGCGGCCCGGGACGGACAGGTGAGAATACAGGCATCGGTTTCTCCTTGCTCTGATCTGGTCGAACTTAACCCAATTCGTGTGTTGCGCCGGAAAGACTCGTTCCGGTACGCGCCCTATACTGTCTCCCGCCGGGCAGGAAAATCTTTAGAACGGCCGAGTCTTCAGTGTCCGAACCCGAGCCGGCGGCTTGCGAATTCGACTTCCAGCTAGACGCCGGTTGTCGAGGTTGTCATCTGCATCACAGTGAATAATCGCCCGTTCATTGCATTCTCCTTGGTGGTTGAAACGTGACCCGTTTTACGGACCACCCCGCGCTTACTCGAATCGCTCAGCCAGCGCCGTTGCGCAGCCCTGCCGGTACGAGTTGCCACCCAGATCAAAGAACTCGGTCGTGGCTCTGCTGGTGAAGTGGTCGGAACTCTCGCTCAGCATGATGGTCTGGGATAGGATCTGAAAGCCAGCCTGGAAGCCGGGGCTGGATGGCGGATTTGGGGCCGTGGTGAAGAATAGGAGCGTAACATCTTTGGCTCGATAGGCGTTCCTGCCTTCACGGCTCCAGGTTCCTTGATCGATTCCCCGCTGACCCGTGGCAAAGGCTGGGTTGGTGGTGGACCCGGACATTGTGCCGCCCAGGTTGAAGGTGAGCACGGAAGAAAAGGGCGCGCCAAGGGGAGCGTTCGTCCTGCAATCATAGGATTGAACTTCGACCCGCCAGACGCCGACTATCCCGCGGTCAGCGGTTCGCTCTTCGCTCGCCTGGTTGGAGCCGGGCTCGGATGCCACCGCAGGTCTGGCTCCGATCGACGTGACCGTCCCTGTGAGGGCAACGGCGACCAGGCCGATGATCGTTGTAAAGTGGTTTCTGCGGATCGAGTTCATAGGCTTCTCCTTTTCGTTGTCGAGGTCTCAGAATGAGTCCGGCCTTTTCACCGACTCTGGCTCAGGAACCCCCGGCAAGTCTTTGGAATCGAGAGTGAAAAATTCTGAAAACTTCTGAAAGACGGCGAACATGAGCGTCGGGAGCCCGGAAACCTACATGTTCGGAGAGTTCCGGATCGACACCGGGAGGCGCTTGCTGCTGCGGAACGGCCAAGCCATTCCTTTGACGCCCAAGGTCTTCGATACCCTTTTGTACCTGGTGAAGAACCGCGGCCTGGTGATCGCAAAGGACGATCTGATGGCGGCGGTGTGGCCGGATACGGTTGTCGAAGAGAACAACCTAAACCAGAACATATCGACGTTGCGGCGCGCGCTGGGGGAGAGCCGGGGAGAGAACCGGTACATCGCCACGCTTCCCGGAAGGGGCTATCGCTTCGTTGCTGACGTGCTCACCGAGGTTGGCGAAGCCGATGCGTCGACGCAAGTAAAGCTCACCGCGGTCGCGCTGGAGTTTGCCGCCGGCAAGAGACGGTGGTTATTTCCGGCGTTGGCTGGCGCGGCAATCGCGGTTGCCATCCTAGGGGCCGACGCGTACCGTGCGGCTTCCAAGCGGTCGGTTGAGGGCAACTCTGCCGGCGTGCGATCTCTGGCCGTACTTCCGTTCCGGCCGCTTGTCCCGGCCGATCAAGACGAGGTCCTGGAGATGGGGATGGCCGACACACTGATCACGAAATTGAGCAACATGAGCGATGTTTCTGTACGTCCCATGGCAGTGATCCGCAAGTTTACCGACCCCAGCCAGGACCCCGCGGCGGTTGGCCGCGAGTTGCAGGTGGACGCCGTTTTGGATGGGAGCATTGAGAAGGATAGCGGGCGGGTTCGGGTTACTGTGCGGCTGGTCCGCATTTCCGATGGCAGACAACTCTGGTCTAGCCGCTATGACGAACAGGCGGGAGATATCTTCGCCGTGCAGGACTCGATCAGTGAACGCGTCGCGAGCGAGCTTGCTGGAAAACTAACAAGCGAAGAACAGGCTCTGCTGCGAAAGCGATATACCGCCGATCCGGAAGCCTACGAGCTGTATCTGAAGGGGAACTATTTTTGGGCGAAGAGAACGCGCGACGGAACACAAAAGGCAATTGACTATTTCAATCAGGCTCTGGAACGCGATCCGAATTATGCGCTCGCTTACGTGGGACTCGCGAACTGCTATAGCACTATGCCCATCTCGAGCGACGTGCCCTCGCGCGAGGCTTTTCCAAAAGCCAAGGAGGCGGCGCTTCGTGCGCTGGAGATAGATGTGAGTCTTGCCGAAGCACACGTCTCGCTGGCTTATATCCACTTCTTCTACGATTGGGATTGGGACGCCTCGCGCATTGAATACCAGAAGGCCATCGAGATCAACCCTAATGACTCAGCGGCTCACTGGGGATATGCCCTTCTCTTATCGAGCCTAGGCCAGCATGACCAGGCGATTTCGGAGATCGACAAGGCGTCGCAGCTGGAGCCTCTGTTGCCTATGACAGGAGCGCTGAAAGGGCACGTACTCTTCCAGGCGCGGAGGTACTCCGACGCGGTGACATTTCTGCAAAAGACCCTCGAACTCGATGACAACTTCTGGATCACGCAAATCGAGCTCGGCAAGAACTACGAGAGCGAGGGCCATTACGAGGAGGCGCTGAAGAGTTTTCGAAAGGCTCGGGATCTCTCCGGAGGCATCAGCGAGACCCTATCTCTGATGGGATACACCTATGCTATATCGGGTCACCGTGCTCATGCGGAGAAGACGCTGATGGAGTTGAGGACAATGGCAAATCACGCATACGTGCCGCCCTATCACTTCGCTCTGCTCTATCACGGGTTGGGAGACTCAAAAGAAACCTTCAGGTGGCTCGAGAGAGCGCGCGAAGAGCGAGACGTTCACATCGTGTTCTTAGGCGTAGATCCTAAGTGGGACGACCTTCGTGGCGATCCTCGCTTCACCGATATGGTGAAGTTGAGGCCCATTTGAAACGGAGGCCCCGTCTGTCGTCGCTGCTCATATGTGCATTCTGAAGCGATCTTGTTCCAGTGGCAATTGCAACGATAGGCCAAAAAGCGCGCAACTGATTTGACAGGGACACATTGCATGCCACAGGCGGCCTTCTGAAGACCCCGACTAAAATGAACTGTGAGGTTCGCGCTCTCGACTATGCCCATACGCCAATCAGTCCGGCCGAAGATGAGGCGCACTCAAGCAGAAGGTTTTTCAGCGCCTCGAAACGCGCGCCATATCTTGATTGTCGCCGTTCCACCCATGAGGACACTCGACGTGTTCGGTCCTGCAGAGGTGTTCGGCGATGCGAATTGGCTGCGAGGCGGAGATCCAGCTTACAGAGTCAACATTATTTCGGCGGGTGCCGACCGAGTGGTTTCAAATTACCTGGGCACGCCTGTGCACGCGGACAGCACATTCCGAGAATATGATGGGCCGATCGATACAATCCTGGTTGCCGGATGCATGGGCCCGCGCGAGCTGCACTACGAATCGGGATTTCTGGACTGGCTCAGATTGCAGAGCAGCCGCAGCCGACGCTTTGGTTCGATCTGTACTGGCGCATTTGTGCTGGCAAAGGCCGGTCTTCTCGACGGACGGCGCGCGACAACCCACTGGAAATGGGCGCGCGAACTTGCGGAAGACTATCCAGGAGTGGCTGTCGATCCCGACCCCATCTATATCCGCGATGGCAGTTGCTTCACTTCCGCAGGAGTCACGGCCGGCATCGATCTTTGCCTCGCGTTGGTAGAAGAAGACCTTGGCAGGCTCCTGGCGCTTCAAATAGCGCAGATGATGGTCGTGTTTCTGCGCCGTCCGGGTGGACAATCGCAATTCAGCGCAACCCTTGAAGCTCAAACGCGCGAGAGCCGGCCTCTGGGTGATTTACTTGCCTGGCTTCCCGACCATCTGCGACACGATCTTTCGGTCGACTCGCTCGCTCACCGTGCTGCGATGAGCACTCGCAACTTCACTCGCCTGTTCAAGCAGGAGCTTGGAAAGACTCCAGCGGAGCATGTCGAGGATCTCCGCCTGGAAGCTGCGCGTCGCCAGTTGGAATCAACCTCACAGAGCACAGATGAAATCGCTGATGCGTGCGGGCTGGCCAGCGCCGAAGTGCTTCGCCGCATGTTCCAGCGACGCCTGCGCGTCACGCCTGGCCAATATCGAGCATCATTCGGGCCAACTCGCGGACATTAGCTGCAACGATCATCATTGGCGGGAATGGTGGGTCTTTTGTCCCTAATCGCTTGCTCTTATCGGAGCGGTGTCTGCATCGAATACCCATATCTGATTGTGCCGTCGTGATCACCACGAACATCGCTTCAGGAGAAATCACTATGAGTAATCTTGACCTCATGCTGACACGCAACAAAAAGTCCGCTTCCCCTATGCCACCGCTTCCACAATCTTTGCAAACCTTGAAAGCAGTCATCATCGGTTGCGCCGATATGCGCGTTGATCCTGCTCATGTGCTTGGAATCAAGTCCGGTGAGGCCGTCGTCATGAGAAACATCGGCGGTCGAGTCACGCCTGGCCTGCTGGAGGAGTTCGGCCTCCTCGGACGAATCGGAGAGGTTGCAGGCACCATTCCGGGAGGCGGCGGAGAGTTCCATCTGATCGTGCTCCACCACACGGATTGTGGCAGTACGCGTCTCGTGGGAGACCCGGCCATGCTGGCGCACTATTTTCAGATACCGGAGAGCGACGTTGCGACCAAGTCAGTCCCCGATCCCCGCAAGTCAGTAGCTGTGGATGTTGCTGCACTCCGGGCGATTCCGGCATTGCCGGGCGAGTGGCTCATCTCCGGCCTTGTTTTCGATGTCGCAACCGGACTGGTCGAAGTCGTCGTACCCCCAGCGCCAATTCGCACCGTCAAAGCAGCCTGAAAAACGGAGGCCGTGCAAGGCGCCGGAGTCGCGGCGCCGGCATGGCGAAGTGCGTCAAATCTGTGGGCGAAATCTTTTTGTCGGAAGGCCTGACTTTTTCTTCGGCCTGCTTCTCCGTTATCAAGCCCCACGGGGCGGTGGCTTCGAGCCTGTGCTGAACGAAAGCGGTAAAGTGCACCGTTCGGAAGATATCAGTTATCGGGTCCAATTCAGCTGACCTCTTTGGACGAATAGACAAGAGATTAGGACTCCCGGGCAGTTCTCGTCCACCGTCAAAGAAATCTACTCTTCTGTACGGAATGCTTCACATCGACCGAAGGGAGTCGTTATGGGAAAGCGGCATGGCGCTGGCCAGCGCCATGCGGTTCGTTGAAGAAGGTGCCTACGTTTCATCACTGGCCGGAGGCAGGAGGCGCGCTGAATCCGTGAAGCTGGATTGCGGTCTTGCATCTGGGCTCCGCGGTTCTTCGGTTTAATGTCGCGCCGCTAGTGCGACAAATTGAATCACTTCATCTCATTTGAATCGAGGACAAACTCATGCTGAAGCTGAAGAACCTTGCACTTTGTGCTCTTGCCCTTTTGCCGGTAGCGGTCACCGCTCAGACGGTTGCGCCGTCCGCAGCGCAAACGCGGACCGCCAGCGATCACCACGCAGACGAGGCTGCGATCGAGCAGGTAATGAAGGAGTATCACGCGGCGATCCTCGCTCATGATGGAACCGTGCTCTCCGGTTTGTTCCTGCCCAATGCCAACCTCTGGCTGAGTGTCCTGACAGACCCCGCATACGCTCGGGCGCAGGCAAAGTCAGCAACCGCTCAGAAGGTCCGTGTCGGCAGCTATCAAGACTTCGCGAAGCTGGTTTCAACGACACCAAAGAGGTTCGACCCAGAACACAGCAACCTCGTGATCCATACGGACGGCACGATCGCGGCTGTTTATTTCGATTTTGTTTTTAACGTCGACGGGAAGGCCAACAACAGCGGTAGCGAGACCTGGCAGCTGGTCAAAGCAGCCGATGGCTGGCGGATTGCATCTATCGTCTACTCGTCAGAGCCGCCCGTGCAGCAGTAGTAACTCAGAATTGGAGCCGAAATGAAACTCCGCGATGTCGTCCAGACTCGTACCGACGCCGTGCCGCGTAAAGGCCCCCTTCGCCACTTCGAGAATACGCTCGCGATTACGCAGCGCGTCTGTGCGGGGCTTTCGGGCAGGTTGTGAACTCTTCTTCTTCATCTCCAAAATTTCTTGCAACCGGAGAGTATCTCCGATTATCTATTCATTCGGAGATTGTCTCCGTTTTTAACGGAACACCTGCAGTCCGTCAATTCTGATGTTGAGGAGTTCAGGCAAATTCCCATGCGAGTCTTTGTTACAGGTGCAACAGGATTCATCGGTTCCAGGATTGTCCCGGAACTCATCGGCGCAGGCCACCAGGTGCTCGGCCTTGCGCGCAACGATGCGGGCGCCCAGTCTCTGACCACCGCCGGGGCCCAAGCACAGCGCGGCGACCTGGAAGATCTGGAGAGCCTGCGCAACGGGGCCGCCGCATCCGACGCGGTTATTCACACAGCTTTTCGGCGCTTTCAGCATTTCCGGGACGATTGGACAAGATTCGCGGAAAACTGCGAGTTTGACAAACGCGCAATCGAAGTCATCGGCGCCGTACTCCAGGGTTCCAGCCGCCCGTTCATCGTCACCTCCGGTGTTGGAGTGGCACAGGGCCGCGCGGCCACCGAAGATGATCCACCGATTCCGCCTTCTGCCACGTATCCTCGCGCATCAGAGGCGACAGCTGTTGCGCTCCTGGAGCGCGGCGTGCGCGCCTCGGTGATGCGCCTGCCGCAAGTCCACGACACGGTAAAGCAGGGGCTCATCACCCCACTGGTCGCGATAGCGCGTGCGAAGCGCGTCTCAGCGTACGTTGGCGACGGACACAATCGCTGGCCCGCCGTGCATGTAACTGACGCCGCCAGACTCTACAGCCTTGCTCTCGAAGAAGGCACGGCGGGAGCCCGGTACCACGCGGTCGCCGAAGACGGTGTGCCGTTGAAAGACATTGCCACCGCCATCGGCCGCGGGCTGAACGTGCCTGTCATTTCTATCTCACCGGAGCAAGCCCAGGAGCATTTTGGCTTCCTCGGATTCTTCGCGGGGCGGGACGTTCAGACTTCGAGCGCGCAGACCCGCACAAAGCTAGGATGGAGCCCCGGCGGCCCTGACCTGCTTACCGATCTTGGAAATATGCGTTATGTGCAGGACTGAACTCAGGCAGAAGGATGCTGCGTACAAGCCAAACCCAACTCAGCCAATTTGAGAGGAATCAAGATGCAGAAGACATGGTTCATCACAGGCGCCTCTCGCGGCTTTGGCCGCATCTGGGCCGAGGCCGCGCTTAAGCGCGGAGACCGGGTCACCGCAACTGGTCGCAAACTCGCCGATGTCGCTGACCTGAAGGAACGCTTCGGCGACGCAGTCCTGCCCCTCGTACTCGACGTGACCGATTCAGAGCAGGTGCCCCAGCTCGTTCAGCAGGCCTACAAGCATTTCGGCAGGCTAGATGTTCTTGTGAACAATGCCGGCACCAGCTTGTTCGCGGCCACAGAGGAGGCAAGCGACGAGCAGATTCGCGGCCTGTTCGACGCGAACTATTTCGGCATGGTCCGAGTCCTGAGGGCAGCTCTGCCTCTGCTGCGGAAGCAAGGGAGCGGACACATCCTCGGGGTTTCGAGCGGTCTTGGGATTACGGCGATGCCGCTCATCGGCTTCTACTGTGCCACGAAATGGGCGGTGGAAGCTCTACACGAATCACTGGCGCAGGAAGTGAAACCTTTCGGCATCAAGGTGACGCTGGTTGAGCCTGGAGCTTACGCGACCGATTTCGGCAAGTCTGCGGAGATCGCAGATGCTCTGGAACCATACGCGGAGTTTCGGAAGCAGTTTCTGACGCGCCTTGCCAACCTGGAACGGGGTGACCCGGAGGCCACTGCAGAAGCGGTCCTGAAGCTTGTGGACACGAACGATCCACCGCTGCGACTTGGACTGGGCACCTCGATTTTGCCGAGAGCACGCGACGCATATCGAGAGCGCCTAGCGACGTGGGAAGCGTGGGAAGACGTGTCGAATGCGGCGATGGGCGAGCCAAGGAAAACTAAAGCGGCGTGGATCGAGCAGCTGATTCACGGGACTCCGGACCAGGCATGATGCGGCGGATAGGTCGTCTTTTGCAGCAGGTGGGACGGAAGAATCAGAGCTTGACAGAATGATGATTGGATATGAACGCCGAATAAAGCAAGCACCGCAGGAGGTTATATGGCGGACACTAAGACCCTTATTGAGCAGGCGTATTCCGCATTTAACCGGCGGGATATCGACGGTGCATTGGCACTGATGACCGAAGACGTGAACTGGCCCAAGGCTTCGGAGGGCGGCAGAGCTGTCGGAAAGGAAGAGATCCGCGCCTACTGGACTCGGCAATGGCGCGAGTTCGATGGCCATGTCGAGCCGCTGGCCATTACCGAGGTAGACCGAGGCAAGGTCCGCGTCCGGGTGCACCAAGTCGTCAAGAACCTTGAAGGGGACGTTCTATCGGACAGCGAAGTTCTCCACGTATTTACCATGAACAGCGGTCTTATCGCAGCCATGAATCTTGGGGATGAAGCCGATTCTGCCGATGGTCCAACTGCCGCATTCGCACATCGATCTTAACTTGTTACTACCGCCGTGCGTGAGGGAAGGAAAGCTTCCATGGCTTCTTTAACCCGTCGTGACGCTCTATACGCGTTGTTGTCCGCATCGATGGGAGGCATCCTGTCTGCCAGGCCTCAAGATCCGAGTAGTGCGACCTCGCCCGCTACGCGGATCGAAAGACATGATTTCGAGCCTGTGCGGAACCGGATACTTAGGGCAACTGCGGATGGAGCAGCCACCGGGGTAGCTGTCGCCGTTGTACATAGGGGGCGGATCGTCTGGGAAGAGGGCATTGGATGGGCTAATCGCGAGTCAGCCGTAAAGGCCACATCTCGTACGCCGTTCAACCTCGCATCCCTCACGAAACCCTTCACCACTACGACGCTCATGACTCTGGTTGCAGAGGGCAAACTCTCGTTGGACGCTCCCGCAAATGACTACCTTGCGAAAAGCAAGATCGGCGGCACCAACGGAAATGCGGATGCCGCAACAGTGCGGCGGCTAGGGGCGCACGTGAGCGGACTCCCCACGATGTTCGCAATCTACGATCGCAAAGAAGCTAATCTCGCCCTCGGTCCCGATGCGCTTCTCGCAGAGTATGGAAGTCTCGCGTACCCTCCCGGGTCCTGCTATGAATACAGCAACATCGGTTTTGCGGCGCTGAGTGCCATCGCGTCGGCGCTGACGGGGTTGGGGATCGGAACTTTAATGACGCAGAGGGTCCTGACACCACTTGCCCTCGACGACAGCTTCTTCGGCACCAGTGCTGGGCGGCGTTCAACGGGTGCGGTGCGATACGATGCCTCGGGAAGCCCGATCCCGGACTATACAACAGCGACGCCGGCGTCCGGCGAGTTGTACGCCAGCGCTCACGACCTCGCGCAGTTCGCGATGTTTAACATGAAACATCATGATCGTCCGCAGATTCTGGGCGCTCGTTGGATCGACGAACTTCACAAGCCGGTTTTCGTGGGCCCTTCGGGCGTCGCGACCACATTCGGCTGGTTTACCGGACATCTGAAGTCCGGCCATCGAATCATCTTCAAAGGCGGTGGACAGCCAGGCGTTGCGACTGCCCTCTATATGGTCCCGTCGGAGAACCTTGCATGCCTGGTCTTGACTAACCGATCAGATGGGAGAGAGCTATGTTCCAGCGTGTGCAACGACATACTTTCCGGTTACTTACCTGAGTGGCGTCAGCCAGACGAGACGAGTGGACCGACGCCGTCGCCATTCGTCATCACACCGGGATTACGCGGTCATTGGCAGGGAACCCTCGCAAATGACGGCGCGAAGATGCAGGTACGGCTGCGGATCGAATCCTCCGACGCGGCTACTCTGCAACTCGGCGACGAACCTGAAGAGAAGATCACGGAAATGCACTTGGAAGGCGTCGGACTGACGGGAGCGTCCACAGGCGTGATCGAATCCCCGGATGCAAGACGCACCGGAGCAAAGACACTGAGTCTCAAACTGATTCCGCACGAAGGAATGCTGGTGGGCAGGATTCTCGCAACAGACTCCAAAACTGTCACGTTGCCCTACATACTCAGCTTGAATCGAGCGCCCGCCTGAGCGCAGTCGAAGAGAGATGCTCTGCAATCGTGGCGCGCCTCGATCCCGGCGAATACAAGAGAACGTCACCTTTAAATCAAGATGGAGGTCGGGTCCTTGAGCCTCATCGTTGCGTCGATCCAAAATCTCCGCGAGGACGTGCGCTTCGCCGCCAGGCAGTTCCGGCATCAGTCCGGTGCTGAAAGCCCATCACAAGATCGTCAACGTCGCGAACGATGGTCACATCGCCCTTCGCTACTTCCCTGCGCCAGGCGCCCGCCCACAGACGCGGGCGTCGAGCACAGAGTGGCCGACCGCCGCGTACTTCTCACCGCGTCTGAACGAAGGAACAGGGCTGTGATTCGTCCCTGAAATTCGCGATCTGGTCACTAGCTCTAATCCATCCCTCAAACACGTACTTCCGACGACTGAATTGGGCTCATCCCAACGTTCTACGGTTTTCAGTATTCAGGCTCCCGATTGCGGAATCTCAACCCATTGACGCAACCAGGTTCATCATTGTTTCCGCGATATTGACTGGGAATGCGGCGCCACTTATCACTACCCATTGGTTCTTGGTCACAGCAATAAATCGGTCAATGGGAGTTCGTCATCGCGCATTGCTTGTTGGTCACAGTGGTTGATGCAACGGCCAAAGTGCTCCGATTGGGGCTGCCAAATTGCAAATTCGCGGGCAGAGGAACTTTGACATGCATTACTCGGCGAGTGTTTCAGCGAAAGTAACATATGCTTTGATCCTGGTGCTCCTGATAGGTGGAGCATTTATGGGAAACCTCCAAGGGCAGTCGCTGATTTCCGGTGACATCGTTGGCACAGTTACCGACCAGTCCGGAGCGATTGTGCCGAATGCCAGCATTACCGTTACTAGCAAGGCCACCGGCGCTGTTCAATCGACAACGACAAACTCGAGTGGCTCTTATCGAGTACCGCTCCTGAAGCCGGGCGATTACACCGTGCTGGTTACAGCTCCTGGTTTTGAGCAGGCATCCATCTCCGCCTCGGTGAACGCAAGTACCACTGCAACTGCGGATGTCAGGCTCACCGTTGGTTCGGCCGCGCAAACCGTTGAAGTTACTGGAACCGAGCCGATCCTGCACACCGAAGCCGCGGACCTCAGCACCACTTTCACTCAGCGACAGGTGCAGGACCTACCCAATCCCGGTAACGACCTTACCTTCGTCGCTCAGACCGCACCCGGCTCAGTTATGAATACGGGAAGCGGTTACGGTAATTTCTCGTCCTTCGGCCTGCCCGCGACAGCGAACACCTTCACGATCAACGGGGGCTATTTAAACGACCCGTTCTTCAACACGAATAACTCTGGTGCGAGCAACCTGCTGCTCGGCAACAACGACGTTCAGGACGTGACT